>ERZ1292630.3275-Hain-H41-02um-R3-3275-length-14358-cov-5_pt1 | contig 14358 bp, 17 predicted proteins | sample MGYA00564408_ERZ1292630 | MGnify/ENA primary metagenome ERZ1292630 (study PRJEB36523, sample SAMEA6512641) | groundwater metagenome | collected 2019-01-08 | study: AquaDiva: Metagenomics assemblies of 32 groundwater samples | reverse complement strand
TGTGGGAGTAGTGGATGGTATGCCTGTCCTGGATCTTTGTTATGAAGAGGATGTCTCGGCAAGTGTTGATATGAATATAGTATTAACTGGGAAGGGTGAATATATAGAGTTGCAGGGTACTGCGGAGAAGCGGACATTCTCAGAGGAGGAGCTTAGTCAAATGATCGGACAGGCAAAGAAAGGTATAAGTGAATTAACCAGGATACAAAAAGAAGTATTGGATGGTTAGTGATAATAAAAGAAGGCTGTAGGGGCGTATTGTTCGCCACGGCGAATCTGCCTTCGGCACGACAATACGCCCGTACATAGTATGCAGTAACCTGCCTATTATTCAGGCGGGCTACGCTATTTTATGGAGCAATATAGCCGTGAAGGTAAGTAGAATTGTAATTGGAACTCACAATTACAAAAAGAGAGAGGAGATCAGGGATATTCTGAGCGGAATACCTGTAACGCTGCTGGATTTAGAGGATTTTGAGAATCCTCCTGATGTTATTGAAGATGGTTTTACATTCGAAGAGAATGCAATAAAGAAGGCTCTCGAACTGGCCAGGTTCTGTAAAATGTATGTGATGGCAGATGATTCTGGATTAGAGGTTGATGCACTGGATAAGCGCCCCGGTGTTTTCTCGTCCCGTTATTGTGGAGAAGATGCCGGTTACGAGGAAAAATGTTTAAGATTACTTGCGGAATTAGAAGGAGTCCCTTTTGAAAAGAGAACGGCGAGGTTTCGTTGTGCAATAGCACTGGCCGAACCTGATAAGTTGCAGTTTGTTGTAGAAGCAAGTTGTGAAGGCCTTATTGATACTGAAGCTCGCGGAAAGAAGGGTTTTGGATATGATCCCGTATTCTATGTACCGGAATATAAACGAACCATAGCGGAATTAGGATCAGAGGTGAAAAACCGGATCAGTCACAGGGCGTTAGCATTAGGGCTTTTCAGAAAAAGTTTGATAGAAATAATCAAATGAGTGTTGTACGGTAAACAAGCACGAATTGTACGTGTTGTATATAAAATATTTTTCATGAAATGGGAATTACATTGAGAAGCAAGGCAATAGTAAGTTTTTTATTTTCAGGTTCACTTTTTTGTTTAAGTTTTTCCAACACATTTGCTGATGAAGTAGATACTGATGTGATATATGCTGAAAAGTGCGCGTTATGCCATGGCGAGGATGGCAAGGGTACTCCAACCGGCATAAATTTTGGAGTTAAGAATTTTACTGATCAGGATTGGCTGAAATCACGTACGGTTGACGACTTTACAAACTCAATTACAAACGGAAATCCGGATAACCCTAACTACTTACCATTTGGTGATATTTTATCAGAGGAAGAGATTGCGGCAATGGCCAATTATGTCATGGGGAGATTTAAGCAGTAAAAAACCCCGTTAACCGGGATAACAGGAGTTTCATTTGAACATCAATCTGATACGCAATTTTTGTATAATAGCTCATATAGATCATGGTAAATCTACACTTGCGGATTGCCTGCTTCAAAAGGCAAAGGCTGTGAATCCGAGAAAATTCCGTGACCAAATGCTGGATGATATGGATTTGGAAAGAGAGCGGGGTATCACCATAAAAGCCAGTGCAGTCTCTTTGAATTATGAGAAAGATGGAGAGATTTACTTATTGAATCTGATAGATACTCCGGGGCATGTTGATTTCAGCTATGAGGTGTCTAGAAGTCTCAGTGCCTGTGAGGGTGCGTTACTTCTGGTTGACGCATCACAGGGAATAGAGGCACAGACAATAACTAACATGTATATGGCAATGGAGAAAAACCTTGAAATAATACCGGTTCTCAGCAAGATAGATGTTAAATCTGCCAGACCGGAAGAGGTAAGTGAAGAGATAGTTCACATTCTTGGCGTAAAGGACGAAGATATTCTGAGCGTAAGTGCAAAAACCGGTCGTGGGATAGAAGATATTTTCGACGCCATAATAACAAAGATGCCGGCGCCTGATGGTGATGTGGACGCACCTTTACGAGCCTTGATCTTTGATTCTGTTTACGATGATTATCGTGGTGTGATTGTTTATATAAGGATTATTGATGGTTCAATCAAGGTAGGCGACAATATTCTCATGATGAAGTCTAATAGATCGTTTGAGGTTATTGAGTTGGGTGTTCTCAAACCTGATATGACCCCGGTTGAAGTATTAAGCACTGGAAGTGTTGGTTATTGTATTGCAAATATGAAATCTATACATGATGTTCATATAGGTGATACGATAACCTTGTCGAAACGCAGGTCTACGGTTGCCCTGCCAGGTTATCGCAGGCCACTTCCTATGGTTTATTGTGGTTTGTATCCTTCAAACAATACAGATTACATGCCTTTGAGAGATGCGATTGAAAGACTGTGGCTTAATGATTCCTCGTTTTCATTCGAGCCTGAAACCTCTCAGGCCCTGGGGTTTGGCTTTAGATGCGGATTTCTCGGGCTCTTACATATGGAGATTGTGCAGGAACGTCTGGAAAGAGAGAGTAATATCGGGCTGGTACAAACAGCGCCAACTGTGACGTACGAGGTACTGACTTATGATGGCAAGGTAATAAATGTTGACAATCCTGAGAAATTGCCTCCCGTAAGCTCAATAGAAGAATTTCGCGAACCTGTAGTTGAAGCCAAGATTATTCTTCCATCAGAATATATCGGGGCAATTATGCAGTTGGTCGACGAAAGAAGGGCTACATACAAGAGCACAGAATATTTGAGTGAAAAGCGAGCCATACTTACGTATAAGATTCCATTGGGAGAAATAATATTTGATTTTTATGATAAATTGAAGTCCTTGACAAGAGGGTTTGGCACGCTGGACTATGAGTTTATTGGTTATGCGCCTGAGGATCTCGTGAAACTGGATATACTGGTTGCAGGAAAAAAGGTAGATGCCCTTTCGTGTATTGTCCACCGGAAGAAGGCAGATGTTAAGGGTAGAAATTTAGTAAAGAGTTTAAAGAAAGATATATCCAGGCATATGTTTGAGATATCTCTTCAGGCAGCTATTGGGAGCAGGGTTATTGCAAGAGAAACAATACGTCAAATGTCAAAAAATGTTACGGCGAAATGTTACGGTGGTGATGTTACCAGAAAACGAAAGCTTCTTGAAAAACAGAAAGAAGGAAAAAAGAGAATGAAAAATGTTGGTAGTGTAGAAATCCCGCAAAGCGCGTTTTTGTCTGTATTGGCTACTGGTGAATAAAATATGAGTAATACAGAACAAAAAGTTGGTGTCGAAAAGAAAAAAGATAAAAAGAAAAAGGGATTTGTTCGTGAAAACCTCGAATCAATTTTGATTGCCGTAGCGCTGGCTTTTGTGTTGAGGATATATGTGGTAGAAGCTTTCAAAATTCCTACAGGATCAATGGCGCCAACATTGTTGGGGCAACATAAATCGGTTAAGTGTCCTAATTGTGCCTGGAAGTTCAAAAGTAATCACAGCTTAAATTATGTGAAATGCTCGAATTGTTTTCATAAGATACGCATATCTGAATATGGGAATAGGGGAGGCAACAGGATACTTGTAAATAAGTTTGGTTATGATTTTGGCAAACCGGAAAGATGGGATGTTGCAGTTTTTAAATATCCATTTGGCGATGTTACCTGCTTATCATGCGGCCACTCTTCAGCCCAATCAATGATCTGCGAAAAGTGCTCTAGCGCAGTGAAAGGTGAAAATTACTTTAAGGCTAAGTTTAATAGCATAAAAGGGTTTATTGGTGTGAGTCAATATCATAAAGTAGAATGTAAGTCTTGTAATACAGTAGACGCTGTTCTTTGTGAAACGTGTGGTTCCACAAATGTTCATGTTGAGCGCAAGAATTATATAAAGCGGTTGATTGGTTTGCCGGAGGAAAAGTTACAGATTGTAAATGGTGACATTTACATTAATGATAAAATAGAAAGAAAGCCGGCGAAGGTTCAGGAAGTGCTCTGGGTACCGGTTTTTGATAGTAATTATCCGGTAAAACAGGAAATAGTTGAGAACTGGGAGGTAAAAGACGAATTCTGGGATATTGACGGAGAACAGTTGCAACTACAGTTACCAGAGGGAATTGGCCAGAAATCATATATAACATTTAAAAGAAAGATTACAGATTACAGCGTTTACAACAGTGAGAATGCCGAAGCAGTAAATGGCGATATTATGATAAAATTTGATGTCTCGGTTTCTGGAAATAATGGAGGTATTTCAATTATACTGGAGGAGGATGAGAAATCAATTGAGGCTTTTGTAAGTTTAAGGGGAGAGGGAAAGGAATCGTATTTAAAGGTATCAGAGTCGATTGTTGAAAGTGATGCTGGAGTTTTTATAGAGCCTGAAAAAGGATGCAAAATTGAATTCTCGAATGTTGATAATAAAATTATACTGAAACTGAATAATTCAGTGGTTTTTTCTCATACATATGATACTGATTTATCATCATTGAAAGATCAAACGAGATCCAGCGGATTGAAGATTGGCGGGATAAATACTGGAGCTGTATTTAAAAATATTTCAATCTTCCGTGATGTTTACTACACAGATGCCGGAGAATGGGGCACATTCATACCTGTTGAAATTGGTAAAGAAGAGTATTTCTTTCTTGGTGATAATAGTAGGAACAGTAATGATAGCAGGTACTGGAAAATCGTTCCTGCGGATAGCCTGGTGGGAAAGGCATTTATGGTATTCTGGCCTCCGGGTACAATTAAATTTATCAGATAGCTTACAGGACTGAAAAATGAAACTAATACAGGCTGTTGAAATAGAGAAATCTTATGGCAAAAAGACTGCCGTGGATCGCATCAGTTTCGAGGTTCATTCCGGAGAGATAGCAGGGCTTCTAGGACAAAATGGTGCCGGAAAAAGCACGGCTTTTTCAATAGTGATCGGCATGATCAAACCAGATTATGGAAAAGTTTTCTTTCGTGGCGAGGATGTTACGAACATGCCAATATACATGCGCGCAAGATTAGGTATGGGATATCTTTCTCAAGAACCATCAGTGTTTCAACGTTTAACGGTTGAAGAAAATGTACTAGCCGTGTTAGAGACGATTAAATTCAATTATAGAGAAAGAATGAAAAGATTAAATCAGGTTTTGGGAGAACTGGGGTTAACGCATTTATCAAAGAAAATGGCTTATACACTCTCAGGTGGCGAAAGAAGACGGCTTGAGATTGCAAGAGCAATATCAACTTCACCCTCACTAATCCTCCTGGACGAACCATTTTCATTTATTGATCCAATAGCTGTTGCAGAGATTCAGGATATTGTCTTAGGCCTGAAAGAACAGGGTATCGGAATATTATTAACAGATCACAATGTGAGGGAAGCATTAAGCATTACGGATCATTCTTATATCATTAGTACGGGAACTATTATAACCAGTGGTACGACGCAAAAGATAATTAATGATCCACTTGCAAGAAAATCATACTTGGGGGAAAAATTCCTGAGCAATGATATAAGAACCCCGGAGTCCTTTAAAGTTTATACCGGAAATGGAAGAGGAAAGGGAATAAAAGAGAATAAAAAAGGAAGAAAGAAAGCTTAAAAGAATTGTAATATATCATAGCTGTGGTTGATTTTGGGAAAATATTCATTTTTATTGGTTTCTTACTGGTAATAATTGGATTTGTTTTTATTTTAGGAAACAAGATACCGTTTATTGGTAAGTTGCCGGGCGACTTAGCCGTTGTGAGAAAAAATTATAGTTTCTACTTTCCCGTTACAACCTGCATCATCATCAGTGTAGTCTTGTCTTTTATCTTATGGCTTTTTAATAAAAGATAACGACGTCTACAAGTGTTGCAACCATCAAAATCATACTTATAATGCCATTGACAGTAAAGAAGGCCAGGCTTATTTTTGACAGGTCATGTGGTTTTATCAGTGAATGCTCGTAAACCAGCATTATGCTAACAATACAAACTCCTCCAAAATAAACAAAATTAAGCTTCGCAAAGTACATAAAAAGAAACAAGACGATTACCATAAGAAAATGCAGTACTGAGGATAGTATGAGAGAATTCTTAATCCCCATTTTCTTGGGGATAGAATATAATCCGGATTTTATATCATGCTCTAAATCCTGACAAGCATAGATAATGTCGAAACCCGCAGTCCACAGCAGTACAGCAAGTGCAAGTATAAAAGGGGCAATATCAATTTCTCCTGTTACTCCTATCCATGCGCCTATTGGGGATAATGCAAGTGAGATTCCCAGAACAAGATGTGATAAATTGGTAAATCTTTTGGTGTATGAGTAACCAAAAATTATCAGGAGGGCTAACGGAGATATGAGTAAACACAAGCGATTCAACATTCCGGCAAAAAAAATAAACAAAAGTGTACACGAGATCGTGAAAAACCAGAGATTTGCTTTTCCTATAAGGCCCTGGAGTTGTATACGGTAAGAGGTTCTGGGGTTGTCAATATCATATCCGGCATCCACAAGCCTGTTAAAAGACATTGCACAACTGCGCGCTACTACCAGTGCGCCTAATATTAATAAAAGTTGTCTTATGCCAGGCATACCTTCTGTGCCAATAAATGCACTCATTACGGCAAATGGTAACGAAAAGATGGTATGTGAAAATTTTATTAGTTTTAGAATGGAATAAAACTTTATGAGCATGTTTTGTTCATATCTTAACATCAGCGATTATAAACCTTCAATGTTTTCCAGGTTCAAGGATTACACCAGTACGTTCTGAGATTATATATGCCTCCAGCGCCTTCATCCTGGGATCATCATCTGAAAGCTTTTTACCTTCTTGCGGGTTTTCAATACACCAGTTGATCATATCTCTCAGGAGCGCCGCCTTTTTTGTTTGTGTCTGAAATTTTGGATATGTTTCAGGGTGTGTATTTGAAGCATTAGGGTGGCACATATCACAGGAAATTCCATTTGTGCCAAGTGTCGGGTCGTGGAAGATTTTATATCCCGTATCAATCATGCGGTTTAATTCTGCTGACCAGATTCGTTTCTCCCTCTCTGTATGTGGTTTTCCCCCGTGTACTAAAACTAAAGGCAACTCTTCTATCGCTGTAACACTTATAAAAGGGTCGCCATTAATTGAAAGCTGTATAGCTATTTCGGTCTCTGGTATCTTTGCTGTAATCTCCTCTTCACAGTAATCCATTAAGGCAGTAAGGAGTTTTGCAACTTCTCTTGCCTTATGTTCAGGCATAGGTTCTCCTTCCTTATATCCTTCTACGATAACTTTTTTCTTCCCATCACAGGCAGTAACAATCTGAACAGACTGTTCTTTAGATTGTTGAATAACGCTAGAAACATTAGTAGCAGAATTGTTATCTGCATTTGCAGATACAGCATACATCATCAAAAGGGCAAACAAGCCTATAAACATTTTATGTGTAGTTTTCATCCTCATTTTCCTCCTATCATATTTCGTTATATTGATATTCATTAGTTTCATGTAAAAAAGTTAATAAGAAGGTCCTGGTACAAGTTCTCTACCTGTCGATACCTTATCATATGAAACAATCATAGGGTTCCTATCCCATAGTTTGTAGGTTTTATTGACATTTCCGTCGTGAAGTGTATCAACTATTCCCCATCCGGTACCATCAAACTGATTAAATGGATCTGGCCTATCCATTTGAACCGTAAGTTTTGGTATGCCTTCTGGCGCATAGGGCCATGGCCAGGCTGTTGACATCATACCATGAAAAGCAATGTTTTTTATCTTATTCGTAAGCACCTGGTGTGTGTGTCCATGAATGACAGTTACTGTCTTAAATGGAGATAACAACTTTTGGACTTGCTCTGCATCATCAGCCCAGAAATTCCACGCCTTGTAATACTTATATAACGGTGAATGAGAAAAGACCACAATAGGTATATGTTTTTCTACTCCCGACAGATCATCACTCAACCATTTACGCTGTTCTTCCCCAACGGTAAATGGTCTGCCTTTTGGATTATCAAGCTGTGCCATAAAAAGCATTCGTTCCATCGGCGCCATCTTTGGCCCTGACCAATAATCCTCTACAACTACACTGTTAAGTACAATAAAGTGTATACCCTTGTGATTAAAAGAATAAGTTGGTTTACCAAAGAATTCCCTCCATACGTCTCCCATATCATAGTACCAATCATGCTCACCTACCATCATATATAACTTTGGTTTTAGTTCGGCTATTATGTCCTTTCCTAAAGAAAGTTCGTCTCGTAATCCCAATTGTGCAAGGTCGCCTCCGTAAAGTACAAAGTCTGGTTGTGGTTCCAAGGCATTCACATCCTTGACTGCCTTAATCAGAGATTTTGCAAATCTATGTTCCCTGCCTCGGTCTAAAAGATGTGAATCTGATATGTAGGCAAACGTAAATCTATTTGTTCCATGTTTGACTTCAACCTGCTGTGCTATGGATTGAGCATAATTTAGGAAAACGCCTGCACCTGTAGCAATTGTACCGGTTGCTACTGCAGTCTTTAAAAATTCTCTACGGTTTAATCCTGACAATGATTCATTTTTTGTTTCTCTGTCCTGTCTGCACTTTCTAATACTCATATTATTTACCTCCTAAAAAGTCTTTGTACAGGTTTTATTCCCATAATTTTATGGATTTAGTTTTTTAATAAGCTCTGGTAAATCGTTACTCGTTAAGGCCTTCATAAATTCTACTAAGTCTGTCTTTTCTTCTTCTGAAAGATTCAGGGGCCTGATTCCTCCATCAAGATTAGGGTTGGGGACACCGCCTTTATCATAGAACTCAATAACACTTTCCAGTGTTGGCTCACTGCCATCATGCATATATGGAGAGGTAAGGGCTATGTCTCTGAGTCCCGAAGTCTTAAAAGCACCGATATCCTTTGGTTCTTTTGTTACTAAATAACGTCCGAGTTCAGAGGCTGCTTTTTCGTGTGCAAGTGCAGACGGGTCTGCATCAGAGCCGGCTGCTTTACGTGCTAAAGCTCCAAAATCCTTATCCTTCATCGCAACGCCTATATTGTGGAATTTATTATCAGTAAAAAATGGGTAGGATACATTAAATTCATGACAGGTCAGGCAGCGTGCCTTTCCCTGAAACAACTCCCAACCTCTTTTTGCCGACGTACTTATTGCATTTTCTTCTCCTGCTATAAATCTGTCAAAAGGTGTATTAAACGTTATAAGAGTTCGTTCGAAAGATGCAATGGCTTGCGCAATCTGATCAATCGTAATGTTATCCGAACCAAAGACAGCTTTAAAATCGGCCTTATACTCGGCTATGTTTGAAATTTTCTCTACAACAGCATCATGAGAAGGCATGCCCATTTCTATGGGGTTGGCGATGGGCAGTATAGCTTGTTCTTCTAATGTTAATACCCTTCCATCCCAGAATTGAGTATCAAAAAAGGCGGTATTGAGTGTAGTGGGACTATTTCTTGCACCCTTCTGACCATTTATGCCAATGGCCACAATTTCACCATCTGCAAATCCTTTTTCTGGATCGTGGCATGTGGCACAACTTACAGTATCATCAGCAGAAAGGCGTTTGTCAAAATAAAGCTTCTGCCCCAAGAAAACCTTTCCCTTAGTTAAAGGATTATTTTCCGGGATTATGGGTTCTAATACATATGGAGGCAGCTTCAGTTCGTATAACTCATCTGCAGATTGTGTAAAAGCAACAGACGGCAGGGAACAAATAAACCCGGCACTAAGATTGAGTAACATTACAATAAAGACGGTACTAAAGGTAAGTTTGCTACGTTTTCTTTGCACGCTCTCCTCCTTATAAAACGAATATTGCGAATTTTTGGTTATTTATTCTGATATCTTGTCTAAAATACGGTAGAAGCAATTAAGTTCGACATAGTATTCAGGCTTGTGCTATGAGCCTGAGTTGTTCCGGTGTTAAGAACCATCGGAAAATACCGGTATAAGAAATGGGCTGATCAACGTCAATCTGGCAGACTGCACCCGCTTCAAAATATAATGAGATTTGTGAATTTCTGCTCAGCAACTCCGAAGCAAGGTTTCCAAGTAAGGGCAGATGGCCTGCGAGCATAAGTCTCTTTTTATCTGCAAAGTTGTTTAGATATGAGATTGTATCTTTCGGAGAGGCCGTTGGTTCCAGCGTTTCAGTGACTTTGATTTCATTCTTTTGATATCCCACTTCATCAGCAATGATTTCTGCCGTTTGACGTGCGCGAGCCTTGGGACTACTGATTACGAGATCAAACGTAATGTCTAATCGGTTTAAGGCCTTTCCTGTTAAACGACACTGATTAAGGCCATTATTGTTAAGATGCCTTTCCGGATCGTCCTCTTTTGTGTGAGCGGCACCATGCCTTACGAGGTAAATTTCCATTTTAGCTCAGATCTGAAAGAAATTTCAATTTAGGCTCTTAAAAAACTTTCCTCACTCATTTAAGTTGGGAAATCAGTCCAATGCATTAGATACAGATACTCCAACACCACTGCCAAGAAAGTCCCAGACCAGGTCTTTGTAACTCCAATTGTTATGTTTGGTCTCGTCATTAATTTCTTTAGCTATACCGCATGTACTTGAGAACGAGAAACCAATTATACTTGCGTCATCCTTGTCTGCTTTTCCCGCTCTCGCTATTGAATATGTCAGTGCTCCAATCAGGAAGGAAGCTGAAAAATGTTGTGCTTTATCTTTTGCAAACCATGTATCTTTTTTGGCAGTGGAGGGTGATGTTGTTTTCTGGTTTGCCGCACATCCTGAAAGGCATATTAATAATACTGTTAGAAGAATTCTATGTTTGGATTTTGCAGTCAGGGTCATAGATAATTAATTTATTAAACATTTCTCTCTTTGAAATCAACATCTTTCAGAATCACATCAATCTCAGATAACAAATCGCGGCAGAAATCTTTTTCTAATTCACTTTTGCTCAAGATAGATGTAAGTATGATAGCTTCTTCTTTGTTCAGGCCGATTGTTACTTCCGGCAAAACTCTTCTTCTGTCAACAACTCTCATTAAAATGCTCCTTGTTTTATTTATAAATAAGTTATGTCTAAATCGTCAAATCTATAATCGTACACTTGCCAGATCAATAACAACTCTAAGATTATATTTTAAGAGAAATTATTTCAATCAAAATTTTTAATAAGTCTTTCTTTCCCTGGCGGGCTTCCAATGGTTTATTTATATTGACCGCCTCTGATATTGCTGTTAAAATCAAAATCCACAATTTTCTTAAAGATAGTTACAATGGAGCTTTACACGATATAATTATGCCGAATATTATGCTTTCTAGAAATGTTCTAATGGGGTTTCTTCCTATTGTATTCATGGTTGCTGCCGGATGTGAAGGATTACAGAAACCTGGCGAGTTTGTGGAGTCATTAAGGAACCCTACATCTTTTCCAGAGATATATTTGCCAGAGATAAAGAATATTGACGACATTGTAAATGAAAAAGGTCTTGCGGAAGGTGAGAATGTGAAGATTATTCCAATCGGCAAAGACAAGAGTTCGAGTATATACCTTTTCCAAATCAGGCAAAATGCTGAGATGGATGCCCATTATCATAAGTTACATGATGAGATAGTATACATTAAAAAAGGGAGCGGTATATTGGAACTTAATGAAACACGCCACAGCGTAAAAGAAGGCATGATGGTGGTAATTCCGAGACTAAGCGTACACAAATATGTTAATACCGGAGAAGTTACAAGTATTGCTGTTTCAATATTTTCTCCTCCTTTTGACGGTGAAGATACAAAAGTGTTTAAAGAACTTACACCCACCATAAAGAAGAAAAAAACTATATATGACAAGGCTATGAAGAAGTCCAGGAAAGAAATGAAGAAGGAGGATGGAGGGGATAAGAAATGGCTCGGTTTACGGAAGAAGGATGAAAAGAAAATAGAACCTGGCAAGGAAAAAGATGGACAAACAGACGACAAGATTGAAGAAGAACACAAGATTCTGGTCTTGACAGAAGAAGGAAGACAAAAGGTTATAGAGGCAAGGCAGAAGGTTAAGAAAGAAGAAAAAGCGGTAATTGACAGGATTGTTCTTGACGAAAAACTTAAAGTATTGCAAAAATTAAAAGATGATGGATTGATTAGTCAGGAAGAATTTGAAGCTAAAAAAGCTGAAATAATCAGTGAGAGCGGATTGAAAGATTTGTGAATTCAGGAATTAAAGGATTGAGGGATTTGTGAAGATAATATTAACAAACGATGACGGTATATACTCACCGGGTATTTTGACACTTAAGAAAGCGCTGGCGCCATTTGGTTCTGTTACAGTTGTTGCGCCGGATGTTCAAAAAAGTGGTGTCGGGCATGCGATAACCTTCAGCCATCCTTTGAGAGTGAGAGAGGTGTCTGCAAATGGTGATTTTATTGGTTATGGAATCGACGGCTCACCGGCAGATTGTGTCAAGCTTGCGGTGAGGGAAATAATGAAAGAGAAATCTGATCTGCTGGTGTCCGGTATAAATATAGGCGCTAATGTTGGCATTAATGTACTATATTCAGGGACAGTCGCCGCCGCTATCGAAGGGGCTGTTTTAGGTATCCCATCCGTGGCAATTTCTCTGGAAATTTCAGAATCGTCACCTGATATCCAGGGCGCTGCTGTTATAGCAAAAGAGATAATTGGCCATATAATCAATAAAGAATTACCAAGAGGGACTCTGCTCAATGTAAATATCCCTCTGATATCGAAGGATAAGATAAAGGGTATAAAGATTACCAGGCAATTCTCCGGTGATTTTGATGAGCATTACGACAGACGCACCGACCCACGCGGCATAGCCTATTACTGGCTTGCGGGAACCGGCTGGCCGAAAATAGATGTTGCTGGCACTGATATGCATGCGCTTAAGGACGGTTATATTTCTATAACCCCGCTCAGATATGATCTGACAGATTATGCCTTTCTTAAAGAGGTTGAATCGTGGGGATGGTGAAAAAATAGGTAAAATGTCAGGAAATAAGGACTGTTTTCCACTTAACTGATATATTAATTTAATGAAAGGAGTATTTATGAATCGTCAACTAACGGCAATTATTGAGCGTGAAGAAAATGGGTATGTGTCTTTATGTCCGGAACTTGATATTGCCAGTCAGGGAAACACTATTGAAGAAGCTAAAAGAAATCTTCAAGAGGCATTAGAGTTGTTTTTCGAATGCGCATCATCAGAAGAAGTTAAAACTCGACTCCATAATAAAGTTTATATAACACAACTTGAGGTGGAAGTTGGCTAAATTACGCGTACTCTCTGGTAAGGAAGTTTGTAAAATTTATCAAATCATTGTTTTAAAGAAGTACGAATACGTGGAAGTCATATTGTGATGCAATGTAAGGAGGATGGAAAGACAATAACAGTTCCTGTACCTAATCACGCTGAACTTCGTATTGGTACACTGCAATCAATCATCCGTCAATCAGGTATTCCACGAAAAAAATTTGGGGTTTAAGCCGATAATCAAAAACGAATTGCCAAGTGGGACTCTACTCAATGTAAACATTCCTCTTATACCGAGAGATAAGATAAAAGGTGTAAAGATTACCAATCAATTCTCCGGTGATTTTGATGAGTACTATGACAGACGCACCGATCCGCGCGGGCGTGACGATGTTATTTGGAATACATTGACCCCGCCCAAATGCTTGGCGGGCAGGCGTGACGATGCTTAAATACATAACGTTACGCCCGCCTGCCAAAACGCATCGACATGGTCGATGCGCTCCAAAAGTTATATTGTCGGGTAACCTGCCCGACTAAGTCATTCAGACGGGGAAACCCTACCTACTTTAATGTAATGGAATTTCAATGTTTTTGGTAGGAGCCCGTCCGGTCGGACAGGCAAAGCAACATAAATTGACGACTGAAAGGAGTTAATTTATATGAAGATAAGAACAAAATATCTGGGCTTTTTGTGTCTTTTCATTTTCATGTTCACCGGCTTGATACTGGGAGTGGTCTTACACATGAAAAGACTTAACTCTAAGAACATTAAAGAGATGCTGAACTATCAAAACTAAAATGAAATGGTATACAGTCTTGGGTTGTTCCTTAATAAGCTTATTATGCCCGCCAACGAGTACCTTATACATGGGGATGAAGAGGAGAGATATACATTTGAAGACCTCGTTGCGGATGTGAACAGGCAATTTGAGATACTGGAAGGTAAACATTACTCCACACGAATTTTGGCAGAAGAACGAGAGCTACTCGCCCGTTTGAAGGATAAATATACCCTCGTAATATCCCTTGCCGAAAAGATTTTTGATATACCCAACCCCATAGGCAATGAAGAGGGAACACGCCTTATGGAGGAGATGGATTTATTAGTTGACAATATGACCGAAGATGCGAAGGATCTCAACAGGAAGGCTCGTCTCAATACACTAGTGAAAGTT
>ERZ1292630.2391-Hain-H41-02um-R3-2391-length-17412-cov-24_pt1 | contig 14366 bp, 12 predicted proteins | sample MGYA00564408_ERZ1292630 | MGnify/ENA primary metagenome ERZ1292630 (study PRJEB36523, sample SAMEA6512641) | groundwater metagenome | collected 2019-01-08 | study: AquaDiva: Metagenomics assemblies of 32 groundwater samples | reverse complement strand
CACACAAGGATATATTCCCGACCATCTTTAATCTGGCCTTATCGGATGCAACATACTTAAAATCAGGGAATAACCTGTTCGACGCCGCATCAACCGATTCCTTTGCCGTCAACAACTACAATGTGGCCATGAATAAGATCGGTGCGGTATTGATACAGAGCACGCCGCTTTATTACAGATGGAAAAAAGATAATTCAAAGCTGCTGGAGCCGACAACTGCCCAGGAAACACCGGGCCTTGAGGCACTGCTGAAAAAGGCAAAGGCGTCTGTCGCCTCAATGAATTACTATGTTCAGACGGAATTATCAAAATAACGGAGCTATTTTCCCCCTCCCTTGACGGGAGGGGGTGAGGGGGTGGGTGAACTTTCAAGTATCTGTAAAATTGGACTTTCACCCCCACCCTGACCCTCCCCCGTCAAGGGGGAGGGGACGTTACACTAACCTCAATGGAGACTATATTGAACATACAGATTTTTAAGCGCATCCTGAGCTATTTTTCACCTTATAAGGTGAGGATATTTATTGCCATTGCCGGAATGATAATAGTTGCTCTATCTGATGCCGCTCTTGCATATATTGTAAAACCCGTGCTGAACGATGTTTTTATAAAGACCGATCTGAAGATGCTGGCCGTTGTCCCAGCTGCGTTGGTCTTGCTTTATCTCATCAAGGGGATTTTCAGATATATTCAAGCATACCTGATGGGATATGTGGGGCAGCGAGTTATAATGGATATAAGAAACAGGATGTATGAACATTACCAACGACTATCTTTAGACTATTTTGCAGCCAACCAGACAGGCGCGATGATGTCAAGGATAACGAACGACATAATAGCCATGCAGCACGCCCTACCTGTTGCTACGGATCTTGTTAGGCAACCGTTTACACTTATAGGTCTTATTGGAGTAGCTTTTTACATGGAGTGGAGGCTTACTCTTTTCGCCCTTCTTGCTATGCCTCTTATGATAATCCCATTCGCTGTCTTTATGAAGAAGTTCAGGAAGTACAGTAAAAGGGAACAGGAAAAAATGGGGAACATGAGTTCCGTTCTCCAGGAATCGATATCAGGGATTAAAGTTACAAGGGCCTTCGGGATGGAGGAACATGAAATAAGCAGATTTAACAAAGAAAATATGGACTATTTCAAGGTTCGGATCAAGACAATCAGGGCCGAAGAGTTTACATCTCCTCTAAATGAGTTCTTCGGCTCCATAGGGATAGCTTTTGTCGTCTGGTACGGCGGATACCAGGTATTGACAGGGGAAAGCACTCCAGGGTCGTTTTTTTCATTTCTTGCCGCTTGCGCCCTCATGTATAACCCTATCAAGAAGCTTAACTCTGCGAATGCCAGTATACAGGGATCGATGGCCGCAGCAGAGCGTGTATTCCAGATCTTTGATACGGAACCGTCCGTCAGGGAAAAGGAAGGCGCATTGTCTATAGATAATGTAAAGGAGGGCATAGAGTTTAAAGATGTATCTTTTAGATATCATCAAGATATGATTTTGAATCAAATTAATCTTAAGGTCAGATCGGGTCAGGTCGTTGCAATTGTTGGCGAGAGCGGAGGGGGGAAAAGCACTCTTGTAAGCCTGATCCCAAGATTCTATGACGTGTCTGAAGGGAGCATATTCATTGACGGAGTTGATCTGAGAGACTTGACCTTCAAATCTCTTAGAAGACTGACTGCCGTCGTCTCACAGGAGACCTTCCTGTTCAACGACACCATAAGAAACAATATATCTTATATGCCTGGAAGGGAGTCTATCTCACTGGACGCGGTCATCGCTGCCGCAAAGGCAGCCAATGCCCATGATTTCATAATGGCGATGCCGGAAGGATACGATACCGTAGTTGGTGAGAGGGGAATAAGGCTTTCAGGCGGTCAGAAGCAGAGACTTTCCATTGCAAGGGCATTGCTGAGGGACTCGCCAATATTGATATTGGACGAGGCCACATCCTCCTTGGATTCCGAGTCTGAGTATCTGGTACAGGAGGCCTTAAACAGGCTTATGAAGGGAAGGACAACATTTGTGATTGCCCACAGACTGTCAACCGTTCAACATGCCGACAGGATTCTCGTTCTCTCAAAAGGGAGGATTGCGGAGGAAGGGCGGCATGACGAGCTTTTGAAGGTGGGCGGTGAGTACGCCAAATTATACGGCAGGCAATTTGCTGATAACCCTTAAATATTAACTCCCCTCCACTCTTAAGATAAGAGGGGAAGCCGCAAGGCAGTGCGTTATGAACAGGAAGATTATGCAAAAACTCTCCGTCACAATAATAACCCTGAATGAAGAACAAAACATCCGGGACGCACTTGAAAGCGTTAAATGGGCCGACGAGATAGTTGTTGTTGACTCTGGAAGTACCGACAGGACCGTTGATATCTGCAAAGAGTATACTGACAAGGTGTTCTATAATCAGTGGCCTGGTCATATTGCCCAGAAGAACCTCGCTATAGATAAAGCAAGCCATCAGTGGATACTCTCCATCGATGCCGATGAAAGGGTCATTCCTGAACTTGCCGCCGAGATCAAAGAGGTCTTGAAAGAGCCAAATGCATACGCCTATTCAGTACCCCGTCATGTATTCTATCTTGGCAGGTGGATAAATCACTCAGGCTGGTATCCTGACAGGAAGATCAGGCTATTCAGAAGGGACAAAGGGCGGTGGGGTGGGACGGATCCCCATGACACAGTGATAGTCAATGGCAAGGTTAAATATCTGAAAGGAGATCTTATACATTATTCCTTCAGGGATATAGCGCACCATATCAATACAATGAACAGTTTTACTACCATAGCGTCTAAAGAGTATATCAAATCAGGGAAGAGATTCAGGTTTAGTGACATGATTTTCAGGCCTGTCTTTATGTTTTTCAAGAGCTATATCCTTAAGCAGGGGTTCAGGGACGGACTTCCTGGGCTTGTAATTGCAGTTGCTGCCGCGTACCATGTATTCATAAAATATGCAAAGCTTTGGGAGTTGACCAATATTCACCGCAGAGACGCTGAGAAATGATTAAAAAAGTTTTCCCTCCGTGTCTCTGCGCCTCGGCGGTGAAATTAAAGTTTTTGTTTAAAAACATGGCAAAATTTAAAAAGATTTTAGTTGTCCAGACAGCCTTCCCAGGAGATATCGTCCTTACTACCCCTTTGTTTAAAGGCCTGAAAAAGAGCTTCCCTGAAAGCTTGTTAACGGTGGTCACAACTCCGCAAGGGTGCGAGCTCCTACAAGATTTAAAGGAGATCGACTCCCTTGTTTCCTATGACAAGAAGGGGAGGGACAGCGGAGAATTAAGATTCTTCGGTCTTATCAGGAGGCTGAGAAAAGAGGCTTTTGACCTTTGTATCTCTCCCCACCGCTCTTTCAGAACGGCGCTGATGGTCTATGGAAGCGGAGCTGGTGAGAGGATAGGCTATTCGGAGGCCTCTCTGTCGGCTGCTTATACCAGGAAGGTCTTTAGAGATACTGGCCTTCATGAGGTTGAAAGGGTCCTTTCTCTCCTTGATCCACTGGGGATAGAGAGCGGCGGATTGGATAAGATGCCGTATCTTGAGATATCTTCAGAGACATGGGGGAGGACAAAGAAGATATTTGACGAGGCCGGTATCTCTCCGAACGACATGGTGATAGGGATTGCCCCCGGTTCAGTGTGGGCTACAAAGAGATGGATTCCTGAAGGTTATGCGTCCCTTATAGACAGGCTAATTGAGAGGTACGACGCCAGGGTGATCCTATTAGGCTCGCCGTCTGAAAGAGATGCCGGGGATAAGATAATATCACTTACCGGCCAGAGGCCGGTTAACCTGATAGGGAAGACAACCCTCCGCGAGCTTACAGCGGTCATAGACCGTTGCGGTTTGCTTATAGGAAACGACAGCGCCCCCGGCCATATAGCCTCAGCCAGGATGGTCCCGGTCGTGTCCATATTCGGGCCGACTGTGAGATCGTTCGGCTATTATCCATACGGGAAGGATATCGTTATAGTTGAAAAAGAACTTCCTTGCAGGCCCTGCCATCACCATGGCCCGGATAAATGCCCTGAGGGGCACTTCAGGTGTATGAGGGACATAACGGTTGATGATGTGATGGCTGGTGTCGAGAAGCTGTTGCAAGATAAATGAACTACAAAGACAAGGGCATTTTATCCACAGAAGATTACGCAGAAATGAACTTTTGGAAAATCCTTGACATTTTTAAACAGCTGAGTTGGCCTTATCCCTTTATCTCTTCTGTTTTCGGGACACATGTCGCGTTGACAACAACAACTCCTGTAATCGGTAATCTCCCTTCCCTGGCGGCCTGAAGCGATTCCTGGTCCCAAACGCCCCCGTCCTGTCTCCATGCCCCATTGAAGACTACCTTTTCTCCGCTGTTTAAGAGCTCCATAGGCTCTTTTTTGGTCTTATATCTGGATATCAGCAGAAGGCTCTTGAAACGCATCTCTTTGAATGATATCGGTTTGCAGTTAGAAACAAACCAAAACTCCTTATCTTCTCCTATTTCATTGAAGCCTTGAAGACCTTCAACAGTTTCGCCTATAAAGGTGTTTGTTCCGTCCCCGGAATCAAAGTTACGCGGATCCCCAACCTCAAATCTTATTTTCAATGTTACCTCCATGGCATACCTTGTATTTTTTCCCGCTGCCGCAATAGCATGGCTCGTTCCTACCCGGAACGGGTTGCTTCCTCTGCGGCAATGATTGATTCATATGTCTGGCCCCGTAATCCTTCAACTGCTCTATCACTCTGTCCGCAGCCATCTCAGCAGTAGGAAACCCTTCACTGTAATGCCTTCCGCTTGCACCCTTTTCAACCTCTATCGCAGCGTTTATTGCATTGCTGTCTGCTGTTTGAGATTCTGCGGCATGGATGACCCGGCAATAACCTTTCTCGCCGGGTTTCACCCTTAAAGACCCCATAAAACCGCAATGGGGGGGGCGTATGTCTTCTCCACCAATTATGCTAGGATGTATCTTGCAGACCTTATCTTCTGAAAGATAACGGCAGCGGAAGGCAAACATGGCCATTACGTTTATTAGCAGGCTCTTTCCAGCGGCCTGAATATCCCTGACAATGACGTTATATCTTTCAGGACGGTTAAACAGATGATTAGGATGCAACTCCCTTGTCGCATATCCATCCACTATCCTCTGAGCCCTGGCGTTTATTCCTTTTATTATCTCGATCCTGAAACCGTTGAGATTTGATAGACCACCTTCCTTAACTATCTGGTAAGAGATGATCCCCCACCATGGGTCGCAACACAGACCTCCGCACTTCTCGGAACATATCGCAGAGAAGAACGAAGCGTCTCCTGACAAATCGCTCATGTCCATTCCTTATCCTTTCCAAATAATACATTGGAAATAGTAACATGATTGGCAGTTTCAATACAACCGGATTTGTTGCCTCGAATGAACCAAAGAAGAATATGGCTTATTGACAGAAAGGAATTCATCGAAATGATGGAAGGAGAGGACTGGCATTATGCAGAAATTTAACGCTGAAGTTTTGTCTTGTAAACATCAAATAATAGGATTAAAATTGTTTTAATAAAATCATTTCACAGATACACAATGTATATCCAATTGGTGGATATTCCGTTCACCAGGTTGGTAACCGTAACAATAGAAACGCGTTGCGATTTTTATCTACCATTATCCAAATGGGTCTTGCCATGAAACAAACCATCCTCTTTATCTTTTTCCTTCTCACCATCATATTAAGTCCATTGATTACCCTTGCCGGTGAAGAGAAACAGGAAGACAGGCTAAGCTACGCACTAAAGCTGTTTCAACAGGCTGATTACAACAAGGCCATTGATGAGTTGAAGATAATATCCGCTGAAACAGAGGAAAACAAGACTACCCTTGAAGCCTCTTATCTTATTGGCGTTGCATATAAGGCACTGGGAAATCTTGATGATGCTGCCGGCTGGCTTCAAAGGTCTTCAAAATACGAACCTATTGCCGACTATGCCGTCTTTTACTTGGGCGAGACATATCTGGGCGATGGGGATTATCAGGCCGCCTTAGACACATTTTTGACCATAAAATCAAGGTTCCCGGACAGCAGATGGGGAGAAGATGCCGATTTCAAGGCGTCTGTGGCCTTATTCCAGCTTGGCCGTTATATTGAATCACGTTTGTCCTTTGATCGGTTCATAAAGGAATATGCCAGGTCTTCGCTGCTTCCATTGGCCAGGATAAGGATAGCCGAAGTTTATGAGAAGGTCGGAGATTCAAAGGAGGCTTACAACCAGTATAAAGCAATATGGGTCAACCATCCGACATCTCCTGAATCAAGAACAGCATCGGAGCGAATGAGGCAGATAGCCTCAAGTGAGTTCGCTATTGGTGTTTCTACACCCTTGTCAACGCCTTCAGTTGATGAACGTTACAGCAGGGTCTGCAACCTTTTTTCCAATAGCAGTTACAGGGAAGGGATAAACGAGCTGACAGTTATTTTGAAAGAGGTTGACGAGATGGATGATTTGGCTAAACCTAAATGGTTTGCAGAATCTATGCTGAAACTTGGAGACGCCTACTTTCAGGTCAGGGAGGATAATAAGGCTTTGGCGGTTCTCAAAAAACTCTCCACGACAGCATCGAAGCCAAAGATGATTGCAGAGGGAACTTTTCTCAGCGCCAAGGCATTTCAGCGGTCGGGACAGAGAGCGGAGGCTGCCGCAGCCTTTGATAAATTAATTAAGGACTTTTCAGGTGGGGAGTTTGCTGCCAGGGGCATGTACCGTTGGGCCGACATGGCTGAAGGGGACAGTGATACTGCGAAGGCAAGAAGCCTTTATCGCAATCTTTATATTGAGCTTCCTGGCAACACTCTTGCCGATGATGCCCTCTGGAAAGAGGGGTGGCTAAGTTACCTTGAGAAAGATTACAAAGCGGCTTATCTCATCTTCAACAAACTGCTGACCGAATACCCTTACTCCGAGTTTACAGACACAGCTACCTACTGGTCTGCAAGGACAGCAGAAAAGCTGGACATGGTTGATAAAGCAGCCGTTCATTATACCGATGTAATCAACAGGTTTCCCTTATCCTATTACGCTTCCATCTCAAGGGGAAGGATTTCCGTTATCGCCTCTGATATACCTGTCAGAAATGTCAAATCTCTCTCTTATGAACCGCATACTATACCTGATAGATACGTTTCGCTTCACCTGAATAAAGGTAAGGCGCTGATGGGCCTTGGATTTAGAGAAGATGCCTCTGTAGAGCTATCTATGGCCGAGGCAAGATGTACAGATAAAGTAACCCTTCTGGAGATTGCAAGATTGATGACAAGGATCGGGGCCTACAATAAGGCTCAGAGGCTTGCAGTGAATCGCTTCCAGGAGTTTTTGATAGATGATGCAGGCCAGCCTGACAAAGAGATTTGGACCTTTGCCTTTCCAGCAGGTTTCAGCGAGGATGTGAGGATTAATGCCGATAAAAATTCCCTGAATCCATTCCTCATTCATGCGATCATAAAGGAGGAAAGCGCCTACAGGACTGATGTCGTCTCGAGGGCGGGCGCTGTCGGTCTTATGCAGCTGATGCCGTCAACCGGAAACAATATATCAAGAGAAACCGGATTCAAAGATTACAGCACCACCTCCCTTTACAGATCGGAGGTTAATATATCCCTTGGAAGCAGTTACCTTAAGAAGCTAGTCGAAGGTTCCAAGGGGAAAATTCCTCTGGCCATAGCATCCTACAATGCCGGACCAAATGCGGTATCAAGCTGGGTTTCCAGGTACGGGACAGAGGAGATGGACGAGTTTATAGAAAAGATCCCATATCCTGAGACCAGAAACTATGTAAAAAAGGTGTTGAGGAGTTATGATGTCTATGAGAGGCTTTATGGCCAGATCAGTACAAAAGAACCGGTCTTAAAAGAGGATGTTGTTGCGTTAGAACTGTCAGGACTTCAACAGTCTAAATAAAAAAACGGTACTGTCTTTCGACAATACCTCTCTCCCCCTCGACCAAACAAAGACCTCAGAGGGCTTTTGTTTCGTCTATCACACTGCCCTTTCGACCAGTTCCTCAGCATTTCTGGTTATCTTATAGAAGTCATCTATAGTCAGCCCTGCTCCAAGAGCTATCTTCTCAGCGTCCTCATTGGTTATCAGGTCTCCCGGAGAATGGGCATCGGTGTTTAGAAGGAGTTTAGCTCCGGCTGCCAATGCAGTCTTCGCCACATGTCCGTTAGTCAGGGAGTGCCCCTTCCTTGACGTTATCTCAAGATATATCCCTTTCCTGGCCGCAAGTTTCGCATCTTCCATTGTAATCAGGCCGGGATGGGAGAGGATGTCTATGTCGGAATTCAGGGCGGCCGAGTTTGTACCTGGCGGAACAGGCTCGACTATAGTCTCCCCGTGGCAAAGCACGAGCCTTGCGCCAAGCATCCTCGCCTCCTTTGCCAGGCCTGCGATATCGGCGGGAGGGATATGGGTCAATTCAACGCCGGGAATAACCTTTATCCCCCAGGCCCTTGAAAGCTCCGCAGACACCTTTGCTATCCTCGGCACGATAAGGTCTATGTTGGAGAGGTCTCCATGGTCGGTTATGGCTATCGCCCTGTAACCTTGGACAACAGCCCTTCTCACAAGCTCTGAAGGGATAAGTTCTCCGTCGCTGAACAACGAATGGGTATGCATATCTATCATAAGGCACCTATAACGGAACGAAAGAGACTGCTAAGCATATTACGAACCCCCTCTGCATCATTTTTTACTATTGGGAAAAGCATTGCATCATTCTTCCTGTTCAGGTGTTCCTTTACCTCCCGGACTTTATCCACGGATGCCTCGCCTTCCGGGATAGCAAAGGCCATGGGTTTGCCTAACCCGCCCTGGAAATATCCGGCTATCTTATTTATCTCATCCCACCTCTCGGCCTCACCATTCAGGATCGTCAAACCACCTAGCATGCTATTGGAAAGGGGCCGCCACAGGGGTGAAAAGATCTCTGACACAGGGACAGCAATGAAGGTTATCTGGATATTATCGCCTATCTGAAGGTGCCCTGCAACCCCAAGATATTGATTAGACCCCATACTTTTCAGAAAATCCTTGTGGATATAGAACTCCGGCAGTATGTTTATGGCATTTATGACGTATCTTATCCTGTCGTTGTCATGGGAAAAGATCAGCACCTTTCCGAACTCCTTGTCCAGCTTATAGTTCATACGGAAGGCAAACCTTTCCTTTAACTTTAAGAGGTCCTCTTTGGGGAGTATAGGCCTCTCCTCTTGCCCCTTCTCCTGGGTGATATCTATGATCCCCTTGGTCAGCAGGGTCATGATGGTCCTCATCACCTCATAGTCTGGAAAGGTGTTGCGGTCTATGACATCAGAGACCTTCGGATAAAATTCGAGCAACAGAAATATCTCCTGTGTTATAGGCCTAAGCCCCTTTGGAAGCGTGGAAGGGTCTATCAGCACCTTCAGCCTTGCGTCCATAGGGGGGAACTTATCTTTCAGCGATTCCCATTCATCATACTGTCTGAGCCCCTCCATTATGAGGTTGTCGGTAGCTCTATTTATCTTATGCGGCACATTGACCTTTGCCGGCAAAAATCTAAAACTCCCTGTCTTCCATGTAAGGAGGCGGAACAGGGCCTTTTCACCCACAACCTCCCCAATGGCAGCATCTATTATATTGCCGTCCTGCAGCCATATATCACCCTTGTCTTTGCCCTTCGTAAGGTACAGCCTCCCCTCTTTCTTGTTCATGCTGAACATCTGAAGAAGGTCCGGGAGAGATATCTCGGAAAGGCCCCCCTCTATGAGCTTCCCCTCCCTTGAGACGTCCCGTGTCTTTGCAGCCTTATCAAATATGGAGTATATGCGTGCGGCCACCTCATCAACGTTCGCCGGTTTTATAAAGAGGGAGTCCCTGTGCCTCTGGAAGTGCGGTATATAAATGTCCGAGTCGCTCAAAAAAATTAACGGGATGCTTTCTGTCCTGGGATTGGAGCGCAGTATCTGGGAGAGTTTTATCCCGTCTATGGTTGGAAGGGCAACCGACAGGACGATCATGTCCGGCATCTCGGAAAGGGCTTTATTTAAAGCAGTGGCTCCGTCATTGGATATGACTGCGTCGTAACCCCTGTCCTTCAGAACGCCTTTCAGAGAGTTCGTCAACCTTTTATCAGTATCCGCAACAAGGATCTTTTTATCGTCAGACATAAAACCCCTTAAACAGTGGCCAGTGATCGGTGGTCGGTGGTCAGTTAAATAATTTTTTAACTAATATCACTGACGACTGGCCACTGACCACTTTCTTTATAGTTGTACCTGCAAATGATAGTTCTCCTGGAGCTTTGCAATGATATTTTCGACAAATACAGGGTCAGAGGTATGTACCCCGTAATGCATCCCATCTCCCCTCTCCCTGGTCAGAAGCGCATACGCATAGTCAACACTAAGGAAGATCAGGAACTGCACCTTCTCAATCTCCTCGCCGCGAACGAAGACAGGGGTGAGGTTTGGCAACTCCCACCCTTTTTCACCCTTCTCCCCTATCAGAAAGATCTTAGTGGCAGAGCTCTCAACTTTGGAGTGGTTCCCCAGATAGGTCAGGAACTGTTCCATGTTTTTTGCTCCAAGGTAAAGTATCCCCCGCGAATCGGTGTTTGCTTCTATTTCCCCAAGGATGACCTCCTGAATCTGAGACAGTACCTGGGGGGTAAAAAGGATGAACTTCCCCATCCCCTCATCATCCTCAAAATCTCTTTCAACCTTCATGGAGACCTTTCCATCGATAAGGGCCAGGGGATAATCGTCCTCCTTCCCTACAAGCCTCTCGAATATATTCCAGAAATCCATCTCTCCCAATCTGTCCCGCGTATAAAGACTCTTCCTCGTCTCCTCCGTCCTTCTCCTGACGACCTCCAGAAGGGTTCTAAGGTCGTCTCCGTCCTTGGGGAAGGAGGCTGAAAGCAGTACTATCTCCATTGCATGGCTCTTATTTACGTCGCTTACAAAGGCCTTATCCTTCAACACATTCTTTATCCTTCTTATGGTCATCAAAGAGCCGAAGTAATCGGTCTCAGGAAGAAGGGCATAATATTCATCGTTTTTAGACATCGCAAGGATATCAGCATCCCGTAAGACACCAATGGTTGCATTTAACACCCTCTGCACCGCATCTTTCAGTATGGCGTCTTTATAGTCCCCTCTGAGCTTATGATAGTTTTCTATCTTCAGGCATAGGATAGAAAATGTCCTCTGATACCTGCCTGCCTTTAATATCTCCTTTGTCACATAATCTGCGAAGTAGCTTATGTGATATGTCTTTGTCTTTGCGACTTTAAATCCCTCGAACTCTATCTCCTTGACCTTCCAGGCGTTTTCCACAGCTATGGACGCAAAACCGGCTATGGTCTTGGCTATCATCAGGTCCCTTACCTCAAATCTGTCCCTGTTAAGTTTGTCGGAGACCTTAACAAGCCCAAGGACCCTCTCTTCCACCTTAAGAGGAATGAAAAAGGCGTTTTCATATGCCGCATCTCCCTCGTTAGTCCTGTCGTAAAAGGGCTTACCAGCCTTTATCATCCCCAGTTGACCGTGTGTCGAAAGGTGTAAGGTATCAACCTCAGACGATATGTTCACAGCGCCTCTGGCAGTCGCCAGCTTTAATACATCGTCATTCACAGGAGAGAAAAGCCAGAGGAGACTGCCCTGGGCGTTAGTCTCCGCCATTATGGAATCGAGGATGATATCGAGAAGCGTTTCCATGTCAAGGATTGAAAGGATCCTGAGGCATCTCTGATAGACAGAAAGGATACCGAAGTACTCCAGATTTTCTGAGATCAGCTTGCTGTGCTCCACAACGAGGTTCTGTTTCTCATGAATGGTTTTTATGAGGTGCAGAAAGTCTTCAGGAATAACCGGTTTAAGGATATAGTCGGTGACGCCTTTTTTCATGGCATTCACAGCCATCTGGACATCACTGATACCGGTGACTATGACGACATCCTGAGCGGGGTTAATCTGCTTTATTGCCTCCATGGTCTGAAGTCCGTCCATCCCCTTCATCGCCATATCGGTAATGACAATATCGAATTGCTCCCCGGCAAATATCTGGAGGGCCTCTTCGCCGCTCTCGGCAGTCACCACCTTATAACCTTCGCCTGACAATATGTCGTTATAAAGCTTCCTGAAAAACTTCTCATCATCTACGGCAAGTATCTTGCCTCTGGCCATACGAACCCCTCATTGCAAATTGAAAAATGCAAAATAGAAGGAAATATCCTGAACTTTACACTTTGCATTTTGACTTTTGCATTTTGCAATATGATTAAACTGTTACTACATCTTGTACTTCCCGAAATCCTCAGGTAAAAGCTTCTCAAGGATACCTTCCCAGTCTCCCTTTTCTATCTTAACCTTGGCTGTGAGGTCTATCCTCTTTGACCGCTCTATCACCTTGTCACTCACGTATATGGGGCAGTTGACACGGAGGGCGATTGCAATGGCGTCGCTCGGCCTTGCATCTACGGCAATCTCTTTTTTTCCCTTTTTCAGATAAATGGTTGCGTAGAACGTATTGTCCCTGAGATCGTTGACCTCAACCATAATGATATCGGCGCCCAGGGCGTGGACAGTATTCCTGAGAAGGTCATGTGTCATCGGCCTGGAAAGGGTCATCTTCTCAAGTTCCGCAGCAATGGCGCTCGCCTCTAATATCCCGATCCAGATCGGGATGGTCTGCCGCCCTTTCAGGTCTTTAAGAAGGACTACCGGCATGCTTGTGAGCGGGTCGAGGGTAAGCCCCTTAACCTGCATCTCTGTATATGTGTCGTCTTTCATTCGTTCATCCCTCAACCCTCATCCTTCATCCTTTCTCAATCATTTCTCCAATCAATGAGTTAACATAACCCTTTGCTATCCTTACCTGCACCAGCTCCCCTATAAGCCCTTGATCCCCATCAAATTTCACTGTCTTGAAGCTCCTTGTCTTTCCTGAAAGCCTCTCATGGTTTTTCTCGCTTCCGCCTTCCACAAGTACCTCAACTACTCTCCCTTCGTATTCCATATTCCGTTCAAGGGATATCTCCCTCTGCCTCTCCTGAAGGACCAGAAGCCTTTCATTCTTCAAGCCCTCCTCAACCTGACCTGGCATGCCTGCCGCCTTTGTCTCGAGCCTGGGGGAGAATTTAAAGGAGAATACGGCATCGTACCTTACCTTTTCTATAAGGTCCATCGTAGCGTCAAAATCGGCATCTGTCTCTCCGGGAAAACCTACTATGATGTCTGAGGTGAGGGATATGCCGGGCGACAGATCTCTAAGTGCTTGTACCCTGCAGAGATAACCATCCCTGGAGTAACTCCTGTTCATCTTTTTCAGGACGCTGTCGGAGCCTGACTGTACCGGGAGATGAATATGCTCACACAACTTGTCAAGCTTCCCGAAAGAGGATATAAGAGGGTCTGAGATATCCTTAGGATGGGATGTCATAAAGCGTATCCTTCTCAAGCCTTCTATGCCGTTTACCTTCCTGAGAAGGGTCGGGAAGTCTGTCCCCTCGTCAAGCCCACGTCCGTATGAATTTACATTCTGTCCTATAAGGGTCACATCTTTGACACCCATTGACACCAGACCCTCTATCTCTTTTATAATCTCTGAGCTTGGCCTGCTAATCTCCCTGCCCCTCACATAAGGGACTATGCAGTAAGTGCAGAAGTTATCACACCCAAGCATGACATTCACAAGACCTTTCAGGCTGTTAGATGAGCTGCTAAAGACCGGGGCAGGAAAGATCTCAAGGTCATTCTCATAAAAACGTGTCTCCGAAACCCTCTCCTTATTCCTCCTTACCTGGCTGACAAGTTCCGGGAGTTTATGTATGTTATGGGTCCCAAATACGATGTCGAGATGCGGGACGCGCTTAAGGAGGCGCTCTCCCTCCTGCTGGGCAACGCACCCGCCGACCCCTATAATGAGATTAGGGTTCCTCTCTTTGTAAGACTTTAGAGTCCCAAGGTAACTGTAGACCTTATGCTCAGCCTTGTCCCTTACGCTGCACGTATTGAGGATTACAAGGTCAGCCCTCCCTATATCTGTTGTAGTCCTGTAATTGCACCCGGACAGAAGGCTGGTTATCTTCCCCGAGTCGCTGTCATTCATCTGACAGCCGTGTGTCTCAACAAATAGATATCTCTCCTGCTCCAATACCTTATACCTCCGATAAAGTCTGAATACTAACGGGTTTAGGAGCTAAAGTCAATTACTTTAGAGGTATTGCATGAGGCGATACGAAGAAGACCATAAGTAATACCAATTTGCATTCAAGTGACGATTTTTGAAAATCTCCCATAATTAAGTCATTGTGTAGGATGGGTG
>ERZ1292630.3273-Hain-H41-02um-R3-3273-length-14375-cov-40_pt1 | contig 14375 bp, 18 predicted proteins | sample MGYA00564408_ERZ1292630 | MGnify/ENA primary metagenome ERZ1292630 (study PRJEB36523, sample SAMEA6512641) | groundwater metagenome | collected 2019-01-08 | study: AquaDiva: Metagenomics assemblies of 32 groundwater samples | reverse complement strand
CAAAAGCGCGCCCGCCGCTATTCGCTGGTTACCACCGATATTGCGTATGATCCTTCTTTTCCTCGAAAACACTCAATTTTATGACCATATTCATATATGGCGTACGGTACCCTATTTATTAGCTACCCGAGAGGTTTTGGTGTCTTTTATTATTGGCTACAAGGTATTATTGAATGGTTAATTGGAGATGGTATTATTAACGAATGAAGTGACCGCTTGCGATATCCGTGATCGTGAGTGTTTGACTAAAGAATGTACTAGTGATACAAGTGATTTAGGCATGCAATAGGGTGTGTCTTCTGCAGTAGAGTAGGAAAGATGATGTACAAATCTCTGTCACCGAAAGAGAAACTTGAGGAGGCAAGATTTTTAGTCCCACTGAGTATCATGGTCTTTTTATGGGTTGTGCTGTTCTTTTTACTGACCAAAAAGGGTTACATACCAGATCTATTGATTCCAACCGTATCATTTTTCGGTTTGGGAGGAATCCTTTTGTCCGTATACATATTTTGCCAAAACATATTGATATTCCTGCACAATAGTGGACGGGGAGCGCGGAGATGAGCCCTCGCCATTTCGTCTTACCGGGTGGCATCAGAATATCGATGCCGCCCGCCCATTATGTATGTGTTTTTACTGGCGACGTAGAGCGAGGGCAATGCGAAAGTACCCTTTTGCATTGCCGAGCCGAGAAGCCAGAAATCTCGCGGGATTTATAACTCATACACCACATCTTTCCGCTCGACTACCACATTCCACTTCATCCTTTTGGCATAACGATACAATTTCGCATTCGGATTAAAGCAGATGGGGTGCGCGACCATATCAAGAAAAGAGATATCGCTCTCGGTGTCCCCCACTCCGACTGAATGTGCAAGCGATAGGTTCTCTTTTTCTATGGCGCGCCGCACGATACTCGACTTATTGAGAATGAGGTGTTCTTCGATAACCTTCCCGGTAAAACATTCCGTCGGGCCAATCTCGTAGATCATGCCGTAGGTTTTGTTGAAACCCAATCGCGGACAAAATTTGTCGAGCACAGTCTTGGGAGAATGCGATACCGCAAGCAGAAAATATCCGCGTTTTTTCAGATCCTTCAGCAGCTGGCGCGTATATTTGTACACACGCTTCCACTGCTCATCAACAACCTCTTCGGCGGCATCCGCAAGCGCGCTGTAATGCACTCCCTTTAGATGTCCAACAAACGCTCCGACAACTGCGCCAATATACTCCTCATAATCCCCTTCACGATTGAGCCAGCGTTCATACTCGCTCTCATACACATCTCTGGTAGAGGCGGGAAATACATTTTTCTCAATGAGCCGATTTACAACCTGTATCAAAAGACTCGATCGGAAAATGGTCCCGTCAACATCGAAAATAGCTACCTTACGTTTCTTTTGCATTATCTCCATACTATCAGATGTATGTAAATGTACGCATGCGCGACACTGATTGATTTGACGTGTCGCGTGGATTGTATACACTTATCACACATGTCTACAAAAACTCATACACCGCATTCCTTTGTACTGTCTGTGCGCATCCGGGGAAATCTCAAGGAAAGCCTCGAGGCTTTGAGTCGCTCGACCAAGCGATCCAGAGCGTATCTCGCCACGGAGGCGCTTGCCGATTATGTGAAGAAAAACGCATGGAAAGCGTCCGAGCTTCACGCGGCGATCAAAGAGGCTGACAAAGGCGTCTTCATCTCGCATGAACGGATGGTGGAGTGGGTAAATGCGCGCGCACGCGGCAAAAACGCCCAACCGCCGAAGCCTGATATCTTTCTCAAGCACCGCGCATCATGAAGATCGTCTGGCTTGCATATGCACAGCGCGATCTTGTATCGATCGCCGCATATTACGGAAAAAATGCGAGCAAGGAGATCGCCACGCATGTCTTGCAAACGATCGTGCATAGCGCATCGCTTCTTGCCGACTTTTCCGCCCTTGGTGCCCCGTCGGAAAGCACTGAGGGAGTGCATGAGTTGCACGTCACGCGCTTGCCATACGTACTACCCTATCGCGTCATTGGCGGACACATCGAGATCCTGCGCGTCTTTCACGAATCACAAGACCGCCCATCGGAATGGCAATAATGAACTCCGCAGTGGCCCGAAAGCACATCCGCACCGCGCTCGCGGCCATGGAGGCGAAGAAGCGGTAGGTTGGTCAGACAGGTTGGTCAGATGATTTAATTGCAAGAAATTATTAATAATGTATCATAAATGTGATGAATATACATTTCTTGGCTCATTTAGTGCATTATTTGCACTATACAATTGTGAAAATTATATGAAAATCGCTCTTATCTGTGGCGGCCCTTCGCCGGAACGCGGTATATCGCTCAATTCTGCGCGTTCCGTGATGGATCATCTGAACTCCGAAGATATTGAGATAGTCCCCTTTTATCTCGATGCCCGCAAGCGTCCTTACCTAATTTCTCGCGCACAGCTCTACAGCAATACGCCGTCCGATTTCGATTTCAAGATTAATGGAACAAGCGCGAAGTTAAGTATATCCAAATTCGTCCACGCACTTCGTGATACGGATATCGTATTTCCGGTAATGCACGGCGCATACGGCGAAGACGGCGGAATACAGAAATTTTTGGAGAAACATAAAATACCGTACGTCGGATCGAGCGCAGAGGTCTGTAAAAAAGCATTCGATAAATTTACCGCAGGCGGATATATAAGAGAACAAGGATTTTTCACGCTTCCCTCGATGCTCCTTAAGATTTACGGAGACGACCACACGGACATCATCCGAAATTTCTTCAAACTTCATAACATCCAACGCGCCATCATAAAACCGGCTTCCGGCGGCTCTTCTATAGGCGTATTTTCTGTTTCCACTCCGGAAGAAGCGCTCGAAAAAGTGCGCCTGCTGTTTAGAAAGCGCATGGATACCCGAGTTGTCATCGAACAATTCGCGGAAGGGACAGAATTCACGACTATTATTCTGCAAAATCGTTTCGGTATGCCTGTCGCATTGCCTCCATCCGAAATCGAAACGGATTATTCCGAGAATCAAATATTCGGCTTCCGAAAAAAATATCTGCCGTCGCGACAAGTAACTTATCATTGTCCGCCTCGTTTTTCCGACGAAACGATTGAAAAAATTCAAGCGCAGGCGGAACAGATGTTCACGCTCTTCGGAATGCGAGACTTCGCCAGGTTCGATGGATTTGTTTTTCCATCGGGCGAAATATGGTTTTGCGATTTCAACATGATAAGCGGTATGGAACAAAATAGCTTTCTTTTTCAACAATCGGCACGAATCGGACTCACGCACCATGACACTCTTAAGTACATACTGGAACGGGCTTGCCAAAGATACGGCATTTCCATTCCGGCCGAGCGGGGAGCAGAACAGATGAAGCATAAACCGGTCTCTGTGCTTTTTGGAGGACCGACATCGGAGAGGCAAGTATCGCTTATGAGCGGTACAAATGTCTGGCTTAAATTACGCGATTCGAAACTATACGAACCGCGCCCCTACCTTCTCGACATTGACGGGACAACCGTATGGAAACTTCCGTACCACCTTGCGCTCAATCATACTGTGGAAGAAATAAGCGAGAATTGCCAAAACTATCCGCTGACAAAAAAACGGCTGGAATCGTACGAGGATAGAGCGCGCTTGCGACTTGGCCTCTACGCGCAAAAAGACCCAAAAGAATTCTTCGCACCGCAAAAGATGACGCTCGAGGAATTATTCGGGGAGGACAAATTCCTCTTCAATGCTCTCCACGGCGGAGATGGAGAAAACGGCTCGCTCCAACAAAAGCTCGCGCAACACAAAATCTTTTTCAACGGACCAGGCGCGCGAACTTCAAAACTCTGCATGGATAAATGGGCGACCGCAGAACATGTACGAAGATCGCAAGTCGATGGCGTTTACGCGACGGTGGGAACAATCACCGGAACGAAAGCTCTTCTGGGAATGAGCTCTGTTGCGATAGGCAGATTTTGGAGCGGAACGAAACGGACGCTCTCGGCACGTTCGCTCGTCGTTAAGCCGCGAAGCGACGGATGCTCAACGGGGGTTGTGCATCTCTATTCCGCGACCGACCTATTCGCATATATCCGTCTTATAAAAGAAAGAAATCCGAGCGCGCCACAGGATACATTCAAAAATCAAACCGGCATTATCGAGATGCCACACGAGATACCGGAATACCTTGTATTCGAGCGATTTATGGCAACGGACATTCTCCGCGTGCGAAATAATGCGCTCAAACACACGCGTAAAAGCGGCTTCGTTGAGATAACAGTCGGGGTCGTTGAATTAAATGGAAACATCCACGCTCTCAATCCCTCAATAACAGTCGCAGAGGGCGAGGTTCTATCTCTTGAAGAAAAATTCCAAGGAGGAACCGGCGTTAATCTTACTCCGCCGCCGCCTTCAATTATGAAACCGGATATAGTTGCAAAGATCCGCGAACGGATAGAAAGGCTCGCAAAAGAGATCGGCATCACGGGATATTCGCGCATCGACGCATTCGTGAATTGTCTCTCCGGAGAACTGCTTATTATCGAGATCAATACGCTTCCGGGTCTCACGCCCTCAACCGTTTTTTATCACCAGGCTCTAGCGGAAACTCCCCCGATCTACCCTCGTGAACTTATTGAGACGCTGATAAAGAACAAGGGATACTAGGATTTCGGCCAGCGTTTTGCGGCGGGGGACCAAAGTTTTGTGAGCGGGTGTTTCGAACAGTCGTGCACTCGGGCGGGACAGACATAGCGACCATACAGGATAAGACCGTTGTTTACATACTTCCAATCTTTTTTTGGAATGAGCGTTTCCAAGTCTTTTGAAATTTTCGTTAGATCTGTATTGTCGGTAAGGTCAAATCGCATGGCAAAGCGCCGTACATGCGTGTCGGTGGGGATGCCTTCCCAGCTGTCGAAAAGTTCGCCGAGCACAACATGCGCCGTCTTGTATCCCACCCCCGGAAGTTTTTGAAGCGCCTCTGCGGTACGCGGGATCTTGCCATGAAAATCGCGTGATACTATTTTGGCCGCTACGATGATATGTTTGGCTTTGTTTCTGAAGAACGGAACACTGGACAGTTCCCGCTCAAAAACGCGCGGATGCGCGTTCGCGAAGCACGACGGCTTTTTATACTTTTTGAACAGCGTCGCTGTTAATCGGTTCACGGCCTTGTCCGTACATTGCGCGGAAAGAATCACAGCAACAACGAATTGAAACGGCGTTTGGTATATGAGCTCGCTTTTCGGTTTCGGATATGCGCGCTTAAGATACGCGACAATTTTCCGTGCGCGCACTCCCCGCTCAAGTTCCTTATTCATTTCTCTTAAAGCTCCGAAATGATGCGGGCGATTTTTGCCGAATCGTGGCGTGCGATATCGGCAGAAGAAAAGAGATCGCCTGTAATAATTTTGTCCGCATATTGATCAAGCGCCACGTCCTTCTTCATCGGATATTTCTTCTCTTTTGCGTATGCCGAAAGAAGATTAGAGTCAATCGTTTGAGTATTGCAGATGACGTAGTCAAATTTTGAGAGCCCGCTGTATTGCAAAAGCTCGCGTGTCATATCCGATGCCTTGAAGCCATGAGTCTCCCCCCATTTAGTCATCAGATTGCAAATAACCACTGTTTTTCCCTTACTTCCCTTAAGTGCCTCTTTCATGCCCGCAGTGGCGAGGGTCGGGACAAGTGATGAATATAAATCCCCGGGACCTATGACAATAAGATCGGCCTCCCGAATCGCATTATCGGTTTCTTCATAAATATGCGCCGGCGGATCTAGAAAAATTTTCACAATACGAAGATTGCCATCGTGCTTGGGAATATCGATATTGGTCTCGCCTACGATTTCTGTGCCATCTTCGAGTATCGCGTGGACGTGCGATTTATCGAGGGAGACTGGTAAAACCTTTCCCTTGATATTGAGGAGCTCCGAGGCTTTGCGTATCCCCTGCATTTCACCGCCATAGATATTGGCGAGCGCCGCCAGAAAAAGGTTGCCGAAACTATGCCCATGCAGTGCGCTGTTGTCGTTTTGGAATCGATAATTAAAAAGTTCGCGCAAAATTTCCGCCTGACCCTCGTCCGAGAGCGCCAAGAGCCCGCGTCGCACATCACCCGGCGGAAGTATTCCAAACTCGTCGCGCAAAACACCAGCCGAACCGCCCGAGTCGAACGAGGTGAAGACCGCCGTGATATCGAGTGGAAATTCTTTTAAGCCTCGCAGTAAAGTGTAGCCACCACTGCCTCCTCCTATACGTACGACTTTCTTGTTCATGGTGTGAACAACTCTATACCCTCACACTGAATTTCGCCAGACTCTTAAGCACCTCTGCAATCGGAAGACCAGCGACGTTGTCGGTGTCTCCACTTGTTTTGCGTATCAATTTCGCGCCTTGCCCTTGAATGACGTAAGCACCTGCGGCTTTGAGCGGCTCTCTAGTTTGTGCGTAATCGGAAATCTCACGCGCGGATAATTTTTTGAAGGTTACGCGCGTCGCGACCGTTTTTGAAACATATCGTTTTGTCTTTGAATCCACGATTGCAAATCCTGTAAGAATCGTGTGCGTTTTTCCACTCAACATTTCGAGCATAGTGCGAGCGCGAGCGGGCGTATGAGGCTTACCCAAAAGCTTTCCGCGAAACACCACGAATGTGTCAGCTCCTATAACAATTGCATCATTGTGTCGCGTAGCAACCGCTCGCGCTTTTCCAAGCGCGAGATGCCGCGCGAGTACGCGCGGCGAGAGCGGAAGCCTCATATCCTCTTCGTATCCGCTTTCCTCAACGCAAAACGGAATACCTGTCGTCGATAGAATCTTCTTTCGCCAAGGAGAGGCGGAGGCGAGTATTATTCGCGTTGGCAACTTGCGCAATTTCATGTCAATACTATACTACTGATACAGCTAAATATCGTATCAAGAGTGTGGCGAAAGTACTGGCTTTGCGACCCGCCGGCAACCTGTTCGAAAGAATAAGGTGCCAAATCCAGCCCGAATGGGAAGATACTATTAATAATAATCTCCCGTCGGGGAGATTGTTTAGTTGATATTATATGTTTCATTCACTCGAGAGGTACACGACGGAGTCAGTTACTTCGGGACATCCCGACAAAGTGTGCGACCAAATATCGGATGCGATACTTGATGCGTGCCTTGCAAAGGATCCAAATAGTCGCGTTGCCGTAGAATCTTTTGGAAGTCACGGCACACTCATGCTTGGCGGAGAAGTAAAGACTCAAGCGAAAATCGATTTTGAAAAAATCGCACGCAAGGTATATCGTGAAATCGGATACACAGACAAACTCAAGGTATTGAACACTATCGCCAAACAATCTCCCGACATCGCAATGGGAGTAGACACAGGAGGTGCCGGAGACCAGGGCATCATGTACGGCTATGCGACAAACGAAACGAAAGAAATGCTTCCGCTTGGCGTCGTTCTATCGCACGCTCTCGCACGCCGTCTCGAAAAATTGCGTCGCGATGGGACTCTCAAATGGCTACGACCCGACGGCAAAACTCAGGTAACAATCTCTAACGGCAAGGTCATCACGGCACTCTGCTCCACACAACACGATAAAAAAGTTTCGCAAGAAGAGATTCGCACCGACCTCATCAAACATCTCTTCAAACCGATACTTGGCGATCTTAAGGACATTGAAATACTTGTAAATCCTACCGGACAATTTATTCTCGGCGGATTTACGGCAGATGCCGGATTAACCGGTCGCAAAATAATGGTAGACACATACGGTGGCATAATGCCACACGGCGGTGGCGCGTTCTCAGGCAAAGACTCTACCAAGGTGGATCGTTCGGCCGCATATATGTGCCGCTTCGTGGCGAAAAACCTTGTCGCGAATGGCTATGCGGAAAAAGCTTTGGTATCGGTCGCCTACGCGATCGGTCGTGTTGATCCGGTTATGATTGAAGCATTCGACGATAAAGGTAAAGATCTAACCAAAATCGTTACCGAGAATTTCGATTTCCGACCGCGCGCCATTATTGAACGTCTCGGTCTGCTTCACCCAATCTTCCGCGAAACCGCCGCCTACGGCCACTTTGGGGTATCGGGCCGTCCGTGGGAGAAGATTGTCAAAATCTAGCGAATAATACTGGACACATGGAATCTCTGGAACAGCGTGTATATGAGATAGAGGAACGTAACAAGACCGTTGAGCTTGATAAAGCGTGGGAAACAAGCATTGCAAGGCGAGCACTCATTATTGCGCTCACTTATGCCGTCGTTGGTATATTCCTGCAAACGATACGCATTGAACGACCATGGACCACTGCGATAGCTCCCGCGATAGCATTCGTTCTTTCAACGCTAACGATCCCGCTTTTCAAGAAAGCGTGGATAAAACGCCAATCATCAAAACAAAAATAAATCACTAGATCGTCGCCGACATAGCAATACCACACAGGAGATTGATGTTGCATCCAATTGCGTACCCACGCATTCTTAATCAATAATATAGATTATCCTACACACACAACTCTGCCGACCGGCATTTTTGCATGTGATCACAATGTGATTATAAACAAAGAAACTTATTGCACAACTATGTCTCGTAAGATAGTATGGGATCATAGGATATTTCACTGGTGACGCTCGTATAAAAGATGCCTCGTCTTTGCGAGCGGAGCGAAGCAATCCAGAGTATAGTCGCATAATGAGGGACATGGTTCCTTGCGTGTATATTCTTGCGAGCGGGCGCAATGGCACCTTGTATACAGGCGTAACATCTCATTTGCAAAAACGTTTGCAGGAACATAGATCGGGAATGGTGGACGGATTTACGAAAAAGTACCATGTGCATAATCTGGTGTATTACGAAGTACACGACACAATGCATGCCGCCATTTCTCGTGAGAAACAGATCAAGGGCGGTTCTCGGAAGAAGAAGCTGACTCTCATTGAAATCATGAATTCGACGTGGCGAGACTTGTCGAACGAATTGTAAGCTGTCCCCTGGATTGCTTCGCTCCGCTCGCAAAGACGGAATACCAGTGAAATATCCTATGATCCATAGTATGATTAGAATCGCCAAAAAGCTTTTCTCAGCCACTCGCGAACTGTGGATGTGGCTTTAATTGGAGCCGGAGTCTGCGGATCCACTATAACGATTAAATTCTCCCCGCTTTCTGCAAGCGCATATTGCTTGCGTAAAGATTCTTCAATACCACGGTCGGTCTTCAGGCTGGCGAGATCGGATTCAAGCACGGATCGACGGTCATTCAGCTCTGTACGCTCGCGTAGAGCTTGCATGCTAAGCTCAGCCGACTCGCGCTCTTTCTTGTATACCCCCCATACACTGGAGATCGAAAAGGCAATGAGTATAAACAGTACGAACATTCCCAACCTTCGCAAAAAAAGGCGTACCGCATTTTGACGTTGATTGTTCGACAACATGCGCTACAATGGTAGCATCTAATATGAGTTTTTTATTTCACAAACGTACAAAGAAAGTTTTGAACGCAATATGGAGCGTCGTTGCAGTACTTATCATCATCGGCATGGTCGTATTCTTCGCACCCGGTATTATCCCAGGAGTATAACAACGGCTTTCTAGGATTCTCTCACTACTTTTAGAAAAACCTCATGCGGGATGTCGATCTTTCCGCGTGCGAGCATCTTTTTCTTGCCTCGTTTCTGCTTTTCCAACAATTTCATCTTTCTTGTCACATCCCCACCATACAAATAGCCCGTCACGTCTTTACGCATAGCGGATTTACGACGAGATGCGATTATTCGCCCCTGTGATTTGGCCTGGATTTTGAGATCGAATAATTGCTTTGGAAGAAGCTCTTCGAGTTTATCGACTAACTGCTCGGCCTCTATTTGCAATCTCCTTGCCGATACAATTCGTGAAAAAGCCGGAACCATTTCCTCTGCAACCAATATATCGAGCCTGACAACGTGCGCTTCCCGTAGGCCAATGATCTCATAAGACAGCGAAGCAAATCCCGAAGATGCGCTTTTAAGTCGATCAAAGAAGCCACGCATCAATTCGCGCAAAGGCATCTCGGCATGCATTTCCACCTTTCTTTCAGGCAGAGTTTCAGTACTACCAACTATAGCTTCATGGTCATATAAAAGCTGTGTTATTCCACCTATGTATTCGGGTGGCGTTAAAATCATTACACTCGCCCATTTTTCTCGCACCATTTTCACCACAGATTCGTCTGGAAATCGCGAAGGCGCGTAAATCTCTTCTACCGATCCGTTCATTTTCGTTATTTCATATATGGTTGTTGGCTGGGTTACAACGAGACGCATATTAAACTCGCGACGCAAACGCTCTATGATGATCTCGAGATGGAGCATGCCCAAGAAACCGCAACGAAATCCCCTTCCCATAACGCCCGACGATTCTTCCTCATATGAAAGCGAGGAGTCGGACAATTTGAGCTTATCGAGCGATTGTCGGAGAATATGCAGATCATCCTGCGACTCGGGATACACGCTTGCCCAAATAACAGGCGTAGGCGCTTGATAGCCATGTAATGCCTCCGCGGGACGCTTAGCTTGCGTTATCGTATCGCCCACCGAAGCAATACCCGGTTTCTTGATGCCCGTCACAATGTAACCGATCTCGCCTTCGCCCAAAGTCTCGCGTGCCTGCTCATTCGGAGTTAAGACGCCGACCTCAAGTGCGATGAAATCAGTATCTGCGGCAATAAAATGGAGATAATCTCCTTTTTTGAATTGCCCCGCGAATATACGAAGATAAACGATGATTCCGCGATGATCAGAGTATCCAAAATCAAAAATAAGTCCTTGAGATCCTGTTTCTGTCATGCTCCGCGTACCCTTTACATCTCTCGGCGGAGGGATTCTTTCTATAATTACATTTAAAAGTGCCTCAACGCCTTCTCCTGTTTTACCGGAACAACCCAATATCTTCGACTCTTCCACGCCAAGAAGAACTGCGAGTTCCGTTTTGATGTCGGCGACTCGTGCATTGGGCGCGTCAACCTTGGAAACGACCGGAACGATTACGAGCCCGAGCGCGCGAGCCACCGAGAGTACCGAGAGTGTCTGCGCCTCCACCCCCTGCGTGGAATCCACCAAAAGGACTACACCTTCGACGGCCGTGAGCGCGCGAGATACTTCATACGCGAAATCCACGTGCCCCGGCGTGTCTATAAGATTGAGTACATATTCTTTCTCGCCGGATTTCCAATTCATCCGAACCGGAGCCATCTTTATCGTTATCCCTCGCTCGCGTTCAAGGTCCATTTTGTCGAGTACCTGCTCTTGCATCCGTCGTGGCTCGATCGTCCCCGTGAGTTCAAGCATTCGATCCGCAAGCGTCGATTTGCCATGATCGATATGCGCGATGATGGAAAAATTGCGGATGTCCTGCATCGCAATGAAATCTAGCATTTTTTGCACTGAGTTGCACGACAAAATCTTTTTGGTAAGTTTCGAACCACATTAAAAATATTAATGTCGGACGCAACAAGGTGTGCGTCCGACATTAGCCCTCATCGCGATTTGGGCGATTTGTTTTTATTGGAGACACGCTCCCGATCATCGCCATGATTTCTATCATAGAAGGTAACAACATCCCGCGACATTCTTGTCGCAGGGATAGATGCCAACCACCTCGTCTTGGCACCTCCCCTTTCTTTCATCAGACGATTGAATTTTACGTACATCGACTTCGAGGATTTTTTGGACATCTACTCCTCCCACGCTCCTCTTGTGTGCCGCATCCTACTTAGACAATACAACAACCCACGGAGCCTGTCGAACGGATGATCGCCCACCATACCTCATGATTCAACCTGTCCGTTCTCGGCAATCTTGGTGTCTTCGTAGGGACCGACGATCCGGTTCGATGTAGGGCATACGATCATCCAATGATGATGTCGAAAATTTCCACGATACGCGTAACCGTCGTGTCCGGCAATAATCCAAGTTTGCGGCGTATCAGGCGTTGATCGATCGTGAGGATCTTGCCACAACGGACGATGGCTGTTTTGGGAAGTCCCGCTTCTTTTTGTTCGGCGACTGTCATACGGTATTCATATTTGGTGCGCCGCTCCGTAATGTTGGAAGTAATGGCGACGATGATAGCGTCTTCCTGCATTGAATTGAATTTTCCGGAGGATATAATCAATGCTGGACGTTGCTTGATCGTCGTTAAATCGGTAAAAGGAAACGGCACGAGCACGACATCGCCTCTTTTATAATTCATCATATACCGCATCCTTGGGATTATTCCAAAACTCAAATGACGATTCCGCGTTTTTCAAAAGTGAAAATGTATCGAGCGAGAGCAACAGTCTCGGAAGACGTATAAGAAAACGCTGTTGTTGCGCCGGCTTCGCCACTCGGAGAGAGTGTTCTATTTGCGTGATGGAGAGTGTTTCCATGTCCATATTTGCCATTGTATCAAATCGCCGTTGTTTTTCAAAACGATCATCGCTAAACCTTTGACGACCCAAAGGGGTCATTTACTGGCGACGTAGAGCGAGCGCAACGCAAAAGTATCCTTTTGCATTGCCGAGCCGAGATGAGATGCGGTGGAGCATCGCAAGGCCGCAGGCACGGTGCCGAGGCGGGCTCGCGGGATTTTTCAGCAGAAAAATACCCGTGAGCCAGAAATCTCGCGAGATTTACACCATTTGGTCCGTTAGACCACCTCGTATCTGACAGCTTTCCCTGTCGTTCCGATCTGTTTGAGCCTGCCTTCTCTCACAAGAATTCCAAGGTACCGCGTTGCCGATGTATCAGAGACATGCAAAGACTTTTCAACTTGGTCGTTGGTTATCGAGCCGTGTTTCGCAACATCTTCCATTATGCGTTCAAGTTTCTTGCGCTTCCTGGTTTGAATGATTGCGCGGGCCCTGATGAGCAACGCGTTCACTATTGAAGTTGATGGAGCGTTCAGCAAAGCTTCGGGGGACGAAACATGATCTGGCGCAGGAGGCACAGAAACAGATTCACTCGGAACTATGATTTCCACCACCGGGGCAATCGAGGGCGGTGATACTTCTGCAACAGATTCGAGTGGCTGAGGCGGTGGCAACGACTCCAACGCAGGAAAAAGTCGCTCTTCGCTTATTTGATCATCAGTTTCCATTATCGCATCATCAGCCATGTAAGAAGTCTAGCATCAGCGTGCCATTCTATGAGAACTCGCGCAGAGGGTCGGGGATTTTCTTTTGTTGGGTGCGTGGTATTGTGTGTGGTATGGAACAGCCGATTCAACTGACTGACACGCAAAAATCCGAGCTCCGGAAGCTCGAGATCGTTGTGTGTTACCTGCACGGCTCTGTCGCCGAGGGCGGGGCGGGGCGGGAAAGCGACGTCGATATCGCGGCGCTTTTCGAGCGTATGCCGACCGACCCGATCGCCGCCTCGGCGGGAATCGTCGCCGCGTTGCGCGGCTTCATTCCGGAGCGCGAAATGGATGTGGCGATCCTCAATAACGCGAGCCCTCTTTTGATGCAACGCGTGGCTGCACACGGGGTGTTGCTCTTAGAGCGCGTTCCGGGTGATGATCTCGCGTTTCAAATCCGCGCCATGCACGAATATGAATCCTCGCGACACATCGCGCATATCGGGCGCGATCTCGCGCTCGCCCGTGCAGGTCTAGAAAACCATGACTGATCTCACTCGCGAACTCATTGCGGAAAAAGCGACCAAGTGCGCGGAAGCGCTTGTGGATCTCAAGAGGTATCGCGCAGTCGGCACACTCGAATATCTGCGCGCAAACCCCGATACCTATTTCGCGGTCTGTTATCGATTCCTAACCGCTATTGAATCGCTCTTTGATCTCGGGCAGTTCGCGCTCGCCGAGGTCGGTACACGCGCCGAGAGCCAGCGCGAGGTGCCTTCGCTCCTCGCCAAACATAGCATTATCACAGATGATCTCGCAGTTCGATTCGAGCGCATATATGGTTTTCGCAACCGGCTCGCGCACGGGTATGATTCTTTGAACGATGAAAAGGTCGCCGACTATCTCGCGGAGCATCTCGGTGATATCGAAGAGTTGCTCGCCTTGTTTCAAAAGAACATGATGGAGACGGATGTGTAATACCATCTCCAAATAACCTATCCCCGCTTGTCTTTGCGAGCGGAGCCCTGCCTGCCCTGCATGCGCAGGCATGGCAGGCAGGGAAGCAATCCAGAATATGTGCACGGACTCTGGATTGCTTCGGCCAAAGGCCTCGCAAAGACGGATATCTATTATTGAATGGTTAATTGGTGATGGTATAAGTTCAACAAAGAGCGCGACAAGGTGAAAGTTCTCGTTCCATGTAAGAGGTCTAGCATCAGCGTACCATTCTACGAGAACTCGCCCTGACTTCGGAACACCGCAATTGACCACCTAAAATAACGAGGTTTTCTAACACC
>ERZ1292630.3271-Hain-H41-02um-R3-3271-length-14384-cov-4_pt1 | contig 14384 bp, 12 predicted proteins | sample MGYA00564408_ERZ1292630 | MGnify/ENA primary metagenome ERZ1292630 (study PRJEB36523, sample SAMEA6512641) | groundwater metagenome | collected 2019-01-08 | study: AquaDiva: Metagenomics assemblies of 32 groundwater samples | reverse complement strand
GATTTTCCTTTTTGATTTTTATATCGACCCTAGCTTTCGTGGGCTTGGACTTTACACGAAATTCCTACAGGAGCTTAGAAGGCAATTTAAAAACGCTTCCACGCTGATTTATGCTGAGAGTTCAAACGCCGCATCGCTTCAAGGTATTGCTGCTGCGGGCTTTACTGTAGCCGCTTCTGTTTGTGGAATTTGCTTGTTGGGCAGACGATTCCCAACCGGGATTCGCATAAGTTTGAATTGCCGTGCCAAGATTTCAATATAGGAGCTGCAAAAGGATTCAAGGGGAAATATTCCGTGATTATACTTCGAGGTGAGAAGCTGCGAGTGGCTGAAGAATATGTCCGAGAATTCGGGAGATGGGTAACCAAGGATGCCAATAAAAATAATGTATCTGCTGGATTATTATCATGGTCCATCCGGTGGGACAGAGAGGCATGTGTTACAACTTATCCAGCATCTGGACAGGTCCTGTTACGAACCAAGCATGACGTTGCTGCGTAAGAGTGACTACGTCGAGAGTAACGGATTCGCGTGCCGGGTAATGGTGCTTGGAATTTCTAAACTTGCCAGCATTCGGTCCATCGTGAAGCTTCTACGCTTTGGGTTTTCATTACGACGGCAAGGCTATCAGATTGTGCACTGCTTCTTTAACGACGTTTCCTTGATGGCTCCACCACTGCTTCGAATATTCGGTGTCCGGGTGCTGGTTTCACGTCGTGATATGGGTTTTTGGTACACACCATGGATTCTAAAAGCGCTAAGACTCACCTCTCGGTTTGTTGACCATTACGTAGTGAACAGCCAAGCTGTGAAACGTATTGTTCAAGAGCGAGAACATGTCGCAGAGGAGAAAATTGCGGTCATCTACAATGGTTGTCTGCCAGAGGAGAAGTTGATCTGCGAAACGGCCAAAGTAACTAAACAGCTTGGGTCAGAGAATTCCGGCCGAATTATTGGAATCGTAGCCAATCTTCGGCCTATCAAGCGTGTGGATACGATTATAGAGGCATTTGGTGCGATACACACCGCCTTTCCGGATGTGCGTCTGGCAATTGTTGGAGATTGTCAGTCGAAACAAGCTAAAAGCGTTTTTGAAAGATTGGTCGATCTAGCCAATCTTCTTGGGGTTCGCGAGAAGGTTATTTTCACGGGGAGTGTTGACGAGCCATCACCATACATCAGCCGATTTAGCGTGGCCGTACTGTGCTCGGAATCGGAAGGCTTTTCGAACTCTCTAATTGAGTACATGCAAGCTAGGCGTCCCATCGTTTGCACTGATTCGGGAGGCAATCCGGAACTTGTGCAGGACGGAAAGAATGGTTTTCTCGTGCCTGTTGGTGATGTTAATGCGTTAGCTGAGCGGCTTGTCGTGTTGCTCGCTGACAGTGCATTGGCACGGAGACTTGGGGATGCTGCGAGAGAGACCGTTCGCTCAATGTGTTCGCATACTCGGATGGTCACGGAGCAGATGGCCTGCTACGATCAAGTACTATCGGGTACCCGATCAGATCGACAATTCAATGGGGCGTCAAGGATTCTGCAGTGATGCCGACCTGGCTTTCTAAGCACGTGTTTTTTCCGTTGTGGGAGATTAAGGATGGGGCCCATCGCGCCAAATATCTTCGCGAGTTATCCACTAGCCAGTGGTTGGACCCAGAGACTCTACGTCGGGGGCAATGGGAGCGCGGACATGAAATGGTTAGCTATGCCTTCAAACATTGTCCGTATTACCAGGAACGCCTCGGAGCCGCAGGATTTGATGGCAGTCTCCGGGACTGGGGAGACTTTCGACGCCTCCCTATTTTAACCAAGAAGGACATTCGAGAGAATGGAGAGAAGCTTATATCGTGCGAGTTTCGACAGAAGGATCTGGTGGAAGCGAAAACAGGCGGTTCCACCGGGGTCGCTCTGCAAGTGTATTTCGATTCCCAGTGCCAAGAGATGCGCAACGCGGCGGCCATGCGTAGCGATCGATGGGCAGGGTGGGATATCGGCATGCCGGTTGCGGCCATCTGGGGTAATCCCCCCGTCGCGGATACGCTGAAGAAGAAAATCCGCAACCTGCTGCTCGATCGTACGATCTATCTTGACACTATGGAGATCAATGAGGATAGCGTCCGCCGATTTGTACTTGACTGGCAGCGAACAAAGCCGCGCGTAATCTTTGGGCACGCTCATTCCATTTATATCCTGGCAAAGTATCTTCAGCGTCTTGGCGTCGAGGACATTCGTCCAAGCGGCATCATCTCGACCTCGATGATGTTGCTTGAGCCGGAGAGGTGGTTGATCGAGAATGTGTTCCGTTGTCGAGTTACCAACCGATATGGTTGCGAGGAAGTGGGACTGATTGCTTGTGAGTGCGAGCGACATGAGGGGCTCCATCTAAATATGGACCATGTGGTCGTGGAGTTCTTGAAGGATGATGGGACGGAGGCCGTCCCCGGGGAAGAGGCCAATATTATCGTCACTGACCTTATCAATCGCGGGATGCCCCTCATCCGCTATCGAATCGGGGATATAGGTATTCTAAGCGGCCGGTCCTGTTCTTGTGGACGTGGGCTTCAGTTGATGGAAAGAGTGACTGGTCGGCAAGCAGATTTCCTGAAGCGACCGGATGGATCATTAATTGCCGGGGTGTCACTTGTAGAGCGGACTCTCACAGCGATACCTGGGATCGAGCAAATGCAACTGGTTCAGGACGAGCTCCACCATGTGTGCGCTAAGGTCGTAAGGGATAGCCACTTTTCCGAGGTATCCGAACGCAATCTGCGCAATGAGCTGCAAGTGATATTTGGGAAAGATGTAGCCATCGAGATACAGTACGTTCCGGCTCTTGGACAAACTCGCATGGGTAAGTATCGTTTTGCCATCTGCAACGTATAATCGAGTGGCGGAAAACCTCCTCCTTCGTCGCTGGTGATTAAGAGAAGAGTGATGCCTCTGTCGCCGTCTTAGAGTCGTATTCCCAAGAGGCTCTGGATGCCGCTCAAGACGGGAGAATGGGAAGTTTGTTGGTCTGCGAGGAGAACTTACGATGGCGGATAAGCCACTGGTGAGTGTTGTCATAGCAACGTACAACATGGCTGGGTATTTGCCGCTGGCTGTGAAGTCCGTGCTTGATCAAACTTATAAGAATATTGAGGTTATTATAGTCGATGACGGGTCAGTGGACTCTACCAAAGAGGCCATAAATCTCTTTCTCGACGATCCTCGCGTGAAGTACATGTTCCAAGAAAATAAGGGGCAAGGTGCTGCAATAAATTATGGTGTTCGCGAGTCACGCGGAGAATACATCGCGTTTCTTGATGCTGACGATATGTGGGCATCGAAAAAACTTGAGGAGCAAATTCCTCTTTTCTTAAGGTCGGAGGCTGTGGCTGTTGTTCACTCCAGAGTCCTCTATATTGACGAATCGGGAAAGGAGCTAAGGGTAGCAGACAATGAGCTATTTCGTGGCCGAGTGAGTGGTCCGCTACTCATTCGTAACTTTATCGGGTTCGGGACTTCTGTTGTCAAAAAGGAATGCTTCAATCGTTTTGGAGGATTCAAAGAACATGTGCGAATGGGTGTCGATTATGACCTGTGGCTTAGAATCTCAACGCAGTACGAGTTTGATTACGTGGATCACCCACTCCTCCTCTACCGGTTGTGGGCTGGTCAGATGTCGAATAATTACAGGTGGCGCTATCTCAGTGGGATCGAGATAATGAGAAATTTCCTTCAGGAGTTTCCTGGAGTAGTCGATAAGAACACGGAAAACGAGGCATGGGCTCATACCTATGTTGGGTTTGGCCAATGTGTACAGGGCATCGATCGGCGGCTCGGCCAGGCCTTGAGCCTATACTTACGAGCTATTTGCCATAAACCCGGTTACCTTCCTGCATGGAAAGCTATCATTAAAGTTATCTTGAACTGGGAGAAGCGTGCTTCCTCATGAGCCGCCCCCACGCGGTGCTATTTTGGAGTATTGTCGGCGCAGATCTCCACCGATATGGTCATGGCGTCTCGATCAGCTCATTCTTCAAACAATATTTTCTTGTGCCTGGATTTAAATATAGCTTCTGGATGCGCCTTTCCAATCATCTTCGAAGACAAAGCTTGATCTGGCGTCCCGGCTATTACTTGTGTCGGGCAATCCTGCATCGTTGTAGTGTGAGATACGGCATATCGATACCGTACAACACGCGCATCGGACCAGGGCTGTACATTGGACATTATGGTGGCATTGTGATCAACGGTAAGGTAGTTATCGGCCGGGACTGTAATATTAATCACGAAGTGACGATCGGTGTGAAGTACGGTGGAAAAAATCCTGGTGTGCCGGTGATCGGTGCTCGCGTCTATCTGGGACCAGGGTGTAAGGTCATCGGCGGAATATCTCTGGGCAATGATGTGGCGGTCGGAGCAAATTCAGTCGTAGTCGAGTCGGTCCCTGATTCCGGCGTGGCCGTCGGCGTTCCAGCGAAGGTGATTTCATATAAAGGATCGTCAGACTACGTGGTGAATACGCAAACCGATCATGAATAGGTCAAAATATCGAAGTCGATGTCTGCTATTGAGAACACCACGGTATCTTCACCCCAGCCATGAACTGTAGATATTCTGGAATGCTGCATCATTGTTGGGACTTGTGATCAGCTATCAAGAGTAGCTAGCGGCTGCTTTCCATTAGTTGCCGGTAGATCGTGAGGTATCTCTCGGTCATCGCCTCAAGGGAATACTCGGCTTGTTGAAGACGCCGAGCTTGATTACCCAGTTGTGAGCGAAGTACAGGCTCTCTATGAAGCCGACAAATCGCTTGGGCAAGAGCTTTCGCCTCTTGTGACGGAACCAGTAACCCTGTACTCTCGTCCTGTATGACCTCAGCGAGTCCTCCGACGCGAGCCGCAATTATAGGAATGCCTAGTGCCATTGCCTCGAGCAAGGTGTATGGCAGCCCCTCATGCAGGGATGGCATGAGCAATACATCGCAGTGGGCGATGTAGTCGTAGATGTTCCGACGAAAACCCAGGATATGTACACGGTTCGCGATGCCGCGAGTCTCGGCAAGTGTCCGCAGCTCCGTCTCGCAAGGGCCACTGCCCACGATATGCAGATGGACGTCTTGTGGCACGCTTTCGGTGGCGATGGCTTCAATGGCCAGATGATGTCCCTTGACGATCTCGAGCCGACCTACAATCACCACGTTGAACCAGTCGTTGCGAATCTCGGGGGGGAGGGGAAATGCGCGCCGGTCCATGTTGGCCACGCCGTTGGGTATTACCACTGTCCTGAGACCGGAGTGCGCATGACGGTAGTATGCTCGCAGGTCTTCGGTCACGTAAGATACTGTCGCGTGGGCGATGCGTGCGGCGGCACATTCAAGAAAGTAATAGAGTCGGTTGCGCAACGCGCGAATCGGGCCAGCCGCCATCGGTTCTGGCAACCCATGCTCGGTCTTCACCACTGCAAAATGGAAACATTTACGTGCCAACGCGCAGAAGACCGTTGCCTTATACCCATGAACATGTACGACATGGATGTTACGCTGCTTGAATAGTCGAGCGAGTTGTCGGGCGGTGGCTAACACAGAACGGTTACGATTGGATAGGATGACTGGCTCTATTCCCTGTCCACGAGCCTGGGCGGCCAGTTCACTGTCATGGAAAAGGACGAGCAGTGTACTCATGCCCTGCGCCGCCAGTCCGCTTATAAGACCAAGAACGTGGCGCTCGACGCCGCCGAAGAGCTCGCCAACTGTACATATCGCAATACATTCCAGATTTGTTAAGCAGGGCGATTTTTGGAGATGATCAAGGCCATTCTCACGACGCGATGCTTCGCCATGAGTAACGGGATCATAAGAAGGGTGAGAGCCGGATATCTCTATCTCCCGTTGCACGGTTTCCCTTCCCTGTGGAGTTCGGGCCAAAGCTACAGGATTGGCACGTGGACTTTGCTCTGGACGTCTTTTCATCTAGTATAAGTGATAAGAGGGGTTTCTTCATTAATTTGCCATGCGCAAACAAGGTTCTTTCACTTCCACCCATAAACTTCTGGCTTCAACCCATAGCTTCAAGGTGGGGGATGATACGGCGAGGAGGAATTTTGGGCTCAATATCTATCTCCTGTTTGCTGTTAGCTGGTTCTTGCATTTAGGAGCGCGGCTGCCTTTCCTTGGCGTCATTCGGTTTGATTTGCTTCTTGTATGCGTCCTGGCTTATTTGGCATTCGTAAGCAACGGAGAGACTAGCGTAAGCAAGGGAGATACCGGTACCGCTGTAACAAGTACCGACAAGATACTTAGGGCCCTCGTTGTATATTCGATCCTCACGATACCGTTTGTCTACTGGCCAGGGAGTGTTATCAATACAGGCATAGGGAATTTCATCAAAGCCATCGTATTTTATTACTTTACTGTTGCTTTCGTCCGCACAGAGCAGGATCTAAAGAAGTTAGTCTTCGTCTTTGTCTCTTGCCAAGTATTGCGCATTCTTGAGCCTCTTTATCTCCATGTCACGGAGGATTATTGGGGAAGCGTTGCTTACATGTCAGCGGGCGCTGAGGCGCTTGACCGATTATCTGGAGCTCCGAGTGATGTGGTCAATCCCAATGGTCTCGCGTTCATCATTTGTTTTGTTTTACCTTTCTTGTATCTCATGGCGGGGTTATCGTGGAAGGGTTGGATAGGTGCTATTCTCTTGGCTCCTTCCTGCATATACGCATTAGCACTCACTGGCTCACGTTCAGGTATTATTGGGTTGTCCGTTATATTTCTCGGAATCATGGCAAAGTCCAATAGACGGGTTCTATGGATGATATCGGTTGTGGTTATTGTGGTTGTGGGTTTTTCGTTCTTAAGCTCGAACATGCAAGATCGATATTTGTCTATCATTGGGGCGGGGGAAAAGAATGCAGGAACGGCAGAGGGAAGAGTGACCGGCGTCGTAGATAATTTTGTGGTGGCGCTGCATAGGCCTATTTTTGGCCATGGCCTTGGGACATCTCGAGAGGCCAATGCAAATTTCGGTGGCAATGATCAACCTGCACATAATCTCTATGCCGAAATAGCACAAGAGTTGGGGTTTGTTGGATTAGTGCTATTTATCATGCTGCTGAAATCTATTTATGTTGGTTTCAATGAGTGTAGGTGCGCATACAATCAACAAAACATGGGCATATTCTTGCCAAAACTGGTTGACTGCATGCAGATCCTATTAATCATGAATTTTATTTTCAGCTTTGCTAGTTACGGGCTAAACAGCTATGAGTGGTATTTTCTTGGCGGTATGTCAGTGTCAATGCAACGGTTGGCTATAGAGGCTCAATGTAAGGTTGATGCCGGCCGGGGGTTGAAGGAATGAAAAAACATCGAATTCTTCTTGTCGTGAAACATCCGGTCGGGGGAATTCGGACGTTTTTCCGATACGTCTATACCAATATTGGTTCATCCAATTATCACTTCACGCTCGTCGCGCCAGATTTTCCTGAAACTCGCATATTGTTGGACGATCTTAGAGAGCTCGATCTCGAGTATATTCCGGTAGGCCCCAATGCGAGCAACAGGGAGCTCTTTAGACAAGTTACCACAATTATTCGCTGTCAATCCTTTGGACTCATTCATTCTCATGGCTTCACCTCTGGAGCGTGCTCTGTTGTTGGAGCACTTTCCAAACGAATTCCCCACATTCTCACATGTCATGACGTATTCACATCTGGACAATTCATCGGCTTGAAGGGATTCGCGAAAAAGTCTGCGCTAGGTGCGATCCTCTCGATGATTGATTATATACATTGTGTCAGTAACGATGCGCGGGATAATCTGTTCGCCTATTTGCCAATCTTAACTCTCTTCAAGGATAAGGTAGTCGCGATACCCAATGGCATTGAGGTAGGGCCATTTTTGACTGCGGGGCGACGGGATCTGAGAGCGGAATTCGGCTTGCCTTCAGATAGTTTTCTCATAGGTTTCATGGGAAGGTTTATGGCTCAGAAGGGGTTTCGATATCTTGTGGATGCTCTAGATCAGTTGAGAACAATAGAACATCTTGGGAAGAAGCCCGTACTCTTAACCTTCGGCCAACCAGACGGGTTTTTTAGGGAGGAGCAGGAATATGTGAAGGAAAGAGGATTGGCGGACTCGATTCTGTTTTTGCCATTTGTTCCAAATGTGGCGTCAACTCTGAAGGGCCTTGATATCATTGCGATGCCATCACTCTGGGAAGCTTGTGGATTGCTCGCGATGGAAGCAATGGTTGCCGGTGTTCCGTTTGTCGGTACAGACTGCGTTGGGCTCAGGGAAGTGCTGCGGAACACGCCGGCACGGGTTGTGCCAGCAAGAAATGCCATGGCGCTAGCTGAAGCGTTGTTGGTGGAAATGAGAAGTCCAAAAACGGTCAAAGCCCGGGATTTCGCAGTAGAGGCTGCGGCTAGGTTCCAGGTTAAAAGTAGGGCTGCTGAGATCGAGAAGCTAATGCTCACATGTCTAGCAGGCTGCGGAAAAACTCGTTGGTTCGTTGGGTGAAACCCGTAGAAAGCACGATTTTCTTCCGAGTAGGTGAAATGCCTCAGCGTGGGCAGTTCGCCTGTCCTGATCGAAGTAAATGCAGTTTTCAAGCAAGTCAGAGGTCATTCCAGACACCGAAGTTCACGCTTCGGAAGAGGCTCCAAAAACGTTTTTCCGCAGCCTGCTAGAAAGGTGAAGTGGCGCTCTAGCCCGTGGACATTGCTTAGGGCAACTCTGATTTATTCTCTCCGTCCAATCTGCTAGGGCTAGCGCAGCACTGATTGGGAGGCGCGTCCCATGCATCAACAGACGTTTGTGGAGGTGTCGCTTGAATGGTATCGCAAGCCCACTCGCCACGTACCGAGCTCAATTGGAAACCAGAAGTTCTCCATTGGCAGTGTCTCGCTGACAGGCAAGATTACGCCTTTGCTGAAGACACCAGGCTGGAAAGGTTTTGTGTGTTCACCACTCATGATCATGGAAATGTAGGCATTGGAGGGAGAAATGAAGATCCATCTTTGCTGCGGGCCAATAGACATTATGAAGGGTTGGGTTAATGTTGATGCGTGTAACTTTGGACAAGAAGTCATAGCTGACATTGGAAAACGCTGGGATTTTGCAGCGGACGGCGCGGTTTCTGAAATCTACTGCAAGGACGGTTTTGAACATGTTGACTCTGCAGAACACTTCCTTGGGGAGGCGGCAAGGGTTCTCTGTGCTGGTGGAACGCTTACCATATGGGTCCCGCACTATAAGAATCCAAGCGCCTACCGAATGACTCACAAGCGATTGCTCGCATGGAGTTATTTTAATGCTTTCCCAGAACCGCACGACGCTGTACAGAATCTACGGGTAATCTCAAATAGGATCTACATTGGTCATAAAGAGAGTAAGATATGGTGGGTCGTTCATGCTCTTATTAATCTGATCCCTAAATGGTGGGAGAGAATAGGGTATGTTTCAAATATCGAGGTCGTTTTTGAGAAAATCTAACTTATTCCTCCTTACCGTCTGATGCGGATCCACCATGGGGATAGAAGCTTCACTATCACGGAGTAATTGGTATTGAAGAAGCTCTAGCAGTCAGCCATGCCAGTGTGAGAACACGTAGAAAGAAGACCAACAGCTTGGAACAATTCGATTCAATGAAAATTTTGGCACAGGGCGAAACATCCATGTTTTTCATTATAACGTTAACTTTATGCTGAGAATCAATGCTTACATGCGGTTGGCGGTTTAATTTCGCACATGCCAGAGCGGCCCATCTATACCATACAACGTCAGTTGGCGAACGGGTTCGTGAGGAGGTCGAGACCTACTTGAAAGGTGGCAGAAACTAATGTGCGGCATAGTGGGAATCTTAAATCGGGATATGCAAAGGCCGATTGATCGAGCAATACTTGAAAAGATGACCGATATGATGTCCTATAGAGGCCCGGATGAGCGAGGGATCCACATCAGCGGTAATATCGGACTAGGGCATCGCCGACTCTCAATTATTGATCTTGCATCGGGACAGCAACCGATGGTCGATACTGAGAGAGCGAGAGTGATCAGCTATAATGGGGAAATTTACAATTATCGGTCGATAAGGGACTCTGTACTGACCAGTAAAGGCGTGAAGCTACATACTTCGAGTGACACTGAAGTCTTGTTGCAACTGGCCGATCTGGACAATTTGAAGTGGCTCGAATCGTTGAACGGGATGTTTTCATTCGCCATATGGGAGGAGAAAGCCCAGAGGCTCTTATTGGCCAGAGACCGCCTTGGCGTTAAGCCGCTTTACTACCTAGACTTGGGATCTTCACTCATATTCGCATCAGAGATTAAACCACTGCTGATCTTTCCTGGAGTTCAACGAAAAGTCAACGAAAAGAAGATCCCCGAGTACCTGGCTTTCCGAAGTATCGCTGGAGAGGAGACATTTTTCGAAGGCATCCGACAGTTACCGGCCGGGCACGTTATGATTCTGGAGCCCAATGGGTACCGACCGAGAATTGAGAGGTTTTGGCAAGAGGGGATCGATTGTACCGCGTCGACCTATGCCAACACCGACAGGACGCATGAAGAACAGTTCATGGATATCTTCAGTGATGCAGTTAACAGTCGGCTGGTCAGCGACGTTCCGGTGGGAACATTTAACAGTGGTGGGGTTGATTCCAGTCTGGTCACTGCAGTGGTACGATCTTTCAAGGCCGATGATCTGCATACGTTTTCAGTGGGGTTTGAAGAAAGCACCCACGATGAAAGCAAATATGCAGCCATTGTTTCACGGAGATACAATACCAACCACCACGCGTTAGTCATCAATCAAGAGGACTACTCGAAGGAGCTTTATAAGACTATTTGGCATTTGGAGGAGCCCATCAATCACCCTCATACGGTGCAAATTCAGCTGCTCAGTAAACTGGCGAGGGAATTCGTGACAGTTGTTTTGACTGGTGAAGGAGCAGATGAGGTATTCGGCGGATACCCGAGATACAAGGTGATCAAGGTGAATAAGCTGTTGAGATTAATGCCGGCGTTTGTTTCAACAGGGTTGGCGAATGTTCTGGGGCATTTCGGAGAGAGGAGAATCGCCAAACTGGCCGGAAGCCTCGGTAAGGACGAATCCGAGCAGGCCGTGATTAATTCAATGTTTGTCTCGCCACGCGACGTCCAGAGAGTCTCCCTAGAAGGACTAGACATTCGGAGCAGAAGAGAACTGTATAACAAACGTTTCATCAGCACCGGCGATTCAATTGATAAGCTCTTGTACTATGAACAAAGAACCTACTTGCCTTCCTTGTTACATAGACTGGACCGAATGAGTATGGCAGCCAGCATTGAGGCGAGGGTGCCTTTCTTGGACTATCGCCTGGTGGAATGGAGCTACAAGCTGAATTCGAACTTGAAGATAAGAAGGCTTGTTAACAAATGGCTCGTCAAAAAATCAGCTGAGCGCTGGCTGCCTAGGGAGATCATTTATAGAAAGAAATTCGGCTTTGATGTCCCGGTGGGGCAATGGCTCAGGAACAAGCAGGTTCTTGGTACTCACCTCGACCTACTCAGGGACTCAGCCTTTGGGGAGAGAGGCTATTTCGACCACAAAACCGTCCTCACGTTTATAGAAGAGCATTTGCGTGGCGAGTCAGATCACACGGAAATATTGTGGGGGTTGCTTGGTTTTGAAATGTGGTGCCGCGTGTTTATCGATAGCCACATCGAAGATGTTTGCACTGTAGCCACTCCCTATTCCTGAGCATATCTAGCTGGCGGATCACTGGCAAAGCTGCCGGTCTTTCGCAACCCTGAAAATGTTTCGGAGGTTTATTCGTGCCGGCAGCTCTTTGGATTACCTGGGAAAATCAGATTAGAAATCGATCGCTCAGCAAACGGCTGGGTGCGGAGCTGCACGTTTTCACAAGTCAACGGACGCGACTCATGAAGTACGTGATCTGCGCAACAAGGACGACTATGTTACTTGGATGGCGCCGACCTTCGGTAGTGTTTGCCCAAAACCCGTCGATCGTCCTCACCTATTTGGTGATGCTCCTGAAATATGTATTTAGGTATACGTTCGTCACCGACGCGCATTATGCAGGTATTATCGCCCCCAATGGAAATCGACTGCTCCAAAAGGCGCTGGACTTCTGCAATCGTCAGGCTGATCTTGTTATCGTGACCAATGAGGAGCATGGCAAGCACGTGGAAGCAGTGGGGGGGGGTGCGCTCGTGTGCGAGGACCCGCTGCCGGACATTGGAAGATATGCTAGGCACGCTAGTGAACAGGTAAAGAAAGTCTTCTTTATCTGTTCGTTCGATGTAGACGAACCTTATGTCGATGCATTCCAGGCGGCTAAGGTTTTGCAGGAAGAGGGGTACGTCTTTTGGGTTTCCGGAAATTTCGGCAAAGTGGGAATAGTATCCACTGATTGGGCACATGTGCGGTTTCTAGGATATGTCCAAGAGGCGGAATTCTACTCGCATTTGGCCGAGTCCCAAGTCGTGGTCGACCTGACGACGCAGGAGAATTGCTTGGTCTGTGGCGCTTACGAAGCGATGGCTCTAGGAAAGCCGTTGGTTACGTCAAAGACCTCGGCATTGCAGAAATACTTTACGGGTGGAACGGTTTTTGTTGATCACGATCCGGAGTCTATTGCCAATGGAGTCAGACTGGCGTTCGAAAAAAGAGTTGAACTGAAGCGTCAGATCGCGCAGTGGAAAAACCAGATTACAGCCGACAATGCCAGAAAGATAGAAGCGATTAGAGCGGTGCTGAATCTGACTTAGGGGGATGCGTGAATGGTGCAACATAATAGGACGGAGCGAGAGACGTGATAGTATGGATCTAAATCAATTATTCTTCAAATACTTCGTTTACTTCCCCATTGTTTGGGGAAGAGGTCAGCGCGTGCCAGGCTACCTTCGAAGCCTTTTGCAGACCCAGTTCCTGCCCCCGTCCGATCTCCAACGCCTTCAGTCCTCCAAGCTTCAGCAGATTCTGGCAAGTGCAAAGCGATCCGTGCCTTATTATGGAAAGGCGTTGGCAGATATGCCTGACGCCGGGATATCAACGCTCGAGGAGCTTCACGAGCTACCGTTTACCACTAAAGCCGATCTCAAGCGAAGTCATGAGGCGATGATGTCGCGAGAACGGTTTTGTCTGTTAACGAAAAAAACGAACGGTGGGTCAACGGGGGAGCCGGTAACCATTCTCAAAACGCGAGAAGCCATGGCATGGGAACTTGCTGCGACGTGGAGGGGCTACTCATGGGCGGGCATTGATATAGGGGGCCGGCAAGGACGATTTTGGGGTGTCCCATTTGGCAAGAAGGATAGAGCTAGAGCCAACCTAATCGATTTCATTGCCAACCGGAAAAGATGTTCAGCCTTCTCGTTCAGCGAAGACGACCTTCAAGCTTATACCGCAGTACTGGAGAGATTCAGGCCGACGTATTTTTACGGATACGTTTCAATGATCGAGGAGTACGCCAAGTTCTTTAAACATCACGGCATTATACCTCCGTTCAAGCTGAAATGTGTCATTACGACATCGGAAGTTCTAACGGCTTCTCATCGAGGAATAATCGAAGACGTGTTTGCGACAAAGGTGTTTAATGAATATGGTTCCGGGGAGCTAGGCTCAGTTGCCCATGAATGCGAGGAAGGATCTTTACACGTGAGTGCGGAGAATATGATCGTTGAAGTGATAGACGGGAACCGGCCATGCAACGCCCGGGAAGTAGGTGAACTAGTTGTCACCGAACTCAATAACTATGTGGCCCCCCTCATTAGATACCGTACTGGAGATTTTGCATCCCTGTCAGAAGAACCCTGCAAGTGTGGAAAAACTCTTCCCGTGATCGAAAACCTATTCGGACGGGCCTACGACATGATAAGGAATAGCGAGGGCAAGTTATTCCACGGCGAGTTTATCATGTACATTTTTGAGGAAGCACAAAGGAAAAACCTTGGTATTCGATCCTTTCAAGTTAAGCAAGAAGACGTTCGGTCCTTTGAAATCAAGATCGTACCCGAGGATCACTATGGACAATCGACTGAGTATTTTATTACGCACCGAATCAGGGCGCAATTCGACCCAAATGTAAGAGTGAGATTTGAACGTGTTCGCCAGATTGAGAGGGCCGCGTCTGGCAAGATGAGGCTTATCATAGGTATGGAGGGTTAGAGGTGGCTCCGGTTGGTTGGACAGTTTAGACCGTTCCTTAAGGCGGGTTGCTGATTATGCAGCTGTCCGCTGTGTTGTCAGATTGTCATAGTACACTGGTCTCGTGCAATCCTGATACATCCCGCGATGTCAACCCAATTTAGAAATGTCCTCTTCCTCCCAAAGTAGACATGTCCGGTTTTATGTTCCGGCTGCCGCGGCGTGTCGTCCGCGTTCCTGCAGCAGGCG
>ERZ1292630.3270-Hain-H41-02um-R3-3270-length-14385-cov-8_pt1 | contig 14385 bp, 11 predicted proteins | sample MGYA00564408_ERZ1292630 | MGnify/ENA primary metagenome ERZ1292630 (study PRJEB36523, sample SAMEA6512641) | groundwater metagenome | collected 2019-01-08 | study: AquaDiva: Metagenomics assemblies of 32 groundwater samples | reverse complement strand
TTTGTGCCAAAACCCGGTGAAAAAAACCTCCCCGGCTAGGGTAACAAGTTTGTCAGAAACTTTTTTGTTGAAACCCCCGCTTCCTCTGTCAAGTTGGCGCCCGCCGCGGGTGACGCGTACTATATTTCCACTATTATTCTTGACAAGAAATTCTTGACAAGACTTGTCTCGTAATTATATTTTGTACTGTAGCTGTGTCACCGGGACCCCCGGGGAGCGGCGTCGTGGCTGGCTCGCACACTAGAACCATTGTCGACTTTCATACACCCTCTCCAAACGGCACGCGCGGGGAGAGGTCAACTGGTCAACTCTCTGCGTAGGGAGGGGTCACACCAATACAACTGCAACTAAACCGATTGGTACAAACCGTAGTCGCGTGTCACACATAATAAGCCTGGCAAGGTGCGCAACCTACAACTGAGAAAAAAAAGAAAAAAAAAGCCGCAGTATCGCCACAGGACCAAAACATAGCTTTTAGACATTCGTCGAGTTGCTCGCGGATTTGTCGTCCTGCTTCACAAAGTCGTAGAGGAGCAACAAGTTAATGAGGACCACCGCGGCCATGATTACCGTCCAGCGGAGCGACTCCATCGACGCCCCAAGCAACCGCGGCTTCGGCTGCAGCGCGCGCAGGTACTTGTCCAGCGAGCGCAACAGGCGCGTCTTGTACTTCATCAAACGGTACTCGAGCACGTCCGCGGTGCCCATGACGGCGCTGGCGGCGCCGTTGCCCCCTCCGGCGGCGGCCATGGCCCCCTCCGACATGCCGCTCTGGTCCATTCGCTGCTGCTGCTCCAGTTGAAGCAGCGACACGAATTTGCACTGCGACGTGAGCAATTGCGACTGGATGGCACTGGCGTAAATGAGCGCGGAAAGCACGCACGCGGCGTGGATGGCGATAATCCCGAATCCGAGTTGCTTTTGCTTCACCTGTTGCGACGCGTCCCCGTCCGCCGCGGATGTTGAGGTTGGGGGCATGGGAGATGCAGAGCTGGGAGCCGTTCCGTTTTGTGCGATCTCGATGACGAATAAGGCGAGCGCACCAATGATTTGCACCAAGGCACAAAGCGTCCCAGGGTTCGTGACCGCGCGAGTTAGAGGATGCTCCTGCAAATCGGCGACGAGCATCTCGAACACGCCCACCCAGAACGACATGCTCGAAGGGTTGTTGTTGTCCAGAATTTGACTGCGAAGCAATGCCTTGTCGTCAACGAACTCTTCCAGTTTTGCGTTTTGCTGGAAGCTGCAGGAAACGCCAAACCACAACAGTGTGTCCACAGCGACGGCAACCGCGAAGAAAGAAATGAGCGCGATGATGGCAAACCCCGAGTTTTGTCCCAGCTGCGGCAACGTGTATGATTTGAGGCACACCACTTGGACCACGGCGCACAACGTTGACCAAAGCAGCAGCAGCAAGCTTTCGCGTTCAACCGCTTCCTTGCGAGCGTTGATTTCCTTCTGCACTTTTGTTCCCGTGCCAGACCGTCCCCTGGATCTTGTCGTGGCGTTGATTCGATTGGCCCCCCCACTGTTCTGCGCTTCCGCGTGCGATGCCAAGAGCGGTTGGTCCGTCGCGCACACCACTTCGCTGGGGGGCCCGCCGATAGGGCTGCTCCGTTCCGTCGCCGGTGACATCATCGCGGCGGACTGTTGTTGATCGCGAAGCAACTGGTGCAAATCCTCTGGTCCGCCTTGCGCGATGTATTCGCAAATGTAGAACCAAACCAGCGTCCAGCAAAAATGGATCGTGGCCAAGGCAGGCAACGTGATCATCATGATTTTGTCGTACTGATCCTTGATGTGTTGCCGCGTACTGAGCTCCACCATGGCGTAAATCGACATGGCGACGGAGACTTGCAAACAGCCACCGGCGACCATCATCACGATCCAGTCGTGTTCGTTGGGCGTTCTTCGGACGCCATCCTTCAACTTCGAACCCAGGGCCCGAAATACACGAAAAATGAAAGATGGCATGGAGGCGGCTCCACGGAGGTCCTGTCGCGGAGGCGGCTGGCGCAGATACGCCCAACTGCCTAGCATGAAGATGAGGCCGATGAATGGATATCCAAAAATGCAACCGGCCGCTACCTTGGCGACGAACGGCCAGGAGCTAATCTCCGCAAGGGAGCGGCGCCTCTGTTCGTCACGGTGCCAATTAAGCACCTCGTGGCGTTGTGGCACGCCTCGTCGGCGGACAGGAACCGGAAGCATTTGGGCTGTTTACAGAGGGGTAGTTTTTCCCCCTCTCGAAAAAAAAAGGATCGACGGGCCGAATTTGGGGAGGGTAATATCAACCGAAATCCTCTGCCGGTCGCGACACACAATGAAATTGCCCCCCCAGGAAAAAACATCCCAACCCGCCCCTCTACCTAGAAGGATGTAGAAATCCACCAGTTCGGCGCGGGAGATCCTCCAGTTCGTATTTCCCCCCCTCCATTCTCTCTCTCTCTCTCGATGCATCGTCATCAGTTGCCCTTTCGCACGTTACGGCGCGCGCTTTTGACGGCCTTGGTCCACTGCTCGCCCGTCACCCGGCGTGCGTCCACCAATGAGCTAATGGACTGCTTGCGGTTCGTAGTGTGGCGGGCGTTGCGTCCCGCGTCCACTCCGACGAGGCGCTCTAAGACTTCCTGCATTCGTTGCCGCTCGTCTAAGAGTCGCTCGTCCCTCGACCGTTTCGTCGAGTGGGTGGATCCCGCGTCATCCAGCCGGTCCTCCGCTTCGGACTCGGAAGCGGACACACTTTGGCCTGGTGGGTCGGTAACCTTCTCCGACAACGGGTCGTTATATGACATGGCAGTGGCCTCGATGACCGACATGCCTTTGCGGTTCATCAGCGTGTTCGGGCGGTCGATCTGGCGCATCTTTCGCACGTTGAACAGCGGGACGTCGGACGGCCAGAGCCAGCCCTCCCGCGCCCGGCGCAGGTACGCCCAGCCGCCGACAGACTGCCATGGGACACCGGCGACGGCCGCGTACCCCGCCGCTCGCTTGGAAATATCGTATGGCCGGCGGTAAACCTTTCCGAGAACCAGGTCTCCTTCGTGAGTGCAAAAATAGGCACGCATGTGGCCAACGCACTTTGGCGGCGTCATGACTACGCGCCAGTAGTCCACGGCGGTCTTGGCAATGGCCGCGTTAATGTCGTACATTTCGGCTCGTACCACGGCAAGTTCCTTTGCCGATACGGGCCGCTGCAACGCGTACGCCGCGTCGAGAAACGAACGACGGTTAAACTTATGCGTCGCGGGCGGTATGAAGACCGGTAATTGGATCCGGTGATAGCGATCGACGGCAGACGCAGCGACGTTGATGGCGGAGGAGGACCCGCCCGCCCGGGCAGCCACGTCACTGGACGGTGGGCGGGCGGTCACCGTTCCGTCGGCCAAAATCGCTGTAGAAGACTCCACACCACTGTTGGGCCGCGGCACTTGCTCCGTCGACGGCCGGTGCATTGCCTCCTCGCTCAATCGCTCGAAAACTTTGTTCGTCGGAGACAAGGACGCTTCATACAACCGCTGCTGTTCTGCATCGCGCTCGGCCTTGGCGGCCGCCGCCTCCCGCTCTAGCATCGCCTTGCGCTTGTCGGCTCGGTCAGGAACGGTCTCGTTGCGGGCGATGATCAAGTAGCTAACCGCTTCAGTCCCGACGATGATGTTCTGCTTGAAGACCCACTTCTCGATGAATGTCGGACGGTATCGGGCCTCCGTTTTGCACACACGCATCTTGGGATAGCTGACACCATGGGCCGAATGCCGCAACGGGCAACGTTTCTCGTGGGGACAGGGACCGACGATCGTCGGCTGCCACTCCCACAGTCCGATGCCCTTCATCTCCAAGAAAACGTCACGTGCCTCCATCATCAGGTCAAAGTTCGCAAGATTCGCGTGCTCGATGAGGACGAGAACACTTCCGGTGTTTTTCCAGAGTTGGAGCAGTGTTGAACGCCGTTGCTGTGGTGTGGCGATCTCGCTGAGGCTGAATGCGGCGATGACGAGGTCACGCTGCTCGGTGTCGTCCGGACTCAAATATCGTTTCCAAGAAACATGCGGTGCTTCGGTCTGCAACACGTTCATGGCCACAGACATCATTCCGGGTGACGGCTCAATCGCCTCGATAGACTTGAGGGGCCGCACTCGAGTCTTCGCCGCATCCAGCGCGCCCTGCTGCTGCTGATCCAAGTAGCGCTCCCACCACGGGCGGGCTTGCTCCTCGTCTTGCTTGCTCCCGTGTCGCTGTGCCGCATCACTGGTCGTTTCCTGCCGCGCGCCATCCGACAGCACGCGAAAGTCCACCCCGTCGTCGTCATCGTCTTCGGCGTGCTTCTTGGTCTCCTTCGTTGATAAGGCCGTCTCATCGTCGCTCTCTGACCAAATTTGGTCGGGCGTTAGTTCCGCGGCGGCGCCCGCACGATGGAGTGCGCGCTCTTTGGACCTGGCCATGGCTTGCGCGGAGACCCGCATCACTTCCCGACGTACGTCCGCGGGCAAGTCGTCCAAGGTCAGCTCCCCCTTTTCAATGAGCGCCACGACGCCCATGAAACGGGCTCTCTTTCGTTCCGCGTTGGTTTGGTCCAGCCGCTCCAAATCTCTCTTCAACGTCTCCAACATCCAAGCCCGCGTCGCGCCGCTAAGCGTCATGGTCCGACGAGCGGAGGCGTCGACGCCAAACGCTTGACCCGCGGGGTCGAACATTTCCTTGACGGCCATGATCGACGTGCCCGTGCCGGCGCCAAAATCGAGCATCGACTTGGGAACGAACCATGGGAGGCGAGTCATGACTTCGTACATCACGCGCAACGTCGCGGCGTAGATGGCCGGTCCACGGAATAGAAAGTATCCGATCGCATCGGCTTCGCTGTACAGCACCGATCGAGACGCGGCTGCATTGGACAGTGACAGTTTTCGCTGAAAGCGAATCAATTTCATGCGGATCCGCCAGCGCAATTTAGCCTGCGCCTTCTCGTCAATCAGGCGCGCCTTGCCAAACACCGTGGAAACGACGTCATCCGGCCGCTCGAACAATTCGCGTTTCTTACGGTTCAGGTTTTCAGCTTCGTCTTTGGGTATCACGGCGTCCGCGACGTTCGTGTTGCTGCTCACCACTTGCGAAGGACGCCGTTCGGTGTTGCGGTAAAGGATGATAGGGACGATGTCGCGAATAGCGGCACGAATTTCAGACTTGGGCTTCACGTCGTAGATCCGCATGAAGGCGGCTTGCATCGATCGACTCATTTCAACGTTCCCTGGATCCACGCGGCAGAAGCGATCACGGATCAAAAACTGCCTCGCCGCGGCGGGCACCTGACAAAGACGATGGACGAATTTAAATTCGTAGGACGGATTCGCGCTCGTGTCCAGCACCTTGGTGCGCCGCGACATGAAGCGAAGCTTCGAGTAAAATTGCTGCCACGTCTCTTCGTTCGAGGAACCGCGATTCCGGGTGGCATTTTCACCGCCACTGCTGTCGTCGCGGTCTCCTGCCGCGGCCGTCGCTTGGTGGCGCCATGCCACCGCAGAGGGATACTGAGGCACCGAGTGGATGGCGGCGGCTGCCTTCGGGGCTTCGTCACTACGGCGCCATGCCGCAGCCCCAATGCCCACAAAGGGAGTCGACATCCCCGTGTCCCGCCTCGCGCGATGGCCGATGACCGTTTTGCCCACTCCAAGACGCATTCTCTCTCGAACGCGCGATCGCAGGGCGAAGAAGGGAGGAGGGTGACAGGATGGCGTTTGAGAGGAAGAGCCTCTCTCGCAAGGTGATGTGGCTTGCAGCATACAATGCAACCCCGCCGGTATCTGGGATGCGACATCGAAAGGACCGGGGGGAGGGGCCGCGGAGGTCTGCGTGTGTGTTGCGGGGCGGGGGGCACTCCCCCTATCTAATAGTGGTAATCGGGAGTGAGGCCGCTGCCTCGCGGGCCGCTGCTACCCGGCGAGTAGGTGGCGTGCATCGCGCGCGCGGCCGCACGGTGTCGCTGAATAGTCGACTCGGAGGCATAAAAGACTTCGCGACCCCCCACGACCTCCCGCGGAGCAGGGAACGGGTCGCCTTCGCGAATCAATGCCCCACCTTGGAAGGCGGCGATATGCCGGTCGTACCCCGTGCCCTCTCTGCCGCCGGCTGACGCGGGTCGAGCGCCAGGAAATGGGGCGGCGAGGTCTTCGTCTATCCAGTCACGAGGACGAGCGAGGCGGTGGATGTCGGATGTGCGAGGCCGGGGCGACGGCCCGTAGTACCTTGCCACTGCGCCGGACTCAGCGCGGATCGATCGTCGTCTCCTTCTTGTTCCCGCTGTCTAGATGACCAGGGAACCTCAACGTCCTGAGTGGCGGGCGTCGACGTGCAGCGCGTCCGTCGGCGATTCCAAGCTGCGGTGGCCTCGACCAGGGTTGCGACGGAACGGGCTGCGTCAGGCCGCGAGTGGCTTTCAGGGTAGCGATGATGCGGTATGTCGGGTGATGTCGATGCCGCGGTACTGTCACCACGCAGGACGTCGCCGGTGGTTGTTCTATCAGGAGGGCAGCGGATAGCGGGAGGGGGCTTGTCTTGGTCGCTTGGCGTCAACTCTCTCCTTGAGGATAACGAGGCTGCAACGAGGTCCTTAGTCGATCCTGACAGCTTCGCTGCGGAAGTTGAGCGTCCAGACGAAGACGAGGCATCCAGCGCGGTAACAGTCGCGGGGGCCACCGGCGGTTTTCCCATCGATCCCACTGCTTCCGTCGATTTGGTGCGGAGCGTCGAATTGTCCGAGGGACGCACCGAAGCGGTCGCGGCTTCCGTCTCTGATGCGACGGGCACCACCGTGCCTTCTTTACGGACATACCTCTCCGCCACGTCCTTCGGCTTCGTTGGAAGCGACGAGGCCGCTGGTTTGTTTCCGAGAGGCAGTCGTGCAGCAGCCTCGCGCATTTGACGAACACGCCCGGCGACCCGACCCGACGATACCTGTGGCCCTTCTTGCGTAGGCTGAGTTGGACGCCGGAGCACGAAGTCTCCCACCGCGGACCGGTACTTGAGACTCCCTGCCGCGTACGTCGAAATGTTTCGGGTTGTGACTGCCTCCACGGGCACAACGTGCCGTGGCAAAACGGAGTGTCCTTCGGGTGCCCCACTCTGAGCGGCTGCCTCACCAGAGAGAGGGGTCGTTGATTCTCGCGTGTTGGCCGAAGAGACAGCGTAGTCGATCCGTGAAGCTGGTCGGCTTAACGAAAGTGCGCGACGCGTGGACGATGTTAGAACCCCGAGGTCTGCCAGTTCGCGCTTGCGGGCGCCGGGAGGCTGCTGATATTCGTAAGTTTTCCCCTTCCGTACGTTGCGGGCCCGCTTCAAGTCGGGCTGAAAGGTGAACAGCTCCTCCCAGCTCGCCACATAGCCGTTCAATCCAGACATTTACTATGTCGGTTACACCCTGGTAGGTATGTCTACTAGATGATAGGTAGGTCGGTATGTCTACTAGATGATGATTTGGGGGGTGGGCAGTCAACGATGCCTCATCTCCGAACCAATCAAGGGAAATAGGGAAAATGAGCGAGCTGCTGCACCAACCAACGTGAGGGGGGCTGGAACACCGTGCGGGTGCGGTCAGCAGCCAAACAGGGCCAGCAGTTTGTCGTCGTAGTCGAACGATGGTCTAAGCGGCTGGAAGGCACGTTTGACGAATTGCATGTTCGCCTCGACCAGCTTGGGATCGGATCCTCGACCGGAGGACAGCACGGGGTCCGTGGCTGAAAAGGGTAGCAGCGACGCGGGACACCACGACGCAGGCGGCAGTGACGGGGCCGACACCGGCGGCGGGAGGGCTGGAGCCGTCGAGGAGGGAGGTGCCGCCCAGGAGGGAAATGCCGATGCATTCACCTCATGGTCGGATGATGACGACGATGGATGGACGACAGGAGGTTCCGGCTGCTGCGGAGGCGGCTCCGTCGAGGCTAGACAAGAGGAGGCGGTGGATGCCACACGTCCCTGCAGCGGGCGATGCTGACGGTCGTCGTGATTGGCATCCATCGTCGACGGCGGAGCGGAAGAGAGACCACTAGGCGGCGGTGGGGTCGCACGTCGGAAAGGCGGAGGGGGTGCAACGACGCCAGAGGCGGAGGGCACGGGCGGACGCTGGCTACCGACGGAGCTGCTCGTTGACAAGGACGCGGCGAACGCTGAAATCGGCGTCGGTTGAAGCCGCGACGCCGGGGTTGGCGTCGTGGCACGGCCAAAGGCGAACGGACGTCGTGTGGGGTTCGCGGGCGTCTCCACGACAGCGGGTGTCGCGAACGTTCCTTGACTCATCGAGGAGGAGTTCGAGGAGCGGAGACGCCTTCAAGTTACAAGCTGTGGAGGGAGAAAGCGCTGGTTGCAACGAGCGAAACACCGGGCGGATGACTCTCCCAGCCTGCCCGTTCTCAGTTGGTGCAGAAAACGTGACATGATGTCACACCGTAGATCGTGAAGGGTGGCATAAACGCAGTGAATATATAGAGAGAACCCGAAGGGAAGGGAAGCAAAAAAAGGAACGTGTGAAGCTGTTTCGTCCCTGGGTCGGAGGAAGCTTATGAGGCGATGGGTGAAAGCATCACGATGATCGACAATCGATACATTCTCGCGCTATCATCGCGTCACCGGCGAGCCGTCGACGTAGGAGATTTGGTGCCGCTCAGCAAAGAACGCCCCGGAAGGTCCCAAGGAGGCTTCACTAGCCGCGGTTGCGAGCCAAATGACGGTGTCGGCGCCTTCCTCGGCAGAGCGTGGGGCCTCGTTCGTTCCCAGGTCCGTGCGGCACCATCCTGGGCACATGCTGGCCACAAAAAGGCCACCGCCAGCATGAGTGGCTGAGCCGCCATCGCTTCGGAGCCGGCGAGCCAACACTCGAATCGCGGCGTTGAGCAAAATTTTGCTGGTTCCGTAGGCGCTGTCTGGCCAACCGCGAGTCTTGTGGTCTCCCAGAGCGGCGAGCGACACGAACTCTGCCGCAAGCTGATCCACCCGTTCAAGCGACAGCGTGCCATCTTGTAGCAGGCACTGTAATTCTGCCGACGCCGTGTTCAACAAGCCCATGCGACTGGACACGAAGATGACGCGACCGCCGTGAGGCTTCACGAGAGGCAGAAAGTGCTGCAAAAATTGCAACGTGCCGGTGTAATTGCACGCGAATGTGTTGCGAGCTTGCTCCCCGAAGGGCACCGAACACTGCCCTGGGTACGCGATGGCCGCGTTGAGCACGAGGGTGTCGAGCGCAGAGCCGGCGCCAATCAGGGTTTGTACGGCCGTCGACGCCGCTTGAATGGAGCTTGGCACGACTTGGTCCAACGCGATGAGCGACACACGCGATGCTGTGGTCCCCGCAGGGGCGGGAAGTTTGCGCATGGCATCCGCCGCGGCCGTTCCCAACGCTTCGTTGCGGCAGCCGAGGATCACGTGCCAGTTACCGCAAGCGACCAAGCCGGCGGCGATGTGGTATCCGATGCCCTTATTGGCTCCCGTGATGAAGGCCGTGCGCATGGATGGACGACTAGAAGTATGGAGGTGCAGTGGCCGAAAACCTAATTAAAGATGCGTTGTGGAATGAGGGACAACGGATTCAGATAACACAACAACCCCACTTCCTTCCTTCCTTCCCCCACACCACCCCCCTGGTGGTCCCTTGTCATGGAACCGCTTGACTTTGTGTACCATAGGGGCAATGCTTCAACGGCTGCTCGCTCTGTCTCTCTACTAATAACTTTCTGAACCATCGTCAAGGGAGGACCCCAATACAAGCGTGACCGGTCGCGTCAGCATGGACGGTGGGGGGATCAGCACGATGCCAATTGCAACATGAGCACGCAGAATTCGTCGAAGAAGATTTTCCCGTCCTTCGCGTACTTGTCAATCATGCGCCTCATGCGCTTGCGATCGCTATCGAGGACGCACGCGGCGGCCGCTTTCGCATAGAGAGGCTCAAATTCGCTCACCGAAAGATAGCCATTTCCATCCTTGTCCCATAGTGAAAACTGCATACGAAGTTGAGCATCGGAGACGCAAAGATTTCCGATATTGTTTTCCGGGTCGTTTAGCGGCATGCGACGGCGGTTGGATGGAAGGGACGTGGATGCCCCACCGCCGATTGGCGACAGGCCGGGTGCCAACGACTGAATCGGCGACGAGAGCGCATCAAGGAGACTGTCTTCAGGCGCGACGACAGCGGCCGCTGCCTTTTTGCCTGGCGATGGAAGCAGCGGCTTTGGAAGAGAGGCAGCGGCTTTCACCACCGCCGTAGTCGCAGCAGCAGCCGAATCCGTTCCCGTCGCCGCGCGTCGGGTAGGGTCGGATGAGTGCCACGTTGAGGTGGTACCGTTGAAATTGTTGTAGAGGGCCACGTCGTCCGCACCAGACCGCGCAGCAGTCGTCGTGTCTCGCGACTGTTTGAGCCGCATGGCGGCCTCCGCATCACGCTTCTGTGTGGACACCGCCGCGGTTTCGGCATCCTGGTGCCCGGTATCATCGAGGATGCTGCGATACAAATCGTCGTCATCCAAAAGCGACCGAACGACGTCGTGGGTGAGGAGGTGCGTTTGCAGGATTTCCGACAAGAGCGTCCGGTTAATGGAGATGCAACTCAACCGCGTCATGCGGTCGAACACCCGACCGCAGATCGTGACCAGCCTTCGGGAGAGGAAGTTACCCGACACGTCGAGCTCGATGAGGTTCAGATTGTCCACGTTGGCGGCGGCGAGGCCCTCGAAGATCATGATCATCGAGTCCGCATCACCGCCGTTGTTTGCCAGTTGCAAACTTTCCAAGGGCACGCCGGTGCGCCGGTGTAGCGAGCCAAGGATCGCGAGCATGCCAGGCCCCTTGAGTCGATTACCCCGGAGGCTGAGCTTGGTGAGGCACGATGCCTTCGCGAGCACCTGCGACATGGCCATCGCCGACTCCTCACCCAAGTGGTTGTCGTCGAGCATCAGCGTGCCGAGCTCGGTACAGCAGGTGATGATGTCCAGCAAAGGGGTGAGCGACGCGACGGTCATGGCGCAGTGGCTTAGGTCGAGGTACACGAGCGACACCATGAACGACACGCCGCCGAGGACCAGCGACATGGACGCGTCGCCGCCCTGGGAGTGTGCCAGGGACAAGGCGCAGAGGTGTCGGGCTTCCTGGAGCGCATCCGCCAAGCCTTTGGCGTTCGTGGGTGGAAGCTCGCTGAACGAGAGATTGAGCTCCTTCAAGTGCTCATGAAAGACTAGGTTCTGGCCGCGCTCGCCGAGCGCCTTCAAGAGCGGACTGTGGTGCATGACGAGCGATCGCAGCGAACGGTTCGATGAAATGGCCTCGGCGATGGCGCGCGCGCCGTCCAACGGGACCTCGTTATGGCTCAGATTGAGCGTCAGCAGCGTCGTGTTGCTTTCCAACATGCGCGCGATGGCGACGGAGCCCTGCGCCGCGCAGCGGTTGTTCGCGAGATTTAAGTTGCGCAGCGTGGTGTTTTTCAGCAACGCATTGGCGATGGCCGAGCAACCCTCGTTGCGCTGGCCGTTTTCTTCGAGAGCTAGCGACTTGAGGACGCATCCATCCGATGTCAGGTACTCCGCGAGGGCGAGACCCACCGCATCGGGCAACGAATTGCCCGAAAGGTCAAGCGACTGCAGAGGCGTGTCGTGCAGGCTCTTGATCACGGCGAGTGCGCCGAGATGATCGAGCCCGTTGCGCGAGAGGCCCAAGTGCTGTATACAGGGATGCAACCTCAGGCCCTTCGCCAAACACATGGCTCCTTGATGGCCAATGCAGCTGCCGCGAAGCTCCAGCACTTGTAGGAGCGGCCGAGTCTCGAGGTACTTTTGCAATTGCATCGCCCCCACCTCGCCGATCGTGATGCCCAGCAGGAAAAGGTTGATGTGCGTCGGATTCTGATCGAGGAGTTCCACTAACGAGCTGGGGAGCGAAGTCGTTGACGACGATGCGGATGGCGCTCGATGGCCGTAGGCATTGGTGGTCGCCAGCATCGATGAGAGAGAGAAAGCGAAACGATCGATGGGAGAGAGAAAGAGAGGCGCTGGGGTGCGTCGTCGTCGTCGTTGAGCCGTCGACACGCGAAGGGGGTTCGCAATGCTTTGGAAGAGAGCAATTGGAAGGGAAGATGTTTCAAAGTGAGCCTGGTTGCCCCTCGATCCCAATGTCCATGATTCCGCCCTTGGCGGACGAAAAGAAACGAAAAGTCACTCGTCGAAAACACTTATGTTTACTGTGGTCGACTTTGAGCGCTGAGGCGCCGAGAGTCCGTCATGGGCCTTCACACCGGCGTCGTCGCACAGAGAATGTCTTCGAGACGAGGAAGATCAAAATGCCGCGAGACAACGCTCGCAAAACGCGTGTGATCGAAGGGCTTGGGCACCGCCCCCAACAACACCGAACAGAATTCGTCGTTCTCAAAAAGGCCGTGTAAGTAGGTGCCGTAAACGGTGCCGCACTGCCAGCCGGTGACGGCCGCCACCGTCGGTGACCCGTCGTCCCCTGCCTCCTCCTGATGTTCGGTTTCCATAAACGGCCGGAGTGGTAGGCGATGATCAGAAGCCGAAAGGGACATCGACGCCGCCGTCACCCCCCGGTGTATCTCGTAACCGTGGACAAGAGGGTGTGAATCCAGCATAGATTTGGTCGTCGACGGTCGCCTCGGCGAAGGATGCTGCCCGTTGGTGGACAGTGACGGCAGCACGGGGTCCTGTTGTGCGAATGCGTCGGCTCGCATCATCGCAGAAGTGCGGGTTAGAACCTTTCGGCTCGCAGCAGTGGGATCGGCAGCGTGGAATCGCGTTTCCAACGTGGGCAACAAGTTCAGGCCGGGGACGATGGAGGCGGGAGAAGTTGTCTCGCGTACATCTTCGTCAGTGGATGGCGCCTCGAGGAGTCGCTTCGACGATGAAGTCGTCGGCAAAGATAAGGTGACAATTGCTTCACCGAGCATCTGCAAACCCCCGCAGATGCCAAGAATGTTCCCCCCATCGCGCGCGCGACGGAGAACCGCTTCCGCGATCCCACTCGACTTCAGCCACGCAAGATCGTGAATCGTGTCCTTGGAGCCAGGCAGAATCAACCAGGCCGCCTCTTGCTCCACCTCACGCACATTTCTCGCCCAGACAACGTGAAGCGCCGGGATACGGCGCAAGGGTTCAAACTCGTCGATGTTGCTCACCAAGGGATAGGCGATGATGACGACGACCACCACGCCCTTCCGTGTTCGCTCCTCCTCGCCGCCTCCAGTGTTGGGGCTGCCATTCGCTGCGGAAGGCGCCGCAACCATCAAGGCGTCCTCGTCGGGCATGGCCGCGGCCTCCTCCACCAGGTACGGTAAGACCGCGATGGTGGGCACCGACGTGCGCCGCTGGAGCTCCTCGATGCCGGGGCGCAGGACAGCAGGATCGCCGCGAAACCGATTAATGACGAAGCCAAGCACGCGGCGCTGCATATCCAGGGGGAGGAGGGAGTAGGTGCCGTAGAGGTGAGCGAAAGCGCCGCCACGGTCGATGTCCGTCACCAAGAGGCACGCGGCGTCGGCCTCTCGCCCCGCAGCAAGGTTCGCGATATCATCCAGATTGAGTTCGCACGGGGAGCCCATGCCTTCCAGCACCAATCTGTCATACCCACGAGGGCGATCCGGGAGGTCGGAACGACTGTCGCCCGAGGTCAACTCAAGGAGAGCCTGCCGAGCGAAAGGCCACAACCGCTCGTTCCACCGCGACCACGGCAGCCCTTTGACCAGCTCGTTCCTCACGGTGCCATTCACCACGACGTCGCACCCAGTACTGTGGGGTTTTAGCAACACGGGATTCATCCGAACGTCCGGAGCTACGCCCGCCGCAAGCGCTTGAAAATACTGAGCTGCCCCCATTTCACCGAGTGGTGCGGAAGGAACGGCGGCGCCGCCTCGATTGGCGCATGTCGTTGTCGCGGCCGTGACCGCGTTTGGATCCTCCTCGGGTGGTAGTGGCACCAGACGGGCGTTGTTGCTCATGTTGACGGCTTTGTAGGGCGCGACCCGTTCCCCACGGTGCCGCAGCCAGCTACAGAGCAAGGTCACGACGAACGACTTACCACATCCGCTGGTCGTACCCAAGACCATGACGCAACGTTGCCGACGCGGCGCCATGGCATGCGCGTTAGCGTCGCAAGAAGCACAGCACTGTCGGCCTCGCCCCCCCAAAGACCAAGGAGCGGAGCAAACGAACTAGACGCTACGCACACGTTCAGCCATGCGGTGCGTGGATCTGGTGCGGCAACCAAATCAGCGCGTCCAATCCTTCGCATGCACACACACACACACCCACACACACACATTCTCTCTCTCTCTCTCATCATGATTGTCGTCACCCTCGTCACGAGTTCACGATGCGTCCGTCGGATCCGATCGGATGGAGA
>ERZ1292630.3269-Hain-H41-02um-R3-3269-length-14386-cov-7_pt1 | contig 14386 bp, 6 predicted proteins | sample MGYA00564408_ERZ1292630 | MGnify/ENA primary metagenome ERZ1292630 (study PRJEB36523, sample SAMEA6512641) | groundwater metagenome | collected 2019-01-08 | study: AquaDiva: Metagenomics assemblies of 32 groundwater samples | reverse complement strand
CACACACACATCAATACTACTCGGTACGGGTGTGTTGCTATGCTGCGCGACGACGGACTTCGATCACGCTACGGGTCGGACTCGACCCTTCGATGCCGCTGTTGCTAAAAAAGTTCGGCTTCCCTTCAATCGGCCACACTCGCCTTCGACCAGCTAGGCATGCTCGTCTTGTCATTCGAAACCGGTGATCTCTTTTGCAGCATCGCCACCGAGGTGTTTCAGCCCGCCGCCCTTTGGTTCGTGGCGCCAAGTTATCTCTTCGTCATTGGCACCGGTGCTGACGTGTTTGGCACGCTGTGGGTGGTGTTCGACTCAAGTTCACAGGCAGCAGTTCAACAGTTCGCTTTTCGCAACCTGGGAAAACACCGTGTTGGAAGCGGTTCGCTCACCAGGTAGTCAAGGAAGCCTGATTCGCGGCAAGCAATCAAAGGCATCAAAATACTTCGCTGCTGTCGATTCGCCTTCAAGATGGCTCGGTGCTCTGGCAAACGCCGTTGAACACCAGTCAAACCGCCGCGGTGGCGGCGACGTTGACAGGAGGTGACGGCATCTACCTGCCGCGCACACCTTCGAGCAGTCTTCGTTTGACGTGCGAACCTTCGATGCGGCGACCGGTGAGCAGCAAAGCGCCCTCGTCCTATCGCGGCCTCCCGGAAGCATCTACCCCACGGCGGCGGTAGCGTCTAGGTCGCCATCACATTGCTCCGCCCTGGGCATCGGCACGTTCCTGTACTGCCTGACTGCAAGGTGAGAACGTTGGTGTTCCATAATCGACTGGCAGCCCCCTGGACATCAAGCGTCGCCTACGTTTCTTCGTCGCGGTCTTTCCTTTTGTTTCGTAGTTTTTCTTCGGGTGGAGGGGTTCCTTTCTCACCAGCGCCTCACTGTAGAGTTGAAATCCGTGTGATTTGTGTGGCTGAAACCCCAATCAACATGCGGCAGCAGCAGGAGGTCACCACCCCACACACACATCAATACTACTCGGTACGGGTGTGTTGCTATGCTGCGCGACGACGACTTCGATCATCCGTTTCCCAAGCGTGAAACCAATTGGACGCTGAGCAAGGATGAACGTAGCCGCACGCGCGCCTCGTTGCCTCCGCCGCGCCCTGTCAATCAGGTGGACGACATCGACGGCGCCCAAGCGGGCACGACGGCGCTATTCCGTTCGAAGAAGTTTGAAGGCAAGCCGAACCTTTTTAGCAACAGCGACATCGAAGGGTCGAGTCCGACCCGTAGCATCCCGACGCAGGTCAACAAAGACAACACCCGCAACCTACGGAATAGCGATATTGAGCATAGCTATCCTGAAAGCAAGCTGTTTTCGACGCCGCGCGTCGTGAACCCGCTGGACCCTGTGTATCCCCTGCCCGCGGTGAGGCACCGTATCCCCACTCCGGTGCAGCAGCGGCATGAAACCATGAAGATTTCCGATATTCCTGGGACGCGCGCCAAGCCAGCGCGGATCACGATTCAGAGCGAGCGCAACATCTTGGACTACAGCGACGTGTCGCTCCCTGGCCCGCGCAAACGGACGACCACGAGCCAGTCCCTGGAGACGCACGACATCAACCACGCCCCTACCGAACATCGCGGCATCACCCGCACGGACCCCATCAACCCATTGGACCCGGTGTACAAGGTGTCCGGCTCGTCGTCCTGGCTCACCGGAGGTAGCACGGCCGCGGTCAGCATCGGCCAAGTGGAAGGGTCCAAGCCCAAGGGTTTGCCACCTGCGCGGCAATCCGCTCCCATGTTCTCGCTGACGTCGAAGGACATCGACGGGGCGTCCCCGGGCAATAGCATTCCCTATCCCAAAGTGAGGCGAGGATGGCACACGACCAACGACACGAGCGACATCGTGCGACGGTGATGAGAGCGCTGCTGCCGCTCTCTCTCTCTCTCTCTCTCTCTCGCGGAGAGTACACTGGGGTTTTCACCTGCTCGTATGGTTGCCGTGTGGTGTACTCTTTTTTTTCTCCATTTCCTTCCTCCCGCTGCGCGAGATACTTCAGTCAGGCAAAGGATGAAGCGAAAGTGGACTTCGCATCGTCGTGGCCCCCGCCCTCCCCCTGCCCACAGATGTTCACTGCAGCGCACTGCCGCGAATGTTGTGAGTAGAGAAGGGGGGGGGGGGGGGGCGCGAAGGAGTTGTGATGTGACGGCCTCCTTTTTTTTTCAAAGTGTACGACATGGACGGCTGCATCTTCAAAAAGTGCTTCTCTCCCAAGTCCTTTCCATGAATCTCTCTCTCCGTCTCCCATCTCTTGTTATGTGATTCGCACGTTCTTATTTCATTGTAGTTGTCATCTTCGCCTGGCCGTCTGGCATGCCGACATTCTGTATCACGACTGTGAACGGTGTCCTATGCGAGGTTCGAGTGTTGTCGTCGCTGTGTGGTGATTTTCCCCCGAAAGGGTTCCTACCTTCAGATGGCAGCTCGCCGGGCAGTGGCCGCCGCTTCTCGCACGCCACTGCGAAACACCGCCACGATACCAAAGGTCGACGGGTCGCAAGACGCTGACCAAGCGCCACTGTCGAGTGTGTATCCGCCGTTGCCGGTAAATGGCTCCGGAACTTCGCCCGTCGCACAGCTATTCGCCAGCGGCATCTCAACGTTGGACGCCGAGAGACGTGGTTTGCATCTCGTCGCAAACCAACCGCATCCGGATGACGCCGAGCAGGGCCGCCACCCAGACTGCTTCTTTGTGGCTGCCGTGATCGCAGTGACTCATGCGAGACCAGATCTTATCAAGGAGTTATTATGCGGTGCCGAGGACGGCGACGTGTCCGTAGGCGAAAGGGTGGCAGCCAGCGGCATCGCGAGTGACGGGGAAGGCCGCCGCCGTCAGTTTGCCGTCCGCCTTCATTCTGTAGAGGCGGACAGCGGCTGGATCGACATCACGGTGGACGACGCCGTTCCCGTGGAGCCGCTGCACGATGGCCAAGGCACGGTGGCGCCCCTTTTCATCCGCAGCCCCACGAAGAAGTGGTGGCCCGTGATTCTTGAAAAAGCCTATGCTGCGAGGTACTCCGGCAGCCACGCAATCGCGGGCGGCAATCTGGTCGAAGCGCTCTTCGACCTCACAGGTCACCCAGTGGACAACATCCTGTTCGATCCAGCGGCCTCAGTCACGACGGGAGCGGAGTCCGCCTCGCTGCGGCTCAAGAGCCGCGCGCCAGGTGGCTCCGCGAGCGACTCCGCCACGCTCGTTCCCATGGCGGCGTGGAAGTCGCTCGCCGACAGCATTCGGCAGCGATCCGTCGCGATCACCGCTGGCACTCGCGCCGCGTTCAGCAAAGATGTGGGACTGCAGCCCGCTCACGCCTACGCCGTGATGGCCATCGTGCCGGAATGTCGCGCCATCGTGTTGAGGAACCCCAATTCTTCCAAGTCCTACGTCGGCCCTCGGGTATCGATTCCGTCGGCACTCAAGTGCCAATGGCCTTTCACGGAGATGCCAAGTGTCCTGGGGGATGTCACCGGCAGTGGGAAGGGCGGTCGAGATGATTTGTTCGCCATGTCGTGGGAGTTGTTCCAAGAATTATTTGCCGGCATGCAGGTCGCCCACCTGGGGTGGCCCAAGCGGAGCCAGGAGGACGAGGCGACTAACGCTGCTTTTCGCCATGTGCCCGTCGCCCGGCTCCCCACCTTTCGAAACGTGCCGTTTCGTCAAGGTGGCGCCGAAGTAAACCCGTCCGTGGTGTCGACGTTGAACTACCCGAAGCAGTCGTTGTTTCTCCTGAAGAACGATCATGCATCGCTGCCAGCCACCGTATGGCTGACCGTGTCGCACCACGACCGCCGCTGCGACGCCAGCGAAACGAATGCGATTTCCTACCCGCCAATCGCGGTAGTGTACCTTCGCCATCATGGCGGATCCTCCCTCTCCGGTGTTGGGCGAAACCCAAGCGCGCCCTACCTGATGCCGGAATGCGCGGATGCCATGTCGCCGAACGCTTTTGACCCAGTGTCAGCGACCGACTCGATCTCTGATCCGAACGAAGCAGTCGGTGGGGGCAACCGACCCCCGAGATTTTGGAACCGGCGCGATGTGGCGTGTCGCGTCGTGGTGCCAGCCGGCGCGACCATCGTGGCGGCTCCGTCAACGTTCGACCCGGCATTCACGGGTGATTTTCACCTGTCGGGTTGGTCATCGCTGTCTGTCGTGACACTGGCGCCGCTTCCGTCGCTCTCAAGGCCGTTGGCATCCGAATTCCCAGCGAGCGAGCACTTGAAGTCCGTGACTCACGATGGCGCTTTCTCGTTTGCAACATCAACACTCGAGACGGTCGCGCGGCAGACTGTCTTGCTGGCGGTGCCCGCAGGCGGTCACACTGCTCGGCAGAAGATCTCCGTGATCCTCTCGCAGCCCACGCTTCCGGAGCCGCGATCAGCTCCCACCACGGCGAATCACCGTGACCCGTCGAGGTCGACGGTCATTCGTCAATATGCGAAAGGAGCGTGCCACATTTCCATGATGATCCACGACGCCGCGAACGTAGCGCGAGATGGGCCAGGAAGCACAGCCAGTCCACCGGCAGATGGCACCGCTCGCGTCAAGAAGGGTGGCTGCTTGGGCGACACCAAAGCGGCCTGCAACTACACTCAAATCACGCTGGATATCCCTTTGCTACCATCTGGCCCCGGCCGGGCTCCGCCTACTCACCTACTCGTGGAAGTTGCGGCAGGGTTGGCTGGAGGGCGGAATACTGCGGCTCCCAACGGTCGAAGTGGAGCGCCCTTTCAACTGCGTGCGGTGTGGGAGACTGCCGAAGACAGCGCCGTCACGACTAGTGCCGTCAGCGTCGGTTGGACTACGCATTTCGATGTGGTCGGTCGTGACGACGAACAGCGATCCGGCGCCCCGGCGACGTCATCACCATCATCGCTCGCCGCTGCTGCTGGGCCAACGCAGCGCACGCGTCAGCCCTCGTCGGGAACACGGCCGTCCGTAGGCAGCCGTGGCGGGGTTGCACATCCCCCTGCACGCGTGATCTCGGCAGGCGGTCCGGCGCGAACCGTCGCCCCTGCGGGACGTCGTCCCGTTGTCAACGGCGCCAGCGTCGTGGTCAACTTGTACTCCAACTTGGAGTAGTGGTGACCTTCGGGGGACCATTTTTCAGCGGTTTTTTTCGTTGCGTGACTTTCGTCCCATTCCACCGTGGTTTTTTAATCTACCTCGTTTGTTCTTTCCTTCTCTTTTGCACTCCATCTTTTGTCCATCGACACGTCGCCACGTCCCACGATGTATAGTCGCCTTCCCGGGTAACGTCACGGCCCCTACATATCATATGCTTTGCGCCTCCTTGCGACACAATCCCAGCCGCCGGACGCTGGACGCAAATGGAGGGGGCAAGAAACAAAACAACGCCCGCCACACGCGATTTTGGGTCGCCGGTGGTGGCGCTTGCCCCATCTTCCTCTTTTCAGATAGACAGATTCGGCGATATTTTTTCGTTGCCTCTTCGATTTCATCGGCATCCGTGAGAGGACAAGCCGAATGCCCACCGTGGTTAGGACCACTGCCAAGATGTCGCGAGTGGTCGTGCTGTTGCTATTCGTGGTGGGGATGGCCATCGTGGACGCTGGGCCGCCGGCCGTCGTGCCCTGCGACAAACTGACTAGTGGCGCAGCGGGAAGTAGTAGCAGTCTACGACTCCTCGACGTTGACGAGCATTCTGCGGATGGCGACGTGATCATACAGGGCTGCTCCATCGCCGACGTCAACATCAACATCACCGCGTCGCGAGGGGATACGATCTCCGTTCACGTGGATGCCACCGTGATGGAGCGGTCCAACATTTTTTTCTGGTCGTCGAGAGCCTTGGCGCTTCTGCGTGTGGTGGTCAGTCAGTCGAAGTTACTGCTCAATCATTCCACTGCAAGCACCACCGATACTTCTAGCGTCGTCTTGCCGGCCCTTTGTGGGGGTAACGTGACCACCACGGGCGGGCGTCACGTGCTGTCCGCGCTTGTAAATGGGGGCATCGGCGATCTCCAGATTGTAGTGTCATCATCGATCATCAACGTCACTGGAAACACAAAAATCGGAAGGTCTCAGTGTTCGACGGCCCTGGCGATTCAAGCCTTCGGTCAGCGAGACCGGCCACGTGTCATCGGGTCGGCTCGCATGGCCTTCACGCATTCGCGCATCCAAACCGCGTCGTCATCCGCTACGGGGTCAGGTTTCGAAACTGCAGCCACCGCAACTGTCCTTGGTTTCGACCAGCTAGGCAGCATCGACGTGAGCATCGGACCGGAGGCATACCTGTCTAGCACCGTCTTCACGATCGGTGGGAATAGCTCGGCGCTTGTTCTTGAGGGCGACGTGACGAAGGGAGGGGGCGGATTGTTCCTGCACGTGGGCGGCCTGTCGGAGGTATCCGCGATCAGTCCATCCGCGCAGTCAGGCAGCGGCATCATCGCGGCAGCTGTGCTGCGCAGTCACTCTGAAGCGGTCAACGTGACGTTTGTCGTGAGCAATGCGTCCCGAGTGACTGCGACGGCGGCCTACATTCACGCCAAAGCCGTCGCGAGAGCACTCTGCGTGGTCAGGGATTCATCACTGGCGGTTGTCAAGGTTCCGTGGACGGTGGAAAACGTGTCGTTGATCGTGGATGGGGCCTCTGTGGTTGCGGCTCGCGGTCTTCGTGGCTCCGTCATGTCAGTTGTGCTGGGTTGGCCCGACGCTGATCCATTCACCTTCACTGACGTGGCCGTTCGCGTCGTCGGGACGACCATATCGGTTCGCGGAGGCTCGGAGGTGCGCTTCGAATCCAGTTTCGGACTCGCCACTTTATACCAAGGGAATGACATTGCCACGGCTGCCTCAGTGTTTATCGTGACGCCGCGAAGTGTTTCCGAATTGCGCTTTGTGGCTGCGCTCTACGACGTGACCATCGATGTGACCGGCGGCAGCTTCGTGGAGGCCATGGCGCCGCTCGCGTCCATCCCCGCGATCGCGGCGGCGGTCGTCGTCCGAGGCAACGGGAAGGCGGTGCAAACTGACGTGACTTTAACGGGTTTAATCATCGCGATCGCCGGCAGTAGCACCATCCATGTACGAGGTTTTTCGTCGCCAGTGAGCAGGTCGGAGGAGAGCACCGCCATCCCGTCGCTCGCCATGGGAGTCTGCGTCCTCGGTGGAGGTGAAACAACTGCAAATTCTTTCTCAGCATCGCTCAACGGGATCGACATGAGCGTGACGTCGGGTAGCGTCGTCCTCGCGGAGGGGGCGTCCGTCTACGCAGCTGGAGGCGCTGTCCACACGCAGTATATCCGATCCGGCGTCGGTTTGAACGCGACTGACCTCACCCTTCGCATCTCGGACGACGCGAATGTGACGGCGTTCAGTTATGACCCTTTTGACGACCCTCAGGCGGTCGCCGGTGCGTGGGTCGTGTCGTCGAGGGCCAACAGTTACAACCTCCCTGTCCGTCTTCACGGGGTCACGTTGCTCGTGGCCAACCGGGCAGTCGTCATGTGCGCCGTGTCCGCCATGCGGCGTCCCAATGTGGCGTGGTGCGACAGTGTCAGTCTTGTGTACCTTAACTCGCGTGGCGCCACCGCCACCGTCGAGGATGTGTTCATTAGCCTGGACAATGCCGCGACCGTGTCGGCCTTCATGAACAACTCCGTTTTTGGCCGTTCGACGGTAGCTGCGGTTGTTCTCGACGCGTCTTCCAGCGGCGGCATCCGCGACCAGTCCCAGTTTGATATTGCAAACGTGACCTTGGCGGCCACGAGAGGGAGCATCATGCGTGCCCTGGCCATGACCCAGTGCGATGCCTTTGTACTGGCGGTCGTCCTGGGGGCCAATGCGCAGAAAGTGGATGCCAGTGTCGAGGGAACGACGATTGCTCTCTCAGGCGCCTCGATCGTCAGTGTTACTTTTGAAAGGGACGTGGACTCATCCGTCGCTTTCGCTATTGGCGTCGGCTTTTTCGGCGAGGGTCTTCGTGTCGTCGTGCGCCACGTAGCGGTGTCTGTGTTTGTGGACGCCCAGGTCTTCATCCTGTTGAATGCAGGGGCTCGGATTCGCATGATGGCGGTGTCCTTGGTCGCTTCAGGGATCGACTCGCCAGCCACCACAATTATTGTAAGTCACATCGCCATCAGCATCTCAAGGAATAGCTCCATTGATGTCACGACGAGCGTCACTCTACCGCAACCGATCATGCTCGGCGTCGCGTCTGCGGTTGGCAGCGACGATGGCTCTTCCGTACGCAGCGTGCAGCTCTCCAACTTCACGTCCACGATGCAATCTTCCAGTCGTGTCCGAGTGACTTGTGCGCGTCCCTCCGATGTGCATGTGATGTGTATTCACGTCGAATCGCGGCGCAATTCCACACTAGTTGCGACAGACATTCGCTTGTTGCTGCAAGGCGCGTCCTCCATTGCGCTCAACGGGTCTAACGGGGCTCGCGTGCTTAGCATCGGTACCGTTGCCGACTCGGCGACTGTCGACGTGGAGCGTGCTGTTCTGCAAGTGACTCAGTATTCCAACGTCGTGAGCGTCTCGCGGGCGGCGGCCGACGGGAGCTTTTCAAAGGCATTGGCGATTTCTTCTGGGGGATCCTCGTCACAGCTATTGTCAGTCCGCACAACGCGCATTGAACTTTCGGAGAATTCGACGGTTGATCTTTCAAGTTTCGGCCCTGTTTCCGCCTTAGCTCTCACCATCAAGGACACGAGCAAGCACCTGCAGCAGTTGATCGCCGATGATGTCCTACTCCTCGTCTCTGGAGGGTGCCACCTGACGTTGACATCGCTGCTTCAACCTGCCATCGACGGTTACGTAGCGACGTTGACGATGCAAGGGATAGACTCTGACGGCAGTCAGCAAATGCCGATTTTCGCCCGGCGGACGGTTTTGAGCCGCGTGGCGGTCATCGTTGTGCGGTCCACGGTGATTTCATTGAGCAACGAGGTCTCGGCCGCGATGACCTTTCAGTCGTCCGACCATCCTGATTCCATCTTTGAGAACGTGACGGTGGCGCTCATTGATTCGAAGTGTGTTTTTTCGCAACACGCTGGCAATGGCGGCATCCTCCTGATTGGCTCCATTTACGTGGCGGCTGCCACAGGCGCGTCGGCATCGGCAACTCCTAGATGGATGCGACGGGTGTTGTTCGCTTTCATTCGCAGCGACATTTTGGTACTTCTGCGACAAAGAGCGGTGGGGTATTTTGGAAGCAGCGTCGGAAAGGATGCGGCGACAACGGCACGATTGGCAAATGCCACCTGGCTTCTCTGCGAGTCGAACGTCACGCTGCGGTCCGTGGACACATCGCGGCCGCAAGGAAGCGGTGGGTTCATTCTTGCTAACGGCAGCTCGTTCGCAAACCTCGAGCCTTTGGTCGAAAGTGGTGTTCACACGAGTACGATCAACGCACCGTTATCGACGTGCTTCGGCATCCCTGCATTGTTGTCGACAACGGGCGGACAGCGGCGGTCGATTTCGGGAATATTTGGGTCGAATTTGACGTGTTTTTCCGCTGGTTGGAAAATCACCGGGTCACAGCGTACTCCGCCCGTTGAAGATTCGGTGCTCAATCTGTCAAGCCTGGCTGCATCCGCCAGCTGGCTGCAACGCGCCAACGCATCCTCCTCGGTCACCCCTTCCGTCACCCTAACGATAAGCTCCTCTGCCTCCTCGTCGCCGCTCGAGGACGTCGGCGTCGTCGACGTACCTTTCTGCGACTCTTTGCTCTCCAAGGAGCAGCGGGACTACTTACAGCAGTTCGCATCGCCACCGCCGACAACAGCAACCATCACAATGTTCTCCACCGCCACCGCGACACCTACGGCGGTTTCCACGGTCGTGACCTCAACGGTCACGGAAGGTTCATCGTCCGTGTTGGAAACCGTCACAGAATCGGCCAGCGACGGTGCGACACGGCAGACCGCGGCGCCCTCCGACACGACCAAGGCGGGTGGGGTGTTGTCAGTAACGGCGACACTGCCGATCTCATCGTCGTCTGCGACCAACGGCAGCAAAACGAACAACGGCACTACCATGGCCATGGCGTCGCCGACGACGACGTCGACGACCCTACTTCCATCGGTGCCGCCTTCAGCAGCATCAGCCGCCGCCATCGTCTACCGTGCCCAGGCGTCGGCGGATGTCTTCACCGCAACGGCGACCGTCTCCACTGTCGCTGCGGCCTTTTCACCCTCCGACGTGCTGCAGGGCAGCCGACTGTTCAGTGGCCTGCGCGTGGGTGCATGCCGCGAAGGCGATAGCGTGGCGGCCCCCGATCTCAACGCCACGAAAAACGCTTCAACTGTCTTTGCAGTCACCACCAACGACTGGCTTCCGTTCCCGAGGGCGCTCGTGCCGTTCCGAGTGCATGGAAACCCCTTCCTGGGAGCCGTCATTGGCAATATCGCGGTCGTCACGCTCGTCGCGGTCGCGTCCTTCGCGTACAGCACGTGGTTCAAGAAGCGGTCTTCGTCTTTTGATCACGACGAATCGTCGCTGCCGTGGGTGCGGTGGAATAAAGGCGGATTTCCGGCGAGCGCTCTGTCCGCCACTCTCATGGTGGTCGATGGCACTGCGTTCGCGGGCGCATCGTTGCTTCTCCGCAACGGCCCTGGCGTCGCGTCGACCTCTGCAGACGTCATCGTCGGCGTGATCGGTCTCGGCTGGAGTGCCGCCGTCGTCGTGGTGGCAACGTTCGTACAAATTCGCAGCCCGTTACAGTTTGGCAGCGTCGAGGCATGGGAAGCCGCTGCCACCGGGGTGTCCCGATGGCTCGTTCGACGCCGAGGTCGCTGGGTGCCACCTGCGGTACCCTCAGCCCTGCCCCCCGCAATGGAGCTTCCGCCTTCTTCATCGCCGGCGGTTGGTTGGGGGCCTGGATCGACGCACTACTTCGCGGCCTTCCGCCCCTTCATCGCGAGCGTGAGGGGAGGACCAGGGGTGCTGGAGCGCTGCGCGCGGTTCGGAACTGCCGCTAGCGTGTTCTTCACCGCGGCCAGCGCCGTCAACGAGGCTTGGGGCCACGCGGTGGTCTGCGGAACGAACGTCGCTGAGGACCCGCTAGCCGTCAATGTCGCCATCGCCGCCGTCGCCGCACTCTTCGACTGTGTCGTGGCTCCGCATGCCCACCCGGTCAAGGCGGTGCTGCATGGCATCTGCTCCGCCCTCGCGCTTGTCGTCGCTGTATTCGTGCAGCTGTCTCGAATGGCTGAATCATCCGCAGCCAAGGACTCGAAGCAGCGCTATGCCACGTACGCGACGCAGACCGCCTTTGTCGCGAGTGCGTTCGGCGTCGTCGGTGTCGTTGTTGGTGCCGCAGGGACGATTCTGAGACGAAGGCTGAGACGCAAAGCGGCAGCTTCTGCGGAACTCCGTCCGGATCAAGCCACTGCGGTCGCGTTGCTGGATATCCCGCTCGTGCCTATCAACGCCGCATCCCTGGTCCCCATTGCTGCGATGCCCGCCGCACCGCCGCCGCACCGGGTGGCGCCCGAAAATCCCCTCCGGAGAACGTCGGATTGATCGCCCCTCCAGTACTTAAAATTCAAGGCACAGCATTCACTTTTGTAGTCACCCCACCGTCGAACGAACGAACAAGGAAGCCAGGATGCAAAAAAAAACTCTGATGACGTCACATGGTTGTCTTTGTTGTGTTCAAAGCAGACGGTGCTCACACGGTACGGGCCCTGAGGTTTGGTTACAGCATTCGTCAGTTGTGGGGAGGTTGTTCTTTTTTTGCACGTTGGGGTGGGGACCCTGCAGTTATCGGTGCACGCCAAGTCTGAGACGTCTCTCATTTTCCAAAGTGGTGTGGGAAAATGAAACCGGTCTTGCTGCGGGAGATAACTCCCGGCTGCAACTCGACATTCTTTGGCGGGTGTGGCCGCCGTGTCTCATTTTCCATTCCATCAAGAATCGCAACACTGCGCAATGTTCTTTCGGCGAAGGACGAGGTCAACCCGTTGGCGACGCCCGGCGCATCATCAACGTCCCTCCACGACGGCAGGACCTTCACAGCGTCCACGAAGGTGCTGTGTCATCAGCCAGTGAGAGGCAGTGGCAGCCTGTCGATGTCGGCGCAGCCCCGAATGGTGATCGCAACCCGTTTCGTCACCGCCCGTCACAAGTACTTGAATGCTGACAAAGGTAAGTCCCCTGCGGTGCCGCAAGCGGCGTACGCGCTCCCACACACGGTTCCCCCCAACGCGCGACCTTGGTCGACGATCGACACCTCGTTCGCGACAACGTTGGAGGTTGACTCTGCGGTCGGCCAGGACGTGGAGGCCATCCGACGCGTCAACGTCGGAACGAGTGACGCCTCCTCCACCACTTCGCTCGACGGCCAGTGGCATGAGCTCCGCGCGTTCCGTGAGGCGTTGCAACGGTTCGTGACGTCCGCGAAGCCGAATTTTCGACTGCGTCGCACAAAAGAGCGCAACTTGGGACCCGAGTATGAGGACGTCGGCATGACCGTAAAGCATCGAGTGGAGTGGTTTTCGCTGCGACGCCGCTTCCTGAGCACGTTCCCTGACCTCCTTCTGCGCCACGTGCCTACCCCTTCCGCGACGACGGCGATCGGCAAGTCCACTCCTCACATGGATGAGCCGCGCGAAGAGGAACTGGGCGCCTCAGCGATGCGCACGGCCATCGCGTTGATGCAGCTTCACATCCTACAAATGTTCGACGCTGCCCAAGCGCGATCCCTGCTGCTCACCCGACCCGCGCCATGGGATCCTCGTCCGGCAGATGAGTACCGCCCGCTCTGCCTGACGCAAGCCATTCGTGTCGCGCTGCAGCATTTGGACGCCGAACGAACGTTCGTTTCTAGGCTGTTGACTTGGACCTCGTTCTCGAATGCCACCTCCATCACGGCGTCCACACCGCTGAAGGCGTCGTCGGAGTCGCTGCGGTATCGGTACGCGGTTCTTCTGGAAGATCTACTGGTGAATCGTCTCGGTTTGGAAATCGACGAAGAAAGTCATATCCGGCAAAACTTCGCGACCACCAACGATAGGACCACCGATGAGGGTATCCCTCGTGATAACAATGTCACCTCGTCAGTGACGACGACGCTGCCGTCCACGGCCCTCTTCCTGGATCCAGTGTACGTGGCCCGCCTGGTGACCACCATGGCGAACTACCTCGGTCGCACTCTCACGTTCGCCGCCCACGCGCATGAGACGTTCGCTTTGACGGTGCAACGTCGACGGGATCAAATCGCAAGTGAGCGCGCCTCAAACATCGCTTCTCACGCCGTGCGATCCGCTCAGTTCCAACTCGCCGATCCCGCGCCGTGGCAGCGGGAGCCCGTTTCGATCCCAGATGGCCTGCTGGTAACGGTCTTGTCCGCGACCGACGCGACGGGGGCGCTGCGTCCCCGTACCGCCTGGACACTAGGGCGTGCCTTGAGTCTCGGAACGTCCACCTCCTCCTCGACAACGACCGCCGTATTTTGCTTTTCGAACGATCAGGGCATCATTGTGGACACCAGTCGCGCCGACATCGTGTTGAAGCTTTTCAAGGCCATGCTAGGTGGCGCGGGCACCGTGATGACTCCCCTCGACAATACGACCGACGCGGACGTTTGTGACGTCCTGGAACTGGCGGTGACGATCGCAGGGGCGAATCCGCAGTTCTTCTTCATGGGTGGACCCACCGCTTCACCGCCCCTCCCCACGCAGCAGGCTGATGCCGCAGCACTCCACCGTCATTTCCGGACGTTGATCGACAAGGTCTCGTCTCGCATGGCGGCGATCGCGCGGGAACACAGCGTGGCCATCACCCACGGTCCCCAAGAGCTGCGATCCGACCGCGCAGGCGGCGAAGGGACGGCCGACATGACGGTCGCCGACGACGCCCCTCTTCTGCCTCTGCGCCGGCACCTTGCAGGCCGCAAGGAGCAGCTGCTCGTCGTCCCCAATCAGTACCTCTACCACTACAGTCTTGAGGGCTATCGCCGAGCCGCCACCCCCCAACAGATGCCCTCGTCGGCCCGGTTCTTCCGACTCATGCATACGCTGCAGCGGCTGGAGCAGCAACTGGGGTCGGTGGAAAAGACGACGAGAGTTGGAGCCGTCGGATCGGATGATTTTCGCGGCGCCGATGGTGTGTCGCTCATCGACGACTCGCCGTCTCCGCTCCTCGTTGCCGGCGGCAAGCGCAACGTGGACGCCCTCGGTCAACAGTGGATCAGCCGACTGGCGATCGAGCTTAAATCCACGCAACGCGGCGAAGGCACGGCCGTGTTCGCCTACCTTCAAGACGTCATCCCTTTGATCCGGCGTGTCCTCGGCGGCGGCGGCGGCGGGACGTCAACATCGTCGGAGAGCGGCGACGTTAGGAGATCGGTCCCACTCGATCAGCCCCTGATGGACGAGGCAGGGCAGAACCTGCGAGGG
>ERZ1292630.3268-Hain-H41-02um-R3-3268-length-14387-cov-8_pt1 | contig 14387 bp, 6 predicted proteins | sample MGYA00564408_ERZ1292630 | MGnify/ENA primary metagenome ERZ1292630 (study PRJEB36523, sample SAMEA6512641) | groundwater metagenome | collected 2019-01-08 | study: AquaDiva: Metagenomics assemblies of 32 groundwater samples | reverse complement strand
GAACCAGTCCAATAAGGACATGCGCCGCCCTAATATCATGTCGTTGTTAAAATACAGAAAATGCTCCGATAAATTTGGTATTCGGTGCAGAACGGTTTCGATCGCCAACGAGCTGAAGGTTGGCAATTCCAGTAGGGGTTCTCGAAACAGCTCTGCGTGCGTGACGAACACGGTGCGATTCCAGAAGAGGCACTTCCCGACAGCAGCCTGAGTTGGAGGAGCGTCCATGCTGGCACTGGGGCAAGCATGGTCGTCCTCCAAGTTACGTTCCGGCGACGACCCATTGGTAGAAACCACGGTGCCACCGCCGCCATGAAGCGTCGCCGAAACATTCGTACAACCGCGGCTGGGGTTGAAGCGAGGAGCGGCGTGATGAGGCGCCGTGTGCAGTTCCTCGCCAGCTGTCGAAACGGATCGGAGCCAATGGGGCACATGATTGACGTCCGCGACAACAACGACCACGCGCCGCACGAAGGGTCCCGCGAAGCGATCGAGCGCCCGCAGCGAGAATCGAAGCTCCTGCAGGTCCCGAAACCGAGCGGCTTCGAACGGGACCTGCGCCCGAGACGCATAAGTCTGCGCCTGCGCGATCCAGAGTGGCGCGCTTTCGTTCAGGTAGGTGTACACCACGTCGAAAACCCCAGGAGGTGGACCACGTTGGTTGTTCTCTACGCTGCGCGACGACGTCTCCACCTCGCTGAGCGTCGCGAACCGCAGCCATTGAACCGGCGTCCCCCCATCGGCGGCGGCGCCCCTCGTGCTCTGATGGCGGCATCGCTTGGAAGGAAGCGGCGCATCGTTGTCGTAGGCAGCCTCGTCCTCACCACGTTCCGATCGTTTGCTCGTCGTTCGGTCATCGTCTTCGTCCATGGGAACCCGACGGTATCCAAACCGAAATGGACGGTAGAAGAGCGATCGACGTTGATCGCCGTCAGCCGGTGATGCCATCGATTCCAAGATGAGACGTCGGACCTCTGACCCATTGTCGATGCCGTCCACGCCGAGCACGGGCACGCGGCGGTAACCGCCCTCGTGACGGCAACGAGGAGGAGGACGACGGCTTGGCGCGGCTACGACACTTTCCGGCATTTCTGAAGCAGCACGTGACGTGGTACTGTACAAATTGCGCATCTGCAACATCAGGTCGTCGGTCACAACATCATCATCCACGAATACGGCGCGGAGAGCGTCCTCGGGAAGCGGGAAGGCGTCCGGAGGCGTCATGGACGCCGATTTCATATTGAAGGTCAACTTTGGCCGACGCGCGGGGGGGGCTGTCCCGCGAGAACCGAATGCACCGGTACGGTTGGCCACTGCACTGATCGCGAAACGGCTGACATTGCCGCTTGGCGGACGAGACGCCGTCGCGGACAGCGGCGCCATTTCTTTGGTAACCGTCTGGGTAATCGTGGTGGGAACGTCCGTCCATTTGCTTGTGGTCGACGAGACCTCCGATTCGGTCACCACCGTCTGCGACTCGGTTGATGCGCGGCGGTCCATCCATGCAGAAACGGCGGTGGGTTCGGCTGGGAGACGCACAACCGCCTCCAAAACGGACAGCGTCCGTGGCGCCGAGGTGCTGGGACCCGCCGTGCCCGAGGTTGAGGCCAGAAAGGTAGGGCGCGGTGAAGACGCCGACGGGGTCGTATCGTCCGTGGGGGACGTCGCTCCGAGCGTGACGCGAGGCTCCTCGTCGACGGCATCTTCATTAGCGTTCGACGGTGGGGGCGGCCATTTGGTTGCGTCGACGCCGTCCGACGGCGGCTCGGCATGCGTGTCGCCCACCATGAGAGGTGCGGCGCGGTGGCGGCCTCGTCGGTTACGGGCCGCTATGAGCAGCCGCTGGTGCTGCGACTGTCCGTTTTCGACTACGAATGGCATGTCAGCATCTTCCGAGCTACCGATGTGCAGAGCGGCGGGCCGAATACTGAACATGATGCCAATGAAAAAAGTGGCCAGCACGGCGACAGCGGCCAGGCTGAAGCGTCGGCTGGTGGTCCACGTTCGCAGCCCCCGCGGCGAGTTGAACATTGAAGACTTCATCCGACCAACCATTGGGAGGCCCCAAACGCTGTGATGATCTGTGCACAACGAATCACGGAAAAGCGAAGACAAACCACAACGGCGCACATGTCTCGCACTTCGAGAAACCAGGCAACACTACCGAACCTCCCAGTTGCTGAATGACAAAGATGAAGCCTTCAATAGTAAAAGAGATGCAGATGACTACACCTCCTGCGTCGACACGTTCCCGAATCCTGCGGATTACTCCACTCATCGCTCGAGGCAATCACGCCGCCGTGAATAATTTGCGGAGGCCCGCCGCGGTTGGCCCCGTGCCGTCGGAGGACCGTCGCCGTGCCTGCTCCTCGGTGGACTGTATGCGATCGCGGAGGCCATTGACAGTCGCCTCGTCCAACAACGGATGGTGGTGGCGAGCGGGGGAGGGGTCGTCTCGGCTGGCCGCCACACCACGCACCGGAGTCATGATACACCCATTCAACGTCACGGAAGAGTAGGGCTTTGCGCTGGTCGGCCCCGCCGCACCACGGGCTTCGACGCTCGGGGCTTCGCAAAAAGGGACCAGTGCGTCCAGTTGCTGATGCGCGTCGTTGAAACGCTCACTCAACATGAACGTGAGTACTCGGCGCACGTATGCCTTCCCGTACGTCGGGTCGCAGCAGGCGGAACGATAGGTGCCGCGAAGCGCATCGTCAAACTGCTGCAGCCCCTCGCTGTTGACGACCGCGAGGTTGTGGTGGACGATGGCCTGCAGCCGCCTCAGGTCGTCGTCCGTGACGCGTCGTTCGGCCGGTGTGACGGATGGTGGTGCTGCTTGCGGGAGTGATGGAGCTTGGACGCAACTCGGTGATGTCTTCGTGGTGATGTCGAGAGCCTTGCGAAAGAGCGCGAGAGCAAGTCGCCAGTCCTTCGCCTGTACGGCCTTGTTCCCTTCGTCCTTCTTGACCGTGGCTCGTTGCAGCACTTCGGCTTGCGACCCGGGTGGGTTCTCAAACGCTATCAGCTTGACCTCCAGCAGGGCAACCGCGTGAGGCGGGATGGCGGCCACTCCCTTGCGTTTTTGCGACGAAGATGATTCGGCGCGGGGCGCCACGTCGTCGAAGCCTCTGACCGATCGGCCGTCTCGCACTGTGCCAACCGAAGAGCCGCCGTCGCGAAATGCAAAGGCCGGATCGCAAAGGCAGCGGGAGTATTCACCGACCTCCATGGACAACACGAGCTCCTCTAGCGCCTGCGGTACCTCACCGGCACCCACCGTGAAATTAAAGAGCAGCCACTCATCGTTGACGTGCGATGCTGTGTAGCCACATGCCGCCGCCGCGGCGTCGGCGCTGATGGTGGTGGTGCTGACGACGGGAGGGACGAAAGGGGGCGCTGCCACGAGCGCTAGATTGCCGTCGCCTTTCAGATGCCACCGGACGTGGCAGTCGACATCGGCATAAGGACGGGGGAAGCGGCGGGCGGCCACTGCCGGCTCTGCGGCCACCGTGTCGTGAGTGACGGACGAAGCGGGCACACCCATCTTAGCCTTGAGAAGGGCGAAGTATCCGCTGGATACGTCGACGGCCGGCAGCCACCACGCCGACATCGCCGTCGTGTGATCCTCCTCCGCATCGTCATTGCCGGATGCGGCTGACGCGGCAGTGGACTCTGAAATGTAAAAGTCGTAGAGTCCCGGTCTCGACGGATGCGCGAAAAACCGATGCGCAAAGGAAAGCCTCGACAGCTCGGCCGAGGCGCTCAACGCAGCGGTGTTGTCGAGGGGGGGATTGGTGCGACGCGCTTCCATGAGCTGACGCCCGTCGACGATCCACTGTTCCATCGCAGCGCGCGGTTCAAACGTCTCGAGAAATTCAGCTGGCGGTGTAGGAACGCAACAAGACGGCAAGCGTCGCAGATATGGGAAAAGGACATCCCACCCACGGCCGAGGAGGGCTTTCCAATGGTTCGCCAAGAGAATCGGATAATTAAACGTTTCGAAAGCCCGTTACGGAACACATAGCCACCGAGGCGCCACGGCTCGCAGTTTAGATACTGAAGAGCACTTAATGAGAAGGTAGGGAGGGGGTGAGCGAGAGTGGGTGCCTCTAAGGCGCGGTGGGGCCAAGGCTACTTCTCTTCTATTGCTGGGGCGGCGGGTAGGCATGGTACGGCTGGCATGAGATGGCCTCGCCCGCCGGTGGAGAGTAGGACGCCTGTTGCTGCTGCGGCGGCTGACCATATTGCGCCTGCTGAGCGTATTGGGCTTGCTGCGGATCGCCGTAGTTCACCTGCTGCCCGTATGGCTGCGGCTGCTGCTGCTGCACCATCTGCACACCCCCGCCGGACATCATCACCACTTGCGGCGCCGTGGCGTACATGACCGTTTGCTGAGGTTGCTGCTGCGTGATCATCACTGTCTGCGTCTGCATGGGAGCCGCGTTGAAGCGTTGTGCCCGGAAGGCATTCACGTTTCCAAGAAGTTGGACTTCTCGCTGAAGTTGATGGGCGACGCAGCATGGCAACAACGCGGAGGCGAAAAGATCGGTGCAGCAGTTCCCCTCGAGGCCGTAGCCTTCGCGGATGATGTTGCGCATGACGGGCAGCGACGCACACATGCAGGTAAAACAGAAGTTGCTCGCGTCGAAGTCCGTACGCGTAGCGGCGGTCGCACAATGCGGCAGACACCATGCGAAGAGGCAACGGCCCCCCACGTCCATGCTGCAGAACCCGTTGGTCCATTGCCGGAGGCCGCCTCCGGACGGTAAGGATCGCGGCTTCTCCCGCTGGGGGTTCTTCACCTCCCGGCCGACCTGGGTAATGCTGCAAATGTGGCAAAACGACAAGAAAATATCGCCACAGCAGTTGCCTTCGATGCCAAACCCCTCCCGCACGATGTTGCGCACCATGCATGGGGTCACGCAAAGGCAGTTGAAGCAACAATTCGACCCGTCGTAGCCGCTGCGGGTGCTAGCAACGGCACAACTCGGGAAAAACATCGCGGTGCAGCAAAGGCCGCAGTCGCCACAGCAGTCGCAATAGCCGTATGTCCATTGATTGCTACGGTTGACGGCTTGCGGCGACATGACGGTGACCATTTGGACTTGCTGCGGCGGCTGCTGGACGTAGACCACCGATTGTTGCGGCGCCATCGCGTAGCCGGTAGGCTGCAGCGGCTGAGCGAGCGACATGAGGTGTGGCCGACTGGTTACCCGAAGTGAGTAATGTTGGGGTTGTTGCTGTCGAAAGAAGAGGCGGAGGAACCAACAGCTCCTACTGTTAATATTTTTTTAAACGAAGGAACGGACGAAGCACAAGTGAAAAAAAAAACACGACCCTCCCCCATTCCGCGTATTGGACTAAATGAAGTCGGGATGGGAATCTTTCAACTCCTGAAGCACACGGATGGGCACGCCGGCAAAACCAAATTCCTCAGCGATGGCCGCCTTGAGCATTTTTAAGTGCAACGACGGCAGGAGATTCTCAGGGTCACGGGTCTGCAGTTTGACAAGGAACGTCGGCGGGCGAGCGTGCGACTGGATGATGCGATGGACACGAGCTACGTGATGCGGCACGATCATTCCCTTTTCCAGCTTGCGCCAAAAGCGAGTGATATCGCCAGCCCGCAAATGTTTGTTCCAGTCATCGTACAACTGGAGCGCCTCGTCAAGCATCAATGTTAAGTTGGTACCAGCGAACGCGGAGCTGACCACGCAGTGCGCCGACTTGACCTCGTTGACTTGCCGCTTGACCTTAAAATCGATGGCCTCCGCCGTCGCGGCTTGATCGAGGACGGCGTCCCACTTCGTCGCGACGAAAAGAACCGGTCGACCTTCACTGATGCACGTGTGGGCCAAGGCAATATCCGTCGACGCGGGGTGCCCTTCGGTGGCGTCGAAGCACACCACGCAGACATGGGCAAACTTGATGGCTTTGATCGTCGCGTTGTGAAGCTGCTGGAGAAACGCGTCGTCGTCGGTATTGCGTCCCGCCATGCCCCGCTTGAGGCCAGCGGTGTCGATCAGCACCAGTTGCCGTCCCTGGTAGCGGCACTTGGTTTCGATGGCATCGCGCGTGGTGAGCTGATCGTCGTGGGTGCGATGGCGCTGGAAGCCGAGGAGCCGGTTCACGAGCGTGCTCTTCCCGCTGTTGGGCCTCCCGATGAATGCCACGCGAACGTCTTTGACCTCGTGCTCCAGAGAGCTGTTTCGATCTCGGATCGCTTCAAGCGCCGTTTCATCCCCGGCCTCGGCCGCTTCCTCCAGCGCCCAGTCCGCTCGAACTTGCTGAGCGGCGGACACGTGAAAGATAGGGCGCATCGCCATCGCCACGTTCTGCCACATTTCATCCTGAGTGTTAACATGCGTGCCACGCGCGGAAATCGGGAGCGGCTTGCCTAACATAGGTAAATGCCGCTCGTGGTGTTGCACGACGAGCGACACCATTTCGTCATCGTCGCACATATCAATCTTGTTGATCAACAGCAGCGCGGGAAGCCGGAGGCGCTGACAAACAAATTCGGCGAGCCTGCGCAACTCCTCGGAAACCATTTGATCGGCCGCCGTCACGAGGAATACCATGTCACAACTTTCGAGCGAATGCAGGGTCTCCTCCAATGGCAAGCCGCCAACCGCCCCGGGCGTATCCATCACTGTGAAGTGCATGCCATCCAGGACGCCGATGGCCTCGTTGCTATCGCGGGTGATACCCTCGAAGTCCCTAGCGATCTGCGAGGAAGCGCTCCGGGGCCGAGTTGCGACGGCGTTGGTGAGCAGGTTGAATACGGACGACTTGCCTACGTTCATCGGGCCAACAAGTGCGACTCGCAGACGCCGGTCTTCCACTAACTTAACGATCGGCGTCCAGCTATTGATGCGATCGCGTTCCTCGGCAGTCTTTTCCACATGTCCCAGAAAGGTCATTGACCCTTTCTTTCCCCGGCGAGTTTCGTCGGCGTCGAGGTCGGTAAGAGAGTGCTGCAGGGACTGCTCGCGGCGCGGAAGCATATCTCCGCTATTTTCGCCCCTGTGCACCTCCTCCCCGTCGCGCGGCGCCCTTCGGCGATCCTTTTCCATCAGGCGCGCAAACACCATGCGCTCTGCGTCCTGCGACGTTCGAGGGGGCGACCCCGCCGACGACGCCATCGATGAGCCAGCGGCGACAAGGCAGCCGATGGCGCTCCCGACAGTGGGGCTAGTTGTTGCGCCGCTGACACTGCGTGGTCTGAGACACCCTGAAGATGTGAGGTACACTGACACCCCCGGTACGTTGCCGCTGGCCAATCCTTGCCCCCAATACGCTTTGTTGAGCAATCCGCCATTCAGATGACGGTCACCCAAGAGCATGGAGGAGCGCCGAGTTAAGTGGCGAGAGATACTCGGAGCGACGAGACGGCCCAAAACGACAGTTCGCGACATCGCAAAACTTTATCCAGAATGTAAAAAAAAAAACAGAAGAGAAAGTGTGAGTCGCAATAAAAATTGCCCATTGATGATATTTTTCCAGGAGGGAGTGACCGGCCAAGAACAATTTTGTGTTGTGTTGGTTAATCTCTCACGGAGGTGGTCCACCCTGACTCTGAAAATACCAATCGGCAGCGCACGCGTGGGGTTTCAGTCCCGACTTCCTTTTTCATCGACGCGTTTGCTTTTCCCCTTAAAAATCGTCGATGCCGAACTCCTCTGCGAACGTCATTGCGTCGTGATTCCAAGACTTCTCGACCAAATCCGGACGCTCCATGAGGTTGAGCGACATGCGCAGAATGTCCCAGATCTCGCGAGTACTGCGGTGGGGGCAACCGGCGCCGACCCCTCCGGACGAGGGTCCGAACCCTTCGGCGGCGGCCCCAGCGGCCCCCCCCACCGGCTTCCGGATCGATCCCTCTTGCATAAGGATGGCACGGAGAAAGTGCCTGGCCGCCTGCTTGTGCTCGCCCAGATTGGACAAGGCGATGCCCATGTTGTAGCGGCTCCGCACGTACCCAGGGTTGATGTCCAGCGCGCGCTCGTACGCCGCGATCGCCTCGCGATTGCGCTGGCCGTTAGCCAAGGTGGCGCCAAGCTTGTTCCACAGCTTCGGATCGTCTGGTCGTATGGCAACGGCTTGCCGGAAGTACTCGGACGCGGCGTCGTAGTCATGTCCGAGATGCTTCAGCACGCCAAGCCCCACCACGACGTCGAGATCTCGCGGGTTGATTTCGTGCGCTGCCTGATACAACAAGATCACCTCGCGGTGTTCGGTGGGCGACACGGCAAGGAAGGCCGATGAGTAGGTGTCGTCGTCCTCGGGCGCCATGAGCGCGGCACCTGCGTCGGCCTTCACAGCGGCGGGAAGCGACGCGTACGCGGGATGATTGACGATCCACGACCGCATGCTCTGCAGCGCTTGCGTGAAGTTGCTCTCGTTGGTATGACTGACGGCAAGCGCTTGATAGACGTCCAGATTGGTGGGCGCTAGATGTCGGGCCTTGTTCAGCGCGCGAATGGCCAGTTCGTCCTTTTCGTTCTCCGCTTGCGTGGTACCCAGCTTGAACCACGCCTGGACGTTGTCGGGGTCTTTTTGGCACGCGGCTTCGAGTGCCAGCACCGCATCGCTTAAGGTGCCCATCGCGATGAGCTCGACCGCTTCTTCCATCGGACGGTCGTGAAACAAGAAGGGATTGTTTTCCTCGAACGGGTAGTCACAATTTTCCTGTGCGGCTTGCATCTTTTTCGACATTTCTTGATACTCCTTGAGCCAGTCGCCATCCTGATCGAATGCTCGCTGCATCGCCTCCTCGTCCATGTTGCCTTCGTGGCCCTCCATTTGCGCTTTGTAGGCTTCGTACTGCTTCACCCAGGCCTCGTTGGACTCGGCCGCCCCGTCGGCCTCGCCTTTCATCCACGCCGCCTCGTCGTCGTCGACGTCACCCTCGTCATGCTCTCCCGCAAGATAGTCACGGAGGTTTTTCGCCGCCTCCTCCTCATCGGCGGAGGTTGGTTTGGCGGCATTGGCCAACTCGTTGAGGAACTCGGCGGACATCCCATCCATCGCTTCCTTGACGGGGTCGGCGACCGCTCCGCTGCTCCCGGCGGCGGCATTCTTCGCGGGCTCGACGATCTCGACTTCCCCGTCCGCAATTTGCTTCATGAAGCCGTAGAACTGACTTTCCCTGGTCTTTTCTTCGACGGACTTTAGCGGTTCCCCCTCGCAGGTGAACACTTGCACCCCGTCGCGGTTAAACTGCTCGGCCCACGACTCGCCCGATTCGGCCTGCTGCTGCTGCAGTTGGTCCACCCACGCGCAGCTACACTCGGCAGCGTTGGCTTGCTCCTCGCTCGCGGCAAACTTGGCGGCCCAGTCGGCAGCCTGCCGCTGAGCCGCTTCGGACATGGCCGCCTCCATCATCTGCTCGTGCTGCGCAGCCTCGAAGTGCTGAGCCAGCGCGGCCTCCATGGCGGCGTCGTGCCGGTGGCCATGGAGCACGAAGTCCTGGGCCCACTGGTGGTCGAAATCGTGGTGCTGCTGCTGCTGCTGCATCATGAGAGCTTCCTGAAGCGCCGGGTCGTTTAGGGGCAGACCGGACATCGCGGCGTGCGCGCCGTGAGCCATCGCCGCTTGCATCGCCGCGGCCGACACGGGTAGCGGAGCACCGCAGTTCATTGGATGGACGTGTGTGACACGGAAGGGAGGGAGAAGAGGGAATCTGTTTTGATACGTGGTGACAGGATGGAAAGGAAAACGAGGACACAACGAGGACAGGTGACCAAGGAACCCGGGGGCGCCTTCGCTCGATCGGCCTACGGAACTTCGTTACTGGTACAGGAGTGCACACTGCCGCCTTTGGAGCCTGCCTATGAAAACAGCAAGAGCCGCTGTTCTACACGAGCGAGGCTGCCTACGAGTGGTTGGTCGACATCCGGCGCGTCGCGTAACAAATTTGTCAGCCTCATCGCACTGGCAGCCGCAATTGCCGTAGGGGAGGAGCCGTCGAAACCGCTCCCCCCTCCGCGTCGAGGCGGAGTTTTAGGCGACCGCTGTCCGACGCCGATCACTGTTACCGTCTTCGGATCGAGGGGCCCAGCACCGCCGGAAAGGGGAGGCGGCGCTCCCTCTTGAGAATTTGCCGCGAGACAAGGCGTTCGCCGGGCCTGCCCCAGCCAACAGTCGCCGTATTGACGGAGCCGCCGAGTGAGGTCATCCGCGTGACGGCGCACGGCGGCTGCGCACGCACGTTCAAACATGGTCGGAATCACGACGTCGACGGCGTTAGTAGTGGTGGGGGGGCTCGTGGCACCCGGGGGATCCCCATCTGCTCCTCCACCCCCGTCGCTGAATAGACCGACGTCGTCATCGTCGTCCGGTGATGCGGACGCCGCTGACGACGCTTGCAGCCGTTGCGCAGCTCTCGTGAAATCCGGCGAAATCGTAAAACAGACGGCCGATCCCGTATCTTGTGGGGGCAGTTGGGTCATGTGGCTCTCATCCGCATCGAGTTGGCCTGGTGAATGTTCGCTGGCGTTCGTGAGCCATGCTTGTAGGCCCTCTTCCCACGGATCCGAACGGCGAAGGACGCAGCGCACGGCGTCTCCGTTCGCAGGCCGAGCAACATCGGCCGCTCCCTCCAAGGCAGGTAGGACGGAGCCCACGATAGCGATCACAGACGATGCGGCGGGCGTCGCTGGCGACGACGACGGCGGCGATCGCGCCACTCCCGGAACCGGAAAGTAAACTTGACGCAGGTTCCACAACACGGCGCGCGACGACGGCGGCTCGAACGAACTGCCGGCGAATCCTGCCGCGCCCACAAACGGCAGAGGCCCACCGACAGTCATGCGCCGCACGACATGCCCATCTTGAGCATATGCGCTGACGAACCGCGCGACCAAGTGAAACAACGTTGGCTCGCACGGCCAGTGGCTGCCGAGTCCCGAATTGCGGCTTAAACCGATGGTACCCCAGAGATGTCGCCGTCGGCAGTAAACGCCGAGGACCAGATGCGCATATTGGCCCAAGAACCGAAGCGGCTGCCTTCGCGCAATTCGCTGACGGGCATCTCCATCCGCTTCGTCGTCGTCAGGCTGCCTGCGAGCGCGTCCGCCCTTGGGGGCGCCGTCGGAAGCCGTTGGTCGTCGCCTGTCTCCTGCCGCCGGCTGAGGCTTGCTTGGAAGCGCGAGGGCTTTCATCAACACGGGCGGCCTCCAGGACGCGGGCTTCCACGCTGGCTTCGCTGTTCGCGGTGACACCGCGGGGTCAGCGGTAGGACTGGAAACGACGCTTGTCAGCGACGAAGGGACCACCGGCGCAGGGTCGACAGGAGCACCCGTCTCCGTGTTGAGACCTCGGAACGGAACGGCGTTCGCGAGGGCTTTCCGACCCGTGTTCGAAAACCATTTCGTCACCTCGGCCTCGACCGCGCAGCTCGAGTCGAATCGGAGGGGAACGACCATCACGTCGGGCACGTCTTGCAGTAAATACAGCGCCATCAACGTGGCCTCCACGCACTGCAAGGGCGGTGCGGAAGGAGGGGCGATGCGGCTTGTCGGCGGAACAACGGATGGTGCGACCTCGGACACCCCTCCTGCCGGAGAAGTGCCGCTACCAACCGCTGCCTTCCGTTTTTCGCTTGCAAGTCGTTGACGCTTTCCTGCAGGTGGGTCAGTCGGTAAGATTCCGAGGGAGCAGGATGGTAGCAGCAGGTTAGGACCTTTGACCGTGACCAAGGGCAGCTTGGCAGCTGCATATTCAGACAATCCGCTCGCGTAGATCTTGCGACCTTCCTCCAGGTTTTCCAGCAAGCTGCGTGACGCCTTTTTTGCCACGTCAAAAATGGGTCGGCCGCTCGCATTGTAGCGGCGACCTGCCACGGCATGGAACACGTTGCGTAGTTCCTTTGTGTGGTGAGAGGGCACCACGTCACCGGACACCACCACGGGGATGACGTCAACGTCGTCGTCAGGCAGAGGCGGTCGTTTGCCTGCCGCGGATGAGGGCGACCCTACCACTTCCGCCTCGTTCCGTGGCAATGCAGGCGGGTCCGTGATCGATGCGGACGACTCGTGGTGACGTTCTTGGGAGGACTGCCTCCCGGCACGGCAGGAAGAGCGCGAGCGAGCGTGGCCCGCACCACCATGCTGCAGTAGTTCATCCGTGGTGCCGGGTAGGGGGCGTTGGCGGCCGGCGCTGGATTGGCTACGTGCAAGCAAGCGTCGTCCAAGCGACGGCCCCTGGCCTCCCTCGACCGATTCCTGCAGGACTCTTGCCTCGCGGGACATGGCGCGCCCGGGATGGCTGGTGACCGAATGCGTCCGCCCCCGACGCCCTTCCAGGGGCGGCACCGGGGCATCCGTCGCCAACAAACACTTCGGTGACGACCCGGCGGTGCAACGGCAGGGGTCGTCGACGTTGGCGTTGGTCGTGTTGTGATGAGACTGACGCCCCAATGCTGTTGCCACCACGACCACCGCTGGTGAAGGAGGGGGTTCGCCTGCTGCCGAGTGAATTCTCACACATGCGCCAAACGGAGGCGGTGGGCTCCCCGCAGGACGCGCTGCCGCAATCACGTCGACCGCGGTAGCCTGAGGGGCAGCATCGCTACCGGTGGTGAGGGGGCTTCCGCCGGATGCCAAGGCGACGGCCGCTGCGGGAGATCGGGACCTCCGGGAAAACCGTCCCGGGTGTGGCGGCGAGGGCATCTCAGCGGACAGCTCAGGAGAGGCCGTCGCGACGAAGCCTTCGTTCGCGCCTCGACCCGCCGATGCCGCGCGGGTTGCGGGCCCCAGCTGCTGATGACCGCGGTCGACCTTCTCCGGCCGACCTTGCCGGGGGACTGGCTTGGGACTCGCCCAGCCAATGTGGCACATTGGCGTCACGCTGCGCCCTCGTCGCGGCACCGCGGCCACCATCATGGCCCGCCACAGCGTGTCCACGTCGCTCACTAGCGAGGGAATGACCAACAGAGGCGCAGCGGGTGGTTCTCGAGCCGCCTTGACGCCAGGCGTCGTGCAAGAAAGGGCAAGCGGCGCAGCAGGCGGCGACCCGGGGGACGCGCCATCCACGGACGCTGCCGTGGCCGCTGCTGTGCGGGGCAAGCTGCCTCGCCCCTTGGACGGAGACGGGGAATGCGGTGGGCACGACAAGGAAACGAAAGGCGAGTCGCCATCCCCAGGATACTCCATGGTGAGGCGTCCCCGCCGCGTCGCATTCAGCGATGACATCCGCGCGGGGGCGTAAACAAAGAGTCCGAGAACGATCCCGCTGGGTCCCTCCTCGAGCCAAAAAAACGAAAACAAGAACCGCCCCTCGTTGCAGTGCCGATGCTATCGCACACACTCCTTCCGCTTTGCTCCTCGCCGTTTTCGACCGAGGTTCACCAACAACTACATAAGGGCGAAGGGGCACGTAGTTACGAAAAGCAAAATGTGGAAAACGAAAAGCAACCACAGACCGTCGAGGCTGCCGTACAGGGAAAAAAACAAAACCGACGCGGAAGGAGACCCCCTTCCCCAAAATCAACCCGTCTTACGTTGACAAGGGGCCTATTGCCGGGCCATACTGCCGCGTCGCGACGCCGACAAGCCGGCGAACTGGGACTCAAGAAAGGCCTCATCGGCAGAGGGCGCCGCGGCACCGGCGCTTGACGCGGCGGCGGGTGTCATGGTGCGGCCGCTTGAAGCGACCTGCGGCCTCGCGCCAAAGTCGATAAAGCCATTCGCCGCGGGTGACTGACCGCGCGACACTCCGCCTTGAGTGCCGTGGGTCATCGGTAGCGAAGAAGCGGGTTGTCCCGTTTCGGACCACACGGGCACGTTGGAGCCCACGGGCGCGAACGGGTCAAACGGAGCGGCGGCGACGTGCGGACCTACCTGTGGACGGTGCGCCATGGCTGGATTGGAGGTCGCGCTGCAGCTCGGGCTCGCAGTTGCCCCGATGGGCTCGAAGAAGTCAGCTACATGCTGCGTCGATGTGGACGGTCGAGGAGGTTGCGGAGGATGCGCGGTAGTTGCCGGAGCGATTCCGTCGAAAATGGAGTCGATGTTGGTGGCTGACGCTCGCTGAGGTAGGCCGGAGCTTGCTGGGGGAGTCAACGTGGCTTGGATGGGGGGGACCGCCGACGCAGGAGGACCCGCCGGGGTCGACGCAGCGGCCGCCGCAGGCGACGACACGGGCTTCGGTGCCGATGACGATGTGTGTTGCTGCGGGGGGCTCGCGAGCGTCGCAGGATGGGGGCTCGTGATAGCGACAGCGGGATGGGGACTCGTGGCTGCGGCTGCAGGGTGAGGGCTCGTCGAGGCTACTGTCGCTCGTTCACGTTGCCTCCGGATGAGCTCGATGTAGGAGGGCACTGCGGCGCCGCCGGCCACCGGCGACGCGCCCTCTGAGCCCTCCGCCCCATCCCTGGCTGCGGT
>ERZ1292630.3267-Hain-H41-02um-R3-3267-length-14389-cov-16_pt1 | contig 14389 bp, 13 predicted proteins | sample MGYA00564408_ERZ1292630 | MGnify/ENA primary metagenome ERZ1292630 (study PRJEB36523, sample SAMEA6512641) | groundwater metagenome | collected 2019-01-08 | study: AquaDiva: Metagenomics assemblies of 32 groundwater samples | reverse complement strand
GACCCTCTGTCTCCTCCTTGGCAAGGAGGCATTTTACCGGTAAACTACGCCCGCACAATACTTATAGTTGAACTACCATCGCTTTAATTCAACACTGTATTGTATCAGAGCCCGCCTCAATATCTCAATCGCTTTTTTTAAGTCATCTATATTTATAACATAGGCAATCCTTACTTGATCCTTTCCTAGTGGGCTATGATAAAAACCTGAAGCCGGCGCAAGCATTACAGTGGCATTTTGATATCGAAAATCGGTGAGCAGCCATTGGCAAAATTCGTCGCTGTCTTTGACGGGAATTTTAGCAATAGTATAAAAAGCACCTTCTGGTTTTTCTAGAAAAACACCGGGAATACTTCTTAATCCTTCATATAAAACATTTCGTCGGGTTTGATATTCTTTATTAACTTCTTTGAAATAATTATCTCCCACTTCCGTCAATTTTGAGGCCATTATCTGATCTATAAGACCCGCTGATAGTCTGGCTTGCGCAATTCTTAGTACCCCGTCCATTAATTCTTTATTCAAAGATATTAAACTTCCTAGTCTTGCTCCACAAAGACTATATCTTTTAGACATACTATCTAAAAGAATTATCTGATTTGGAAGTTCTTCCATTACATCTAAGACGGATTCATGCTTTTTACCATCATAAATAAATTCTCTATAAACTTCATCACTTATCAAGAATAAATTATGCTCCTTAACAATCTTTATCAACATATCCATTTCTGCTTTAGAATATACTGTTCCAGTTGGATTATTTGGATTACATATGAAGATTGCCTTTGTTTTACTGTTTATCTTTTTTTCTATTTCATGCTTTTCCGGTATATGAAATCCATCTTCATGATGAGTTGATACAGGGACAAGTTTAACTTGATTAATAGCGGCATAGGAGTTATAGGCAGTATAAAAAGGCTCAAACACTATTACTTCATCATCCGGCTCACAGATTGAAAAAAAAGCCATAGAGATTGCCTCTGATCCACCTAAAGTTACTTGAATATTATCATTTTTAATGAATTTATAACCAATTTTGTGATAGTAAGACGTTATGGCGTTTAAAAATTCCGGTTCACCCTGCGACTGACTGTAACCAATAGGATTTCTAGTCCAATTATTTAATACTTTTATCATTATTTCAGGAGTTTTTATATCTGGGTCCCCTATATTAAGGTGATAAACCTTGACTCCTTTATTTTTTGCCTCGGTTGCAAAAGGAACTAATTTTCTTACGGGTGAAGCTGGTACTTTGAAAAAGCGCTTCGAGAATTGATTATTTTTCATATTGTGTTAATAATAAAGTTTTCCAAAAAAATTGCAAGAGAATTTTTATCCCAAACTTTTTCGTAAAATAGCAAGACGATTAAGATACTGATGATATTTTTTTTCAGAATTTATTTTTTCATGAAGTTTTTTTACAAGCTCAAAGTGTTCTTTTTCTTCTTTCGTTTTCGGTTCTAATTTTTCCCTTAAATATTTTTCAATTTCTAAGATATCTTCTAAAATATCTTTCCAAACTTGAGAATTTTTTGCCATTTTGATTAATTCGTCTTTTTGGACAAATCGACCGGCTCGTCTTAAATCTTCTTTTATATTTAAATAATATTTTTCCAGCAGTCTTATCTTACCAGTTTTTATTGCATATCTAATCCCTCTGCCCGTTCCCATTATTTCCGGAGGAATTCCTAAAGAATATAAAGCTCCGGTAAAACCAATCGCCCTTGGCAGTTTGACTTTTCCCACCCCGCGGGAATAGCCAAAAAGTCCAATATGTAAGACTCTTTCCCGCCTTTTAGGAAGATAAAAAGCCACCTTGTTAATCAAAGGAGCAAGTTGTTCAACTGTGTTTCGATAATATTTTTCAAAAATCGTAATTATTTTAACTATTTCTTTTTCTTCAGCAATAGTAATTGAAATTGCTTTGTTTGTTGGTAAAATTTTTTCTAATTTTTTAATCGCCTTAATGACCGATTTTTTTTCATAATCATAACGAAAAGCGCTTTGAATTAAGACTGTTTTTATACCTTTATATTCTCGACAAAATTGCTCAACTGTATTTGGAGTTAGGCCTCCGCGGAAAGGAAGAGAGGCCGAACCAATTATTGGATAAAGCTTGATGTTATGTTTTTTTTCAAATTTAATGTAGTGTGAAAGGCTGATTTTTATTGCCAACACGGTTGGCACTAAACCGGAGTTTAAGGCCGGATCGGACCGGGCTAGATAGGGACGAAGATATAATGGTTTAAAATGAAATTTTTTCTGATGTAATTTTAAATATTTTTTCAAAATAGAATCTGACTTGATAATTGTTGTCACCTGTTCAAATAAAGGGACTATTTCAATATGTTTTAAACTATTCTCTCCAAAATCATAAAGAGCATGTTTTAATGAAGCAATTTCTTTAAAGGCTTCTTGGATTGCGATCATTTCTTCAGCCGACTCAGTCATTGGTAGAATAACTTCAAATAATGGCGGACTGTGAAAACCAATTTTTCTAGCTAAACCGGCAGCCCCCAAAATCCCCATGAAAGCCCGCCCTAAGCGAAACTCCGTTTCCACTTTAGGATTTGGTAACCTGAAAGTTAAAAAGTTTTCTTTTCCCAACGGATTTTTTCTAAAATAATCATGGTATTCGCTCAAAAGTTTTTCTATAACCGATTCGTCAACATATTTACCTTCCCAGTCCCATTTATATTCAGAAGTACCTAATTCAGAAAATGACAAGAAGCTTTCTTTTATTTCATCACCTGTTTTTATGAAAGCGCTCTTCTGCCAATAAGGCTTACTGCCATGATCGGGGTGTTGGGAAATCATGGTCCCTGGAATTTTTCGCATAAACGGTGCGTTTGTATAAACTTGCTCGAACTTATTTTATCAAAAATTCTTAGGCCAAACAATCGGACTTTCTTTTCAACAATTGCGACACTTCGCTATCAATTTTGCGACATGACGAGCCTCAAATATGGGGGCTGGAGACTTCCACAGCGCTGACGATCAGAGCCGACCATTAAGGAGGTTTGCCACTGGGGGGTAAGGATCTTGGTTGTCTGGGAACTGGGGAACTTCTGGCGTTAAACCAGACGACCCCATTCTGTCAGTCAGCCGGGCACCAAACCAACCCAATCAACCGACCATTCTGTCAGCCGGTCAAACCTCAAACCGCTTAACCAATCTAACTCATGCCCTCGCTAATCGCTCGGGCATCTCCGCCTCCTCCCGACTGATGAGTCAGGTCGGGACTCGGCGGATACTAATGTATTATCTTAGTCGCCCGCCCAGCTCGACTCCTTCACGTCCAAAAGATATCAGCCCTCGCTCCCGCCCGACTGAGTCGGGATCTGCTCGGGCTTTATTCCTCCTTTGCTTCAGCTACGGAGGACAAGCCCGCCTCCGCTTCGGGACGTCGGACGTCCCTTCGCTCCGGCGGTTTCCACCCCCCCCGATTTTTGGAACCGGCATTTTTTTTCAATTACGGAGTTTGTCAAGGGGAATTAAAGACTTTAACAATAAGATAAACTTCAATATTAAATAACAAAATATAATATTATGTTATAATCAACCTATCCAAGTCCTTGTTACATTTATCTCTGACTTCTGTCAGGGGATTTACGTAGCAAGGCAAAAAGAAAAAAGACTTTACAAATTTATTTCTTCTTCCAGTAAAAAATATTGATCTTTTGGTTTCGGAATGATGGATAATAATAATTTTCCCTTCTCAAAAGCGCTTCTTTCATTAGTACGCATTTGCTTAAAATTGTTTTTCTGTAGATATTTTTTGCATGTTTTTCATCTGTTTTTTCTTTTCTTTTAGTATCGGCAATGCTTAAGATAGTACCGGTCAGAAAATCTGTCAGTTGTAACATCTGCGAAATGCCATCAAATTGACCTTTTTTGTTTTTTTTGGCCGAATCTTTTCTATAAACTTCAACTACGGAACTATCTTTTTTCTTTAAAAAAGGACGCAAGATCATGTTTCCCTTGAAAGGTTTGTGATCAAGATTAAGAAGTTTTTTATGTTGTTCGTATTTCGTTGGATTGATGCTTTTACAAAGCTCTGCATAAGCCGAAACATAAGCCATATCTTTTTTGTCAAGTTGATAATAATTTTCTTTGAAATAATTAGGATTAAAATACAAATTATTTTTAATAATAATTTTGAAATAGAGATCGTCTGCTGATAAAAAATAGTCAACGAGCCTCATAGCAACTAAAATTTGGGAGTAATCTGTTGAGGAAAACTTTAGTTCTCTATTCTCATATCCACATTCTTTTCTTATTTTTCTAACGTTTGCCATATGTTTTGAAGGATTTGTAGAAAATAAAAAACCAATTCCCCATATTAAATCAGCACCTGGAGTATTTGACTCATCACCATAAAGATAGATCATAAAAATATTTTAGCAAAGAAAAGTTAATTTTATAACCACTTCTTAGCGCAAAGTGATAAAATATTAAACATGAATGACACTATCTATAAACCTCAAAAAGAAGAAGTAAAATCTGAGTTTTCATCAGGTAAAGCACTTCGTGAATCCGACTCAAGAATTATTGTTGATAGAAAATTACGAGAAGCAGGATGGGATATTGAAGATAAAAACCAAGTTACTACAGAAGAGTCAGTAAAAGACGGTCGAGCCGATTATCTACTTTTAGACAGTCGTAGCCGTCCATTAGCAATTGTTGAAACAAAAAGATTTTCTATAGATTCATATTCAGCTAAAGAACAGGCAGAGGAATATGCAAAAAAATTACAAGCTCCTTTTATCTTTCTTTCAAATGGTGAAGATATTTATTTTTGGGATTATGATAAATCGGACGCTCGGTTAATTGACTCTTTCTTTTCCCGCTTTGATCTAGAGAGAATTTCAACCTTAAGAAAATATCAAAAGCCATTTTCAACAATTCCTATTCCAGAAAAATTCTTTTTTAAAGGTAATGAGATTACGGTTAGACCATATCAAAAAGAGGCTTTACTAAACATAGATAAGGCATTAGAAAAAAACAAACGTCGACTGTTGGTTGAGATGGCAACCGGAACTGGTAAAACACTAGTCGCAGCGATGATGATTAAAAGACTTTTCCAAGCGGGGTTGGTGGAGAGAGTTTTGTTTTTGGTTGACAGGATTGAATTAGCCAATCAAGCCAAAGAAACATTTGATAATTATTTATCTGAATATCCCTCAATTGTTTTATATGGCGGTAAAAGAAGTAAAGAAGGACAAATCGTTATTGGGACGCTTCCAACTATTCAATCACAAATTGACGCATTTACCAGTGGTTACTTTGATTTAGTGATAACGGATGAATGCCATCGTTCAATTTATAGTATTTATCGTTCGCTCCTACTTCATTTTGATGCAATTCATGTTGGGTTGACTGCTACCCCCAGCAATTTAATCGATAGAAATACTTATGAATTTTTTGGTTGTTGGAATCCGTTAAACAGAAAAGGAGAGCCTACCTTTATATACGGAATAAGACAGGGTATTAATGAAGGCTATCTTGCTCCATATAAGGTTTATCATGCCAGATCAAAAATATCTTTAGAGGGTATTAAATGGCAAGGAGAAGATTATGAACCACAGGATTTGGAAAGAACCGTATCTGTTGAAGACAGAAACAAATTATTTATCCAGGAATTTAAGGAAAATGAAGAAAAAAGAAACGGAGATCATCCAAAAAAAACCATTGTTTTTGCTATTACCAAAAAACATGCAGCCCAGTTAACGAGATTTTTTAATGAACTGTACCCAGAATACAAGGGAAAATATGCTGAAATAATTACCACTGATACGTTTGATCCACAAAGAGCAATCAAACGCTTCAAAAAAGAACCTTTACCAGTGATTGCTGTTTCTGTTGCCATGCTTGATACTGGTTTTGATTATCCGGCCGTTGAAAATTTAATGATGTGCCGCCCTACTCGTTCACCGATTTTTTACCAACAAATGCGAGGTCGGGGCTCTCGGCTTTGTACTGAAATTGGTAAAAAAGAATTACTTATTTATGATTTTGTTGGTAATGCCGAATATTTTAATGATGAAGGCTATGATCCGTTTGAACAAAAAAAAGTCGCCACGAGACAACCAACAGAAGAAGTAGAAAAAGAAATCACAGAAGAAAAAATTCCAGAACAGATTGTAAGGCAATTTATCACTATTCCTTTAGGTCAAGTACACGATGAGTGGGTGGAAAAAAAATATATAGAGTTTGGTCCGGAAGGAGAAAAAGTTGATACCAGAGAATACAAAGATAAATTTGCCGAAGAAGTAAAGAAATTATCAGATACTAACAAAATTGTTATCAAATTAAGACAACAAAAAGATGTAACCGATGAAGAAATACAGGAATTAAGTCAACTTTTAAACCATCCAGAATTCTTTTTTAATGAAAATAATCTGCGTCTTGCCTATAGTCAGCCAACCGGTAGTTTGGTAGATTTTGTCAAATCAGCTTTGGGTATTCATAAATTCCCAACTAAAGAAGAAAGAGTCAGTCGAGCTTTTGACGCTTGGATTATTCAAAAAAATTATGCTCCAGAGCAAACACGAATACTCAGAATGCTAAAAAATCAGTTTTTAGCAGGAAGCAAAGCCGATGTTTCAGATTTTAACAGGCCGCCGATTTCTCAATATGGCGGGTTGCAGTATGCTATTAAAACTTTTGGTGAAGATGGATTAAAACAAGTTATCGATGATTTGCAACAAGGAGTATTTCAATGAGTAGAATATCAAAACAGGAATTACAAAATATCATTAATCAGATTTGCAATAAATTATTTGCTGCTGGTTTGACTAATCCAATTATTTATATAGAACAAATTTCTTATTTATTCTTTTTGAAAATGCTTGAGGAATGGGATAATCAGAAACAAAAAGAAACAAAGTTACTTGGTGATAGAAATGGTTTTAAATCTATCTTTGAGGGTAAAAATGAAAAATACCGCTGGAGTCAATGGACACATATCCCTGATAATACTAAAATGTTTAAATTCGTCCGCGATGAAGTTTTTCCTTTCATGGCAAACTTACCAGGGACGAATGAAAATGTTCGACGATTCTTTTTTGATGCCCGCTTTCAAATACCTGATGGCGTAGTCTTAAGAGATGTTGTTGATAAATTCAGAGATATTTCTTTCATTGAACTTGACGCTGATGTTAAAGGTGATCTTTACGAATTTTTACTTAGTCAAATAGAGAGTTCAGCAAAACTTGGTTCTTTCCGTACTCCTCGCCATATTATCCGCACAATAGTTCAGTTAACTAATCCAAAAATCGGCGAAACAGTACTTGACCCCGCTTGTGGAACGGGAGGATTTTTACTTGGAGCTTATGAATGGATAAAAACTAATAATTCTGATCAATCAAATATCGAAGAATATATCAATGGTAATGGTCAAAAAGTAAGAAAAGGACCCGGAGATAAATTAACACCAACACAATGGCAGTTTCTTCAAAGTAACGCTTTATATGGTTTTGATGTGGATCCTTCAATGGTAAAAATTGCCACAATGAACCTTATTTTACATGGCTTAGAAAAATCACAAATTATCAGACGCGATTCAATTGCTGGTAGTCCTGACGAGTGGGAAGATCGAGAATTTGATGTGATCATTTCTAACCCACCTTTTGCCGGGACAATAAATAAAGAAAGGATTAGAAAAAACTTACCTGTACTAACTACAGATACGACGATTCTTTTTGTGGGATTAATGATTGATTCTTTAAGACAGGGCGGAAGAGCGGGAGTGATTGTCAACGAAGGCGTTCTTTTTAATAGGAATAAAGCCACAAAAGAATTAAGGCGATATTTGATGGATAAAAGAAATTTAATTGCGGTAGTATCTCTTCCTAGTGGTGTTTTTCAACCTTATGCAGGAGTAAAAACTAGTATTTTGTTTTTTAACAATGATGGTAAAAAGACGGAAAAAGTTTGGTTTTATGATGTCCGATACGATGGTTTGGAATTAAAAACACAAAGACGTCCAACCCCTGATAAGAATGATCTGCCTGATTTGCTGACAAAATGGAAAGAAAAACCAGAGACAGAAAGAAGTTGGTATGCCACAAGACAACAAATAGAAGAAAACGATTTCATTCTTTCCGCTTCAGCTTACAGACCAATAATTGAAGACAAAACCCAACATCGCGACCCGAAGGAAATATTTACGGAAGTTAAGGAATTAAATAAACAATCACAAGAACAATTAAAGAAAATTGAGGAATTTATCTAACATATGACAAAACAAACACAAAAATTAATGTCAGTTTATTTAGATTTAGAAAATAATAGAACTTTAAGCAATTTAAACGACGACGATTGTAGTGAATTAATACTGGGAAAATTTGAATTAAACAAAAACAATATAGGTAAACGTTATAAATCAAGTCCGTCACTTGGAATATCTTACGATACAGAAAGTGTCCGTCTTTATCATCAAGCGAAAGAACTGTATTGTCTGGGCTATTTTGAATCAACAATAATGGTTTGTCGAGCTACAGCGGAGTATTTAGCATTTGAAATTTTTGTCGAGCAAATTGATCTACAAGGAGAAAGAAAACAAATAGAAACAATTGCAGAAAATTTAGACTTTAGAAAGATCGTAAATAATTTTTTAGTAAAAGGAATAAAACCACTTATAGATAATGACTCCAAAGACTTATTTAATCAATTATACGATTTAGGGAATAACTGGATTCATCCAAAGGAAAAACAGGAAGATTTAAACGTAGAAAAAGAAGCAGAAAAGGCTTTTTTACTGCTAGGAAAACTAATGCAATCATTACGAAACGTACTTTTTGATTATGAAATAGTAAAAGGAGTTTTAACCAGAAAACAAAATTCAAGAAAATACTATCGTGGAATTAAATTAGCTCAGAGTAATAATAAAAATGAAAAATAACTGGCAAATAAAAGGTAATATTACTGAATCTGAAAAAGATGGATTATCAATCCAGAGAGATGCTTTATTGCAAAAAAAACGTTTTGTCGATTCTATTGATAAGTTTCTTCAAAACGCCCCAAAGAGTCAGAAGAAATTTAATATCGATTGCAACTTTTTGATTAAAGTATCGAATATTGATAATAAAAGCAGGCTAGTAGGATTCCTTTCTTTGCTTGATAACAAGGCAATATTGGTTGATATTAAGACAAGAGGAGGTAAATTCTTTTGGAGAAACGACCCAGTAGAAATTACAGTTACGAATAGATTCGCAAACTATGCGAAGACAGTTAGAGACGAATATCACAGATTAGACGATTTACTTCGAGGTGAAGGAAAGAAGACAAATTACTGGCAAATAACAAATCCCTTCTGGTTACTTTATTTTATGCTTAAAAGCACTGTTTCTGTTGTTTGGAGACATAAAATACTTTCTTTATTATTAGCGTTAATAACACTATTAGGTATTGACTATACAATAGCATGGAAGAATACGAAATTTGTTGTTCAACTATTTAATCAAATATTAAGGCTTATTAAATGACTACTAATTGGCAAATTAAAAATAGAAAAAGTGCTTGGCAAAAAAGTCAAAAAATAAAATAAAATGATATCGTTTAAACCATATTACGACGTACATACAGGAAGGCGTGCGAGATTTAGTAAATCATATACAGTAGAAGAAGCAAGAAAATTGGTAAAAAACTTTGAGGGTAAAATAAATCTTTTTGAAGATTACTATTTTGGTTGGTATCTAAAGCCTCTTAAACAAAACTTACGAGAAGGTACATTGCTGATTACTACCGCTATTCTCCTTTCATTTTGCGAAGTTCTTGAGCAATTCCAAAAAGGCGAAAACTCAAACTTCAAGACAAATGAGTTTGTAAAAACTTACTTAAAAAGAATCTATAGGAAAAATATTAAAAAAATAGATGAAAAAATAATCGAAAAAATAGTTGACAAAATTTACAATACGTTACGTAATGGGCTTCATCATGATTTAACAACAAGAGGTGTTAATATTATTATTTCTGATGGTGTAAAAATAGTGTATGAGAAAAATGATGTTGATATAGTTAAACTATGGTTTAATCCACTGCATTTTTTAGATATTGTGACTAAGGAATTTCTCAAATACACAAAAAAACTTCGAGATAAATCATATGGAACGCTGAGAAGTAATTTCGAAAAAATATTCGATAAATTCTTTACATTTTATTTATCAAAACTATGAAAATTGATATAAAAACTTGGACAACTAAAAAATTAGGAGAAATTGTGAATGTTGATAGCGGTACTTGGGGACCCGCAGATAATCAAGGAACTGCTGTTTTGCGTTCAACAAATTTTACCAATTACGGTCAAATTTCTTTTATAAATATTGCCTACAGAGAAGTAAAATCAAACAAAATCATGGAATTGGCTCTCCAACCAGGAGATATTTTGTTGGAAAAATCTGGCGGTGGTCCTACTCAACCAGTTGGCAGGGTTGTTTTTTTTGACAAAGATCTGGATAAAAAAATTGTCTTTGGAAATTTTATAAGTAGACTCAAGCCTTTGGGGGTTAATAACAAATATTTATTTTATTACTTATTATTTCTATATAAAATTGGGGTTACTGAAAGACTTCAAAATCAAACTACAGGTATACGCAATCTTATTTTAAAAAAATACTTAGATATAAATGTTGCATTACCTCCTTCAGAAGTTCAACAACAAATTGTTGAGAAATTAGATGCAATCAGAAAATTGCAGGAAGTAAACAATTCTCAAATTTCTAAAATTGATGATCTTTATAAGAATTTAATAAATAAAGAAATTAAATCAAATAAATATAATACAGTAAAACTAGCAAAAGTTATAAAACCTCAAGAATTCATTAATCCTAAAAAATTTCCCAATGATGAATATCATTATATTGATATTTCTTCAATAGATAGTGAAAACTTTTCCGTCGATTTAAATAGTATTAAACAATTTAAAGGAAAAGATGCTCCAAGCAGAGCAAGGAAAAAAATTGAGATGGGTGATATTTTGTTTTCAACGGTCAGACCGAATTTAAAACGAATAGCAAAAGTCGATTTCCCAACTTTTAATTCATTAGCTTCAACTGGATTTGCTGTTTTAAGACCAGATAGCAACAAAGTTAATCCCGACTACATGGGAACAATAGTCTGTTCTGGAATCGTCACAGAACAAGTTCTGCCACAGGTGAGAGGAGCCGCATATCCTGCTGTTTCTGACAACGAAGTTTTTAATGTTGAGATTCCACTTCCTGAGAGAAAAAAACAAGATGAGATAGCAGAAAAATTTATAACATTACAGAAATACAGGAAAAATCTTATTGAGCAAAAAGAAAAATTATCAGAATTATTTGAAAGTGCTTTGAATAAATTATTAAATCAAAAAAATGAAAATTGATAATTTAACAATAAAAAACTTCCGTTGTTTTGAAACAGAAAATATTAAATTTACCATGCCCGATGGAATAAATAATGGCAGCGGTCTAAATATATTTATAGGAGAAAATGGAAATGGAAAGACTAGTGTTTTAGAAGCAATATGTTATCTTACTCAAAGTAGATTAAAAACAAAAAACACTTTAACTATTAAGGACTTTTTACATATTAATAAAAAAATTGAAATTAGTGGAGAAACAAATGAATTTGAGACCGATCACGTATATGGGAAAAGTAAGTTTAAGTGTAAGGGATTTTCCTTCGAAGCTAAAACAAGAAACGAATCACATAGTACAAATCTATTAGATCCGTTAGTATTTGATAACAAGGTGATACCATCTGACGTCACTTCGGTCAAAGACTATGAATTGCGTATAGATGTTATGAAACCATGGGGGACGAGTCGCTTACCAGATTTTAATATTGTATTTTTCGACAAAAACAGAACGAGACATATTTCAAAAAGTCTATTTCCTGCTAAATTTGATGACTTAATTGATGATCTAAATTTTCAAATTCTTGAAAAGATTAATTCTCTTGATAGTGCAGTAAAAGAAGAAAAAGATGTAAAAAATAAAATTCTCGGCGTGAACGAATATGTTAGAAAAATCCTATTTAGCGTATTATCAGATAAATTTTTAGGAGACGTAATAAAGGATTGCAAGGGATTTTTCGAAGAAGATATTAAGTTGGATATAATAAACAATTTAGAACCTTTCCTATATTCTTTTTTTTCGGCAAGAAAAATAAATAATAATCAACAATTACCTCTGTCTCGTTTAGGATCAGGCATTGAAATGATTTTCTCAATAATTTTTTTGTACCACTTTTACATAAAAAGAAAGACGAATATTATCTTCTTAATAGATGAACCAGAGTTGCATTTGCACCCTATTTGGCAATCAAAACTTATAAATTTATTAATGGAAATATCTAAAAATACACAAGTTTTTATTTCTACACATTCACCGTTTATATTTAAAAATTGCTTAAAAAGTAAGGCGGGATTATTGATTTATGGAAAAGATAAAAATAATAAAATAACAATTACTGATGCTAGAAAAAACAAATGGGGGCATTTTCCTTGGAGTCCATCTTGGGGAGAAATAAATTATTATGCTTATAATTTACCCACAATAGAATTTCACAATGAGCTTTATGGTTTTTTACAAGATAAAGAAAATAAATATATAGAAAATGATTTTGAGGAATTTCTTGTAAGTAAGGGTATTACACAAAATAAAACATGGATAAGAATGAATAACAATGGAACGACAAATTCTTATAGTGTTAGCTTAAGTACTTATATAAGGAACAAAATACATCATCCAGAAAATACTCACAATATGGATTTCTCTGATCAAGAGTTACGAGACTCTATGGAAACGATGATTAAATTAATTTAGTTTTTAAATATGTCCAAACTAATTTTTGATATAGAAACAGTTGGGGAAGATTTTGATAAGTTGGATAAAACTACTCAAGAAGTATTAACCAAATGGATAAAAAAAGAATCAGCCAATGAAACCGAATATAAAGAAGCTCTTAAAGATTTGAAACAGGGATTGGGATTTTCTCCACTGACCGGTGAAATTGTAGCCATTGGAGTTTTGGACTATGAAAAAAATAAAGGGGCTGTATATTTTCAAGCACCAGAAACAAAATTAAAAGAAACAGAAGAAAACGGAATTAAATATAAGCCAATGACCGAAAAAGAAATGTTGGAAAACTTTTGGAATGGAGCAAAGAGTTATCAAGAATTTGTAAGTTTTAATGGCAGAGGATTTGACGTGCCGTTCTTAATGGTTAGATCAGCAATTCATAATATAAGACCAACAAAAGACCTTATGTCCAATCGCTACTTAAATAGTCAGAAATATGACAGTAAGCATATCGATTTATTTGATCAACTTTCTTTTTACGGAGCCGTTTGGAAAAAAGGTAATTTACATTTATGGGCAAGAGCTTTTGGAATAGAAAGTCCAAAAGCGCAAGGGGTAACAGGAGATGATGTAGGAAAATTATTTAAGAAAAAGAAATTTTTAGAGATAGCTAAATATAACGTAGGAGATTTAATTGCAACAAAAAAACTTTTTGAATACTGGGAGAAATACTTTAAATTTTAAAAGTTTACTTTTTCCAAACCCCCAATCTTATTTCCTTTGCCTCTTTCTCCGCAGTCAATAACTCATCCTGATATTTTATCTTCGCTCTTTTCTCATAAAGAATAACTCTAGCTAAGCCATTTCTCACCAACTCAATATTAAGATTAACTCCGTCAATAAACACATATCCTAATTCTCTTCCAAATTTATCAACCTTATAATTTTCTTCCTGTTCAAAATTGATTTCTTTTCCCAAGACTAAATTTTGAGTAAACATTTTTGCTTCCTCATAAAATGGTTCTTTAACTTCCGGAGCATTAACCCCATAAAGCCTAAACGTTTTTCCGTCGCTTAATTTAAAAGTGTCTCCATCGCTAACTTCAGTAACAGTTATTGGAATTTCATTAACTGAAACAGCAGAGGGTGCGGCGGATTGGGTTTTAATTTTTTGTTTCTCAAAATAACTGCCACCAAAGAAAGACAGAACTATAAGACCAAAAATTAAAATATAAGATAAAGCTTTATTTTTCATTTATCTTTTGAATCTTTGATAATAATCTTCTTTCCTTTCTCATCCAACTCAAATTCAAGGTTTTGGTTTTGCCTCCAACCTAAGACCTTCAAAAATTCACGAGGGATAGTAATTACCTTTGAATATTTACCTGATGAAGTAATCTTTCTGATAATCTTCATGATTCTTTTATATTACACCTAATCAATTTCTATTTTCAACTTGAACTGGTCGGGACTAATTACTAAAAAGCAAAATAGAGTGTACCCCGACCGGAACAGAAAACCATTAACGATTGGTTCCCCTCTCCTCCTGCCGGAGGAGGAGAGATGTTCTATGTTAAAACTAAATAAATTATGATGAGGATAGG
>ERZ1292630.3263-Hain-H41-02um-R3-3263-length-14393-cov-8_pt1 | contig 14393 bp, 11 predicted proteins | sample MGYA00564408_ERZ1292630 | MGnify/ENA primary metagenome ERZ1292630 (study PRJEB36523, sample SAMEA6512641) | groundwater metagenome | collected 2019-01-08 | study: AquaDiva: Metagenomics assemblies of 32 groundwater samples | reverse complement strand
GTCGTTACCTTGAAGCACTGCTTGTGCCTTGCACGAATATCGTTCTCTCGCATCATACGTTTAACCCGCTTCTTGGAAGCTGGAAACCCACGGCCACGCAATTCTCTGACCATTCCCGGACTACCGTAGATCCCTTTGAGTTCGGCATGAATAGATTGGATTAGTGTCAGCATTTGAATGTCTGTGAGGCGTTTGCGATCCGGTTTACCGCCACACTTCCACGACCGGTAACCGCTCACGCTAACCTCTAATATCGTATACATCTCGGTGAGGGAAAATTCCCGTTGCTTTTTTTAGGATCTTACACTCCCGTTTCAGCCTTACGTTCTCAGCACATAACCGCGATAGATCCATTTATTCCGGTGTGACAACCTTGGTACCCATACCGTTAAGTTTGCCTGTCGCTGTTAACTTTACCCAGTTGCGCAGTGTTTGTTCTACCAGCCCCAGTTCCTTCGCTACCAAACCAATCGATTTCCCTATCTTCACTTGCTTGACCGCTTGTCCTTTGAACTCGACCGTGTATTCCTGCTTCGGTACCTTCTTCATCTTCTCTTCAATAGTAACGTTAATTGTACGTCACCCTTGGAAGACTATTTTTCGGGGGAAGCTCAATTTCCATTAAGCTACGTTCTTCTATTAAAAGAGCGGGATAAATTTACATTATCATCAGATAAAGATGATTTATGGTAGGGAATTATATACAAGCAAGAAAGATTGATGAGTAAAGAAAATAATCAGATTGCTTGCATCGCTTAAGAAGTACATTACAATTCTTATTAGATTTATTGATTATTAAGAGAAAGATTATCAGGGGTAGGAGTAAAATCATTAAATCCAGAATTACTATCGTTTCTTTTTCTTATCACAGCTTTTATTATCTTGGCTGCTTCCTGTTCTATTTCTCAACATCAGCAGTGGGTGCAGGCCTTGCGGTAATGGAACAAAGTGCCAGAGAATTAGGACAGGCATTCTCCGGAGCACCAACCAATACTGAAGATGGCAGCATGGTTTTTTTCAATCCTGCGGCAATGAGCCAAGTACGAGGCAGATTGGTCTCGGTATCAGGTTATCTCACAGCACCATCGGCCATTTTTAGGAATAATGCATCACACTTGAATCCTGTGCTAGGTGGTTCTCCTCTGCAAGGAAACAATGGAGGAAATCCTGGAAATTTAATCGGCTTACCGAATTTCTATTATGTTCATGAATTGACCAATCGAATGGCATTTGGCCTTGGGATTAATATGCCATTCGGTATGCGCAGCAGCTATCATCCGGATTGGAAAGGGCGTTATCAAGCCATTGATTCAGAGCTGTTGACAATGAACTTCAATCCCTCCCTGTCGTTGAAAGTATCGGAGAAATTATCGGTTGGTGCTGGTTTTGATGTGCAATATTTGCAAACTAGATTAACCAATGCGATCGATCTTGGAACAGCCTGCCTCAAATCTTTCGGTCTGGATTCCTGCGCCAGTCAGGGGTTTCTCCCGCAGGCGGCGGATGGACATGTTTCGCTTAAGGGTGACAGTGTGGGATTTGGATACAACTTCGGTGCTTTTTATGCGTTAAGTCAGGATACCCGCTTCGGTGTCAGTTATCGATCCAGAATTGCACATGATGTGCAGGGTAATGCGAATTTTTCTGTGCCGGGTAATGCCAATGTGTTGACGCAAGGTAATTCTTTCGTAGATACTGCTGCACGTACAGCCGTTACATTGCCGGATAATGTTCTGTTTGGTTTTTCCCATCGCTTTAATCCACGTTGGGCTATTTCTGCAGATGCGCTGTGGACGCATTGGAGTCTTGTCCGGGAGCTCAAAACAAATTTTTCATCCGCACAAAGTGATGATGTTCAGAATTTAAAATGGAAAGATACCTGGCGCTATGCGGTGGGTGTCAATTATTTTCCCGAAACCAATCGATGGGTTTTCAGAACCGGATTTGCTTATGACCAAACACCTGTTCCAGACTCACGACATAGATCGCCAAGAATTCCCGATATTAATCGATATTGGCTGACAGCAGGTTTTACTTATACGTTACTGAAAAATATCAATATTCATGGGGCCTACGCCCACTTATTCATGGATGATGCTTCCATCAATCGGGAAGGTGCAACGCGTGATATTCTCATAGGGCAATATTCTGAACAAATCAATATAGGCGGGCTTCAAATGGATTGGCGTTTCTGATCTGAATTAACTCTGAGGATTACCAATGGATAAAAAAGGGCAAATCAATTTCTGGTATCTCATCGCAGCAGTATTGGGCTTATTGTTTGTGCAAAGCCTGTATATACAATATACCAAAGTAGAACCAATTCCCTACAGTCGTTTTCAACATCTTCTGGAACAGGGAAAGGTGGCTGAAATTGCGATTACCGAAAATCAGATTTATGGCACGTTGAAGGAAATGCATGCAGATGGATTCAAGGATTTTGTAACCACGCGTGTAGAGCCGGAGTTGGCAGAAATACTGGATAAACACAACGTGGTTTATACCGGCATTATAAAAAGCACCTGGTTGCGAGATTTACTTTCCTGGATTTTGCCAACCGCCGTTTTTATCGGTATCTGGCTGTTTATCATTCGTCGCATGGATGGTGGCATGAGTAGCGGATTGATGTCAATTGGCAAGAGTCACGCCAAAATATTTGTCGAGAAAGAAACGAAAGTAACTTTTGCCGATGTGGCTGGCGTGGATGAAGCCAAGGAAGAGTTGATTGAAACTGTCAATTTCCTGAAAAATCCGGTTGATTACGGCCGACTGGGTGGACGGGCACCAAAAGGAATTTTGCTGGTTGGTCCACCGGGTACGGGAAAAACATTGCTGGCGCGAGCCGTGGCAGGTGAGGCTGGCGTGCCATTTTTTTCTATCTCCGGTTCTGAATTTGTTGAGATGTTTGTCGGCGTGGGCGCGGCCAGAGTGCGGGATTTGTTTGAGCAAGCACGGCAAATGGCGCCAGCCATCATCTTTATTGACGAACTGGACGCGCTCGGTCGTGCCCGTGGTGCTTACGGATTGGGAGGCGGACACGATGAGAAGGAACAAACGCTGAATCAATTGCTGGCCGAACTGGATGGGTTTGATCCCAGCAGTGGAATCGTGCTGCTTGCGGCTACCAATCGACCGGAAATTCTTGATCCGGCTTTGTTGCGTGCCGGGCGTTTTGATCGCCAGGTATTGGTAGATCGACCTGATAAGATCGGTCGTGAGCAAATTCTTGCCGTACACGCAAAGAAAGTGAAGTTGCATATGGATGTCAAAATCGAACAGATTGCTGCGTTAACACCGGGTTTTACCGGCGCGGATTTGGCGAATCTTATCAATGAAGCAACCTTGCTGGCTACCCGGCGCAATGCAGCATCCGTGACGATGGATGATTTTAATAATGCGATTGAACGAATTGTGGCCGGCCTGGAAAAACGTAACCGCTTGCTGAATCCTGAAGAACGACGGGTAGTGGCATTTCATGAATTGGGGCATGCGATGGTGGCATTGGCACTGCCCGGCACCGACGTAGTGCATAAGGTATCCATTATTCCGCGTGGGGTCGGTGCATTGGGTTATACCATCCAGCGTCCGACAGAAGATCGCTTCCTGATGACTCGTGTAGAATTGCAAAACAAAATGGCAGTATTGCTGGGTGGGCGTGCGGCAGAACAAGTGGTGTTTAATGAAGTGTCGACTGGTGCGGCCGATGATCTGGTGCGTGCCACCGATATTGCCCGTGCCATGGTATTGCGTTATGGCATGAGCGAATTACTGGGGCATGTTGCTTATGATCGTGAACAATCTGTTTTTTTGCAACCCAATATTCCCATGCCACAAAGTCGTAATTACAGTGAAGAGACTGCCAATAAAATTGATATAACCGTGCGCACATTGGTCGATCAGGCATTGGAAAAGGCCGTTGGCATCTTGCAGAACAATCGTGCTTTGCTGGATAAAACGGCTGAGCAGTTACTGAAAACTGAAACACTCAATCAACCAGAGATTGCTCAATTAAAGCAGGCGATTGTTCCACTATGATAATCAATATCTAAGAACAATGAGTCGCCGAAGGCGCATGACTACTACAATACAACTTACCTTGTTTTATTATCAGCGAAAGGAGGATTTATGTACTGATTTTGGCTAAATTCTTTTATTCTATATTGTCCATATTACATTCAATTGAGAATCGATAGCCAGTTCCTCTAACAGTTTGTACCAGATTTTCTTTACCAACAGCTTCAAGAATCTTTCGAAGCCTGCGAATATGTACATCAACCGTGCGATCTTCAATAAACACATGATCACCCCATACTCGATCAAGTAACTGTGCACGTGTATGTACTCGTTCTTTATAGGCCATCAGAAAATGTAAAAGACGAAATTCAGTAGGGCCAAGTGTTATTTCTAATGGTTTTAATAGCTTGTCGTTCGTATTTACATATACCCGGTGTGTTATTGGATCGAGTTTTAATCCGCCAATTTCAATAATCTCATCGGACATTTCTGGTAAACGTCGACGCAGCACAGCCTTAATTCTGGCGATTAGTTCGCGCGGGGAAAAGGGTTTAGTAATGTAATCATCTGCGCCGGCTTCTAACCCGGAAATCTTGTCATTTTCTTGGATTCGAGCAGTCAACATAATAATTGGAATAGCTTTCGTGCGTTCTTCTCGCCTTAATCTACGTGCAAACTCCAGACCGCTCATATCAGGTAGCATCCAATCCAGTAATACAAGATCGGGCAAAACATTATTAATCATTTTTCTTGCATGTTCTGCATTATCCGCACATAGAACCATATGGCCTGCTTTTTTTAGATTAAGTGCTATTAATTCCTGAATCGCAGGTTCATCTTCAACAACCAGTATTGTTACAGCCATCAGCGACTCCATTTACATTTAATGTAATTACAAGATGCTGAGATACTATAAAGAAAGCATTACATAATTATGACAATTTTGTAAAAATGTGATTATTATAAATATATCAATTAGTTAAATTGTAAATTATTTTAACTCTGTACTATGTAGTACAAGGTTCCTGACATTCTGGAGCAGGAATGTGATGTAGTGATAACTGGAATGAGTCATTAAAACGTCACAAAAACTTAATTTGATTGCCATTAAGCTGACATAGAAAAAGGCTATCGTGTGGTTATGAATTTGAGAACAATAATTTCATTACAACATACTAACGAGGACATAATGATCAACAGAATCTTGATAAACAATGAATTAATTGAGTTAACAATTTTTGTTATTTTTTCTGCAGCTATCTACGTGATTGCATCTACACTTATTTTCCTTACTTTGTAAAATGCCACATTTGATTCTTTTGCTGATTCATATTTCAAACCTGGTACCCATAATCGATATAAGGCAGAGAGTACCCCAATAGGCTATTTGTTGTTATCCAAATATAAGACCATACCAAGTCGGAGAATCAAACAGCAAATAACAACAGATATTGATACTGTTTTATTCCGTTGTGTTGCAAGTTGCAAAAAAACACATACTACTTTTACAGATAATTTCCTTTCTTTAATAGACAAACATTTCATATTACATATTCAGCCATAAGAAATTGAAATAAATATGTAATACCTCCCTATAAGTTAAATAACTTTTATTAAACAAACTGCTATTAATCTTATAATTCTCCTTGTACATCTTTTGGCAAAAAGTAAATAAAACTTAATGACACTTAAATGTCATGAAAGTGAAATATTCAGCTTGTAGTATTCAGCCATTCATTGTTAATGAAGGATTAATTCCAGATTAGATATTTAATCCATTGTTGATGTACTCCAACTTATTAGATTTATTAAGTTAAATAGGATTTATGCTTAAACATTTTTTTAAAAAAATAATTTTATTAGTCGGATTAAAGATGATATTGCTTTTTGCCCCTATGGCAATGGGAGATAGTCTGGAAAATTTAGCGAAATCACTCGCCAAGATTCGTGGTGAAGTCGAAACACTCCAAACACAGCTTGACGCTGAGAAGGATAAGCATGGAGGCAAAATGTCTTCTCTGACTTCGCAACTGGCAGACTTAAGTGTTGAAGAAAGAAGACAAAAACTAAGTATCGAGAAACTACAGCATTCCATAGGAAAAATGACTGAGGGTGCCAAGAAAGCGGAACAGTCAGGCGAGAGTCTGAAACCTGTCTTGCTGGAGATACTAAAAGAGTATAAGCAATATATTCAGACAGGTTTTCCATTCAAGACGGAAGACCGTATCAAGGCGATTGGAGATCTGGAGAATAAAGTGGTTAATCAATTGATTGATCCTAATAAAGCAGTTAATCAGGCATGGTCATTAATAGAAGATGAAATTCGCTTAAGTAAGGAAAATGGAATCTATCAACAAACTGTATCGCTGGATGGAGAAAAAGTGCTGGTTGATATTGCAAAATTAGGCACAGTTTTCCTTTTTTTTCAAACGAGAGATAGCCGGGTTGGAATGGCCAGACCATCTGTTGATAGCGGCTGGAAATTTGAGACCGTCGATAGCACTAACGATATTGAACGGATCGCAAATTTATTCAATTCGTTGAAAAAACAAATACGCCAAGGTTATTTTGAAATACCTAATCCGCTGAGAAAATGAAAAAAGCACTATTAATATCGTTGCTACTGATGTCAATGGCAAATCCGGTCATTGCCAAAGAAGATAAATCCGTAGTGTCTACGGAGGATATATCTGTATCAGCGCCAGAAGAAAAACCAGGTATTGCTTCACCCAAGAAACAGAGCTTGCCAAAGCAAGAGACAGTTAATCTGGAAACGGCTTACAAACGTGAATATGCTTTTTTGGAAGCACAGAAGCGGGAATTGATCGATCGACTAAAAAACTATCAATCCAGTGTCGGTCGTGAAGAACAAGCACTCAGTAACAAGATTAATAGCCTTGAACGGAGTTCGGTTGAACGCTCAGCCAAAATTGATCAACTCAACGCGCAACTGACAGAGGTCGAGCGTAAAGAAGCTGCTGTTACTGAACGCAGCGATGCCTTGGAGACAACCTATTTACAGGCAGAGGCGACCCTTAAAAACCATGGCATCGAAATGCCTTCATCCATAAAAGAAGCCACAGGCAATGATCAAATCAAAATAGGTTATTTTTTCAAACACGCATTATCCCTGCTTCAAGGACTGGGAGCGACACAAATTAAACCAGGGAATTTTTTCTTGGAGAATGGTAAACAAACTCAGGGAAATCTCATTCATCTAGGCAATATTGCGGCTTATGGTGTTAGTACTGAGGGGGGCGGTAGTTTGGTGCCCGCGGGCGGTGGTGAGTTCAAAGTGTGGAAAGGCTCTGGTTCCGATACCGCTACGGCTTTGAACAAAAATCAGCAGCCTGACATATTGCAGTTATATTTATTTGAATCACGGACAAACACTGTCGAAGAAGCATCCGAAAAAACTATCGTTGGCATTATCGATTCGGGCGGCCCGATTGGTTGGGTTATCGTAATACTTGGCGGTGTTGCGGTCTTGCTTATCCTGATCCGGGTTTATTTGCTGCGTTCGAATGGCGCTAATACAAAGCATCTTACTGATCAGATCATCCAACAGCTTGCTGCAGGTAATCTGGATGTTGCTAAAAAAAGTTGTGAAGACGATTCGTCTGCTATAGGACGGGTTTTGCACTATACCTTGCGTCATTTGAAAGATGACAGGGATCACATGGAGGGTATTGTATACGAGGCGATCCTGCAAGAATCTGGCCCGCTGGATCGGTTTGGGCCAGCCATTCTGGTGATTGCCTCGATAGCGCCACTACTCGGTTTGTTGGGGACCGTAACCGGGATGATTGAAACTTTTGACATGATCACCGAGTTTGGTACTGGTGATCCAAAATTATTATCTGAAGGTATAGCCATCGCTCTGGTCACAACAGAATTAGGTCTGATTGTCGCAATTCCAGCTTTATTGCTGGGATCTATATTGTCTTCCTGGGCAAGAAATATTAAACATGATATGGAGCATTCAGCACTCAGAATCATTAATATTTTTCTAGGGGGCGGGCTTGATTTGGAGGAAGTGAGTATTCCTGCTGTTAATGAAAATAACCTGGCATTAAATAACGCTTGAAATGAATTTTTCAGAGCAAATTATATTAATTAAGGAGTTGTTTGTCGCAGGTGGAATTGTCATGCCGCCACTATTACTTTGTATCTTGCTCCTTTGGTATGGAGTGGGATATCGATTCTGGGTCATGAAAGAACCAAAATTGATGGGTGTACGCGATATGCTGAAATACTATCAGGAACACACTGATAAGCCAGCGAAAAATATTGTTGCACAGGCGATACGGCAAGGTATTGAGTTAAAGAAGAAAGGTGTCAGAAACTTGCGACGCCATCTGGATGCTGCTTTTTATGACTATGAAAGAGAAATCGGAAAATTTTCTGTGCTTAGTCATGTGGTCATTGTCATCTCTCCATTGCTGGGTTTATTGGGAACAGTAATTGGAATGATAGAGACCTTTGATTCGCTGGCAACAATGACGCTGCATTCTCAATCTGGTGGCATTGCGGGTGGGATTTCGCAAGCTTTGTTTACCACTCAGATGGGTCTAACGGTTGCGATTCCAGGTTTATTGGCGCATAGCATTCTCAACAGGAAGCAACGCCAGATTGAGCAGGATCTTTCTCAAGTTAAAGATCTGTTGTGTCATCAAGCTACCACTGTCAAAAAACTTAATGAGAAGTAACGAACTATGAGATGCAGAGAATCCAATGAAGCTGAAGCCACGATAGATATGGCGCCATTGATTGACATTGTTTTTATTTTGCTGATTTTTTTTATGGTTACTACGACCTTCGTAAAAGATATGAAACTTGAATTGGAGCGACCTAAAGCCAGTAGTTCAATGGCCGCCTCAAGTAAAGCTATCCGTTTGTTTATTGATCGGAATGGAGATACTTATATGGATGGCGAACCGGTACGTTTGTGGCTGATACAAAGCAAATTACGTGATTTATTGAGCACTTCTTCCAATAAAGTGGTTTTAGTCGTTACTGATGAAGGTGTTCCTGCAGGGAAACTGGTTGAAGTAGTTGATCAGGCGCGTTTGGCAGGGGCAGAGAGTGTAGGTGTTGCAACTAAAAAAGAAGCGGGGTGATAATAATATGGAAACAAAACAATTGAATCAACACTTTGCAGGCATTGTATCAATGTTATTTGGGCTGATTCTGGTTTTTGGTTTGATATTAACTATGAATCATTATATGGGGAAGACTGAGAAAATACCTGCGCAAGAAGTGACAGAAATCAGTATGACCAAAGAAATCAAACAGGAGCCTAAGAAAGAGATTAAAAAAATAGAGCCTAAAAAAGTGACCAGACCTCAAACACCGGTACCTTTTAAAGGGCTTGACACAGCACTGTCTGGCATTGATCTTGGATCGCTGGGTCTGGATGATGGACAGGGAAGAGGTTTGGATGATGGCTTGTTAGGTAAGACAGGTAATGCCGTAATGACAGCAGAGTTAGTGGATGTTCCACCGAAGCCTGTCACAAGAGGAGCTTTTAAATACCCGCCAGCAGCAAAAAAGAATGGCGTTAAAGGCTATGTTCTTTTGTCGGTACTCGTTGAAGTTGATGGATCAGTCAATCAGGTACAAGTGCTGGAGTCAAATCCATCTGGAATCTTTGATGCAGCTGCTTTGCAAGGTATTCGTGCATGGCACTTCGAGCCGGCAAAATATAAGGGAGATACTGTCAGAGTTTGGGCAAAACAAAAGATTCGTTTTGATCTTTCCTGATTCTTCAGCTTATTGCTTGATTCTGATGAATAAAATGAAATACAAGCTACAGATAGCCACGCCGATCTATTATCTTATTGTTGTTTTTGTCCTTGGATACTACAGCAACTCTGTATGGGCATCCGAAAATAAAACGCAATCCACCGATTTTATTGAGCTTGCTGCCATCATGCTTAAAGACGGTCACAGCGATCGTGCTTTATTAGCATTACAAAGTGTTGATCTGGAAAATAAGAAAACAGATTTGGCAAGATTTTACACGCTGCAGGGTCTCGCTTATATGAATCTGAATGACCTGGAAGCAGCTAGAGATAGCCTGCAACAAGCTATTAAGAATGGACAGAAAGATCAAGCAATTTTTATCTATTTGGCACAAGTCTATTTCGGGCTTAAAGATTACCAGAAAACAATTCAGGCCATTGTGAAGGCGGGTGATCAGGTCAATAAAGACGCTTCCTTAATTAGTTTAAAAGCTGAAGCCTATTGGCACCTGAAAGAAACGGATGCTGCCATTGATACTTTAAATGAAGGGCAGAAAATTTTCCCGGCAGATTTTCGTTTCCTGAAACGCAAGGTTTTTTATCTTGTCGAGCTTGAGTTATATCAGGAAGCAGTGAAGCTAGGCAGAGAATACCTTAAGCGATCAAAAGCGGCTGCAGCCGATTATATTGCGTTTGGAAATGCGCTCAGACTTAGCAGGGAATATCAGGAAGCATTGAATATTCTGGAAATTGCCCGGTTGCAGTTTCCTCACGATGAAATGGTTGCAAAACTGTTAGCACATACTTATCTGGATCAAGGAAAACTCAATTCAGCAGCATTTATTCTTGAGCAGGCTGCTTTACTGAATCCAGGTTTACAAGCTGAAGCTGCGGAGATTTACCGGCGTGCCGGTCGTTTTCATAAGGCATTAACACTCAATGAAAGTATCAATGATCAGAAAATAAAATTTAAACAAAGATTGTCCATTTTTATTGCACTAAAGCAGTTTGAGCGTGCAGCCAATATGGAATCCAGTTTATATCGAAGCGGATTATTGGAAGATCAAGATGTTCGGTATGCACTTGCTTATGCTTTATTTTCTAGTGGACGCTTTCCTGAAGCTAATAAACATCTGGATCACTTGAAAAATGCCGAGCTTTTTAGAAAAGGAACTGAGCTTCGTCGATTGATGGAAGTTTGCAAAACTGAGCCATGGCAATGTACATAATTCTATTACTTGCAATACAGAAATCGTGCTATGGGTACTTAAAACCACGATTTGTTATCAATCAGCCGATCGAAAATACTAATCGTGGAACACCATTCATTGTATTTCTCTTCATACCGCCTTAACGCCTACCTGACACTATCTACTTAACTGACTTACTCAAAAATTATCTTCACAAGCAACTGGATTGCAGATGAAGAGGGGGCTTAGTACGCCAAATGAATGCTGAATCTTACAAATCTTTCTGGTTTTATGTTGTGCGAGCAAACTTGAATCATCAATATTCCTATCATGGTTCCCAAAGTAGAAATTATAGAAATGTCTTGAAGCAAGTATTGCTTTTCTTGCTGGTTTTTATTGTTATGGTTTTGATAAATCCTTCTGCGTGGGGAAATACTGAAAAAGCTGAATTTTCAATCCATCTGTTTCAGGATGGATTGCCCGTTGCTGATGCTGAAGTGTCTATTTATAGCGAAGCGTACGAGAAAACGAATCCAAAAATGATCTTTGAGGCCATTCCTTCCACTTTGAGCTGGAAAGCTGATGGGGATTCTCCAATTAAAACTAACTCAAATGGAAGTTTGGCCGGGAAATTGCCGCCTGGGTATTATCACATTACGATCAAAGCAAAAGATCAGGAATTTTCTTTTAATTTGCCACTACGGTCTGCAGAGAATGCACAAATTCTTGTCACTTTTTATACGAATAACAAGAAACCCTTATTAAATATTGAAAGTTCAGTGGCTGGTACGATTGCAGGATTAGATACTGCTGTTGAAAAAACACATGATAAAGGTGAAGGAACAGTCATTGTGCAAGTTTTATCAGCAGAGACCGGAAGACCCGTTAAGGATGTGCAGGTTTTTCTAAGCGGATTAAAACAAAAACTAAGAACTGATGAGCAAGGGCAGATAATGGCGACTGTACCTACAGGCAGTTATAGCGTTTCTTTGTTACATAATGCTTATAGCAGTCAAACACTGGACGAGGTGAAAATTGAAAATGGGCAGAGTACAGATTTAAGTTTTAAATTGACACCCGCAGGTGTTGAACTGGCTGAATATGTAGTTCTGGAACCTCATCTTGCCGGCACCATCGCATCTGTTATTGAGGAACAAAGAGCCTCATCGGCAGTGACGACCGTTCTGGGGGCTGAACAATTTAGTCGCAGTGGTGATGGTGATGCTGCCAGTGCACTGCGAAGGGCTTCCGGTCTGACACTGGTTGGTGGTCAGTTCATTTTTATCCGTGGACTGAGTGAGCGATTTTCCACGACACTGGTGAATGGTGCGGCAATTCCCAGTCCCGATGCGACAAGACGTGTAGTGCCATTGGATCTTTTTCCGACCAATATTCTTGAAAGTGTGATGGTTCAAAAAACCTATTCGGCAGATCGTCCTGCGGAATTTGCGGGTGGTACGGTAGAGCTACGTACGCGTGGAATTCCAGACGCATTTTTCTTCAATTTAAATTTGCAGACAGGCCTCAATGATAATACAACTTTTAAGGATGGCCTGACTTACAAGGGGGGTGGAAGCGATTTTACAAGTTATGACGATGGTGCACGTGCTTTACCGGATTCGATTGCTGATGCAACCAAAAATGGCGGAACCATACAGCCAGTATCAATGTTTAATCCAAACGGGCTTACTCCTACCCAGATCGAAAAGCTTGGTGAGGATTTATCAGGGGTATGGAATATCAACAAGAAAAAACGTGGACCCGATACCGGTTTTCAGGCATCAATGGGGGATAGTTTTTCGCTGGGAGATTTTAGGCTAGGTTATATTGCTGCGGCAGGCTGGAAACAGGAATTCAGGAAACAAAATGAAATCAATCGAGAATTTGTCGCTGCTGATACCGGTGATGGTGGTTTAAGAAAAGTTCAGGATTTTTATATGCAAAGATCGCTGCGCGAAGTGCAGTTAACCGGCTATGCGGCAACGGAACTTCACTACAAAGACAACCACCGGTTATTTGCCAAAACGATGTTTCTGCGCCAGGCGTTTGATGAAGCCAGGGTTTCTCAAGGTTTCACCGATGCGGAGACGAATGATATTCGTAGAACGAGACTTAAATTCTTCTCCAATCAGTTGTTGATGAATCAGGTCGGCGGTGATCATCGATTTGATTGGCTGAAAGATTTATCCATTAATTGGTTATATACCAATGCAACAGCTAACAGGGATGAGCCTAAAACACGGGATTATCGTTTTGATTCAAATGGCCAGGGTAACTATTATTTTGCTCAGCGACCAGATAGTAATCAGATTATGTATTCAGACTTGGTCGACAAAGATCAGAGTTGGCGTGTTGACGGAAAATTACCTATGCAGCTTTCAACCAATCATAAAGTCACGGTGAGCAGTGGTTTTATTAACCAGAGTAAAACCAGAGATTCAGGTATTCAGCGCTTTAATTATTTTCCAGTTGGTTCTGATGGGTTTAGCTCAACTGTTCTATCACAGTCAACTCTGGAAAATATATTGCAGCCTCAATATATCGGTGCAAATGGATACCAGCTTCGCGATGTGACGCGCGGCAGTGATCGGTATAACGCTTCCCAGAATCTTTTTTCTTATTATGGAAAAATGGACTGGATGTTCTATGACAGGGTCAACTTAACAGGCGGATTGCGCTGGGAAGACAATAATCAAAAAGTTGAAACTTTTTTGAATAATAGACCTACTACTGCCAGGCTTAACGGGGTTGATATGTTGCCATCTGCAGTTGCGACTTTTTTTCTCACTGACAAGCAGCAACTTCGTGCAGGTTTCAGTCAAACGTTGTCAAGACCGGATTTCAGGGAATTATCGTCAGCACCCTTTACTGATATTAATACAAATCAGGAAACCGTCGGTAATCCTCTCTTGAAACAAACAAGTATTACCAATCTCGATGCACGTTGGGAATATTATTTATCCCCAACCGAAAATATTTTTGCCAGCTTCTTCTGGAAAGATTTAACCAATCCGATTGAGTTGGTTGCGGTTCAAGGAACTGCTGGACTTAATACCTACCAGAATACCGATAAAGCCAATATCTATGGGTTTGAACTGGAGTTATTAAAGAAACTGGATTTTGTTCATCCGAGTCTGCAGAATTTTTATATCGGAGGCAATTACACCTGGTCAGCATCCAATGCGCAATTGACCGGCCAGAATCTTATAGCGCAAACGACGAATAACCGACCGCTGCAGGGGCATTCAGCGCAGATTTTTAATTTTCAGATCGGCTATGACAATCCGGCCTGGAAAACGCAAGCCACTTTGCTATATAACGTTGCCAGTAAGCGAATCATGGCAGCCGGTGTCCTCGGTGCACCAGATAAATATGAACAACCTGTGCATCAACTGGATTTTGTACTCAGTCAGAATTTATATAAAGGATTATCGATGCAAGCTTC
>ERZ1292630.3260-Hain-H41-02um-R3-3260-length-14400-cov-25_pt1 | contig 14400 bp, 15 predicted proteins | sample MGYA00564408_ERZ1292630 | MGnify/ENA primary metagenome ERZ1292630 (study PRJEB36523, sample SAMEA6512641) | groundwater metagenome | collected 2019-01-08 | study: AquaDiva: Metagenomics assemblies of 32 groundwater samples | reverse complement strand
CGCCGCGTAGTTTGCAGGGGCCTTCTCGATCACGATGGCGTAACGCATGTTAGTTTGCTCCCTTTCTCCAACCGGCTTGTTTAAAGATACTATTCAGAGTTCCAGGAGGCAAGTCATCGCTGGGTTTGCCTGCAACGGTCACACGACCCGGCTTCGTCTGGTGCTTGAATTGTCTGTGGCTGCCTTTGGTTGCGACGAGGAACCAGCCATCTTCTCGCAACTTGTCCAGTACATCGCCGACTTTCACGGCGTCATTTTAGCGCAGTCGTTGCAAGAAACCAAACTCGCTTTACGCGTACGTGAAACCAGTTGGATGCTATTGTCTCTGAAAGCTCAGCTACGTCAGCCTCCCACCCGCGTCCGTCCTCGTCTCTCGCTGAAAGTCCGGCCGTTTCACGTTTCACGTTTTACGTTTCACGAGAAGAAGGATGAGTCGTTTGTGATAGTCTCTTGAATTGATGACGGCACGGTCCCACCATACCGGCCTGGCCGTGATTGCGGTGTTCAAGGTGGTGAAGGGTCTGCTGTTACTTCTCCTCGGGTTGGGCCTCCTCAAATTGGTACATGCTGAGATTGCCACGCTGTTCTCGCTTCTGATCGAAGCGCTGCATTTGAATGCGCCGACTCGCGCCTCATCTATGCCCTGGTACTGAAAGTGGATGCGTTGCAACCTCATACTGTGCTGTTGGCGGGGCTCGTTAGTCTGGGCTATGCGGGGATGTTGTTAGTGGAGGGCGTTGGACTATGGCTGGAGTTCACCTGGGCCGCGTATCTGACGGTGGTGTCAACGAGCCTGCTGCTTCCGTTCGAACTCTATGAGGTCTTTGAACAGGTGTCGATGCTTCGGGTCGGTGTGTTGCTGTTGAATCTGGTCATTGTGCTCTACCTCATCAGCCAATTGAGGCGCCATACCTTGCGAGCAAGGACACATCTTCCTGGGCATGACTCGGTCGCATGATGAAAGCGGGATTCACGCCATTTGCGTTTCACCTTTCGCGAGTGAAAGGCTCCGCCAGGAACCCACAGCGTCAGAGGCGCAAAGAGGTGTCGCCAATAGGTTCTGAGCATGGTTTCGTGCCGATAGAGGGATGTACTTCCTGTACAATTGACAGCTACAGCGCCTTGACGTACCCTTCGGTACGCGTAGCACGATGCCGTACGATTATTGACAGGGCTTCGTTTTTTAACCAGCACACAAGGAGCACATTCTCATGGTGACAAGATTGATTATGCCACTCGTGGCTGTCGGCGCCTTGCTGCTCGTGGCAGGCACGGCGACGGCGGCTGAAGAGAAGCTGAATGTGGAGTATTCCGCAGACCAGGTGATCGAAGCCGAAGACGGAGCAATGAAGGGTCGTATATTTTACACTCCCACGAAGGAACGCCGAGAGATGAACCAGGGTGGGCAGAACATGATCATGATTACGCGTCACGATAAGAAGGTTGCGTGGACGGTGATGCCGGAAGAACATATGTATATGGAGATGGCCATGAAGCCGTCTGCCGATAAGGACAAGACGGACATGTCTGCGTACAAGATCGAGCAAACTCCAGTCGGCCAGGAGATGTTGAACGGCGTGAACATGAACAAAAGCAAGATCATCATGACCCACAGTAGCGGGAGTAAAATGGGTGGGTTCATGTGGATGACAAAGGAAGGCATCATGGCCAAGATCGATGCGATCTCAGTCGAAAAGGGCAGCAAGGATCGCTTCAAGATGGAGCAGACGAATATCAAGGTTGGGAAGCAGCCCGCCGACTTATTTGAACTTCCGCGTGGTGTAGAAAAGATGGATATGGGCGGCATGGGTATGGACATGATGAAGGGCATGATGGGGCGATAGGGAGGCGGCTGTGAAGACGACCAAGATCGGGAGTTGTGTCATAGCGGTCGTTATAGGACTCTGGGGTTCGGCTGCTTGGGCTGATTCGCTCTGTCCTGATCTGGCGCAGCAAGCAGCTGCGGACGCACAGGTAAAGCAGGCGGAAGTGCTCGATCGGGCAGGCAAGGCACGCGAGGCCTATGGCGCGGCGAAGAAAGCGAACTTTGACTGTGTGACCGACTATAAGCGGCACGAAGCACTGCTGAAGCGTACAGCCAAGGTTGTCGGTGCGGAAGAGGAAAAGAAGGGGAAACTCAACGAGGCATTCGAGTGGTATGAGCGCGCACAGAGCGAGGCGGACGCGGGTCGTATGCAACGCAAAATGGTCGAATCGAAACCGAACGACATTAATACGGTGTCGCACGCCATCGACTATTTCAGAAACCACAACAATGCGGCTCAAGAAAAAGCCATGCGGGCGCACGCCTTGAAAAATGTGGAAAAAGTGCTGACTGCAGAGGAGAAGAGCTTTGCGTCGGTCGCAAAGAATTCGCTCACGGAGCTTGGCCTCGCGAAGGACTGGAGCTATTACGCACAGGCCGGTGAAGACCAAGTTCGTGCCAGAGCCGCCAAGCGCGGCGATATTGTGGCTGCCGAGGATGGCCGCAATTTCCTCGAACTGGCGTTGTCCTATTACGATCGCGCGCAGCAGCCGGACAAGGCGCAGAAAGTCCGCGACAAGGCGCGCGCATTGGCCAAGCAGCATGAGAGCAAGGGCGAGGGCCTGGTTGCGGCGGACTATTACGCCATTGCTGGAGACAGTACCAAAGCATCTGCTGTCCAGAAGGAGACAGAAGCACGGGAACAGAAGGCCGAGGAATCCAGGAAGAAGACTTTCAAGAAAGACCAGGATGACCTTGAAAAAGCGCTGGGTTTTTGACGGACTGATGCTATCAACCCCTGTTTCCTTCCATCAGCTGTACGCCAGGTAGCCGTACGGTCTTATCCTCAACGAGAGACGCTTCACAAGCGACGGTTTTTTTAACAACAAAGTGGGGTCTGGCATGAGTGTTGACTTATTGTTGTCTGAATGACCCCAAGCCCCGTCAGTCGCTTGCCATATCCAGTTAGCACTCACTGAAAGCCCGAAGCGCTTCACGTCTCACGTTTTACGTTTCACGAGAGAAAAGCCCCGCCCCCGCGCACGGTCTTCGTCGTTGTATCTCGCTGAAGGTCCTCAGGCGTAACGAGATACGATTCGCGTTTCACGAGGTACGTGCTCATTTGTGATGCGTGCGCTCATGCTGCGTGGGTGCCGGATAGTTGACCGGCAGCAGTCAGCGGCTTGCGCAGTTCTGAACCGGGCGAACTGGATACGCATTGGGCTTTGCAGTAGACTTGTCTCCCAGCGGGCACAAGAGAATGTTCAAAGAACTGCTTCTTCGATCAAAGTCGTATGCTGACGGAATGGAGGTGCGTATTTATGAAGGTGCCGATACTTACCACCATCGTTGTTGTGTGTATCGTAGAGTTCGCGAGCCCGGTACGTGCCCAAGTTGCTCCCGATCCAGTCGATTTTAGGCCGTTCGCCGATGGTCGGCACTGGATCGTGAAGGAGCCCCTGATCTACCGTGTTGGCATCTCGAAGGACAGCGTCACTGTGCCGCGTGGCTTCGTTACCGACCTCGCTAGCATTCCACCGGTGCTGCAATCGCTTATCCAGCAAAATGGCGCTTACCTCCTGCCGGCTGTCGTGCATGACTACCTGTATTGGAAACAAGCATGCACCCGTGAACAGTCCGACGGAGTTCTGCTTCTTGCCATGATAGAAAATAAGGTTTCGACTGTGCACCGCATTGCTATTTACGAAGCCGTTCGGGCAGCTGGCAGCTTCGCATGGGCCGACAACACTCGCGAGCGCTCCGCGCACTTACTTCGGATTATTCCAGAAAATCGTTTGGGAATCCGTGCCAACACAGTGTGGCCGGAGTATCGACGGCAGCTGGTTCAAGAGGGCGCCGTCGATGGTCCTGACATGAAAATTTCCAAAGAGTTCTGCACCAGGGGCGATATGGACGTGAAGGCCGCGTTGGAGACACCTTAAGAAGATCCAAGTAGAAAACACAGGCACATTCTATTTTTTACGCTTCAGTTCCGCCAGCCGCCCACCGCGTTCGGTCCTCATCGTTTCTGGAACGTCGTTCATATTTCGCACGAGGCTAAGAGTATATCGCTTACGTAGAGATAATGGGTCAAGAACCAATGTTTGAATAAACAGGTACGCGTTGAGGATCACACATAGGTGGACCGTTGCGTCCCACACAGGAAGAAAGTTGTGTTAGGATCTGACCGTGCGGAGCAACAAATTCTCTCAGAATGGCTCCCTGAGCCAATTCCAGGAGTCTTCGATGGTTGCAGAAGCGGTTAGCATGACTGGCAAAGTTTGTCAGGGGCTCTAGTTAGATTTGAAAATTGGCTAGGTGATAATCGAGCCAGAAAGGGGTGTCGTTACTAATAACATAGCAGGTCTTTGTTCCTCTCAACTGTGGAGGGCGAGGAAAGATGTCCATGACGGAATTTACCATTGCCCATATCTCTGATCTGCATTTTTCGGAAGGAACTGACCAGAGGAATCCATCCCATCGCCATTCCATTGAGTATCTTATCGGGTTAGAGAAACGCCTCCCTCCTAGTAGCGATCTGGATCTGCTTGTGGTCTCTGGTGATATTAGCGAGTCCGGTGATAGGCAAAGTCTGGTTACAGCAAGCGGATATATTTTTTCGACCATTCCTATCGGTCACGGAGAATTCACCGGGCTCAAGTGTCCTGTTTCCAAAGCAGGCATTGTTCCAGGAAATCACGATGCGTGGAATGCCGGCCGGTCAGGGTCTTTGCTGGAAAGACGACAGAAGTCGCTCGAAAATTACAATTTTGCCTTTCCCGACCACCAGGTACTCGAGAGCCATGGGTCGCGTTACCAATGGTTGGAGAAAAATGGGGCAGGAATTTATCTCGCGTATGTCGATTCATGCTTTTTGGGAGACAACGAAAATCATAGTGGAGCCAACTTCCGGTATGACCAGGCCGTTGCAAAGGGGAAACTCACGATTAAGCAAACTGAACAATTGCTCAGTTGGTATGACTTAGGGATACGGGGGAAGCTAATAAATCCGTCTGGCGGGAGTATCGGTAAAGATATGTTTGCGAATGCACTGAAGATACTGGTTATGCATCATTACCTATTTGAGCCTCCTGAACAATCAAGTGACTACTTTATGCGCATCCAAGATCGGGATGTCGTGTTCCGAAACTTGGCTCTTAGCGATTTCGACGTGCTGCTGTGTGGGCACAAGCATGCGACGGCATTCGACGTGCACTCCTATGGAACAGGGGTTGATGAACGGGCACGCCGGAGACATCTCATTAACCATTTCCGACGCTTAGTTGGCCTTAACTCGCTTCCGATTCAGGCGGTAGATAAGGAGGGAAATCATATATCCAAGGCTTTTACATTCATGGCCAATCTCCTTGCAAAGCTGGCGCGGCAGCGTAATGTTGGTGTCGATACAGTCGCTTTGGCTGAACAAGTCGTGAACGAATTGATCCAAGGACTTGATGACCCGACTGGTCTAGAGAAAATGATAATGGAGGCGATTGAGAAGAATGGGCCGATCGGTGAGGACGATTTTGAAGCAGCGGAGTGGAGAGAAATAGCGGGAAGAGTATCTAATGCCTTGTCAGCAGCCCAAAGACAGAAATTTAGGCAGTCAGCGAGTCGAATCATGAATATGTCTAAGTCGCTTCATGCACGGCCGTTCCTTCAAGTTATGTGTGGATCGTCTGCAAAAGCTTCAGGGGCGTTTTCTCAAGAGAGAGCCTTTAACATCTATCGAATCGTCAACGACTCGAATCACTGGTTGTTTCAATGCGACAGATATGTGTGGGATTCACAACAGCACCAATATCCTCAAGAGCCCCTGAGACTCTATCATTCTTTTGAATGAACAAAGCAACGGAGGGCAAGAGGGCTCGCTCATACGCTTTTGCTAAGGACTCAGCCCCGCTAACTCCCCACCGCGTCCAGTCCGCGTCGTTTGTGAAGCCTGAGACGGCGCATCAATTGATTCATTGTCCGAGGAATTGACGACGTATTCATTATCCAGGCTTGTCGCAAAGACGGATCTGCGATTGAGGCAGTTGTGCCACGAATGATGTGGGCTAGCTCTTTGTGGCGGTCAGGTCATTGACCAAGGTGCGGAAGGTTTCGTTCTTCATGAAGCGCTGAAAGGACGAGTCCTGGCGTGGATCGGGCATCCCTTTTTCGCCAGGATTCTGATTCTTGCGATAGCGAAACGCCGTCGCGAGCGACTGCATCGCATGATCGAGGTCGTTCATCCCTGCAAACGTGCCGGCCAAATTGTAGTGGAACATCGGGTAGGCAGGGTCGGCCTGTATGCCCTGTTCAAACGTGGATCTCGCTTCCTTGAGATGACCGGTCATTCCATAGGCTATGCCTAGATTGTTGATCAGGCCACGCCAAAGATTCCGGTCGAGTTGCGGCTCTACTTTTTCAAGCTCGAATGCTTTCTGATAGGGTGGAATGGCTTGGGCGTAGTTGCTCTGCAGGTAGAGTGCGTTTCCTATATCGAGTAATTCCCTGCTGTTCGGCGGTGCTGGCGGCTGGACCTGGGGCTTAATCTGTGGCGGTGGCTGGGTCTTGGTCTGTCTCTGTTTAACCTCTGAGGGACCCGACTGTAAGCGAACGGAATTGAGAATCGACTGAAAGAGCGGCGCGTCGGCCGTGGTGTATTGGACCTTGGAAAGATGGATATCGGCGTAGACGTCTTGTTGTGCGAGGCAGGCATACACATTCTTCTGATCAACACGGACTCCCTCGAACTTATGAAGGATATACTCGAGGGTGGGTAGCTTGCCCGCGGTGTCGAGTTTGATGTCCTGACCTCGGGTGGCTAAGGGGCCGTTCTGTATCAGTTTAAGCTGGTCTATGCAGCCTTGTGCTGAGGCCTGGGTTGGGACTATCTCGAGGGTGACTGACACGTTGAGTCCTGTTTTGGGATGTGAGGCCATGAGATAGCGGCGACCATCGGGCTTTACAAGATCGAGGTCTTTCTTGAAGCCGGCTAAATCAATCGAAAGTCCCAAGCCTTTCTCAGGCCACGTCACAAATGTTGGAGACTCGTTCTCTTCTGCAACGGCCTGTGAGATGCCCGTAGGCTCTGACGGTATGAAGAACCAGAGGCTCAATGTGAAAACCACGAGCACCGCTACGGAGTTGGGGTGCTTTCTATTGCTTACCATATGTCCTCGTCTCTTGACACGATGTCATTCTTGCACCACCAGTGTAGGATATGACCTGGTTCCTCGAAAGAGAATTACTTTTTATGGCATGAGGTAAACAGGAATATTCTACTGCTCTGATTCCGCAGTCCAGTTGTCAGTCCCTTCAATCGCCTCTCGTCTCTCACTAAAAACCCGAAACGTAGTCAGATCTCGCGGTTCACATTTTTCGAGAGGAAAATCTGGCCAGCCACTACCTCTTAAGAGGGGGGGGCGATTCTGAATAACAAGGTTGACAGTCTTAGAGACTGCAAGTAGCCTTGTTTAGGAAATTTAACTGGCAGAGGGTCGGAATGGATATACAGGAAGAGCTTGTCCAGTACGCGAAAGCGTTGCCGCATGAAACGCGGCTATCCATTCTCATGGCGTTCCCAGAAGCGAAATTGCACAAGCATGTGAAGGCATTGTTTGAGCGTATGGAGCCAAGTTATAGAACGGCGATCACTTACGGTGTGAATGGACATGGCAAAGACTTAGTGATTGTTAAAAAAGATAACCTCGGCATCGATGTCACGGCGGTTGTCGTCAAATGCTGGCCTATTACAGAGATAACAGCAGGCGCAGTCGATCAGCTTAAAAGAGAAGTTACGGACATTTTGAAAGCTGGAGCGAGTAAAAAGTTTCAAGAAGTTGAGAACCTAGTCGGGCATGCGCTGGAACATCCCGCTGAAGTAGAAACGATTTTCCAGGATCTTCCCGTGAATAAAATCATGGTGATTGTTGCGGGAGAGTTCAGCCTTCAGGCGAGGAAACAACTAGTCGCGGACGTTCCGATAAACCTGGAGGATGTGCGCGACATCGACTGGCTTATAGGCAAGTGTGTCGAGCATTATCCCCAAGTTTTCTTTGAGCAGGAGGTCATCGATTCCCTTCATGTTCAGATTGCTCAGCTGGAAGCGAAGCATTGGCTGGGGGGCAAGAGGAAAAATCTGTCGGACTACTATGTTGAGATTCTTGTAGCTAAAACAGGTGTGCGAGAAAGAGCCAAGGCGCGGGAGGTGTCGGTGGACAAACCTTCCCACCTCGCGAAGCTTAAAGAGATCATTGAGGAAGATCGCAGGGTGCTTCTAGTCGGTGATCCCAGCAGCGGGAAGTCCGCGGCTTTGGTAAGACTGGCAATCCAGATGTTCCGCGATGCGTTGATGGACGTGATACGTGGGAGTGGAAACAAGCGGCCTTTTGAACTGCCGATCTTAGTGGAAGCCAGGCAAATCTTAGAGATGAATGACACAAGGGCCTTGTTGGGAACACTGGTTGTTTCTCCCGAACTCGAAAGCCGGATGGCCATTACAATGCTGATGGTGGACGCCCTCGACGAGGTGCCTTCATCGAAACGGCAACAGGTATTAGACAAAGCGGCACAGTTTGCGGACGAGCTCAATATCAGTCTTCTGGTCACCAGCAGGAAGATAGAGATGTTGAAGACTCCTCCTGCTGGATTTACAAAGTACGAATTATTGCCCTTTGAAGTCAGTCAGGCGCTGAAACTATTTGCGAAGCTGGTGGAAGGCAATAAGGATAAGCTGAAAGTTCTCAAGTCGGGATTGGAGAAGATTCAATTCAAGATGCCGATGGTGCCCCTGTCTCTCATATTGCTCTTTGAATTGGTTGAAGAGAGAAGAGAGATCCCCGAATCTGTGAACGAACTCTACGACCGCTTCGCAGATATCGCGTTTGGTCGTTGGGATAAAGACAAGGGGATCGAGGTGACGTTTGAATTATCGACTGAAGAAGCGCTTCTTGGCCGCCTTGGCACATATCGAATTGCCTTCAAAAGGAAGGATTGATCTGCGTACGCCGTTAACCCATATGTGTTTATCCTCAACGAGATGCGTTTCACCCCTCGCGGGCTAAGGTTCCCCCTCCTAATGTAGGATACCGCGCCAGTGCCCGCCCCGGTACAATTCGACGTCATGGAGGCTGCCATGGCGTCCCTTCCTTATGCTCGAACCTATCATCGGTTCCCGCTTTTCTATCCTGTCATCTTTGGCGGTACGCCGTTTGTCGGCGAAGGTATGCTGACCAATCTGTCGCTGATGGGGTGCTCCGTCTTGTGCGATCGAGAGGTTCTCTGCGGCAGTGATCTGCGAGTGAGTGTAATGCTTCCCAATCAGATGCGGGCGCTGTCAATTGAGCTCGGCACAATTAAGTGGGTGCGAGGCCATCAGTTTGGGGTGGAGTTTCTTCGCCTGCCGCTTGAGGCACGGCAACGCCTCAATAGCACGCTACGAGTTGAACTCATCGAATTGCTGAAGGCCCGTTCGGGCAGAAGTAAATCGCCAGAATTGCTCAATCCTGGCAGCTAGGCTCCGGCCCGCGTCTCTCGTGAATCGTGAGCGAGACAAGCAAGACAGGCGCGACATGAAATTCAAAGTTCTGGGCTCGAAGCCCAGTAAACCTAAAACTTAGGATCTCAAACCATCATCCGTCCAACCAGTCCCGCTATTCTCGCAAGCCTCGCGAGTCTCGCGCGAAGAACGAGATACGTTTCACGATAACAATCCCACCAGTTGTCCCCCGCGCCCGGCAATCGAAAAGCGTTCGAAATTTTCGATATTGTTTGGCCAAATGTCGATCTGGGGCTATATCTGTAGGGAGCTGTCAGTGATGAGCTGTTGTTCTAATCCGGGGCCACTACAGGACTGAATCGATGCCATCGCCGCTTGAATCCATCCGTCATCTCAGCGAAACCCTATTTCAGTATACGAATGTCGATGACATGGTGAGTCAGGTTCTGCGCACCGCCCTTGAGGTGATAGGGGAAGACGCCGGATCCATCCTACTGGCAGACGACAAAACCAAGCAACTAGTCTTTCGATATGTAGTCGGAGAGAATGCCGATTGCCTTCACGGCACCTCGATTCCCTGGGACAAGGGTATTGCCGGCGCCGTGTTCTGCAGCGGCCAAGCAGAGGTCATCCCCGCCGTACAGCAGGATATCCGGCACTTTTCGGCGACCGACCGGATCACTGGGTATCAGTCAAGGGACATGATCGTGGTTCCACTCAAGCGGTATGGCGGAGCCCCTATCGGCGTCATCGAGGTTCTGAATAAGGCTACCGGACAGATTGACCATGACGATCTCGACCTCTTAGTTGTCATCGCCTCTATCGCCGCCGCCGCCATCGAGCGTACCAATAATGCTGAGGTGTTGCGTCAGAAAGACCTCCAACTACAGCAGTCTCAAAAGATGGAAGCCATGGGCCGGCTGGCAGGAGGCGTTGCCCACGACTTCAACAATCTCCTCACCGTCATGCGAGGATTCACCGAACTGATTGTCGCGACGCTGGACCCCGCGGCTGCTTCGAGACGATATGCAGACGAATTAATGAAGGCTGCCAATCAGGCTTCGGGCCTGACCAATCAGTTGCTGGTCTTCAGTCGAAAGCAGGTATTGGAACCCCGGCTCGTAAATCTGAACAATCTCGTTTCCAATAGCGAGACGATACTGCGGCGGCTTATCGGAAATGACGTTGCTCTATGCACGAACTTGGACCCGCACCTTGACCGGGTCAAGGCCGATCCTGGCCAAATCGAGCAAGTCATTATGAACCTGTGCGTGAATGCCCGCGATGCCATGCCGCAGGGTGGATCGCTGACCATCAAGACGGCGATGACTGAGCTGGACGACTCGCGCTCCCGCGAAGCTCCAGACCTCCATCCAGGACGATATGTTCTGCTCTCAGTCGCAGATACCGGATCCGGCATGGATCGGGCGACGCAGGCCAAACTGTTCGAGCCGTTCTTCACAACGAAAGCGCCGGGGAAAGGAACCGGCTTGGGTCTGTCCATCGTCTATGGGATTGTGAAACAAAGCAATGGTCATGTGACTGTTACCAGCGAGGTGGGGCACGGCACCACGTTCACAATCTATCTACCTCAGGTTGAGGCTTCAGTTCCTGACAGGCGCATAGTTGACCTTGCACCAGCGGCGGACCAGAAAAGTTTGCAGGAACTAGTTCGGTCTGATTAGCCGCCTCAGTCCGTCAGCCGTCCACCGTGTCCGGTCCTCGTCGTTCGTGAATCGTGAGCGAGATAAGCAAGACGTGCGAGACAGCGCGACATGAAGTGCTGGGTTCGAAGTTCTAAGTTCGAAGTTCTGAATTCAAAGTTCCAAACATCGAACTATCCCCCGTCTCGACTTTCTTATTCGCCTCTAACGCAGAACCCAGAACTCAAAACTTCTTCGCCCGTCTCCCTCCCCCACTATTCTCGCGAGTATCGGCAGTCCCGCGCGCCTACCAAATCAGACTTTCCTTATGAGCCTTGGCTGCATCGTGGTAGAAGTAGGCTGTTCTGTCTTGGATGTTACATCGGTTGATGGGCCTTGCTGGATGCCTTCGTCGTTCATGAAGCGTGAAACGTCCGAATCCGGAAACGAACGACGCGTCACAAGATACGCTTCACGGTGTCGAGGGCTTCTAGGAGTCGGTCGAAAGAAAAAGGAGTTGTGCATCAGATGACGTCGAAGATTTTTAAAGCAATAACAAGTGGTCGGGTGGGGCTTGGAGCGGTTGGGGCAGTTGGGGCAGTATGGTGCTGCTGTCTCGTTCTGGGCATGACATGGCCGAATATGGTGTCTGCTGCAGGACGTGAACAGCCGGAACAGACGGTCAAGAAAGAATCTATCATGGAGGGCGTCAAGACTGTGCGAGGACGCTAAGGCGCTGGTTCTCTCGCCCTTGACTATGGATCGATACGATGCGATGAAGCTAGGCGGGGCCATGGCGGTGGTGGGAGGAATGTTTGCCGCTGATCGTCCGATATACGACTTAGTCCAACGCAATAACACGTCAGGCGGCCGTGATATAGCCGACAAGTTCAGCGATTGGGGAGGGCCAGGAGCGTTGCTTGGGCTCAATGCTGGTGTCATTGCCGTTGGTGTGGCCAGTGAGTCGTATGGCGCGGGCAGCAAGTTAAAAGATGCCGGATTGGTCAGTTTAGAGGCCGAAGGCTTTGCCATCGCGGCGACAGCCGCTCTGAAAATGATTACGGGTCGGGAACGGCCTGAAGCAAGTCACGGCGCCACCCAATTTCGTCCTTTTAGCGGATTGGATACCTCGCTCGCATCGACCCATGCCGCGGCAAGTTTTGCTGTCGCGACTGTGTTTGCGGAGCGTTACGAAGGAGCCGGGTGGGTTACCTACCCCCTGGCAGTATTCATTTCTGGTTCCAGGGTCTATTTGGACAAACACTTTTCGCAGACGTGGTAGCGGGGGCGCTCATCGGTTATGGGCTGGGACATTTTCTCAATGCGCGTCATTCTGGAGATCCGACGGACTGGCAGATTCGGCCTCTGGCCCTAGCCCGCATTATTCATGAGCGCTTCTGCTGCAATCGCGGATTCGCTGCTGCAACGCGCCTTCGCTGGCAGGCTCGCCACTCGCCCCCTCGACGTACTGTTCAAGTACGCCTCGGGATCTCGCGGCTCCGCATGCCCGTCTCGCAACGCGACTGCGCGATTTCGCGACGAACCGTCACGAATAATGCGGGCTAGAGGGTGGGCTGGGTGGGGGAATTACGCTTGGGAAGCAGTTCTAACAGGCCTTGGAGGAAGATCGTTATTTGGTTTGTTTGGTTTGTCTCGTTTGTTTGGTTGAATGAAACTAACCAGATGAACCAAATCAACCAGATAAACCAGGGGACGTACCGTGTATCCGCAAATACTCAGGAAGTTTTTATTCGCATGGGACGGGGTCAAGGCTGCTGTTCGATCGGAGCAGAGCATCCGCATCCAACTTGTCATTTCGGTTGTGGTCGTTCTGGCAGGAGGCCTGCTCGGACTCACGCGATTGGAATGGTTGTTTGTGATTTCTGCAATCGGGGTTGTGATATCGCTGGAGCTGCTGAATACCGCGATCGAAAAAATGCTGGATCTTCTCCACCCGGCGAAACATGACAGTGTGAAGTTTATTAAGGATGTCTCGGCTGCGGCAGTGCTGATGTCATCTCTGACCGCCGTCATCGTCGGCCTTATCATATTTTCCCGCCATCTCTTTTGAGGCGCCGCTCTTCTCTCTCGTAACCCCTGAAGCAGTTCACGTCTCGCGTCTTACGTTTCACCAGAGGGAAGGGTGTGCCCTTCGTTGCTCCTGCGTCGTAACAGATGCTGTGCCCATGTTACACTGCGTTCCTCATGTTCGAGGTTATTCTCTTTCAACCGGAAATTCCCCCAAACACCGGCAACATCATTCGGCTCTGCGCCAATACTGGCGTAAGGCTGCATCTCGTGAAACCTCTTGGCTTTACGCTGGAGGATAAGCAATTGCTGCGAGCAGGACTGGACTATCACGAATTTGCCACGATCACGGTCCACGAAAGCTGGGCCGATTGCGCTGCCGGCGTGAAAGATCGCCGCCTGTTTGCCGTCTCTACCAAAGGGACGCAACGATATGATTTGGTGAGCTATGCCGCCGGTGATGCCTTTGTGTTTGGTCCGGAAAGCCGTGGGTTGCCGGCTGAGATTCTAGGAAGCGTCGCAGCCCAGCAGCGAATCCGTGTCCCCATGGTCCCTGGAAACCGGAGCCTCAATCTTTCCAACGCAGTGGCAGTGGTGATCTACGAAGCATGGCGGCAGGTCGGATTTGGAACGGGTGTGTAAGGGAGTGAAGAGCAAGAGCAGATGGTGTATGGCTTATAGCGCGAAACGGGAATGCACAGGATTCTCTTAGCTCGTGCAATCAGCCATATGTTCTTATAGATCGTCTTCTTTGAGGCAACGCCCGAACCCCTGCTGCTCGGCAAAATAATAGGCATAGTGCATGGCTGTCAGATTGGCGATGCGCTCTTCTGCCTCGTCGCGCGTGTCCGCGTAGATGATCTGGATGCTATATCTGGCTGTGAGGGCGTCCAGGAAATCCATCAGCCCAATCTTGTGGTATTGGTTGAGCCGTCCTCCGGCCTTCCGATGCTGGAGTATGCCTTCGATGACCAGGAAGCGAGAGGGGAAGGCGAGGGTCTGTTCAAGTTCATGGAGGAACGGCGGGCGATTGAACGAGGGATTGGAAAAGACGGTGTAGAGTTCTTCGATGCCCATGCGTTTGATGCATAACAGCTCGGGAACTTCAGCAACGGCATAGCCGCTGACGGGCAAGGTTTCTCGCATCGTCCCGGCGATGCGAATGAACCCGTGAAAATCGTAGGGTTGGTACTCTCGAGGGTCAACGTAGAGATGAATGGCCGGCACCATGAGTTTGGGTTGGCCTTGCTGAGAGAGCA
>ERZ1292630.3259-Hain-H41-02um-R3-3259-length-14405-cov-7_pt1 | contig 14405 bp, 12 predicted proteins | sample MGYA00564408_ERZ1292630 | MGnify/ENA primary metagenome ERZ1292630 (study PRJEB36523, sample SAMEA6512641) | groundwater metagenome | collected 2019-01-08 | study: AquaDiva: Metagenomics assemblies of 32 groundwater samples | reverse complement strand
TCGAGGCGCGCTCGCCCAAGGACGCGGGCATGCTGGCGGAAGTCACCGGGACGGTCTCCTTCGGCAAGGATACGAAAGGCAAGCAGCGCCTGGTCATCACCGATCCGGACAGCGTGGCGCACGAGTTCCTGATCACCAAGGATAAGCACGTCATGGTGCACGACGGCCAGGTGGTGAACAAGGGCGAGTTCATCGTCGACGGCCCGGCCGACCCGCACGACATCCTGCGGCTGCAGGGCGTCGAGGCGCTTGCGCGCTACATCACCGACGAAGTGCAGGATGTGTACCGCCTGCAGGGCGTGAAGATCAACGACAAGCACATCGAGGTTATCGTGCGGCAGATGCTGCGCCGGGTGCAGGTCGAGAATGCGGGTGACACCCGTTTCATCCAGGGCGAGCAGGTGGAGCGTGCCGATCTGCTGAAAGAGAACGAAATCGTCGAAGCCGAAGGCAAGAAACCGGGCACCTTCAGCTATATGCTGCTCGGTATCACCAAGGCGTCGCTGTCCACCGATTCCTTCATCTCGGCGGCATCGTTCCAGGAAACCACGCGCGTTCTGACCGAGGCCGCGATCATGGGCAAGAAGGACGATTTGCGCGGCCTGAAAGAGAACGTCATCGTCGGCCGGCTGATCCCGGCGGGAACCGGCATGGCGTACCACAAGGCGCGCAAGACCCTGCCGCCGGTCGAGCTGGTGCTCCCTGAAGGCGAGGGCGCGGGAGAAGCGTCGGTAGCAGAGGAAAGCGTTTAGGTTTCAACGCTTCTGCCGCAGCAAAAAGGCCGGCGCATGCGCCGGTCTCTTTGTTTGCGGACGGCTTCGCTTGGCCCCGCGCTGCGCCGCGCGAATCAACGCTGGCCGACTTTGGCGTCGCGGAAAATTGCTTCCGCGCCGCGCGGTGGCGCGCGCCAGTACTGCTTCGGCGCGCGCACCTCCCCGCCGAGTTCGGCGGCGGCGCGCCAGGCCCAGTGCGGCTCGTAGAGCATGCCGCGGGCGAGCGCGACCATGTCGGCGCGGCCGGTCGCGACAATGTCTTCGGCCTGCCGCGGCTCGGTGATCAGGCCCACGGCGATGGTCGGGATGCCGATTTCCTTGCGGATTGCTTCGGCAAACGGCACCTGATAGCCTGGGCCGGGCGTGATTACTTGCTCGGGCGCCAAGCCACCGCCGGAAGCGTCTATCCAGTCGCAGCCTGCTGCTTTGAGTTGCCGCGCGAACTCGATCGACTGTGGCAGATCCCATCCGCCTTCGATCCAATCGCTGGCCGATATGCGCACGCCGAGCGGCTTCGCCTCGGGCCAGACCTTGCGCACCGCCGAAAACACCTCCAGCGGAAAACGCATGCGATTTTCGAGCGACCCGCCATAGCCGTCGCTGCGCTGATTGGACAGAGGCGAGAGAAACTCATGCAACAGGTAGCCGTGCGCGGCATGCAGTTCGATAGCGTCGATGTCGAGCCGGGCGGCGCGTTGCGCTGCATGAGCAAAAGCCTCGCGCACACGCGCGAGGTCGGCGGTAGTCATTTCCCGCGGCGGCGGCTCCGAGGGCGAAAACGGCAGCGCCGAGGGCGCGATCGGCTCCCAGCCACCTGCTTTCGGTTCCATCAGCTTGCCGCCGTCCCAGGGGGTGTGGCTCGAGCCCTTGCGCCCGGCATGGCCAAGCTGGATCGCCAGCGGCGTGTCGGCATGGCGCCGCAGGGCGGTGACCAGGCGGCGAAAAGCGGTCTCGTTGTCGTCGGAGTACAGCCCGAGACAGCCGGGGGTGATGCGGCCGATCGCCTCGACCGCGGTGGCCTCGATGCACAGCAGCCCGGCGCCGCCCAGGGCAAGCTGCCCGAGATGGATCAGGTGCCAGTCGCCGGCATTGCCCTCCGTCGCCGAGTACTGGCACATCGGCGAGACCATGATGCGGTTCTCCAGCGTCAGCTTGCGCAGCACAAAAGGCGAGAACAGTTTGCTCATTGGGTTTGTTCCTTGAGTAGGGCCAGCGCGCAGGATGCGACGCGGCTTTGGATCGAATCGGCGCGGCTGGTAAGCACGATGGGCACTTTGGCACCTAGCACCAGGCCGGCGCATTCTCCCCGGGCGAGATACACCAGCGCTTTGTAGAGGATGTTGCCGGCTTCCAGCCCCGGCACGAGCAGAATGTCGGGCTGGCCCGCCACTTCGGAGCGAATGCCCTTGATGCGTGCCGCTTCGGCGGAAATCGCGTTGTCCATGGCAAAAGGCCCGTCGACGATGGCGCCGCTGATCTCGCCCGTGCGCGCCATCTCGCGCAGCGCCGGCGCGTCGATGGTTCCGGCTATGGCCGGGTTCACGCTTTCGACCGCGGACAGTATCGCGACCTTGGGCAGGTCGATGCCGATGGCGTGGGCGAAATCCACCGCGTTCTGCACGATGTCGCGCTTGGTGGCGAGGTTGGGCATGATGTTGATCACCGCGTCGACGATGAGCAGCGGCCGCGGGTGTCCCGGCACGTCGATGACGAACACGTGGCTGATGCGCCTCGCGCCGCGCAGCCCGCCTTTGCTTGCGACGGCGGCGCCCATCAGCTCGTCGGTGTGCAGGCTGCCCTTCATCATGGCCCGCGCCCGGCCATCATGGCATAGCGCCACGGCGGCCCGCGCGGCGGCGGCGGGCTCGCCCCCGATGTCGTGCAGCTCGAATGCGGTGACATCCACGCCGGCAGCCTCGGCCGCGGCGAGGATCCTGTCTCGCGGGCCTACCAGCAGCGGCTTGATCAGTTGCGCTTTCGCCGCTTCTGCCGCGGCAAGCAGCGCGTCGCGGTCGCACGGATAGACGATCGCCATCGGCAGCGGCGCGTAGCGGCGGGCGCGGGCGATCAGGTGCTCCAGGTGCGGGCGCGCGCTCATGTGCGGCGCTTGGGTGCCGCGCGCTTGCGCCGGCGTGGCCGGGCGACCTCGTCTTCCTGATAGTAGGTCTGCGTCAGGGCGACGGCGGCGCGGCGCAAGGCCGGCACGTGGGCCAGCGCCTGGTCCAGGGACATGCGCGCAACCGGGGCGTGCACCGCGACCGAAGCGCAGGGTTTCCCGTCCCGCGACAGGACCGGCACGGCAACGCATACCAGGCCGGTGAGGTATTCCTCGTTGTCCGTGCTGGTCTTGTCGCGGCGGATGCGCTCCAGTTCCAGTTCCAGCTTGCCCCTGTCGGTGATCGTATTCTCGGTGTAGCGCTGCAGCGGCAGGTTGTCGAGCAGCTTGGCGCGCTTTGCGCGCGACAGCATGGCGAGAAACAGCTTGCCGCTTGCGGTACAGTGTAACGGCACGCGCGAGCCCGGCTGCAGGTTCATGCGCAGCGGCCAGGCGGTCTCGACCCGGTCGAGGTAGACAACCTCGCTGCCGTCGAGCATGGTGAAATTGCAGGTTTCGCCGATGCCGTCGACCAGCCGCTGCAGGATCGCGTGGCGTGAACCGCGCACCGACGAATTCATCAGTATTTCGGCGCCAAAGCGCGCCAGGCGCGGTCCAACGGTGTAGCGTTTGCCGTCGGGTTCGTGCGCTAGCAGGCCGGAATGCGCCAGCAGGGTGAGGATGCGATACACCGTGGGCTTGGGCAGGTTCACATCGCTCATTACCTCGGTAAGCGAGACAGGTCGGTCGGCGCGCACGATGATTTCAAGCACCGCGATGGCGCGCAGCGTGGCCGAGGTATTGTCCTGTTTGGCGCTCATTCGACAATAATATCAAAAAACGAAACCAACTGTTCTGTTATTTCTTATTGTTGACTTGACATCAAAGCAGTGGTGTGAAAGGATTCAAAAAACGAAACAGTGAATGTCATTTTTACAAATATTGTACAAGGATCAAATCATGGGCAATGAAGCCGCCGTTCAGCGCGTCGTCGTCTCCGGCAAGACCCGCATGACCCCTTCCGAGGCGTTCGTCGAAACCCTGGTCGCCAACGGCGTGACCGACGTGTTCGGCATCGTCGGCTCCGCCTACATGGACGCGCTGGACATTTTCCCCGCCGCCGGCATCCGCTTCATTCCCGTGGCGCACGAGCAGGGCGCCGGGCATATGGCCGACGGCTACGCGCGCGTATCCGGCCGGCACGGCGTGTGCATAGGCCAGAACGGCCCCGGCATCACCAACTTCGTGACCTCGACCGCCGCCGCTTACTGGGCGCACAGCCCGGTGATCGTGGTTACGCCAGAGACCGGAAGCATGGGCATCGGCTTGGGCGGGTTCCAGGAAACCGAACAACTGCCGATTTTCTCCAAGATCACCAAGTTCCAGGCGCACATCAACAACCCCAAGCGCATGGCCGAACTGACCGCGCGCGCCTTCGACCGCGCGCTGCTGGAAATGGGGCCGGCGCAGATCAACATACCGCGCGATTACTTTTACGGCGACCTCGAATGCGAAATCCCGCAGCCGATCCGCATCGAGCGCGGCGCCGGGGGCGAGCAAGCGCTCACTGAGGCGGCGGCGCTCCTGGCCCAGGCCAAATTCCCGGTGATTCTCGCCGGCGGCGGCGTCATCATGTCCGAAGGCATGGCCGAGGCGGTCAAGCTGGCCGAGTTGCTGCACGCGCCGGTGGCCAACAGCTATTTGCACAACGACTCGTTCCCGGCTTCCCATCCGCTCTGGGTCGGCCCGCTCGGCTACCAGGGCTCGAAGGCGGCAATGAAGCTCATCTCGCAGGCCGACGTGGTGCTGGCGCTGGGCACGCGCCTGGGGCCCTTCGGCACCTTGCCCCAGCATGGCCTGGACTACTGGCCGAAGAACGCGAAGATCATCCAGATCGATGCCGACGCGAAAATGCTCGGCTTGGTGAAGCCGATGTCGGTCGGCATCTGCGGCGACGCCAGGGCGGCGGCAGCGGCGCTCACGGCGCGCCTGTCGGGCAAGAATCTCGCCTGCCAGCAAAACAAGGCCGAGCGCGACGCCAGGATCAAGGCCGAGAAGCAGGCGTGGGAAAGTGAGCTCGACAACTGGGCCCACGAGAAGGACCAATGGTCGCTGGAGGTCTCGAAAAATTCCGAGCGCATGCATCCGCGCCAGATGCTGCGCGAGCTGGAAAAGGCGATGCCGAAGGATGCGATGGTGTCGACCGACATCGGCAACATCTGCTCGGTGTCGAACTCCTATCTGCGCTTCGAGCGCACGCGCAGCATGTTCGCCGCGATGAGCTTCGGCAACTGCGGCTATGCCTTCCCCACCATCATAGGCTGCAAGGTCGCCGCGCCCGATCGCCCCGCGGTCGCCTATGTCGGCGACGGCGCGTGGGGCATCAGCTTCAACGAGCTCCTGACCTGCGCGCGCGAAAAAATCGGGGTGACGGTGGTGCTGTTCAACAACGGGCAGTGGGGCGCGGAGAAGAAAAACCATGTGGATTTCTATTCCAACCGCTATGTCGGCGTCAATCTCGACAATCCGAGCTTCGCCGGCATAGCACGCGCCTTCGGCTGCGAGGGGGGCACGGTGGATAAACTGGCCGACGTCGGTCCGGCGCTGCGCGCGGCGTGTGCGGCGCAGAAGCAGGGCAAGACCACGGTGCTCGAGATGATGGTGACGCAGGAGCTGGGCGATCCCTTCCGTCGCGACGCGCTGTCGGTGCCGGTGCGCTACCTGGACAAGTACAAGGCATACAGCGGCAAATAAGCTTTGCGAAGACGGGGGCAAGGCAGGCGCGCTGAAGGAGGGGGATCTCAAGGTGGGGCAGGACAGCCGTTTGAACAGATGCGATCTGCATCAAAGGTAGACGTCGGCGCAGGCGGGGGAGAACGGCATGCCGTTGCCGTGCGCAGGTTCGATGCGCATGTCGGTGATCCGAACCTGTGCGCTCAGCGTTTGCCGAGCAGGCTCAGATAGTGGTGATGCTGGGTGTTGACGAAGCGCACGCGCGTATCCACCGCCAGGTCCTTGTAGGTATAGGCAGTGCGCATGATCTTGAGCACCGCGGCCGGGTGGGCCATTCCCAGCAGCTTCCTCGTCTTTGCATCGGCGAGCACCGCGGAAATCGTTTCGACGGTGCGCACGACCGTGATGCCGTAGCGCATCTGGTACAAGCCATAGGTCGTGGTGTCGCGATCGACAAACAGGTTCTCGCTCATGTCGGGAAACAGTTTTGCCGGCAAACGCAGGTTGTCCACTATCACCGGCTTACCCTGCAGCCGCAGGAGATTCTGCACCATGAACACCAGTTCGCCGCGCCCGATTCCAAGCAATTCTTCGGTCGCCAGATCCGCGCGGCCGCGCTTGAACGACAGCATCTGCGGCTGGGGAAACTCCTTGCGCCCATCGTTGCCGACGATCTGGAAAAACACATTGAGCATGTAGTCGCGCGTGTGGCTGGTGACGAAAGTGCCGCGTCCCTGCTGGCGCACCAGGATATTCTCGGCCACCAATTCATCAATGGCCCTGCGCACCGTGCCGACACTGGCGTTGAAGCGTTTTGCCAGCAGAGGTTCGCTCGGTATGGCCTGGCCGTGGCGCCATTTGCCATCGCGCAGGCTTTCGGTAATCCGTTGCTTCACTTCCTTGTAGAGCGGCTGGCTGCGGTGCATGCGGTGCTCCCGAGGTACGCGGCGCGCAAAACGCCAATTATCCCGCATTTCGAGACAGGTGCCAGTAAACATATATATGACTTTGTGACACATCTATATGATTGGCGAACCCGCCCCGGGGCCGGCGCGGCAGCCGAAAAGGCGAATATAGAATCGCGTAAACAAGGCAATAGACGCAATGATGCACACGCATATGTGTCCAAGCGACGGCCTTTACTTTGCACTCCAGGCGTTTTACATTGCATGAATAGATATATATGACTGATTCAAAGGCGGAGGAAAATCGGACGATGTCCAAGCTGAGAGTGAGCGTGTGGCGCGGCGCCGAAGCGGGCGAATACCGCGGCTACGAGGTTCCACGCCAGGAAAGCCAGAGCGTGCTTGACGTGGTGACCTTCATCCAGCGTTACCTCGATCCCACGCTCGCGTACCGTTTCGCCTGCCGCGTCGGCATGTGCGGTTCGTGCGGGATGACGGTGAACGGCGCGGCGCGCATTTTTCGCGAGGACTATCCGGAGCCGGGGAACCTGGAGCAATCCGCCTTTACCCGCATCCGTCTGCAGGGCGATGCGTACAGCACGCAATTCGTGCCGGTCGAATTCAGCCGCGTCGCTCCGGGAGAAAGCCTGATCGAGCCGGATCCCGCATGAAGCGAAACGCAAAGCCAATTGAAGCAGGTGAGGCGGCGTGATGCCCCGCCTTGAAAAGCTGACGCTGTACCGGCTGTGCGTGCCGCTGTGGACGCCGTATCGCCTCGCGTTCGGGCCGGTGGAGAATTTCGATACCATCATTGTGGAAGCCGTAGATGCGCACGGGAATGCGGGTGTGGGCGAAGCGACCGTGCTCACCGGCTATACCGACGAAACCATAGACGAAAGCTGGCGCGCGGCCAGGCAATTTGCCGCGGAGCTGATCCACTATGATTGCGCCAGCGCGTGGCCCGCGATCACCCGGCTCGGAACGAAGTTCCCGTTCACGGCGACAGCGTTCGGCACCGCGTTCGAAATGCTGGCGGGGAGCGAACTGCTGCAGCTGCCCGGGGTGGCCACAGTCCCGCTGGTCGGCCTGCTCCAGGCCAACAACGAAGATGCGCTGCGCACGGAGTTCCAGCAGTTGCTGGATACGGGCTATCGCACGCTCAAGGTAAAGGTGGGATTCGACGTTGCCCGGGACACCGAGATGCTCAAGTCGGTGCAGCGGGTGGTGCGGGGCAGGGCGCGCATCCGCATCGACGCCAATCAAGGCTACAGCGCCGAACAGGGAATGGCTTTCGCGCGCGCGCTCGATCCCGCCGGCATCGAGCTGTTCGAGCAACCCTGCGCCGCGGGCGACTGGGAAGCGCATCTTGCCGTGGCGCGGGTTTCGCCGGTGCCGATGATGCTCGACGAATCGATCTACGGATTGGCCGATATCGAGAAGGCGGCGGCGCTCAAGGCAGCGGCGTATATCAAAGTGAAGCTGATGAAGCTGGTTACGCTGGATGCCCTGGTGCAGGCGATAGCGCGCGTCAAGGCGCTGGGCATGCAGGTCGTGCTCGGCAACGGCGTCGCCTGCGATCCGGGTTGCTGGATGGAGGCCTGTATCGCGGCAAAGCACATCGACAACGCGGGCGAAATGAACGGCTTTCTCAAGGCGCGCGCACCGCTGCTGCGAGAGCGGCTCGTGTTTCGCGACGGCGCCATCGTGCTTGATCCCGGATACCGGGCCGGACTCGATATGGCAAACATCGAGCGGTACCGGGTCGATTCCCTGGTTTGCACGCCGCGGGCAGCGCGGGCTGTTTCGCCCTAATCGAAAGGATCGTCGGATGAAAGCCATCGCAATCGCGCAATTCGGGGGATCGGAAAACCTGCAGTTGATGCAAATGCCCGAGCCGATTCCGTCCGTCGGGGAGGCCTTGGTCAAGATCGAGTATGCCGGTATCAACTTCATCGATATCTACATGCGTGGCGGCAAGTACGCGCGTTCAAACACATATCAAACGCCACTGCCCATGACCATCGGCATGGAAGCCGGCGGCACGGTGGCCGCCCTGGGGGACGGCGTGAGCGGCCTCGCGCCCGGAGACCGGGTCGCCTGGTGCATCGTGCGCGGCAGCTATGCGGAATTCGCAGCCGTGCCGGCCTGGCGGCTGGTGAAAGTTCCGCAGGAGGTGCCGCTGCCGATCGCGACGGCGCTGATGTTGCAGGGACTCACTGCGCACTATCTGAGCCACTCGGCGTTCGCGCTTGCGCCCGGACACAGCTGCCTGGTGCACGCGGGCGCGGGCGGCGTCGGCCAGCTTCTGATTCAGCTGGCGAAGCTGCGCGGCGCGACGGTGCTGACCACGGTCGGCAATCGGGAAAAGGCGGAAATCGCGAAGCGGCTCGGCGCCGACCATGTGATCGCCTATCGCGAGGTCGATTTTCGCGAAGAGCTGATGAAAATCACCGGTGGCAAGGGCGTCGATGTCGTTTATGATGCGGTCGGCAAGGACACGATAGACAAGAGCATCCGCAGCCTGAAAAAGCGCGGTCTGTGCGTAAACTACGGCGGCGCCTCGGGGCTGGTGGAATCGATAAATCCGCTGGAACTCGGGGAAGCCGGGTCGGTGTTTTTCACCCGACCCCACCTCGCGGATTACATCGCCACGGCGGCGGAGATCGGCGCACGCGCCAACGACCTGTTTGCATGGTTCGCAGCCGGCAGGCTCGACGTGACCATCGACCGCACGTTCCCGCTCGCCGACGCGGCTGAGGCGCATCGCTATCTCGAAGCAGGCAAAACCAGGGGTAAACTACTGTTACAGGTGTAAGCTGGAGCCAGCGCTTCACAGAAAGCGCGGCCATGAGAAGAGCGCTATTTACCAAATGAGGAGAAACATCATGAATTGCACTGAATTGAAACAGCGGTCTTTGCAGGTTGGCGTGGCATTGCTGTTGGGTCTGACATCGCTTGCGCTCACGGCGCAGGAAAAATATCCCTCGCGGCCGATCGAGTTCATCGTGCCCTGGGGCCCCGGCGGCGGTGCCGACCAGGTGGCGCGCAAGGCGGGCAAGATCATGGAAGAAGATCTCAAGGTTTCCTTCCCGGTGGTCAACGCGCCCGGCGCAACCGGCAACACTGGCATGGCGAAGCTGCTTGCGGCGCAAGCCGATGGCTACTCGATTTCGATAATGACCTGGGACACCTATGCTTTGCTCGCCACGAGCAAGACGCGCTGGAGCATGAAGGACATCGTTCCGGTTGCGCTGATGATCAAGCAGCCCTCGTCGTTCCTGTCAGCCGCCAACGGCAACCTGAAAACCTGGGCCGATGTGGAGCGCGAGGCCAAGGTGCGGCCGCTCAAGGTTGCGGTTACCGGCTTCGGCAGCCCCGACGACATCACCGTGAATTTCTTCGTCGCGCGCGGCCTGAAGCTGATCTCGGTGCCCTTCGCCAATCCGGGCGAGCGCTATACCTCCGTCCTCGGCGGGCACGCGGATCTGCTCTACGAGCAGATAGGAGATGTCCGAAGCTTCGTCGACAGCAAGCAAATCCAGCCGGTCATCGTCTTCTCCGAAAAGCGCTTCAGCGTTTTTCCGGAAGTCCCGGCATCGAAGGAACTCGGCTACGACATCACGCTGCCGCAGCGGCGCGCGGTGATCGTGAAAGCGGGCACCGATGCGGGCAAAATCAAGGTGCTTTCGGATGCGCTCGCCAAGGTCGCCGCGAGCGCCGAGTACAAGGCCTATCTGAAGGAACAGTACGCGTCCGACGACAGTTATTTCGCGGCGCAGGACGCGGCGAAAATCATGGAGGAGGATCTCGAGCAGATGAAGCGCTTGGTCGGTCCGGGCGCGGCAAAGAAATAATCAGGGCCTGGGCCGATGCCGGCGGCGGCGCGGCCGCCGGCCGCTGAAGCGCAAGACCATAGCCGAGCGGAGGAACCGTTTGCTGAGCCAATTACGCAAGAATGCGCCTTACGTGGTGGTGTTTGCGATCGCCGCCTATCTGTATTTTCTCGCCCGTCAGATCGATTTCGCCGCGCCCGGCGGACGCATCGGCCCGGATTTCTGGCCGAAGGCGATACTGCTGCTGGCGATGGCGACCTGCGCCTACGAAATCGTCAAGAACCTTTTTTTTGGCAAGGCGGGCAAGGAATTGGCGGGCGTGCTGCAAAGCATCGTCGAAGAGGCACCGGCCGAAATCGCTGCCGCGCCCGGGGAAGAACAGAAGACCTATCCCCATCTGCTGCTGATCGGCACCGCCATGACCGTCGTCTATGTGCTGTTGATCGAGACGCTGGGTTTCTTTCTTTGTACCTTCATTTATCTTGCCGGCTTCATGCTGGTCGGGCGCTACCGGCGCGTCGGCGTGGTGCTTGCAACCAGCCTGATCGGCAGTCTCGTCTTCATGTTCGTGTTCATGAAAATCGTGTACGTGTCGCTGCCGCTGGGCCAGGCGCCTTTTTCGGAAGTATCGTTTTTGCTGATGCGGCTGATGGGCATCAGATAGGAGCGGCGGCATGATCGATGTAGCACTGCTGTTTGGCGCGGGGTTCCTTACCGTATTCGAGCCGACCAACCTGCTCGCGCTCACCATCGGGCTGGTTACCGGCATGCTGGTGGCGGTGCTGCCCGGCTTGACGCTGGTGATGGGAATCGTGCTGGCACTGCCGTTTACCTACGGCATGGCAATCACGCCGTCGATCATCCTGCTCACTGCGATGTACATCTCCGGCACCTATGGTGGCGCCTTCACGTCAATCCTGTTCCGGATTCCGGGCGAACCGCTGGACGTGCCGCTATTGTGGGACGGCTACGCGATGGCGCACAAGGGCCAGCCGGCGAAAGCGCTGGGCTGGACCTTGCTTGCCGCGCTCACCGGCGGACTGGTATCGACGCTGGCGGCAGTCGCGATGGCGCACCCGTTCGCCAGGTTCGCGCTCAAGTTCGATTCGCCCGAGTATTTTTCCATCATCCTGTTCGGCCTGACCAGCGTGGTTGCGCTGGGCGGCGGCTCGATGATCAACGCCTTCATCAGCCTGTTTCTCGGTCTGATGCTCGCCAGCGTCGGCGTTGACGGCATCTACGGCGCCGAGCGCTTCACTTTCGGCGTGCCCATGCTCGCCGACGGCATCGAATACCTTACCGTGATGGTCGGCGCGTACGGCCTGGGCGAAGTGCTGGTGAGGCTGGAACAGGGGTTTCAGACGCCGCCGGTGGCGCACGGTGGCAGCGTGAGCACCGAGTTTCCATCGCTGCGGGAGATAGCCGAGATCAAACCGACGCTGCTGCGCAGTTCTGTCCTCGGCATCGTCCTCGGCATCATTCCGGGCGCGGGCGCGACGATCGCGTCGTTTGTCGCCTATGGCACCGAGGCGCAATACTGCAAGCGCCGCGAGCAGCTCGGCAGCGGGCTGCCCGAGGGTATCGTCGCGCCGCAGACGGCTTCCACCGCGACCGTCGCCGGGCACATGGTGCCGCTGCTGACGCTGGGCATTCCCGGCAGCGGCGCGACTGCCGTGATCCTCGGCGCGTTCCTGCTGCACGGCATGCAGCCCGGGCCGCAGGTATTCATCAACAATTCCGACCTGGTGTACGCGATATTCGCCTCGCTCTTCGTCGGCGTGATCGGCATGTGCCTGATGGGCTATTTTGCAATCAAGCTGCTGATCAAGGTTCTGTATCTGCCCGAGGCAGTCACCTCCGCGTTCGTGGTGCTGTTCTGTTTCATCGGCGCGTTCGCCGCGCGCAACAGTCTGACCGACCTGTGGATGATCGTCACTTTCGGTATCGTCGGCTATCTGTTCGAGAAATTCCGCTTCCCCATCGCCCCGATGGTGCTCGGCTGCATACTCGGGCCCCAGGCGGAGAATTCGTTCATGACCAGCATGATCAGCTACCAGAACGACTGGACCATATTCTTCACGCGCCCGATCAGCGGCAGCGTGATGGTGTTCGTGGTTCTGGCATTGACGTTCCCCGCCATTCGCCATTTGCGGCACGAATACAGGCAAGGGCGGATCGCAGCCAAGAAACGGCAGGGGGCTTAGCCCCCGCCTGCGTTGCATCCCTTTGGTAGAAGCGTTGCCTGAAACGGCGGGGCGTGTTCACACTCTTAAGAGGCCGAGCTACGAATGGGCGTAAAACAGAAAGTACTGGTGACCGGCGTCATCGGCTCCGATACGCATATCGTCGGCAACCGCATTCTGTCCATGGCGCTGGAGGCGGCCGGCTACAAGGTGATCGCGCTCGGCGCGCTGACGCCTGCCGGCGATTTCATCAAGGCGGCGGTGGAAACCGCCGCCGACGCGATCCTGGTGTCCTCGCTCTATGGCCAGGGGGAGCTCGATTGCCGCGGCTTTCGCGAATTGTGCATCGAAGCCGGTCTGGATGACATCCTGCTCTACCTGGGCGGCAATCTCGTCGTCGGCAAGCACGCATGGCCCGAGGTGGAGCAGCGTTTCCTCGACATGGGCTTTGACCGGGCGGCGCCGCCGGGGACGAGGATCGAAACGGTGATCGAGTGGCTGGCGCGCGATTTTGCCGCCCGCGACCGGCGGCCGTATCCGCTCGAGGCCTGAACCGATGCCGGTCTGCGCGCTGCTCATAGACTTCGGCAGCACTTACACCAAGCTGCGCGCGATCGATCTCGACGCGCGCCGGATTCTGGGCTCGGGGCAGGGCCCATCCACGCTCACCTCGGACATCATGGTCGGCATGAAGGCTGCGCTGGCGGACCTGGAGAGACGCCTAGTCAGGCTGCCGCGATTCAAGTATCGCCTGGCTTCGAGCAGCGCGGCCGGCGGGCTGCGCATGGTCACGGTCGGCCTGGTGCGCGAGCTTACCGCCGAGGCCGCGCGGCACGCGGCGCTTGGCGCAGGCGCGCGGCTGGTCGGCACCTTCGCTTACCGCCTGACCAGGGGCGATGTCGAAAAAATCATCGCGCTTGCGCCCGATATCCTGCTGCTGGCCGGCGGCACCGATGGCGGCAACAGCGCGGTTATCCTGCACAATGCCGCGGCGCTGGGCCGCACCGCGCTCGCCTGCCCGGTGGTGCTCGCCGGCAATCGCAGCGCGGCCGATGAAGCCGTGGTGCTGCTCGGCGCGAGGGAGGTGATCACCTGCGAAAACGTGATGCCGGAATTCAACCTGCTCAACATCGAAGCGGCGCGCGCCGCGATTCGAAAAGTGTTCATCGACCGGATCGTGCACGCCAAAGGCATCGACCGGGCGCACGCCGAATTCGACCAGGTGCTGATGCCCACGCCGGCCGCCGTGTTGGAAGGCGTCAAGCTGCTGGCCGACGGGTGCGCCGGCGTATCCGGCCTCGGCTCGCTGCTGGTCGTCGATCCGGGCGGGGCCACGACCGACGTGCATTCGGTCGCGAGCGGCGAACCATCGGTGGCGGGGGTGATTCCGCAGGGTCTGCCCGAACCGCGAGTGAAGCGCACCGTCGAAGGCGATTTGGGCATGCGCCACAACGCTGCGGCCATCGTCGAGGCAGTCGGACTCGAGCGTATCGCCGCAGACGCCCGCCTCGCCCCCGCGCGGGCGCTGGCCTTGCTCGAGAGAATCGGGCGCGACGTGGAACGCCTGCCGCAGTCGGCCGAGGAAACGGCGCTCGATCAGGCCCTGGTGCGCGCCTCGGTGAAATTCGCCGTCGTGCGGCACTGCGGCAGCGTGGAAACCGTCTTCACCGCCATCGGACCGGTCACGGTGCAGCACGGCAAGGATCTGTCCAATGTCGGCGCCGTGATCGGCACCGGCGGCGCGCTGGTGCACAGCCGCGATGCGCGCGCGGTGATGGAAATGGCGCTTGCCGATGCCGCCGAGCCGCTGTCGCTGCGGCCAAAGCAGCCCAAACTCCTGCTCGACCGCGAATACCTGCTCTACGCCTGCGGCCTGCTCGGCG
>ERZ1292630.3257-Hain-H41-02um-R3-3257-length-14412-cov-156_pt1 | contig 14412 bp, 16 predicted proteins | sample MGYA00564408_ERZ1292630 | MGnify/ENA primary metagenome ERZ1292630 (study PRJEB36523, sample SAMEA6512641) | groundwater metagenome | collected 2019-01-08 | study: AquaDiva: Metagenomics assemblies of 32 groundwater samples | reverse complement strand
GAGGCTAGGGCAGCTGTCGCGTAACCTGGTGTCCACCAAATCGGGGGAAGATCAATTAGGCACTAATCGCAGCCTCTCAATCAATGTTATGTATCAAGATGAGACACTATACGGAGATTCTGAGTGACACAGTGATACGTGGAACAGAGCAGGCACTTTGACGAGAACCCTAGTGCCTCTTTGCAGGATACGCTAGAGCCATCCGTATCGAGTATCGCCCTAAACTTACACGGCATGGATATACCCATCACCAACTACCATGACTCCGAATAGAGCCATTCAGGTCGGCTAGGGTGTGAACCATGCAAGACTGTACTGTGGAGACGTGCTTCTACAAGACAAGACCTTAAAGATGTTATGTCAGGAATCCACACCGGGGAGGTACTTGTGGAAACCGTGAACGAAATGGTGGGAGCAAGTCCCGCTATCTGCGCAGTCTTTGACTTGGTTCGGAAGATGGCAACCACCGAGATGCCGGTGCTCATCACCGGCGAGACAGGCACGGGCAAGGAATTGACTGCGCAAGAGATCCATGAGCGAAGCCTCAGGAAGCACGGGCCATTCGTGCCAATCAACTGCGGAGCCATCCCGGAAACATTATTGGAGTCAGAATTATTCGGTCATGAACGCGGTGCCTTCACAGGAGCCATTCAACAAAAGAAGGGCAAACTGGAAGCGGCAGCTGGTGGGACATTGTTTCTTGATGAGGTCGGCGATCTGTTGCCCACCCTACAAGTCAAGCTGCTTCGATTCTTGCAAGAAGGCACCTTCGAACGGGTCGGGGGACAAGAGACGCTCCATGTAGATGCGCGTGTTCTTGCCGCGACCAATGTTGACCTGAAAGCAGCAATTGACAAAAACCTGTTTCGGGAGGACCTCTACTATAGGCTTGGTGTGTTACGCATTCATCTGCCACCGCTACGGGACCGGGGCGAGGACACCTTACTCATGGCGATGGTCTTTCTCAAGCGCGCCGCCATAACCTACCGCAAGCCGATTCAAGGCTATAGCGTCCAAGCCGTTAATGTGCTGCGTACTTACTCCTGGCCAGGAAATGTGCGGGAACTCAGCAATCGGATCCGACGCGCCGTCGTCATGGCGGAAGGAACGGAGATTACTCCACAGGATTTAGATCTGGCCAGCGAAGAACTCCAAACGGTGGACTCACTGGATTCCCTGCGGGCCGCTCACCATCGGATTGAGATGGAGTTGCTGGTGAAGGCGATCAGTCTGCATCGAGGGAACTTGACCCGGGTGGCCAGAGACTTGGAAGTGAGCCGCTCGACGTTGTATCGCAAACTGCGAACCTTTGGACTCGAAAAGTTTGTGCCCGCCGCAACCCCGCATTCTCTTGGTTCCAGAACCAAGTCCAAGAAATCCGCAACACTCTCCGCGCAGGAGAGCAAGCGTGGGCAATCGCCTGAATCTGCTCCGGTGGGTGCCCCCTTGGAACCGGTACACCAGCTCTCTTAACCAGCACACAGAGCTGTTTCATTACAAATGAGTCGCCTTCCTCCAGTAGATCTGCTCACCAATTATCGAGGTGAGGTCTGACTCATTCAAAATTCAAGACGGCAATCAGCCCAATTCCCCATGTCTTCTATGCGATACAGAGAGATCTGCTATGGATTATGTCAAGGCCTGACTTCAACAATATATTCGTTTGCGCTTGAAAAAGTTGATTCGTGGAACCGGATACACTTGAGAAGTGTTTCATAATGAAACACCATGGAGAAGATGAATTGTCCGCAACATCTAGGTATGTCTTCATAATAATTCGTATTCCATGTGGTAAGCACATCAGATTAGACGATGATATGGGTCATATCGCGTTTGAAAAGTTAGCATGAGTGTCCCAATAACGAAACAGTTCATGTTGGCATAATATCATCATGCGTGAAATGGAATCGGCGTCAGACTCTCAAGAACATAGGCCATTCTTTTAACTTATCGGAGAAATGAGTCTGCTCAATTTGAAACGAGGAGTCAAACGTGAAATAAATTAGTGTTCTAAAATAATACACATGGCTAGGATTTCATACAGTCTAGTCACTTACCCTCTGTAGAAATATCTCACAATACCTTAGTAAACAGAAATATTACGTATTGGGCACCTGAATTGCTTAACGCATTCAGGCAATGCAGTGTGCTGTACAGACCGGTATGGGGAAATTGTGGATAACCTAAAACCGAACGAACGAGTTGTTCTTCTACATCAGCTAATGGCCATGAGACCTCATCAGAATGAGATGGCTAATAGCCTCATGCCACAACTTGATGCCGTACGAACGTCATCAAGAGAAGACGTAGTAGAAAATACATCGCCAGACTGGTGGTTCCATCACTTTGATCCAGTCTGGAAACCATTCCTTCAATGGCTTCGTAGTCAGAAAAATGTGACGCTGATTGAGTTTGAACGAGCCGCCTCTCAAGTTCCCGGTCTTACACATATCGAGAAAACCATTGCCATATCTGCGTTCCGCCAACAACAAGAACAGGGATCAGTTCCTTCCCACACCGCTCCCGCATTTCGTCGTGATCACAGCCTGTCTGCGGTTTAACTGACTATTCCACCTTCGCCTGACCCGGTTCTTTCTGATCCACACGTGTCCCGTGTGCGTGGTTGAGAGCCTGAGAAGCAGCATGTTCGTTTCTCTGCGGCGATAAGGCCATGCCTCGAGACCTCCCATCATAGCTTTGAGTGAAGCGCTCAGACCTTAAGAGTCAGGTCCCCAAGACGTGCCTGGCTGGACTCGATGGAAGAGCAGTTCTTATGGCGTCGTGTTCTCGGTGAGATGGTAGTACTGAATCAGACGTTCTTGCACGAGCGGAAGAGCAGAAGCCGTCGCGTTCGGTGACAACGGAGAAGAGTGTTCTGCGGTTACTTCTTTGATCCAGTTGCCCATGGCATCATACTCATAGGTGGTGATCCACATCTGGTGATGATCCTGGCCAAACGCTTCGGTCGTCGCTCGCACTCGCCTTCCCCTGTCGTCATAGTCGTTCGCGACCCGACCAGCCATAGTCCCGTGCCCATTGTAAATGACGAGCTCATGTAGCCGTCCCCACGCGTCGTATTGGTGTTTCAACTCATTGAATAATTCACCCTTACTGTACCGAGCGGAATAAATACGCCGCCCGAATACGTCAAACAGACTCTTGTAGGCGATCGAATCATCGACCCACAATTGTTCCGAGAGACGGCCCCGCTGATCGTACAGAGAAAACTCGGCATGCTGAAATCCACCGCTCTCCGAGGTCGTCACAGACGCGCTGTCACGGCCCTCTGCGTCTTGTGCATACACAATCTGTTTTCGAAGGATGAGTCTCCCGCTCGGATCGAGCACAAGCTCTTCTTGGAGATGGCCAGCCTGGTCGTACCGAAACAGGGAATACGTGGCAGTATTGGCATGGGCCATGTCGATGACAGCCTCGATAAGGTGACCGGCACGATCGTAGTTTTCCGTTGTGGAGTAGCCCAGTTTCTTGATCGTCACACTGCGAACAGGCCCAATGAGCTCATTTGTGGTTCTGGTTGTCTCGGCAATACCAGCCGTCTCCCAGAAACTCGCCATAATGGTTGCCAATAGGATTGAGAACAATCGAAGATACACACACACCTCCGATAACCATCCTACGACTAGACCCCCAAAATGCGAAGCAAGAGAAGAAATTTAGACGGGTGGGGTGAGTGGACCATCGATTCCTCTCGTCAATTCTTCGGTTTCCCTTCGGTCACTCAAGTGATGGTGCTAGGCTGTGTTTCAGCTATGCCTTTGTCATCACTTCACCTTCCATCTCCGAAGTCCCAATAGTTCCTCCACGGAATCTCACGCTTCCACCAGCAGCGATGGCCGCACTGTGGCAAGGTCACAGGATGGAAGCGATCAAACTGTTTCGTCTGGAACGGAACATCGGATTACATGAAGTCAATGAGGTGATCGAGACGTATCTCCAGGCACAGCCAGCCCTCAAGAATCGAATCGACGAAACTCAAGCGGATGCGCAAGAGGGTTTGCTTCGCTGGCTGATCTTCTTGCTCATCGGTGGGGCAGGGCTTACCTATGTCCTGACATAAGCGAGGACGTGACCGGCATGATAGACTCCGGACACATTCTACTGATACTCATCGGAGCGGGATCGTCCTTCATCACCTTTTGCCTCATGCGATTTCCTCACATGCGACGACCGCCATTCCAATCATATGGGCCCTTCTCGCTCACCTCGTCCTTCCTCGGCGCCATCCTCATTCTTGTGGCCTCCGTCTTCATGGCCTGCGCACCAGCCATGTGGCACTAAGATTCCCCGCTCGCCTTCCGGATCTTGCGGACCAACCTTTTGAGCCGGGGATACAACTGCTTCATCCGAACGGGAACCGTTTGCATTCCCAAGTCCGACGAACACCTGTGGAATTTGCACCTCGTTCGGCTGTATTCTTTGATGCACCGTACTCGGAAGTTTGCCCTTCCAATCATTCCCCAACAAAGGCAACGGGGTGAAGGGTGACTTGTGAAATTTTTCAGCTGAGCAGCAGCATTCAATGGAACCAGACATACATCCATCGTCAGGACCCATTACACAGTTTCTCCAAGATGACCACCGACGGCTGGAAAAACTCCTCAACTCAGCCCTGGCCTCCGGGAGCCGGATCGAGCAGGGACAGTATGATGAGTTTCGAGCCGGGCTGCTTCGCCATATTGGGATGGAGGAGAAGATTCTCCTACCTGCGGCACAGCGAGCGAACGGGGGTACACCGCTGTCGATTGCGGCAACGCTTCGACTCGAGCATGGGGCCATTGCGGCTTTACTCATGCCCACTCCCACGCCCGAACTCATCACTGCACTACGCTCGATCTTGAAGAAGCACAATAAGGTCGAGGAAGGTCTGGACGGCTTGTACGCCACCTGCGACAAGTTGGCGGGCGCTGAGACGGAGGATCTGGTGGCGAAACTCCGTGCCGCCCCAGCCGTGACGGTGCTACCACATTCGGATACTCCGGCTGTGCTCAGTGCCGTCCGTCGGGCCTTGGAGCGGGCCAAGTATGAGTATCTCTCCAATTCGATACGCTTCTGATGATCATCCGTTTTGACATGCGATATGGTATGCTGCGCCTCCAATCATGACGACTGAGACGACTCCCTCAACAGAACTGACGGCCGCCACAGGGCGACGGCGCACCTTTGCCATCATCAGTCATCCGGACGCCGGAAAGACGACGTTGACGGAAAAACTCCTGCTCTACTCCGGGCTCATCCGCACAGCTGGGATGGTTCGTGGACGCAAGGGCGGAAAGAGTACTGCATCGGATTGGATGGGCATGGAGCAGGAACGCGGGATCTCCATCACCGCCTCAGCCATGCAATTTCCTTATAAAGGCGCCGTCATGAATTTGCTCGATACGCCCGGGCACCAGGATTTCTCCGAAGATACCTATCGCACTCTCACGGCGGCTGACAGCGCGATTATGGTGATTGATGCGGCCAAGGGCGTGGAGGCCCAAACGCGCAAGCTCTTTGCGGTGTGTCGTCTGCGGCGAATTCCCGTCCTCACTTTGATCAACAAAATGGACCAGCCGGGACGGCCGCCACTTGATCTCATGACGGAAGTGGAACAAGCCTTGAGTATTCATGCGAGTGCGGTCAATTGGCCGATCGGGTCAGGCAGCGACTTTGTCGGCATCGTGACCAGGGCCGACAACCGGGTGCAGCTGTTCAGCAAGACCGCGCATGGTGGGGCCTCGAAAGTGACAACGCAGACCTTGCCGCTCGCCGAACTCGGTGTCACAGGTCGTGTCTCGCAAGAAACCATGGACCAGGTCCAGCACGACTTGGATCTCTTGGACATCGCCGGCAATCCCTTTACGCGTGAACAGTTTCTGCAGGGCGACATTACCCCGGTATTTTTTGCATCAGCACTCACCAACTTTGGGATCGAGAGCTTTTTGGACGCGTTTGTGGAATTGGCCCCGAGTCCTGGGGCAAGGCAGGCGAACCGCGAGGACGGGGCGGAGATGTCGGTGGAACCGATCGACATGCCGTTCAGCGCCTATGTGTTCAAGCTGCAAGCCAACATGAACCCCAAGCATCGTGACAGTACCGCGTTCCTTCGAGTCTGTTCCGGTCGGTTTGAGCGCGACATGGTGGTGAAACATCATCGGCTGGGACGAGACATTCGGCTCTCGCGGCCGCATAGCCTGGTGGCGCAGGAACGGAGCACAGTAGAGGAGGCGTACCCAGGCGATATCATCGGGATCATCAACCCCGGCGTCTTCACGATCGGCGATACGGTGTCGCTGACGGGCGGATTCAACTTCAAACCTCTGCCGCAGTTTCAGCCGGAAATATTTGCCCGTCTTCGACCGACTGACGTTGGAAAGCGCAAAGCATTCGACAAGGGCCTGTCCCAGATGGCGCAAGAGGGGACGGTGCAGATCATGCGGAGTCTCAATGATCAGGAAGCGTTGGTTGCTGCGGTCGGCCGTCTCCAGTTCGACGTATTGCAATATCGACTGCGCCACGAATACCGTGTGGAAACTATCCTGGATGCGCTACCCTTTACCTGCAGTGCCTGGCTGGACGGCGACCCAGCCACATTCAAGTCACCATCGGCCTCAATGATGGTAAAGGACCAACGGGATCGAGTCGTCGTCCTCTTCGGCGATCAGCTCATGAAAACCATCGCGCGCGATCGGAATCCCGATCATGTGCTGCGGGACATGGGATAGCAGCTGATGGCGATCAGCGAACAGTAGGGGTCTCATCCATGTACATTTCGTGTCACGCAAGACCTGCGCGTGCCGAACGCAGTGGAACGATTTAGCGCCCGGTAGAAGATTTCATCAGGCTGTCGGCTTGTGGAGGGAGAAAGCCGAGGTAGCCTCGGTGTCGTTCCGCTAACTCCAGGACGGAGAACGGTTGGCCGTCAACCATCTCCGGAGAAGAGAAAATCTGTCGGAGATGGTCTCCCGGAGCTCCGACGATGTTGCCGGCAAATACCACACCTTTCTGCTTGAGCCGGGCCACTGCGTGGTCGATATCCTCTACCCGAGCCGCGACGTGGTGAAACACCTTGTCACCAAATTTATTGACCCAACCGGGAATGATGCTGGTTGTGCCTCGTTCATCCGGATAGGCCTGGTCGACAAAGAGCGCCGGATAGCCTGGCTTCCGATAGACCTTCGCGTACCAATCAGCGTACTGCAACGTTTCCTCATAGGCATAGCCCAGTGAGACAAACGGTTCAGCACCCCGGTCAATATCGAACGTTCGAATTGTGACATGGTCAATGAGAGGAGAGAATCCCACACCGGTTTCATCGAGCATCGCCTTCAGCACCGTGGCGGCACGATTACGTGCCAGATAGTTGGCAACCATCCGCTCCATGAGATCATCGAGTTCTTGAGCCTGATCCATGGTCATACCTCATTTACGATCCAAACTTAATGCCTTGAGCCAACGGGAGTTCCGTTCCCCAGTTGACTGTGTTGGTCTGGCGGCGCATATAGGCTTTCCAGGAGTCCGATCCAGCTTCGCGGCCTCCCCCTGTTTCCTTCTCTCCACCGAATGCCCCGCCAATCTCAGCACCGGACGTTCCGATATTGATGTTGGCGATGCCACAATCGCTGCCGGCGGCCGAGATAAACCGTTCGCCATGACGCAGATGATTGGAAAACATGGCAGAGGAGAGTCCCTGAGGCACATCGTTCTGCATCTGAATCGCCTCGTCGATCGTCTGAAAGGTCATGATATACAGAATCGGTGCAAAGGTTTCGCGTTGTACGACAGGCCAGTGGTTCTGTGCCCGCACGATCGTGGGCTCAACGAAAAATCCAGTTCGACTCAGGACGCGGCCACCGCAAAGAATCTGACCGTCTTCTTTCTTAATCTCGTCTAGCGCAGCGCGATAGCCCTCCACCGCCACCTGGTCGATGAGCGGCCCCATGAGCACATCTTTTTCGAGAGGATTACCGATCTGCACTTGAGTATAGGCCTTCACGAGTCTGCCGACGAGTTCCTCATACCGCGATTCATGGACAATCAGACGCCTGGTTGTCGTGCATCGTTGCCCCGCAGTCCCGACGGCACCGAACACAATCGCGCGCACGGCCATGTCCAAGTCGGCGGTCTCATCAACGATGACGGCATTGTTACCGCTGAGTTCGAGCAGCGTGCGTCCCAATCGCTGACCAACTGCGGCGGCGACTCGGCGCCCAACCGGCACCGATCCCGTGAACGAAATCAGCGGCAACCGGGGATCCTGCACCATGTTGTCCGCCAGGGCCGGTTGGTCGGTGATGAAGAGTGAAAAAATTCCAGCATAACCCTGCTGCTGCATCACGCGATTGCAGATCTGTTGCACCGCCACGGCACAGAGCGGCGCCTTGGGTGACGGCTTCCAGATGACCGTATCGCCAGCGATGGCAGCCACAAAGGCATTCCAGGCCCACACAGCAACTGGAAAATTGAATGCGGTGATCACGCCAACCGGTCCTAACGGATGCCACTGTTCGCTCATCCGGTGGGCCGGACGCTCGGACTGCATCGTGGCGCCGTAGAGCATCCGAGATTGACCGACGGCGAAATCCGCCATGTCGATCATTTCTTGGACTTCGCCATCGCCCTCTGCCTTGATCTTGCCGACTTCCAATGAGACGAGCGTGCCCAATTGATCCTTCTTCTCACGGAGCGCTTGGCCGATGAGCCGAACAATCTCGCCACGCTTCGGTGCAGGAACCATCCGCCAGGCACGGAAGGCTTCAAGCGATTCTTTCACAATCCGTTCGTAATCCTCTGGCGAACAGGGATAGACACCGGCAATCTGCTCACCAGTAGAAGGATTGATCGAGGGGAGGAGAGACCCATCATTACGACCGGACCACCAACTACTGCCGGTACTCCCTCCGGAATTCACGGCTTGGATACCCAGGTCTCTCAGCGCAGTGTGACTCGTGCTCATCGGAAGCAGGCTCCAAAATCATTCGCCAAGAAATCTTTCAGTAATACGGATTCCTGAGTGACGAATCCATGGTACGCCGATGGATGGGTCAACACAAGATCCATGACACAGCAGACACTCGATGCGGTCGTCACTTGGATCGCCGACCAGAGTTTTCCCTTGATACATTGCGGATACACTTTTTTCACATAATTCTCCTCAAAGAACCCATCCTCCCTCTTGCCCATGACCGAGGCATAGACCAAGACGACATCTTGAAGGGTCTGGGGAACGGCATGTTCGAGCACTCGCTTCAGAGTCCCTCGGTCTTCGTTGAGCTTGAGGTCCTTCATCAACAGTTGTATTTTTTCACAGTGGCCGGGATAGCGGAGAGTCTTGTAATTCATGGTTCGGACTTTTCCCTCGTAGCTGTCGGCCAAGGTACCCAATCCGCCTGATGTATTGAAGGCTTCGTACAGCAGCCCGTCCAGCTCGATCGTTTCGTACCCTTCGAGCGGTTGCAGTGGGACTTTCTCGCCTTGTTCGATGCCGTAGCACACATTGCCATATTCATTGATCAGCCCATCGGTCGACCAGGTGAGCGAATACTTGAGCGCATTACTGGGATGGACCGGCAGCGCACCCACTCGCATCTTGACCGTATCGAGCGTTTCAAAATGCGTCATGAGCTCATGCGCCACAATACTGATGAAGCCTGGCGCCAGCCCACATTGCGGCATGAACGCATGCGTGGCTCCTGTGCTCAAGACCTTGATCTGGTTCGTCACTTCAACATCTTCGGTCAGATCGAAGTAGTGCATATGATGGGTCAAGGCCAAACCCGCGACGGTCGGATTACAGAAATAGGGGAGACTCGAGAGAACCGCGTCGAATCGATGCGCTGAGAGATAGGTGCCAACGGCATCCGGATGCCGTACGTCCAGCAGACAGGGGGTAACCCGTTCCAACCCGAGCTCTTCGACCAGATGCTTTGGCGCATCCAAGGTCATGTCGCCCAGATGAACCTCGTACTGGCCACGTTGATTAAGGAGACAGGCGATCAGAGACCCGATCTTGCCGGCACCGAGAACAAGCACACGCTGCATCATGAGACATTATACTCCACCGTAGAATTCTGACCACTGGCTTTGAGAAATGGAGCACCGGACAGGGTAAGTCGTCAGCCTTGATCGAGAGAATCAATGACATACTGCAGACGGTCGATTGGCTCTGCTGTGGTCTGACTGTATCGGCAGGGGGGAATATCGGCTTGCAGTCTTCGTATGAGCGTCGTCACCTTCATCGTGCTGGGCACTTCGCACACCCAAACATGCATGCCGGATTCCAATTCGTCAAAATGGCGCTGCACACGAAAGCTGGGCTGCTCCATAAAGTAGGCGGAGAGAAAACCGTTCACAGCCGTCACGACCCAGGGCTGTTCCTTGATGTAGCGATAGCTCAGCCGCAGTTCTATCATCGTGGCTTGTTCTTCGGACGCCATCGCAGCACTCTATCAAGTCTGGCTATGAGACCGCCACTGCTCAAACAGAATATATTGTTATTGTCGAGCTGGGCTGGAAGATGAAGCAGGCTGTGAAGCAAGAGGCCCGCCGAACTGAGCAGACCGAAAGGATTCATGCCACGATAACAATCGCCAATGGCCATTGCGGCGTTCGAGCACCCCGGTTTCCCGCATCGGAAGCACAGTCCGTTTCACGTCAGATCCGTCGGCCACATAGCGAATATAGTCGAGCTCCATCGCATACCAAGCCAGATTTCCCTTCGTCCAGACCCTCAGCTCATTGATCGGAATCTCGAGTTTCTGGGAATTAACGAATTCCTCCCGCATACCCTCCTCAAGCTCCGTCCAACCGACATACTTACGGCCGGCAACCCCGTAACTGATGATATCGGCATCGTGCGCCATCAGTCGTGAAAGCGTCGGCAGGTCCTTTTCGGCATTGGCGCGCACCATCAGGCGGATGGCCGACTCTGGATCGGAAGGTTCCGATGCGATTGAAGCGGTCGGGGCACTGATCAACAGTGTCAGTACACACCACGCCCACAGTCTGAGGCGGATCATGGATGACTCCCTTCATCAACCAGCTCGAAGAATCGAATCAGCGTTCCCATCAATACCCAACAAGAACTGGCATAACCGTCAACAGGCCGAGCGCACCGAGGGGGGCTACTCCCACAACGGAATGTTTCCCAGCGCGGTACGTGGAAAATCGCAGACACATCCATGCTACTCTTCAATTCCCTCACAACTGGCGCGAAGCCACTTGCCTTTGATGTCCAGGTGAGCCTTGCCCGATCCTTTGAGGTTCCTGTCACCGGTTGCCACGAGACTTTCTGGTGTCTTTGCTTCGATCGTGAGGTGTCCAGTTGATGCCGGTGGGCCTGGGCAGATTTGATCGATGACGAGTTTCAAGGAGGATTTCGAAATCACGTTGACCTTGCAGTTCACCTCAGCATCATCATCTTCGTCTTCCATCTCCTTGATGATGCGGTCATGAGCCACATCCTCTTTTGTAAGACATGATGGTACCGTCATCGTGTGAGGCTTGCCGTCGCGGGCTTTCATCATCTGCTCCATTTGAATCCGTTGTGCCGGCGTCATGTTGGCCGCCATCTCCGGTGAGAGCTTCATCCCCGATGCAACGCTTGTCACTGTCATTTCCCATGCACCGGGTTTCACGTTGAGCGACTCGGCTCGTGCATCCAGTGCCAGCATAGGAATGCACAGACCGAGAATCAGCCCCCATTCGACTACGACTAGAACCTGCCCCATCACCCAACTCGTCTTGCGCATAGAGGTTCCTCCTTCTCAATGATATCGGCGCATCCTCACAAACGGCCGACCGCTTTCTTCCCGAGTGCCTTGAGCTTTTCCTCATCTCCCGCCGTTTCTTTGAGGGATAGCTGGATGGTTGTCTCCCCCTTCTTGATGAAGAGATTGACATAATCGAGTCCATGCATACCATGTTCGATGAACGCATCCTCACCCAGCCCTTTAACCGCCATAGGCTTCTTGGATGTGTTCCGCCCACGCTCGATGCCGTCAGCCGGAAACACCCAGACCTCCATGGCGTCCTTGCCGTTTGCAAATTCATAATTACACCAGGCAGCACGTCCTTCCTGCTCGGCTTTCGGTGTCCCCATGAGCTTGCCGACGACTTGCTCGACTTCTGCATCTGTTAAAAGTGAACAGGGCGTCGGCGCGGCATCGGAACGCGTGCCAATGCTGAGCGCTCCGATACCGATCATCACCGCCAGGAAGACACGGTTGAATTGCATGGCCATCGTGCAAACTCCTTCTCAAACATAGAGCGTGATCAATGGGGGGAAAGAAGTACTCTATTTTAATGTGTTAACGGAAACACGTCCATGGCGAAGGCAGCCCCATTTGCCCCCTTGACCTGATTATTCTCCCAGGCGTAGGCTGTACGTAGTACTTCGCCGCCTCATTCTGAAGGTGGTAGCTATGGTCCTCCGTGGAGCACAGTTCCAACGGTCTGGACCTGCCAGGTGTAAGTTCCTCACCAGACGGGCCCTCTCTTCATATCGTGTCACGTTCGTGCAAAGTCGGGCTGATACCGACTGCCTGCCGCAAGGAAGGCGGACGACACACAGACGTCTGATGCATTCCCACGGTAGGGGCCAGTGTTGGCAACCTCACAAAGGACTCGCGCCTCATGGCGCGAGATGGTGACTTATGTCATGGCCATATTGGGGAATCGTCATTGGGCTTACAGCCATGGTGATCATGCTGATTGCGTGCATACGCCTACTGTCTTTAGACGACACCGAGAAGCGACAGAGATCGAGGCAAGGTGCCGGCGGATCGCGTGACATTCATCCAGAACCGCCAACCATTCACAGGCGAGCTGCATGACGGTGTGGCGTTGGTTCGATGCTTGTTAGTAAGAGCGAGTGGAAGCTGTATGGTTGAGTCTGTGTGACTTGCGGTGAGGGGTGTGCCCGTGACCCATCGCTGGGTCGTTCTGAACTGTAACGAGAGGAGGGGGATATGGGGCCGACGAAGGCGATCGTGAAAGGACAGGCTCTCTACGAAGCGTTGGGGGGTAAGTTGATCAAGGACGGTTTCACGAACCGGCAGGACATGGAAGAATACGTAAGCCGTCATTATCTCACCCTGCCGGTCGTCGATCAACAAGGGCGGCCATGGCTCCTCGATGGAAAACCAGTCTATTGTCTGCATGGAACTCAATACGAAACGATGAATGATGCGCGGGTCCACCTTGTCCGCTGTCCGGATTGCGGAGGCATGGGGATTCAATTCGACGAACTCGTCGCCGAATCGGACTGCATCCACTGCACAGCCTGCGGACATGAATTCGATGCCAGGCTGGAAATGATGGAGACGTAGAACGAGATCCCGTCAGGCATGCAGACTGTGACGCCCTACGCCGCTGTGCTGTTTCTTCCATGCTGTTGGCGGTCAATACAAGATGGAAGTGAGAAGGAACAGACAGGCTTCTGATACAGGATGGCAATTACTGGTCGGAGAAAGATGATCTGATGCAGCATTCCTACTTTCGCAGTAGCTGAGCCGGAGTTTGGTAATAGTGTTGCCTTGCTCAGTTTTCCTCACCGTATCTTATTAATTCTTACGGTGAGCACGTTTTGTCTGGCTACGGAACCGCGCCGGAGGGACGCCGAACTCCCGCTTGAAGGCGCGATTGAAGGACGGTTCGGACTCGTATCCTACCTCACCCGCCACTTCGGCCACGCTCTTTGAGGTTGACGTCAGCACTTGTGCGGCGAGCTGCAGCCTCCAGCGCGTCAGATATCCCATCGGTGTGTCTGACAGATAATGCCGAAATCGCTCTGCCAGCACGGAACGTGAGAGGCCAACTTCCTTGGCCAGCGAAGCGATGGTCCAAGGGTGAGCCGGCCGCTGATGCAGGAGCGCCAGCGCCTTCCCCACGTCTGGATCGCGCACCCCGGCAAGCCAGCCTTTCTGCGTCTGTGGCAATTGAGCGATGTAGCGACGTAACGTTTCCACGAACAGCACTTCGGATAATTTTGCGATGACCGCGGCGCCACCTGGACCGGAAGCCTCCGCATGATCGACCGAATAGCGGAAGGTATCCTCGAGCCACTGTCCGGACGGGTTGTCTCGAATTTGGACCTTGATGATCGTCGGAAGCCCAGCCAGGAAGACCTGACCGAGTTGCGGGTCGCAGGTCAGGTACCCGCAGACCAGTTTTGTGGTTTCTCCTCCGCCGCCCAATTGCGACAGAATCCGGCCTTCAGCGAAGACCTGCTTCAGGTGCGTCGCGCTGTCAATGGGTGTGACAGGAGGGCCGTTGCCCATGAGGTGTTTATTCCCGTGTGGAAGGATGACGATATCGCCGGCTTCCAAAGGCACGGGGCGGTCACCCTCGTTGAGGCGAACGGAAGGTGTCAATGAGTTTGGGACACTTGCTGTTGGCATTTAGTGTAGAACC
>ERZ1292630.3256-Hain-H41-02um-R3-3256-length-14413-cov-4_pt1 | contig 14413 bp, 11 predicted proteins | sample MGYA00564408_ERZ1292630 | MGnify/ENA primary metagenome ERZ1292630 (study PRJEB36523, sample SAMEA6512641) | groundwater metagenome | collected 2019-01-08 | study: AquaDiva: Metagenomics assemblies of 32 groundwater samples | reverse complement strand
TTTTTGGTGGGACGACGCCATCATTTTGAAAACTTTGTAAGCCATTATAAAGTCCGCTACTCGCTGACCATAGCTTAATAAAGGTATTTAAGACTTCAGTGATATCTTCACCTGCCAAAGCCGCTTCATAAGCCTCGCGCCCGAGGCTTAATTCAAGGCCGTATGTAAATAAATCAGCCTGACGCTTAGCCGCGTCACCTTGAGGAGTTTCAACCGAACCAAGTCTGTTCGGCTCAAGCCCTTGAGCGCGCATATCGTCGCGCCTATCGCCTGGCGTAGCCGGCTTACGCCAGGCCGCGGCCCGGCCCTTGAGATAGGCTTGAAAGCGCTCCGGTGGCCCTTGGCTCTCCACCCGGGCGGTTGGCAGATCAACCGCAAACTGCTCCTCATTTAAAACAGTTTTTTGGTCGGTCAGCCGCACCGCGTCGTAGATTTGCGGCTGGCCGACTTCATCAAGATAGATGGTTTGTTCGTGGCCAATTGATTTGAATTGGTGTTTGCCATCTCTGGAAACACCAAGCTGGAGGCCGTCTGTGACAATGGCCGGTATACCCTGGCGGCGAAATTCATTAGCCATAACCATCGAGAAATGCTTACAGTCGCCCATGGGACCATTCAGCTTATCTTGAAAGGCGTAAAAATCAGGAGCGCTCACCATCAGACGTTGGAAATCAACATTATTAGTATAGACAGGCTCGCGGCGACGCAAGGCGCCGGCTAAAAGATTAACCTGCTCGGCCCGCGAGACGCCTGAAGCCAGAAATTCGCTGATAAACTTATCTTCGGGGCGCGGCGCGTCCGACGCATGGCTGGTTGTCCACTCGGGCGGAATCTCGGTGATGGTCGTCGGGCTGGCTGGCTCAAGACGGTAACGAATGCCCGTCACCGAGGAGTCGAGTTCGGTTAAGATCACTAACCCGAAAGCATTTTGCTCGGCCGGCAGCGACTGAACTTGCAACTGACTACTCTCACGGCGGATAAGGCTGACGCCCGTCACCCGATACCCAAACGGCATCGGCAGACTCAAGGGATGCACTTTATTATCTTGATTGGAAATGGGAAGACTAACGTCGATGGCAGCCGGTGGCCGACGGCTAAAATCGACTTGAGCCGGCAGTGAAAGGGCTGTTTTTTGGCCATCGGCCCGCGTTTTACGACCATTGGTATCACTCGGACTGTAGACATCGGTGAGGAACATGCCTTCGGGGAGCGGAGCATCGGAGCGGATTTCGCCAAAGTAGGTTAGTGGTCCTTCTTCTTCGGCCAGCGGGAGACTGATCTCATTTGGGCGATCACGAAGAATCAGCCCGTTTGCGTCAGTTCGTGGCCCCTCGACATATTCTTCTTCTGGACGACGCTCTTTTATTTGACCTGTCGCTGTCTCGCCTAGATCTGTTTCGAGAGGTGACGGATGAGCCAAGCCGGAGATTCCTTCTAACGGACTGGAGCCCACCATCTTTTTTTCGAGATAGCGGCCCCAGAGGCCGCTCGTTTCAAACCATTGTTTGACGCGCGAAAAGTAGTCGAGATCTTTGGCGGCGAGCCAAGCCGCCACGGAGCGCCGATAGTGGTCGGCGTCAGGTTCAGCCAGCCGAGCTAAGGCTTCGCTGAAAACATTGAGCTGGAGCCGCAAATCGTCAACCAGTCGTTGTTCGTCGGACAGTATGGTAAGGGTTTTCTTGAGATCTACTAAAGCTACCTGAAGCTCTGTGGCTGTTTGCCGATACGATTCCAAGTGGGTGAGACGCTTCTCTGGTTTTAGTTCCTCCGTTTTTGGTTCAGCCAGAGTGCGGGGCAAACGGAGAATCTGTGTCAGTTGTCGCTCACCGCCTTCGGCAATTGCTTCGGGGCCGCGGGCTATAACCGCATCAGTGTCAGGCGTATCCAAATAAGGCCGAGTAGCATCAGTAAAGGTTTCGCCGATGCGAGCACGACGAACCAGATCGTCGGCATCGGCGATCTTGGGTACGTCTGGGATTGTGGGCACGACCCGTTCAGCCAAACCCCTCCTAAAACTTACTTACGAACAGGACTTACACACTGCCGTCATTGCGAGTATCGGTCGAAGTCACCGCCACAGCGGGATCCCGCCAGAGGCGGCGACAATCTCGTAAATCTATAAATCAGATCGCCACGGCCTGTGGCCTCCCTCCAGAGACGGACAGGCGCGATGACCAAAGGGGAGTGCGTAAGTCCTGATTTGGTGCTTGAGATTTGGGATTTATTCGATGATCGAATCTATTATACCTGGTAATACCCACGAAAATATAGTAATCTATAGACATCACATTTCAAGAATGCATAAAGCAAATCAGCGGAAATGCTGACTTTCGCGTGCTGGATTTTCACCATCGTCAGGGTGAAGAAAAAAAATTCGAGCTTGGTAGTTATCACCGCATCGGTTTACAACGCATTAAAAAAGAGATAGAAAAATGCCTGATCATCTGCACGAATTGTCACCGAATAATCCATTTCGAGGAAAGAGATTTCAAACCCTTAAACGGGGTGTAGCATAATGGTAGTGTGCGCGCTTTGGGAGCGTGTGGCCCGAGTTCGATTCTCGGCACCCCGACCAATTCAGACTGAATGAATGTGTACTGATGCTGCCGAGCTCAAATAATCCAACATTTATTAATTAATTGAACTGGTATATATAGTATGGTACGATAGTTTCGTGAAATTATCTCTACGCAAAAAAGCAGAGGATTTACGTCGAGCAGGTTGGTCGTATAATATTATTGCTGATCGTCTTGGATTGTCGAAAAGTACCTTGAGTAATTGGCTCCGCGAAATCCCTTTTCAACCCAACCTGACCGTTCAAAAACGTATTTTGGCTGGCCCGGCAAAATCGGCTGCTCGGAATCACGCTAGGAAGATATCTTCAATTGAACTAATTCGAGCACGAGCAGGGATTGAGCTAGGAAAATTAACACATCGCGATCTCTGGATGCTAGGACTTGGCATTTATTTAGGTGAAGGATCAAAAATCTATGAGATCACCAGAATTACTAATTCTGATCCTGATATTTTGCGTGTGAGTGTCCACTGGCTTAGAGAAATTTGTGGTGTTCCATTAGATAATTTTGCTGTTCGTCTTCATATCTATCCTGACACAGATCAAAAATTGGCCGAACAGTATTGGGAAGAGATAACTGGAATACCTTCAAAACAATTTCAAAAAGTTTCAGTCGATCGAAGATTAAATAAAAAAAGAAAGAATCAAGGAAAGTTGCCCTTTGGAACGGCGCATATTACAATTCTTTCTCATGGTATTCAAAAGCATGGAGTCTTTCTTCATCGTCGAATTATGGGTTGGATCCACGAGGTTATGAAGCAGATGCGGGTGTAGTTTAGTGGTTAAACATCTCTCTTCCAAGGAGAAATCACGGGTTCGATTCCCGTCACCCGCTCCAGAATTGACTTTCTGACGACCTGGCCCAACAGCTAAAAAACGGGTAAACTTAGCTAAAATATGCTTTATGCTGATCATTTTGCCCAGGCCGAGTACAAAACAGCCCTAATTTACGAAACACTTTTTTGGGTTGAAACTAATTCGGATTTTCGAAAGCTTCTCAAAAAACTGGCCGCGAGTGAGCGAGAAGATTTTGCTTTCTGGCAGAAATTGGTTACACCCGATCGACAACTCTACGGTATTAGTCCGTTTGAACGATGGTTTTACAAAACTTTTCGTCGGTTATTTGGTTTCACCATGACGGCTAAACTTCTAGAACGAAGAGAACAACAGATGATCGCTAATTATCACAGTTTTCGCCAAACTATCACTGACGCCAAGCTTCGTCACCAAATTGATGAATTTATCCGTCGAGAACTGTTGGACGAAGCGTGTCTCAAAGATGTTATCAAGGAAAACCATCTCAACTCGATGGCCAATATCATGCTGGGTTTTAACGATGGTTTGATCGAATTGACCGGTACTTTAACCGGTCTAACCTTGGCTCTTCAAGGCACCAAACTCGTTGCGGTCACTGGCTTGATTGCCGGCTTGTCGGCCACCCTGTCAATGACAGCTTCCGCTTACGCCCAAGCTCGTTACGATCCGCTTAAAAATCCCAAAACCGCCGCCTTGTCTACCGGCATAACCTATCTCATAATCGTGTTGCTTTTGATTTTTCCTTTTTTGATTGCCCATGACCCCGCCACGGCTCTGGCGGCTATGCTGGTTATTGTCTTAATAATTTTACTAGCGGCGGCCGGTTACACGGCTATTTTGTATGACAAACCTTTTTTCCGGCAATTTTTGGAAATGGCCATTATCAGCTTGGGCGTAGCCGCTATTTCCTTTGGTTTAGGTTTCGTTCTCCGACAGCTATTTGGGCTTAATGCAAACTAATATAAAGGGGCTGTCGCCGAATGGGCTTTTGGATCATGAAATTGGTTGGTTCATGACGAAAACTTTTATCTGCGACAAGGTGTATAAGGTACGATACGCCGCGAAGCAGATTAAAGTTTGCAGTCGAACCAGGCTATTTCTGGCCAGAATGCCATTCGGCGACAGCCCTATAAAGGGTCAGAAATCATAAAACAGCGTGCTTAATAATCCGATCGGATTATTAAGCACGCTGTACGGTCAGGACTTAGGGCAAATCCTACTCCAAGAATAGGTAAATGTAAAGATAAAAAACATATAAAATGTGCTATAATTTGAGTATGATAAACAAATCACGACTTTGGCTTGGTTTGAGGATTGGTTTTTGTTTTTTCGGGGCAATCGCAATAGGCGTCTATTTAGGACAACTCGTTCAGCTACCCGACCCCATTACCAGCCCAACAATTTCCCCCACCCTTACAATGAGCCCAACCACTCCCGTCTCAACGCTATCACCAATCAATACCCCTTCTGTTACGTCAATCCCAAATTCGAAGGTGGAAACAACATTGCCCTCCTCGGCCCTGATTGCTAAAGTGCCGTTTATCGAACAAGCTCCGCTTAAAAATTGGGATGCTGTTCACGAAGAAACCTGTGAAGAGGCGGCGGTTTTAACCGTTGTGCACTATCTTGAGGGACAACGCCAACCGGCGCCAGCTGAAATTGAAACTGAATTGCAAAACCTGATCGCCTGGGAACAAAAAGTACTGGGAATGTACGAAGATACAACGGTGGCCGAAACCGCCCGGATGTTAGTTGAGTATTTCAACTATGGCGAGCGGGTACGGATCGTCGAATTAACCAAACTCGACGATCTCAAACGTGAAGTGGCGGCCGGGCGGCCGGTGATTGTACCGGCGGCGGGGCGACTACTCGGTAACCGCTACTTTAAGTCACCGGGCCCGATTTATCACATGACCGTGGTGATCGGCTACACCGAAACCGAGATTATTTCCAACGATCCCGGCACCCAGCATGGGGCCGGCTACCGTTACGACGCCGCTCAATTCTGGATCGCCATTCATGATTTTGTGAATCGTTCCGACGAGGGCATGGCCAGCGGTGCCAAGCTGGCGCTGGTGGTTGACTGAATCGGTCGTGGCGACTAGGATAATAATGCATCAAGAGATGCATTATTAAAGAAAACGGCCAGGGTAACAACACCATGAATCAAACGTTCTCTCAGTGGATACGAATTGGACTCGGGATAACGCTGACGTAACCTGACGGGCTACGCCGCAATTTAGGTGTCTGTACTCTGACCACTAAGAAAGGTGGTACAAATGGATTTAACAGTCATACTGGCCGTCGCTGGGCTTGTGCTTGGTGGCGCGATCGGTTTTTATGCCAAAGGTGGCTTGGCCCGCAAATCCCAGGTTGAGGCCGATACCAAGCAAAAGGCGGTGCTTCTCGAAGCCAAGGAAGAAGCCCTCAAGATTCGGGAAGACGCGAAAAAGGACATCGAGAGTTCACGCCACGAACTCAAGGATCTTGAAGATCGTATTCGCCGGCGCGAAGAACAGATTACCAGCCGCATCGAAGAACTTGATAGTGAGCGGAAACGGATTCTCGATCGCGAACGGGAATTGGATCAGATTCGGGCTGAACTTGAGGATCTGCGGGGCCGAGAAATAACCGAGCTGGAAAAGGTCGCCAAACTCAAAAAGGATGAAGCCAAAGAACTGCTGTTGAAGGGTGTCGAACGTGAGTTCAAAGACGATTTAGTGCGCCAGTATAAGAAGATTCGCGAAGAAGTGAAAGCCGACGCCGAAACGCAAAGCCGCAATATATTAGCCTCCGCCATTCAGCGGCTGGCCGCGGAATCAACAACGGAATCAACAACTTCGGTTGTTCATCTTCCTTCTGAAGAGATGAAGGGGCGAATTATTGGTAAAGAAGGCCGTAACATTCAGGCGTTTGAACGAGCGACTGGCGTGGACGTGATTATCGACGGCGATAGCCCCGACACGGTCACGCTCTCCTGCTTCGACTCGATTCGCCGCCAAGTGGCTAAAACCGCTTTAGAGCGCCTGATTGCCGACGGCCGGATCCAACCGGCTAAAATTGAAGAGTTAGTCCAAAAAGCCGAAGCCGACGTGGGTAAAGATATGGAAAAGGCCGCCGAAGATGCTTTGCAAGAAGTAGGTGTCACCGGTGTCCACCCCGACATGGTCAAGATTTTGGGGCGGCTGAAGTATCGCACCTCGTTTGGCCAAAATGTCCTTCAACATTCACTGGAAATGGGCCATGTCGCGGGAGCTCTCGCAGCCGAGATCGGGGCCAATGTGGAAATCTGTAAGAAAGCCGCCATTCTCCACGATATCGGTAAAGCCGTTGACGCTGATATTCCAGGGGCGCACCACCACATTTCCATGGACATTGCCCGCAAATATGGCATGAGCGAGCATATCGTCAACGCCATCGGTGCCCACCACGACGATATTGATCCCAAATCTGTCGAAGCAATCATTGTGCGAGCCGCGGACGCAATTTCGGCCGGACGGCCAGGCGCCCGTCGCGAAACCCTCGAAAACTATATCAAGCGCGTGAAAGAGCTGGAAAATATTGCTTTGAGCTTTAATGGAGTTAATAAAGCCTTTGCTATTCAAGCTGGGCGCGAAGTACGGATTATCGTCAAGCCTGAAGAGGTGGACGATCTCGGGGCTTTGAAACTCTCCCGCGATATCGCCCGCAAAATCGAAGGTGATATGCAGTACCCGGGTGTAATTAAGGTCAACGTCATCCGCGAAACCCGCTCAATCGAATACGCCAAGTAAAGTATCACTTTCAAAGTGAGACTTTGAAAGTGATACTACACCTGAAAAATAAAGCCGACGAGGTAGCCGATCAAAGCGGCTAAGAGGCCGACCACTAGCGATTGTGCTGACGGAACCATCGAATTCGGCTGATAATCCGTTTGACGGCTTCGGTCACATTGTCAGCGGTCGTATTCCAGCCGAGCGTCAGACGGATGGTGGAAAGGGCGGCTTGGTCGGACAAGCCGATAGCTCGCAAAACATGTGAGGGTTCGAGCGTCAGAGACGAACAAGCGGCGCCCGTGCCAATCGTGACACCATCAGCTTCGAGATAGAGCAGTAACGCTTCAGCATCGAGGCCGGGAATTGTCAGGTTTAGATTATTCGGCAGACGTCGAATCATATCACCGTTAACAACGAGACCAGGAATAGCTGTCTGCAACTGCTGTAAAAGCTGGTTAGCAAGCGCGACTAGACGTTCTGACTCCCGCGACCAAGATCGTTGGGCGAGTTCGATCGCCGCAGCGCCACCAACAATGGCGGCGACATTTTCGGTGCCGGCGCGGCGGCCAGCCTCTTGACCACCACCAACGAGAATTGGTTCGAGCGGCGTGCCGCGGCGGAGATAGAGCACCCCCATCCCCTTCGGCCCGCCGACTTTGGCGCTATTGAGGCTAAGGGCATCGATGCCCAGTTGGTCGGCGTTTAAGGGCAGATAAGCCGCCGCTTGACAGGCATCGGTATGGAGATATAGAGGTGCCAGACCCCTGATTGCTCGCTGACGATTAAGCCTTCGCACCGCCCGTGCCAGTTCAGCCAGAGGTTGGAGCGTACCAATCTCATTATTAGCGAGCATGACCGAAACGAGACGGGTATTAGGCTGGAGAGCCGCGAGAATGGCTTCTGCAGCAACAACGCCACTTGTTGGGACAGGCACGGCAGTTGTTTGATAACCCTGCCGATTGAGGTAAGCGATGGGTTCAAGAACCGCATGGTGCTCGATGGCGGTCGTAACGATATGGCCCGAGGGCTGTGTTCGGATAATACCTTGAATAGCCAAATTCGTACTTTCGGTGCCGCCGCTGGTAAAAATAATTTCATCTGGGTGAGCGCCAAAAGTAATGGCTAATTTTTGGCGGGCGTCATCAAGAGCGGCGCGGGCGATGACGCCAAGCCTAGTGATGGCCGAAGGGTTACCAAACTGGTCAGTTAAAAAGGGCTCCATGGCCTTAAAAATCGCCGGCCGGAGTGGGCTGGCGGCAGCGTGATCGAGATAGATTGATGAAGACTGTTGCGACATACAAAACTATTTTGTCATTGCGAGGACAACGAAGCAATTAGTAATGTTTTGTCATCCCCGACTTGCCTGTCCGCCTCTGGAGGAATCCGTGATCCAGAAAAATCGTGGTCTGGATTCCCGCCCCGTCTCGACCGGCTGTCAAGCCGAGGCGGATGTCGATTTCGCTAAAGCGAATCGGCGCTGGAATAACAAAGAGAGATTACCGCAGGCCGCCACGGCAGCCTCGCAATGGCTATATACCTATTAATTATTAAGATCCCTTAGTTTTTGGTTGGCAGAGTTGAAGCCCGGATAACTTGCTCGAGGGTGGTTTGATCAAAGGCCGAGGCAATATTAGCCGACACACCTTCCCAAAACCGACCGGTAACACATTTGGTGTGGTTGCATTGGCGCGCTTTGCACGGTTCGAGACGGACTGTTTCGCCAAGGCTACGAAAAATCATCGAGAGCGTAATCTCATTGGGTGTTTTGGCGAGACAATAACCACCGTGCACGCCGCCCAAACTTTTTAAAATACGACTCCGTTTTAAGGCCAGACCGATATGTTTCAAAAACGAGAGTGGAATCTTGAGTTCTTCGGCAAGAATCCGCAGCGACAACCACTCCGTGTCGTGGCCCGCTAAATAGGTGAGTATTTGAATACCGTAGTGGGTTTTGCGGGCTAAACGCATGGTGACTCCTCTGCCAGTTCTTAATTCTGATAGGTGATCTTTTTTATCACTCTATCGTTAAGGAGTGCACTCGTCAAGGAGTTTTAGGTTTTACGAGATTAATAGTTTCGAGCTTACTGAATTTTATTGGTGAGTGAATTGCTGCACGTTGGATAAAATCTGTTTGGCCGGAGAGAATGTGGTCAACTGTGCCAAGCGGTAACCCGGCCGGAACTTCTTGACCGAGGCCACTCGTGATTACTTCTTCACCGGGAACAATCTCGAGATCGCTGGGTAAATCTTCAGCTGTAATGCCAGCTAAACCACCTTTCAAGAGCCCTGTGGCACGTGAAGTCATTAGAGTAATCGGAATTAAAGAGCGACTGGCGGTGATTAAACGAATCGTGGCCGATGTCTCGGTGACAGCCTCTACCCGACCGATCACAAAACCATTCGAGGTCGCCACGAGCCCAACCGTGACTCCTTCTCGCGTACCTCGATTAACGACCACTGATTGGAGATACGTTAACGGTGAACGGCTAATGATTTCGGCAGGGATAAAATCAAAAACATCACGCTCGCGAGCGACGAAGCCGAGCTCACCACGTAAGAGCTCATTCTCATGTTCGACCTCTAAAAGGCTATCCACACGCGCTTTCAAGGTGAGATTATCCGCCTCAAGACGAGCACTCTCTTCTGTTAACTCCCGTAAGTTTCGAATTATATCAAGACCTGAATATGCGCCACTGGCCTGCTGCGTTACAACAGCACTAGGCCGGCCAATAATCCGCCACCAAGTACTTTTCAGCGGTTGGAGCCAGCCGCTGGGGGCAAACGTCAGCCCGAGGCCACAAACAAAAAGCAAACCAATTATCCAGACCGGGCGGCGCGCATTCATTAGTTTGCTCCTTGTCTACTTCGCCGTTACCGAGAGAGTTCAGTTGGTAGGAGTACACCGCGCAGAGCGTCGAGATCTTCGAGAACAATACCTGTGCCGCGCACAACACAGGTAAGGGGGTCGTCGGCAATGCGGACAGATGTTTCGGTGGCAAGACCCAAAATTTGATCGAGGCCGCGTAGGAGTGCTCCACCACCGGCCAAGACAATGCCCCGATCCATAATATCGGCCACTAATTCTGGCGGAGTTTCTTCGATAGTCGCTTTGACTGCCTCAACGATAGTAGTAATTGACTTACGCATCGCTCCCCGAATTTCATCGTCGGTGATCATAATCTCCTTAGGTAGGCCGGTCACGAGATCGCGGCCACGCATGGCGGCTGTTAACGGTTCGGCAAGCGGGGCCGCCGAACCGATTAAAATTTTTATCTCCTCGGCTGTCCGTTCACCTAAGAGAAGATTGTGCTCATCACGGGCAAATTGAATAATATCGTCGTTCAATTCATCGCCAGCGACACGGAGGGAACGACTGGCGACAATTCCACCCAGAGAGATAACTGCTACCTCTGTCGTTCCGCCACCAATATCGACAATCAGGTTACCCGCGGCCTCTTGAACGGGCAGGCGGGCGCCAATGGCGGCCGCGAGCGGTTCTTCAATTAAATAGACCTCGCGGGCGCCCGCACTCATAGCTGCTTCTTCAACGGCCCGCCGCTCCACCTCGGTCACGCCGTAAGGAATCCCGACCACCACGCGGGGGCGAGGAAACAGACTGAAACGTTGTTGATGGACCCGTGTGATTAAGTGGCGGAGCATTTTTTCGGTGATTTCAAAGTCAGAAATAACGCCATCAACTAAGGGCCGAATAGCCACAATATGGGCTGGTGTCCGCCCGACCATTTTGCGGGCTTCTTCACCAATAGATAAAACTTGTTTCGTCTTTTGGTTAATGGCCACGACCGACGGTTCGTTAATAATAATGCCTTTGCCACCCACATAGACGAGGGTGTTAGCGGTACCAAGATCGATCCCGATATCGTGACTGAAAAAACCCCAAAAACGGTTGAGCAATCTGCCTCGCAATCTAGCCGATCTGATCGTCTAATTTTACTCCTTGAAGACTAGACGAGCAAGGGTAACACCCAGGGCGGTCTCGTCAAAGCTTTAGGGGGAGGTCATCAACCCTAGGATCGTTGAGCACGCAGGTGTTCTTCGGCGGTTTTAGAAAAGACAGTTGTTCCGTCTATCTTATGGAAAAAATAAAAGTAGTCGTGATCGGTTGGATTTTTAGCTGCCTCGAGCGACTTTAGGCCAGGGTTGGCAATTGGGGTCGGTGGCAGACCAGTAATCAAATAGGTGTTAAAAGGCGATTTCACAGCCTGATAGTCGGCGATTAAGATCGGCTGCCACCAAAGAAGCGTGGTAGGATCCGCTGCTGCCGCTAAGGCTAATGTTTCTTTACCATATTGGACAGTTGGGTCGGCTTGTAATTTGATATTTTGTTTCAAACGATTGGCATAGACACCGGCGACTGGCGCTCGATCAGTATCAAGTTTGGCTTCGCGTTCGACAATGGAAGCCAAGATAAGGTCAGCTTCCGTCAGCCCGAGAGCCGCTGTTCGCTTAGTGAAGTTAGCTAGCATTTCGGCAACGACTTCTTTACTCGTCACGCCATAAGCAAAGCGATAGGTGTCAGGAAAAAGAAGTCCCTCGAGCGAGCTCCCTACTTCGCGGCTGATGCCCGCCGTCAAGGTGTAACGGACGGGATCATAACGCGACGCTTCAAGAAAATCTTCGCGCGTGATAATCCCCATTCGACTCAAGAGAGCAGCAATTTGCTCGAGGCGCCAACCCTCGGGAATAGTCACCGACTGCTCCGATGTTTTTCCCTCCGCCAATTGGGTGACGATCTGTCGGGGGGTTAATGATTGGGTCAGGCTGTAGGCACCGGCTTTGATTGTCTGACCAGTGAGACGGACATAGAGTAAAAACGGCCAGCGTGAAATTAATAAACCTTTCTGTTCAAGCTCGGTCGCCACGGCATAGCTAGTTGTACCGCGTTCAATTGTGACAAGTGTTGGTGTTGAATCAATTTGGTCAGCGGCCGATGTAACACCTTGGGCTAGCAGCAGACTAACGCCAAGTATTGCGCCAAACACCATGGCCAAAACCAATTTTAGACTCAAAAATATTTTAGAAAAATTGCGATCCATAGGTACTTCTTCAGGTACTTCTTCTGCACTGGCGGAAGATATAGGCTCGGTCGTCCTATTTATAGGAGTGGTGTCGGTTGAAACGACATCAACGCGCTGTTTGGTAGTAAGTGATTTCGGAACAGCCACTTCTGGCTGATCCCCTTTTTTCGGTGGCGAAATTTTTTTGCCTTTTTCCGAAGGTAAATCGGCCCAAAAATCGTCACTAGGCACGAGACCTCCTTCGGAGGCAAATCCGAAATCCGAAATCCGAAATCCGAAAAAGACCAGAGTTCATAAAACTCACTGCACGAAAAGGTGTTTCTGATTTTGAATTTTGAATTTGCATCATTGTTTCGAATTTCGTGCTTCGGATTTCTGATTTTGTTCATGTAAGTAATCTTCGAGGATAAGTTGAGCAGCCGCGGCATCGGTTTTATCGTCCCTACGCGGTTGACGACCGAGACGACGCTCCACTTCTTTGGTACTTAAAGTCTCATCAACGAACACGAGAGTAACCGCTCGCTCTGCCAGAGCCGAACGTAATTCCTTGGTAAAAACCTCAATCTGTGGGGGGAGTGACGTCGAACCTTGACCCAATCGAGGAACACCGATAACGATGGTCGTAATAGCCAGACTCTCAATCACCGGAATAAGCTGACGAACTTGTTCGGTAGCTTGCCCTTCGACGATGCCCCAAGGTGTTGCTAATAGTCCACTACTAGAAGTAGCAACACCGGTTCGTTTGGAACCAATATCAACAGCCAGCCACATATAAGCGACTAATTCGGAGCGGGACTAGCCGAAAATGGTTCGCCTAAGTCAGCTTGGTCAGTAGAGTAATTGATAGTTATCGAGATTTGATCGTCACGCTTCGGAAGGGTTTTGAGCCACTGCGGGCGTTCGCTAATCGTGGCCTCGACAACGCCACCAGTCGCTCGCAACGTTGCTTCAGCAGCCGTTAAAGGCTGACCGGCGACCGCGTTAATTAGGCTGTCTTGATCGAGAACGAGGGCAGTTCGTGTCTTGACCCGAGCCAGAATCTGGACTGTTCCTTGAGTTAGGTCGAGATTTTCGGCACTCGTTGTAATCGTGTCACTACTTTGCGAGATATGAATCTTACCAGTGGGGATAGTTTTATCAATAACGGCGAGGGTCGCATCGCGAACCTGCTCATAGCGGACACCAATTCCCTTCATTGTGCCCGTAATAGTCATGGATACAGTTTCGGCTTCGGCCCCAACTTCTTGGTTTGCCTTCTCGGTATCGGTCACAAATTGATAGGCACCCTCGAGTAATTTAATGTCTGTCTGATCGGCGGAGAGCGCCTCTTTACCTTTAGTAATCGTCGCCGCTCGAGCCGCATTCGTCAGATTGGCCAGATCGAGACTGCTCACAATTGTCACTTCAAGAGCGGTACCACCGGCTGTGACAGCGACGGCCTCGCCGTAAATTTTTTCCTGCTTAACTTTAGACAGGCTGGAGATCGTAAAAGTACCAGTTTTACCATTGCTATCTGGGCCGACCTTCGTTGCTTCAACTGTCACATTTGTTTTACCAGGTGTGGTGACCACTTTACCTTCTTTGAGTGTCGTAGTAGCACCCGGGATTATAGCGGCGGCGGCCATCACAAACTGTGTTCAGTCACTGGCTACTAATGTTGTTCCCGCCCCAAACGACTGGGTGTTAGCGTCCCAGTAATTATAGAGTTGGAGGGTGGCCGTCGCCTTTGTCCCGACTTGTTTTTTACCAGTGGCCGGTAGCGATTGTTCAACTTCGACTGGTGCTTCGATAAGCAGACCAGGGATACGAGCGTTAGCCTGGTCAATCTCATTCCGATTTATTTCGGCCGTCAGCGTGACGGTTTGGAGAAGAGGCTCGGTTGCCAACGTTATAGCCAGGACAGCGCGTGGGGCGAGTTCCATAAAAGCGAGATAACCGGCGATGGTCAGAAAAGCAACGATCAACACGATGATAAACCGGCGTCCAGATCGAGGCCGACTCGTCTGGTTAGGATGTTTTTTAGCGGCGGCCAGGATTGATCGCGTCTCAACATGGGCCGCCGAAGGCATCACCCGTGGTTCGGGCTCCTGTTTGCCCCTAGCCACGGGCGGAGTATAGTGATGAATACGAATCCCAGACGGGGAATCTTCAGGTTCGACTAAAGAATCTTCCTCTCGATCAGGCTCATCTTGGCCAGCGTCATCCTCGGTCTGATGTTTGATATTCTC
>ERZ1292630.2333-Hain-H41-02um-R3-2333-length-17694-cov-7_pt2 | contig 14418 bp, 5 predicted proteins | sample MGYA00564408_ERZ1292630 | MGnify/ENA primary metagenome ERZ1292630 (study PRJEB36523, sample SAMEA6512641) | groundwater metagenome | collected 2019-01-08 | study: AquaDiva: Metagenomics assemblies of 32 groundwater samples | reverse complement strand
CTTTGAGGACCTTGCGGGAGCGAGCGGCGTACGCCGAGATGGTAGTGCCGACGGCCGCTGCCGATGGTCGTACCGCCGCACCTGCGCCGCTGTTACACGCCGCGCCCGATGCCAACATGATGCCGTAGATCTCCGACATGCGGCCCACCAACGTGGCGCTGCTATCGCACGGTGTTGACCGCGGCGGCCGTGGCATTCCGACGGCGGCGTCCACTGCGACTCGCGGCTCGGGGACGGGCAATGTGACATGGACAATGTACGGTGACTGGCGGTGCCGTGCTCGCTCGGGCGCTGCATTTTCTTCGGAGCCATATCCGTTCACGCGGCACCCCAACCGCTGAAGCTGACGCCATAGGAACTCCGTGGCGGCGACGGCTCCACAGCCGTCGCCCCCTCCGGCGGCGCTTCCCTCCCGACCTCGGCTGATCAGTGTACGTTGATGGGCCAAAATGGCGGCTTCCATCGCCAGGATGGCCGGCAGGTTTTCGGTTCCCGCCCGGGCACCACCCTCTTGGCTTCCTCCAATTTGGCGCCAAAAAAAAGGGACGCAGTCCTGCGGCGCCGCATTTCCGGTCAAATTCGAGTCGCCCGCTATCGGCGCCAGCGAACCGCCGATGCTGACATCTGCCGCGACACCCACCATCGTGTGCGGCGCCCGCGTCAGCAGCGTCGCCATGCTGCTGCTGCTACCTGCGTCACCGAAGGCACGCCGCCAGAGATCAACGTCGTTGACAATGAGCGCACCGACACCGGGAGGGGCGCCTATCTTGTGCCCAGATACGACCACGGTGGCGCAGCGAGCAGCGAGCTGGCGAAAGGTTTGGTCCGGAGCGTGGTGATGTAGCTTGAGGAAGGCCTGGCATGCGTCGAGGTGCACGGCGTAGCGGCGATGCGGGCCCGAAGGACGTGGTCGGACCGACGAGGCCGCCGCTCTCGCGTCGTTGCCCGCCGTTGTGCCGCTTGCGCTTCCACCCGCTGATTGTTCAGTTTGATCCCGCCACGCTTGCAGAACGGCGATTATTTTTTCCAGCGGTTGGATCACGCCCAACTGGTGATCCACCCATTCCACGACGACGACGACGTCTCCGTCGCCGAACGCGGCCAGCACATCCCGCAACTGGGCCACCTGCACCGCTCCGTCGTTGCGTGCCAGCGTGAGAGTCAACAGGGGCAATCCAAACGCAGCCGAGACCGCGTTGGCGTTCTCAGAGAGGGATTTATGAAGCAAAGGGCTTGTCAAAACCAAGAGGGAGTTAACTTCGGGAGCTCTCCTGGCCCAATGACCGAGCGACCGAAGCGCGAGCGAGTTGCCCTCGGTGCCGCCGCTGACGAAAATACACTTCGCGCTCGACGACGGCGACACCACGGCAGAAAGGACCGTTGCCCTTGCACGTTCAAGCGCGACGCGAGCTTGCCGTCCGAAGGCGTGAAGCGCGCTGGGATTGCCAAGTGGCGCGTCGAGCCAAGCGGCCCTCGCTTCGGCCAGGAGCGGTGCGCCTGCCGCCCAGTCGAAATAGACTGGAAGGTCTACCCCGTCATCGCAGCGGATCGTCGGGATTCGCGGTGTGCCATCGACAGTGGGGTGGGTTGTCGTGGCGGCGGAGGCTGCGGCACGACCCGCCGACCGCAGTGGTAGAGGGCCGTCCATACGTCCGCGTTTCGCGTCGCGCGGGATCGACCACGTTGGCCGATCATCGCCCGGCTTCGTCTCGTTGACGCCAACTCTGCACACAATCGTCATCGTCCCTTGCTTCGTCGAATGCGCCATCGATACACCGCCTCCACCAGAGTTCTCGTCGTGTAGCAACGCGCTGGCATTCGTGGCCTCCGCAGACGCTGGTCGGCAACGGAACGTTTTTTCCGACACCGAAAATTCCATCGGGAAGATCTGAGCAAGGTACTGCCGCAACTTGACGTCGTTAATACTCGTCGCGGCGCCCGCCGAGCAAGCCAGATGAGTACAGCAGTCGGCAACCTGAATGGAACTCGCTGTGTATGTTCCCAGCCGACGAGACAAGTCGACAATGTCCTTTTTGTGGCACGCCAACAACGGTGCAAAAAGAACGACGGGCAGCGGAGGGCCCTCATCGGCGCCGCCACCACCGTCGTCGGCGTCGTCGTCATCTCTCTGACAGGACGCGTTTGCCAACGCGCCGTACAAGGCGTGAATGTTGCGAAGTGTCTGCGACGCCACCTGCCCTAAGCTGTCCCCGACGGCAATCGCCAAGTATGGGAGTGGGGGGGCCGACGGCGGATGCGCTGCGCGGCGCGGATGGGAGCCCCGCGGCCCTTGGCGGGAACGGGACAGCGCCACGGCGAGCGTGCGAGCGACCATCAGCATGCACATCTTCAACACTAACGTGCGCGCGGAGAGGGGAACGGCCGCGATGATGCGCGCCTGCAAATCGTCCGCCGGGATGACGTGCAACGTCACGCCGGCGACCTGCACAGATGCCAACCGTCGGCAAATTTGATCGAGTTTGTCGGATGCCTCAACGGCTGTTGTGCCGTGTAGGAAATGCACGGCGTCGACGTGGCAACCACGGCGCATTAACGCGTACGCCGCCACCGGGCTGTCCAACCCACCCGACAGCAAGCAGAGCACACGGCCGCCGCTGATGGACTGCGAGATCGGTAGCCCCCGGGCTCCTTCGAGCGCCGCCTCCTCCTCCTCCTCCTCCCCCTGCTTCTCTCCGGCGGCCACCTCAACAACCGTCGTCGTGGCTGGAGGTACGCACGCTATCTTGGCAATGCCTGGTAACAACTGCAGGCGCTCCAACGCACCGGCGCACCACGCGGGAGGGGCTTGATCGGCTGCCGCCACCGCACTGCCGCGGTACCAAACGGTCAGAGTGCAACCGTGAATGGTCCCAGACGCGTCGACACGCGCGACGGGGTCCGGCAGCAAACCGTTGTTGATCTGCGACACCAATGTGGAAACCATCGCGGCGCGGTGGGTGGCGCTCTTGAGGGCCGTTTCGTCCAGTGAAAGGCGCAACCAACGCACTTCGCGAAAATATGTCGAAGCGGCGATCGTTTCGCCCATGACGATGAAAGGGTCGGCCGCGCAGTGGGCACAGCCAGGGGGATGGACGGCGGCCGGAGTTGACGGGGTGGGACACGACGAACCATCCACACCATCATCAGGGCGGCCAGCACCGACCAGCCGCAGGGCTTCTGCCAGCGGGGTGACTGGCCACCTCGAGGAGTAGGGGGCAGGAGACGTCTTATCGACATGCGGATCGTCGGAAGTGGTCGCGTCGCCGCCGGCGGTGCACAGTCGAGACACAACGGGCCACAGCACATAGGAACCCCCCCTTTTCTTGCCCAATGAAAGTGAACGGCACATGGTGGTCGGCGGCGAGGAGCGGTCCGATAACGCGGTCGCTCGTCTCTCTTCCACCTTGGTTTCCATGTCGCTACGTCCAGCAAGTTCCGTGTTGGCCGGTCGCGACGCGCGTGGTGCCTCCGACTGCCTGACGTTGTCGTCGCTGTTTTCGTCCTCCATTTCCTCCTCCTCCTTCTCTGAGACCCCATTGGTGCCACCGCCCACGATGCGGGCCGCGAGCGCGACAAACAGCCTTCTGCGACAGCGGCCGATAGCGGATGCCACGTCACTCTCCTCGGCAGCGCCCACCGCTGTGGCGTCCCTCGACGCGGGGCGCAATGTGATGCCCTTGCGTCGCAACGCGTCATACGACTCCTTGGAGTCCGGCACAATGCTATGCGCGTGGCGAACGTTGAGGTGTTGATCAAGGAGGAGGTGGCGGCTGTCACTAGCGTCGCTTGGGGTAGCACGCAACGCCGCGGCCAAAACACTGGCGCGACACATGACCGCTTCACCGCACAGTACATGCGCGTGGCGCGGCACGATGTGATCGAGGGTCGCGCTGCCGTCATGCGGCGGCGGTCGTCGCCCTTCACTGCCTGACCGCTGGAGCAACGTCCACGGTCCCCCGCGCCGGCCGCAGTACAGTACGTACGATGCTAAGCCCGCTAGGCGCTCTTCGGCCGTCGCATCACCGTCAGTTCGCATCAGCCGCCGTTGGGGACTGAAAGGGGGTTTACAAGGAGAGGGATATGTCGACTGTGTTGTGGACGGCACTCCAACGTGATTTTCGTTGCTTCTGTACTTCCCGTTCGACGTTTTCCTCCCTCCCATCTTTCATCAGCGGTACTCTCCTTCAAAAGCTGTTGATCTACCACAGGGGGGATGGATGGACGACTGTGCGGTATACCGGGATACACAGTCGCGGGACAAAAGTGGGAAAACCTTCTCTCCTCTGGCAAAACCGCAAAAGCATAAATGCAACGACGAAATTTCGTGTTTCGTTCTGCGGTCCGATGCGAAAGGGATTGCCAAATGCAGAGGGTAGAAGAAGAACAGCCATATAAGCGCCGATCAACAATAATAATAATAATAATGTTTCTCTACATCAAAATGGCGCGCGATTGGGGGGACAACTAACAATGCAATGAACACACCCTCTCTCTCTCTTCGTTCGCGTTACACGCGAGTAAGCGTCACCGCCGATAGCGGCCCATCCACCAGCGGAGAACCGGCGACTAGAAGTCGTACAATTCATCCGCCTTTCCGTTGGCAGAAGCGGAAGGGGGCGGGGGAGCGGAGGACGATGAGGTCGTAGGACGGTTCGCATACGACATTTGACTGTTAAATCCCGCTCCGCCGGCATTGCGTTCGGCGCCGATGATTTCTCGAGGCGGCACCGGGGGCTTGGTTTTGGGTGGCTGCGGGATCGGCGCTGGCGGACCCTCCTCACCCCCTAACGAGCCCTCCTGGGGCGGCGTCGTGGACGGCTTGCGAGACTTTGCCGCCGAAAGGGCGCTCCCTTGTGCCACGATTCTCACTTGCGCGACCGTGGACGTCGACACGCCGCTGGAGAACTGGTCCATTTTCCGTCGCTGGCCTTCTTTGGCGCGCTTCAAGGCATCGCCGATTTCCTCCTGCGCGTCCTCGAATTCCAGGCGTTCCTCACCCTTGAGATTTCGCATCGCCTCGATTTTCTGCTCCTCCATGCGAGACACCAATTCCTCGTACTCGCAGACTTTCTCGTCGTACTGTTCCCGCGCACGTTGCACTTCGCGGTCCATCTTCTTCAGCTTCTTGCGAATCGCGGCAATGTCTTCGTCCTTGCGAGCGAGAGCCTTGTGGTGCTCCTCGGCGAGGGCTTCGACACGGCGATTGAGCGCTCGCTGCGCAGCGGCTTCTTGGTCGCGCAATGCTTTTTGATGGCCCTTCTCTCGTTCGACCATGTCCTCCTTGGCATTGGCCAGCGACTGCTGCAACTGCTCGATTTTGCTCTTCGCCGTCTCGTACAAAGCCTTTTGACCATCCAGCAGCTTCCGCACCTCGACGACTTGCTCGGCCTTTTCGCGGATGCGAGAATCGGCGGCCGCGATGGCCGACGCGGACGCCTCGAACTCCTTGGTCATGCGGGCCATTTCCGCCTTCAGTTCCTCATGACGGTTTTCGCTCTCGGCGACGAGCACCTTCGCGGCCGCAAGGTCGCGTGATCGCTGGGCGGCCTCTTCGTGTAGCGACGCGACGTCCTTCTTGTTGCCGTCGACGCGCGCCACAGCCTCCAGTAGCTCTTGCTTGGCAGCCTCGAGTTCGCTGCGGAGCTCCGCCTTCTCGACCTCTAAGACGGCCGACTTCGCCCGCAGGTCGCAAAGCACGTTGGCATCCATGGAGGAAAGCATGGCGCTACCACGACGGCCGCTGACGGTCCGCGCCAACGCCCCACCACCAGCGGACGATTCGCTGTGCTCCTTCAGCGACGTCAACAACTTTTCCTTCAGTTCAACAACGTGAGGCGAATCGGACTCCAGCGGCTGTAGCAGCGATTTGAACGCTTCCGACACTGCGGTCGCCGCGCCGCCGCCGCGGTGGATCAGCTCCCCGGACGACGTGGTGCGCTTCATGGGCGACTCTGAGAATGGCCCGGCGGTTGCCGCCACGAAAGGGCCGGTCGCACTCGCCGGGGCCGTCGCTGGGGGACCGTCCGTCGATTGGGACATCTGACTCCGCAGCTCCATCAACTCTTGCAACGCGTGACGGAGGTCGTTTTGGGCGGTTTGCTTCTCCGCGAGCAGCACCGCCTTCTCGGAGCGGAGGGCGTCGATGATCGCCTTGGCTTGATCGTCCGACGACCCCTCCTGCAGCGCGGACAGCCAGCTGCTCTCCTTGGCGGCCGCCTCGTTCTCGGCCCGGACGAGCTGCTGCTGAAAGGCCTCGGACTCCGCGCCAAAATTTTCCTTGAGCCCCTCAACGACCGAGGCATGCTGCGCCATTTGGTCCTGAATTTGCTGCTTGAGTCGTGCGATGTCGTGCTCTTTACTCATGGCCGAGTCCACGCGCGCTTGATCCTGAACGGCCTTTTCGCGAAGTAACTTGACCTCCGCGAGCAATTGGGCGATGTGCTTGCGAGCGGCTTCATCCGACATGACTCCGCCAGGGGCCGTCGATCCGGTGGGGTCGGCGGCGCTTGAGTCCAGCACGGCCTGCAGCAGCTGGTCGCGGTGCTCGGCGGTGTGCTGCAGCTCCTTCCAAAGGGCGCCGCGCTGTTCCTGGTGGTGCTGCTGCAAGGCGTCGAGGGTGTCCACGGCCGCCGTGCTGCTACTGCAGCCGCCAGTCGAGACGGCATCGACCCCAGCCGCCGCTGCAGGGGGGCTTCCTGCCGCGCGACGCTCCCCGTCGGCTCCTTTCTTCTTGCGGCCAGGTATCGCCTTGGCGAGGAGTTGCGCTTCCAGCCGCTCGATGTCTTTTCTCGCTCGCGCCAAGGCTTCATTCTTCGTGTTCAGGACTAATTGCAGGTTGCCCACGGCCGCCGCGCTGCTTCCCTTTGAATCGCCTACGCCCTGCGCGGAGGCCTCCAGCGCGCGAGACGAGGCGTCGAGTTGTGCGGTGAGCTCACGGATATGGTCATCCTTTTCCTTTATCATCGCGTGACCGCCGTGATGATGCGCATCGGCGATCATCGAGGTGGACTGGCGGGTGGCGGTGGGCGACTCGGACGCAACGGAGGAGTTGCCGGCGTGGTGATGTGGCTGTCCTTTCACGACAGGCGACATGTCGAAGCCGACGGGACCGACGGACGGGACCGACGGATCCTGACCCATCATGTCCGACAGGCGCTCAATTTCGGCTTCCAATTCGTGAACTTTCAGCCGGTGTTGGTTTTCAAGTGAGTGTTTCTCGTGTAACCACGTCGCCGCGAGGTGGCTATCGTTGTCCCGTTCCGACGCCGACTTCGCGCCTGGCGACATAGCCGCGGCGGACGCAGCACCCGAAAGGGTTTGATTGAATCCCGCGCTTTCCTGGGTTTCAATGAGCTGTCGGCGGGCTTCCTTCTCCCGCTCAAACTTGTCCTTAACCCGATCGAGCTTCTTGGTAACTTGGTCCAACTCTTCGCGAGCGGCGAGTTCGCTAGCCTTCAGCTGCGCGACCTCTGCCTCGTGCGTCGCCGTGGCCGCGTCCATCTCTGCCGTGAGCCGCTTCAATTCCCCAGAGACACGCGCGAATTCGTCCGCAGACACATTCCCTTCCAGCGGTTTCAGCCGCACTTCTAGCTCCTCGATGGATGTGACGGGTTCGCCCTTGAGGTACTGAGAGCAGAGGCGCCAAACTTCGTCCCGCTGCGCGTTGACATCCTTTTCGGCCTGCTGAGAGACGGCCAGCTCTTGCTGCAGCGCGCTCAGGCGGCCTTCCGCGTCGGTTTTCGCGTCCATGATGTCGCGCATCTCCATCGTCAAGGCATCGCGCGCTTGAGTCCCCTCGATGCGGTCCGCCTCGCGGCCTTTGACGGCGTTGTCGAGATCGATTTCAAGCTGGGCGCACTTTTCCCGCAGCTCTTCCACTTCAGTTTCGAGGCGCTCCATGTCGCCGGTTTCGAGGGCCTTGAGTTTTTCCTTCAGCGCCGCGACCATTTCGGTGAGCTCGGCGATCTTTTGGTCCTTGCTGTCCATGTTGACGACTGGCTTATTCTTGATCTGCTTCGCGCGGTCTGCGAATCGCAGCGTCGACACCGTTTCTGACAAATTGTGTTCCGACGGGCCAATGTTGGCAAACATCACGGTCTTCGAGGAGCCGCCTAAAGAATCTTTCAGCAACATCGTGAGCGGTGACGACCGGAACGGCACGTGCCCCTTGCCCTTGACGATCGTGTCGATGACGGTGCCCAACGCGCTCAAGGACAAATTAATGTTGCAGCCTTCTTTGAGCGTGTCACCCTGCGCGCCGGTTTTGGACTGACGCTCCGATCCCGCGAGATCGACGAGGTTGAACTTCGAGGTCACGGATCGGGTGTCGCCGTCGTCGCCCGACTCCATGCTTTCAATGAGCAAGGTGAAGACGGAGTGCGATCGGGAGCTATCCGCGTTCAACTCGGTCGCCGCGACTTGTCGCCGGTCCGTTCCTTCCTCCATCAGCCGGATGAGGTCCTCTGGGAATTTGACCTGGGGCACCTGCGCGCCCTGAACGTAGAACGTCTTGTCCTTGTTCTCCTTGACGTTGAGCGTCACTTGCGTCTTCGCCAACAAATCACGGACCTTGCCATTGTAGAGTTCGATGAACGAACAATAGAGGGTAAAGTGCCGCGTCGGATTGCGCTCCTGCGCCTGCCGGATGTACTCAAACACGTAACGAAACGACCGCGGGATGATACCCATCAGCTCCGCATCATCGTACTTACCCGTCATCGTGTGCGTCTTGCCCGAACCCGATTGACCGTAGGCGAACACGGTGGCGTTGAATCCGTCCAAGACGGAGTCCACGAGTGGCATGATAAACTGGGTGAAGACGTCACGCTGCGTCATTGTGTTGTTCACGACGGCGTCGAAGGTCCAGCGGTCGGGAGCGCCGCAGACATGATTCACTTGCACGGTCGCGTCGGCAAGGTCGAGATCGACGCAGGATTTGTAGTTGTTTTCGAGCTCGCGGCTGTTCAAGGGGCGGCATCGGACGAGCACCTTGATGTTCTCGGCCTGATTGCCCTGTGCCGCCTCACCACCCCCTGCTGCTGCCGCAGCCGTCTTTTTGCCCATCTGACGTCGCTACCAATACGACCCCTTTTCGGTGTTTGTGTCAGATCAATGTTTTTTCTTTCCTTCGCAAACCTTAGAAAATTAGAGCACCGTGTCGGCGAGGGATGTGAACACACAATTGGAGATGAAAACCTTGTGGCCGCCGCCCATTGATGCATCAGCGTGTGTGTGTAGTTTTTTTTCCCGCGCGCATTCCAAACAAATATGGAATGAAGGCGACACAGTTAACGGAAGGGTCCTCTCGCTCTCTGTCCCTCTTTGGGTTTTTTTGCTTGGCATTTAGTTTTGAGGGATTTTTACTCGAAAGACCTGGTCCTTGATCCAGAGATTCACGAAGACGGCCTCACGAAAAAAATGAACGTTCGCGCCAATCGTGTGCCCTGTTGGGAACTTTTTCCTTCCGTGTGCTTCAAGTCAGCGAACCGTTGTGACGAAAAGAGAGACGCAAACCCTCCTCGCGCTCTTTGCTTTGACCCTCTCCTTTGACGTGCTCTCTTGTTCCCCGTTTCACCACCATCCAAAGACCAAATCCGCGTGATCTTTGGGCGCCCCGAGGGGGAAGCGAACGAAACACGCCACGACCGTCGGAAAGTGTGTTTCCACACAATGTGCCTGCCTGTTCTCAGTCCTCATTGGTGTACGCCGAATCTTGCGACATGTGCGAGGCCCCTGTGAGCTGCGATGACGGGCCACTGCGGACGCTGCTCCGGCTGGAGGCGGTGGATGACATGGCCGAGGAGGCCGATCCGCCCGCGGCGGCCGCCGACGCGGTTGGTCCTCGGCGACCTGGAACATATTCTACGTCAAACGGGTTACTCAGCGATAGGCCTGAGCCCCCCCCACCCATCGGCGAAGGGAACGGCCCTCCTTGGAAGAAGTTGAAACCTCCGCCAATCATCGGGTTGAACCCGGTGTTGAAGTCGAAGCTCATGAAGTTAATGTCCTGCGGCTGGTACATAAGCCGCGCGCCGGCCACGTTCGTGGACGCTTGCGGAGGTGCAATGACGCCACCTGCCATGCCGGGAAGCATGAGGGTCGAGGCCGCGATGCCGGAGCCCACCGTGGGACCAATGGGCAAGTTGCGGGCTGGTCGAGGCTTCGATAAGGTGATGTTGATGGTTTTCAGCTGCATAATGGGCCCATCGACGAGCAAGTTGCGGCTCTTGTAGTGCGACAAAAGACTGTGCCACAACGGATGCTTCGACAACACGCGGGCGTTGCCAATGACGACGAGACCGCGCCGCGCGCGCGTCAGGGCAACGTTGAGACGGCGCCAGTCGGCGAGAAAGCCAATTCCTTGGTGGTCGTTGGACCGCACGCACGTCAGCACGATAAACTCCTTCTCGCGGCCCTGAAAACTGTCCACGGAGGCGACCTCGATGCGACGGTACGCGTCCGGGAACAATCCATGCCGAAGCAAGTAATTGATGAGGTAGCAGCGCTGCCCTTCGTACGGCGTGATCACGCCGATCTGGTCCGGCGTCGCCCCTTGTTTAATCAGGTGGGTGACGATCTTTTCCGCCAAGGCGGCCTCCGCTCGGTTGAGGTACGTGCTGCCCGTGGAGCAGAGCTCCTCGGCGCTGATGCTGTTGTAGAAGAACATCGGGCGAGCCGGGTCGGGCCAGGGAAAGTACGCCGACGCGTCGCGTTCCTCGGCCGTCACACCGTTTTGCAGGGTGCCCTCGTAAAACGCATTGCTGCTGAACTCGGACAGGCTGGGATGCATGCGGTACTGCACGTCCAGTCGCACCGGGCGCTCGCCAAGTTCGACGAGTCGCTCGAAAAGGCTCCGTCCAAGGCCCGCCGCTTCCGCGGGTCGGTGGAGGATCACGGGCCCCATTTGGCAGTGGTCGCCGACGAGCACCAGTTGCTTGCACCCCATGACGAGGGGGATCAAGCACTCGGGCTCAGCGGCCTGCGTGGACTCGTCGATGAGGACGTGCTTGAAACGGTACGGTTCGAGCCGTTTGTCCGCGGCGACGGAATTCGTGCAACAGACGACGTCGGCGTTGGAGATGAGGGCGGCCTCCACCTTTCCAATGAGTTGCATGTAGCGGCGGCGATCGCGGTCGTTCAGCTGTCCTGCACTCTCGCGGAGCTGCACCAACTTCCGGAGCTCGGACTTCTCCGGTGAGCTCTCGATAAACTGGCGCACTTGGATGTGCAACATGAGGTGGTCGATGCTCGTGGTCACGGACTCTCGAGACCTGGCGGCAATACGCACGACGTTGAGGCCCGTGAGCGCAATCCGCTCGGCGACGTGGTCGACCGCCACGTTCGACGGGGAGCACACGAGCACCTGCGCTTGATTCAGTTTGCACATGTGATAGACAATGGTGGCCGACGTGACCGTTTTGCCGGTGCCCGGGGGCCCTTGAATGAGGCTGAGCGGCCGTCGGAGCACCGACCGGACGGCGTTGGATTGGCTCAAGTTCAGCTTCGCGATGCGTGGCGCGCACACATCCCGCGGAACGTCAATTCGAATTTCAGGCTCGTCCGTCGGCTGCCCTAAGAAGCGGTAAAAGAGGAAAGCGCTGATACTCGTTTCCTCCTCGGCCATGGTCTTCATCGCCTGCAGCATGCGGTCAAACGGCGTCGACTTCCAGTTGAACTTTATCTGAAACGTGCCATCGGCCGGGGGCGGCAGCTTGGACTTGAGCTCGCAGACGACGGTGCCTTGCGTGGTCGGCGACGGCTCAATCTGAATGATCGTCGCCGAATCGGACCACTTTTCGAGGGGATGATGGGAGCCGCCACCGGCGGCGGCGGCGGCGGATGAGGAAGAGGACGACTGCTGCCCCCCGCTGCTGCCGGACCCATTTGCGAACTGAGCAATTTTAAGCTCATCGCCCATCGCAACGTTGCCGTCGTTAAGGGGTAACTCGAAGCGACCAAGTCGTCGACCGAGCGCCGATGTCTCCCACGTAATTGCCACGTTGTCGTACGACACCGCTTCTTTGATTTCGCGACTGTGCTGCGCCTCCGCGTCGATCAGAGGTTGAAACACATTCAAGTAGTGGTTGACGTCGGCGAAGGTAGTGGGGACGCGCGGCAGCTCGGGCTTCGCGGCTTCCTCGCGCATGAGGTCGTCCAACTTCGCGTCCGGCTTCGTCTTCCAGGCCTCTTCCAGCTGCTGCATCTGCTTGGTGGTAATGAGGCGCATCGCCTTCGTCTCCTTGCTCGATTTCTCCGGAACCTGCACGAGCCACGAGAGCAGTTGCTTCTCCTCGACGATCGGCTGCCACGCCGTGGGGTCCCAGTCCATGTCTTTCAGCTGCTTGCTGTGCAGACACGGTTCGCGGCAGATCATCACGACGACGGAATCCACTTTGCTGGGAATGAACCCCAGGAGGAATACATTCTTCGCGCCGCAGACATAGCATTCCAAGACCCCATCGCCAAGCGGGGAGTCCGGGTGCAAGACGACCTCCTTGTGCTTGCTTCGGACGAGATGGGTGACAATGTGGGAGGCGGTGGTGCATCCGCGATTGTTGCAAAACCACTTTCGACAGGTGTTGCACTTTGCGACGCCAAGGCTGTGTCCGTAGCCGCAGTACCGGCACGCATGCGGCTGATTGCGCGCCGCCTCGACGGCCGCTTCCTCATCGTCCTCGTTTAGGGGCTGGGCGAAGTCGCCTTCGGTGGTCGCGCTCGACGTGTCCGTCGATTCCGTAAACGCTTGTCCCGTGGAGGCGCTGCGAGGGGTTGGTTGCAAAGACGAGTCGTCGTCGTCCTCCAAGTCGGACCATTTTAGCGGCACGTTGCGGCGGGGCTGGCGGCTGCCGTCGTCGTCGTCATCGGCGCCGCTAGGGACGGCTTTGCCTACTGCCTCGGGCCCGTTGCGGGAGTATTCGGCCATAAGGGAGACGCCAACGGAGGAGGGAGATTGGCGTGTGATGCCGGGAGGGAACGCAGCGCGGTCACGGTTGGGGAGAGAGAGAGAGATAGGGGAAAAACGAAAGAAGGCACTGTAAGCAGAAGTGTGAGCCACGCAACTGCACGAGATCGGCGGAGCAGCAGGTCAAAGTATTCCGCTGTCTTTTGGCGGCTGGTTGCTTTTTTACCACAGGTCCATGCTTTTAACTCGAAGGGGGGAAAGGGGAAGAAGCACAGAAGGTGCGTGTGTCCGACGATGTCAGGAAGATCGCCGCCCGGTGGTCGGAGGTTTGGCGTGGGTCCCACCGATGGCTCGAGCGGCTGCCCGCCTCGCCTTGTCGTGATAACGGCGCCGCACGTCCTTGACCGCGGTCATCAGCTGGCGCCGGATGTTCTTGAAGCCCTTCTTGCGACCGTTGACGGCATCCGGAAGGCGGATCGACGCGATTTGAGTTGACAGAGACCGATCGCTGGCCATTTTGGCGGCTTCCTTGGCCGCACCTTGCGCCACGGACGCACGTGCCGCACTCGCCGCGACTCCGCCGTCACCCTCGGCATCTCCCGCCGCGCCGTTTTGGTAGTGTGATCGCCGCTTTTTGCGGGACATCTTTAGTCCTCGGGGAAGTTTCTTCTTCGATTTCACCTGCGCGTGCGTGACGATGGCGACGGCCTTTGCGCCACGACCAAATCCCCGTCCCATTTCGAATAGTTAAAAAAGATATTTTCGTTCCACTAAAATGAAACAAAGAAAGGATTTTCTTTCCCTTTTTCCTGCTTGTCTTGTTTCTGATATCGGAGGGAACAACTCAGATTTGACGGTCGACACCTCCCCGGGACGCAAAGTCAACCGTCGCTTGATTCCAAAAAAAATACAATTGTCACCCTCTTGTTCTGACGGTCTCAACGACTGTTTGGGCCTCGCACCACAGCCGTCGTCGCCGCAGAGGGCCCCAGTTCGCCAGTTTACTGTCGTGGCGGAGGTGGCGGCGAGAACAGCGCTGCGCGCAGGGTGGCCGACGCGTAGGACGCGTACGCGTTTCGATGGTCGCTGGCATCGTCCCTCGTCATCATCGCGGCAGCGGACACATCGTCGTTGTTGTTGTTACTGTGCTGGTCGGCGGCGGCTTCGCTCTTTGTTGTTGCCTTGAGACCGCTCATCGCATGAGGAACGGACGAACCCGCACCATGACGATGATCATGATTGCTGCCGGTGCCCCCGAGGCGATGGGCATCAAGAGTGGCTGAAGTCGCTGCCGTCGCCGAGGCGGTGCCGTCATCGTCGTCCTGGTAGTAGTTTACCATGACGGAGGATGGTGGTCGACCCGAGGACACCCCCGCTGGGGGCAGCCTTTCCTGAACGCTAAAACGGCCGCCCCCCGAAGCAGCCGCTTCGCGGGCTAATCGTTCGACCGCAGCGACGGCTTGCGCCACCACCAGTTCCGTGCCTTGCTGTCCTGCCCCGCCCGGTCTCGCTCTAGC
>ERZ1292630.3251-Hain-H41-02um-R3-3251-length-14429-cov-7_pt1 | contig 14429 bp, 5 predicted proteins | sample MGYA00564408_ERZ1292630 | MGnify/ENA primary metagenome ERZ1292630 (study PRJEB36523, sample SAMEA6512641) | groundwater metagenome | collected 2019-01-08 | study: AquaDiva: Metagenomics assemblies of 32 groundwater samples | reverse complement strand
CAGCAGCAGCAGCAGCCTGTGGCGACGACCGCACCCACGCAGCAGGAGCAACCTGTCTCAACGACCGCGTCCACGCAACAGCAGCAACCTGTGGCGACGCCTGCAGCATCCACGCAGCAGCAGCCTGTGGCCTCGACGACGGTACCCTCGACGGTGGGATCCACACAACCGACAACGTCGAATCCACTGCCGGCGGCCAACAACGATGTTGCGTCACCGCCAACCAGCGCCACTGAGAGGAGCTTGGCACCGAGCGTTGGCGGCATGACAGTCCAGCCACCCGAAACAACGCTTTCTCAGGCCGAGGTTGACGGCATCTACGACACCATTCTGTCGCTGCAGCGTCGCGTGGAATCGCTCGAGGGGCAGCTGCGAGTCGAGCGTCAGCAGCGGGATGCCGTCGAAGCACAGCTCGGCGAGGTGCGCAGGTCTCACGACTCCTTGGCCAGCGAAAATTCTGTACTGAAACATCAAATGGTGTCCAGGCCTCCCTCCGGAGCCACGTCGGCGACTACGACGAACAGCGACCAGCTGTATGAGCAACTCAAAGTCAAGTATGACGTGCTTCAACGGGACAACCACGCGCTGCGAAGCAAGCTGCTGCTGCAACAGAGTGGGAATGCCAGCGGTGCGACGGCGACGACCGCGACGGCGGCCGCGGTGCCGTCGGGCCGTCCGGCCGCGCCCTCTGATGCTGCCGTCGGCCAGCCGAGACAGGGACGGGTCGTGTCATTCCTTGGCTCGACTCACCCGCCGCCACCAGCGTCCATTCCGCACCGAAATCAGCCGCCTGCGAACGCTGCCGCCGCGGGGGCCGCCGCGACCGTGCCGATTTCACTCCCATCGAGCCGACCTGCTTCAGCGGTCATCGGGTAATAGGGGGGCGGCCCTCCCCTCCTCTTGTAGCAACCCACAAGCGCTTGGAACAACAACAACGCACGTCATCGTTTGCTCGGCCTGTCTGTAAGGCGACTGCCGGTTGTTTGTTGTCGTGCTTTGACAGAGTCCCCTTTCGCTTTGCCTCCCCCTTTGCCCCTTCCCTTAGGTGACGATGTCGAATGTCGAGCTGCCGAAAGCGGTCCGCACCCGACCGAAGGCTCCGTCGACGCCACCTCCCATCACGCCTCTTTGGGGCCACGGGGCGGATAGCGCCTTTCGCCCTGCGGCCGAGCCGCCAGCCCGCGGTCGGGGTGAGTCCCCCACGCAGAGCCGCCACTGGCCTCACTTTCTTAGCGCTCGCCTTGTGGTGCTCATCGCGTTCAGCGTCATGTCCGCAACGAACGGGTTCGCCTGGTTCATTTTCGCGACCATGAACAACGCCGTCCGGACGAGCTTTACGCCTTACTTCTCCGCGCATCAAATCTCGTTGCTCGGTGCGTGGCAACCCCTTACCTACATCCTCCTGTGCATCCCGTTCACCGTGATGATGGACATGCCTGGCGGACTCCGTAAGGCGATGCGGCTCGCCGCGGCGTGCGAGATCGGCGGCGTCGCGTGCAAACTGCTCAGCATCATCATGTTTCGCCACACCTTCGCGGGACTTTGCCTTCTGCACTTGGGCCAAATCGGCAGCGCCATTGGGTCGCCAGTCGCCATCGGCGCACCGAGTCATTTGTCCAGCGTCTGGTTTCCACGGCAAGAGCGAACGAGGGCCACGGCCGCGGCGGTACTATCCAACAACATCGGCAACGGCATTAGCTTCGCCGTCGTACCGCTGCTCATTATGCTTTGCACGCACTCCTTGTACCCGATGGCGGAGTCCGAGTTTCACAGCTACATTCTCGCGAACTATGCCGCCCAAGGAAATACTGCCGCGTTTAATTCGACATGGAAGGAGCTGAAAAAATCCGGCGTCGTCTACGACCGCATCGAGTCGTCCCGCCATCCCCACCATCACAACCACTCGACCCTTGATGGGGTCAACAGAACCGCCGCCGATGGCAGCGGCCACCACCACAAGCACCAAAGTTGGCCGGGGCAGGTCGTCGGCAAAGTGGATGACGCGTTTGAGCGACTCGGATTCGAAACGAGCGTGACCATCGTCACCGCTGAAAATCGGAGGCGACAGTCGCGCGCGGTTTTGGGAGTGTTCTTGGTCTTCTTTTTGGAACTATTACTTGCGCTGATGTCGTTATTTCTGTCGTTTCGTTGGTGTCCTACGGATGCGAAGGCCACGGTGGCGCTGCCGCTCAGTCCATCGGGAACGATCCTGTCGGCCGACCCCCACCTGAACGGCACCACGGACGACATCTCCACGAACAAGCACAACCACGCAGATAAGCACTCCAAAGGTGAGCCGTTCCAGGTCATCACGACGTCCCTCTTCAGCCCCAGTAAAGTGGAAGACGAAGGCGACGTGGTGGTCTACGTGGAAGAGGCGGTCAACGTCGCGTCGATCTTCAAGGGCGTCGACTGGCTTGTCTCCGATCGGGACACGGCATTGATGATCGTTGTCTACGCGTGGACGAGCGGCGCGTTTGTTTCGTGGACCTCACTTTTCGACGACATTTTGCTGAGTTTGCCGCAGGTGCACCTCACCGAGACGTTCCTCGGTTTCCTGTCGCTCGTGTCGTGCTTGGCCTACATCGCCGGCGGCTTAGTGTCCAGCGTGATCGCCGACGTCTACTTTCCTCGTCGCATGAAGACCATCATTGCGCTCTGCTGCGTCGGCAACACGTTCTCGTCCGCACTGTACGTGTGGAGCGTCCCGTCAGCGGAACGTCCAGTCGACAATACGACGCACATTGTCGTACCCCACGTGCCAGCGAAACCCACGTCGCACGCTGTCACGATCATTGGAGCCGGCGTTGTGCCTCTGGTTGTTTCGTCGAACATCACACCGGCAGCCAGCCAGGACGACCCGGCCGCCTCCGTGGACATCGCAGCTCCGTGGAGCAACATCAGCGCGTCGGCAGACCATGGCGAGGACGAGAACGTTGACGCGCTAGACGAGAACGCCATTGAAGAAACTTCGCCTCCGCTCTTGCGTCTGTACGGTGGTGGCCGCTCGACCACGTCCGGGCTGGTTCATTGGATGCGTTCCCAACACCATGTTCGCTCCACCCAGGAGAGCCATAAGCTGCTGGCAGCAGTCGCCCCGGCGCCCAACGTCACGAGCGGCGCGGCTGCCGCCGACATGAGGGACCGCATGTCGTCCTTGAAGCGCTGGTTACTCTTCGCGTCCATCCTGGCCGGTTTTTTCAACGGTGGCTCGGCTCCGCTGTTCTATGAGTCGCTCGCCGAAATGGCCTTCCCAAATGTCAGCGAAAACATTTCTGGCAACGTGGCCAGTCTCGCGGAAAACGTCGGTGCCCTAAGTTTCTTCGCGCTGTCGCTTTTCTTTACGACGAAGGAATACCTCAACGTGGCATTCGTCATGGGCATGGCCGTGGTCACGCTGATGCTCTCGTTCGTCAAGATTGCCTACCGTCGTGCTGACGCCCATGATGCGGAGACCAGCAGCAGTTGCCACAGCGAGGCGGACCTCCAAGGAGTGTCGACGACGACCACCACCACCACGAATGCCAAGCCATACGCCGCGCTGACGGGGGTCCGCTCCTACGGCGCGTGCGATGCCAACCGCGAACAGTGATGCGATGAGGTATGGACCTCGAAATATACTGCGCCTTCCTTCCCGTTCTCCCAATGCAACGTAAATGTCGCGGACCGGTTTCTCTTAGGTCGGTAATAATACAACCGCGTGACGACACCCATTCTCCCACAAATTGCGTTGGCCCCCCGGCACGGCAACGGCCGGCCAGTCTTTAGCCACTACTTTTCTTCCCCAAACACACCGCCTCTCTAAGATGACCGACGTGGATCACGACGATGCACCCGTGGACGACGACGAGCCGATGGGTCCTGTGACCGCCATCCACTACCCCATCGGCGTGGAAACCGAGGTCCCTGGCACCAACGGGCAGCTCTTCAAGACGGTCCTCGTGGAGGGCAAGGGGGCGCGGTTTCCACCCAGCGGCAGCCAAGTGTCGGTGCACTATGTCGGCACGTTGGCGTCTGATGGCTCGAAGTTTGACTCGAGCCGCGACCGCGGGGACCACTTCTCCTTCAAGATTGGCCAGCGGCAGGTCATCCTCGGGTGGGACAAGGGTGTCGCGACGATGAAAAAGGGCGAACGGAGCAACCTCCGCTGCTTGCCGGAGTACGCCTACGGCAAGAATGGTTCACCGCCGAAAATTCCAGCGGACGCCACTCTAAATTTTGACGTGGAACTCTTCGACTGGACGTCGTCGGAGGATATCAGCGGGGGCGCCAAGACGCTTTTGAAGGAGAAAATCACCGCCGGGACCGGATGGGACAAGGCCGACTACGAGTCCGAGGTGACGTGCGACGTGCGCATTTTTTCTTTGGCCGCGCTCGGGGGCGATGGCGACGACGCTGCAAAGGCCGATACCGTCGAGGCGGCCGCGGACGAGGCGGCATTCTGGGTGAAGCGGGATTGGTCGTTTGTGTACGGCGTCGACACCGAAAGTCAAGATCTACCGGCCTTCGACAAGGTCCTCAAGGACTTGGTGCCCGGTGAACGCAGCGCGATCACTGTTCGCGCTTCGGCTTACCCTTTGCCTTCGTCTCTCGGAGCGTCACTGCCCCCCGGCGACTATGTTTACGATGTGGCGATCAAGCACCTGAACGTCGTGAAGACCTGGAACTACCAGGGCCAGGCCAAGCTCGACCAGGCGAGGCAGCGGAAGGATGACGCGAACGGGTACTTTGGCAAGAAAGATTTCGTCAATGCCGAGAAAAAGTACCGTCGAGCGCTCGAGTTCCTCGAAGCCAGCGACTACAGCTATGATGAAGAGCAACGCGAGGCCTGCAAGCAAATGACCATCGCGTGCCACAGCAACCTGGCGCAAGTGTTCTTGAATCTGAAGCAGTGGGATGCGGCCGTCAAGTGCTGCGACAAGGCGATCGCCATTGACGCCGCGCACAGCAAGTCGCTGTTTCGTCGTGCGAAGGCCTTCCTGGGGCAATCGGAGTTCGCGGCGGCGAAGGTTGATTTGAAGCGAATTCTCGAAATCGACGCTTCGAACGCCGATGCGCACGCCGAAATGCAACGCGCGATTGAGGGAGAACGCGCCTACAACCAGCAGCAGAAGGCACGATACTCAAAGTTGTTCGCGTGAGGGCAACACTGGAAAAAAACCCTGCCCCGTCGCCCCTGCTGTCAACGTTGGATTCGCGAGCGGCCGGCTCCTTTCATATTTCTACTTATTTTCTCTCTTACGGCGATTGGCCACTAACCTTGTTCACAGTGCCCGCCAGTGACAAGAAACCAAAAGTGTTGTGGTGCTTGCTACCTGCCCGTCCCAAATTTGTGTTTCAGAGGGGCCAGATGGTGGGCTACGGTATTTTCCGTCGGCCGTTGCTGACCCGTCGCGTCAAGGCAGGCTGCCCTTTCTCAGCACTACGTCCCTACGGTACGTCAACCTCAACGCAGTACGTTCTTTCTTCCGGCGTGGCTGGGAGGATAGCTCAATGCAGTCATGGCTTCCGCACGTCGTCGTCGTCGCCGTCGTCGTGCTGTCATTCGGCGGATCAACAAAGCGGCGGTGCACAAGGAAAAGACTCTGCCTGTACCGTACCGCCCTCGACCACCGAGATGTCAGCGGACCAAGCAGCCTGCGCCAACCTGCTGCTCATCGGTGCGTCCACGAACGTGTGCCTTGCGGTGGCCAAGGGCTGGCTGGGAATGCAAGGGTGCTCCGTAGCGCTCGCGGCGGACAGCATCCACGCCATCGTCGACTGCGCCGCGGACGTCATCGCGATCTGGGCCCAGCGGGTGTCGAGTGCCTCGCTGCAAGCCGCACCGTCCGTCTCGCGAAAAGAGCGTGCGATGTGGACGTCATGCCGACATCGAAGCCACTACCCTTTTGGCCTGGGACGCGTGGATAACATCGGTGCCCTTGTGGTCGCGGTCATGTTGGGCAGCGCGGCAGCCGCGTTGCTAACCACATCCGTCGAGCAGCTTGGTGACCTCGTGCAAGGACCCGGCGCCGCGGCGGTTGCGTCCGATGCCGGGGCTTCCCACCATGAGACGGACCATCATGGTCACTCGCACGAAGGGGCGGAGCGCTGCGCGGACGATCACACGGCACCACCGACGCGGTGGCAGCTGTCTGATCTCGTGCACGGCCACAGTCACGGCCCTCCGGCCATTACGGCTGTGGATGAATCCGGTCGCGAAGCCATCCTGTGGCCGTGCGTCGCACTTCTGCTCGTGGCGATGTGTGCGAAGCAAATGTTGTACCTCCGAGCGGTCAGTCTTGGGACTCGCGCCCGGAGCCGCACGCTGATAGCGTACGGCACTCACCAGCGTGCGGATCTGTGGTGCTCGTCCCTTGCCTTCGTCGGTGTGGTAGGGAAGTGGGGTGGGGTGGCATCCATCGACCTCGTCGCCGGCTGCATTCTGTCAGGATGGCTCCTGCGCAGCGCTTGGCGGCTCGCCCAACGCGCGGTGTTGGACATGTTCGACGCCCAACATCACGATCAGGAGCTTGCGTGGTTGCGGCGCGAAATGCGGCTCGCTGTCAGCATGGCGGCGGGCACGTCGCCTCTATCCGTCGATGCCGACGGGCATCATCATCGACCGGAAACATCGTCGCCCCAAATGGGATTAGTCAACTGCTTCGTCACTCGGCACGGGCCAAGATACGTGCTGTACGGAGTGCTAGTAGCACCTCCCCACACGTCATTGGGCCAGATCGACGCGCTGACGTGTAGCACCAAGGCGCATGTCAACGCGCTTTTGATGCGGTCGAAGGAAGGTGCTGCTGGAAAAATGGCAGCCAATGACGGATGCCCGCGGCACGAGAGGGAGCGCGGCCCGCTACCCGTCATCGATGCTTACTTCAAGGTCCTCGTGGGTGAGAAAGGAGGGGCAACGCTTCCCAAGGCGATCGCTGAATTAACCGCGTTTCACGGCGTCGGGCCGCAGACCATCCAGGTCGCAAAATCACTTTCGGAAGGCACCTCGTGCATCGACGTTCTTGTCGACGCCCTCCCGTTCAGCTCCTGCCATGGCGGAGCGCCGAGCGCCACCGCAACATCATCGCAGCGACCGCCATCGTCGTGCTGTCCGCTGCATGACGGGCACCCAGCTCACGCAACCCAATCCCTCCGCGATTGGCTGCCAAACGGTGTCTGCCGTCGGGTTCCGGCACACACGTCAACGCCCGACCTATCTTCGGAGTCGGAGTGCATGGTCGACATTGAGGAAATCTCAAGGGTATTCGGTGCGCCGATCCGGCTTCGCCGTGAATGACGTTTTCGTCCGCATAACGAAACCCCTTTTCATGGATGAGTGGTCAAAGATTGGCCCCATCGGGACTGAACGTCAACTCCTCTCTGCGTTTCAGTGACGGCCGGTTGGCGGGGCCTTCCCAGAACCCCTCACCCATCCCCCCTCTTCCCTTGGAACACACTACATCAGTCGCCCAGACCCCCCCTCTTCCTTCCTCTCCACCCTATCCCGATTGACAGCATGGAGCTCGCGCAGCTGTCCGTGGTCACGCTGCTCTCCAGCCGGGACTCCAAGAAGTGCGTTCTAGGACTGATGCAACTTCATCGCGAGGCCGCCGCGAACTCTGCGTCCGCCGCGTCGCTCGCTCCTTTTATCGTTCAGCGCTTCATCGCGGTGGCGCATCCCTCGAAGGGGGGTAAAGCAGAGGACAAGGACGACAAGCCAGCAGCATCGACGAAAAAGCCCGCCGCCACGGCGGAGGAAACTGAGAGAGGAGCGGCGGAAGCGGCGCGGAATGCGGTCGCCGCGCCACTCGCGTCGAAGCATTTCACGGCCCGGAAACTAGCGTACGCGCTGCTTCGACATGTGCCGCTCTATGGCGCCATGTGGGTGTCGTTCGCCAACGCCGTCACCCACGACCTCACGGAGGCCGTTGCCCAGGGCGTGCTATCCACGAATGCCACGAGAGGAGGCGGCGACCCGCTTTCCGCTCCGGACTCGCGGATCCTGGACCGGCAAGCACGCAGCCTGGCCGTCGCGGAAACAGCCGTCATGGGCCTGCGCACAGTGAACGCCATGTCCTACGCTCACGCCGACGACTTCGTTCGCGGCCGTTGGGACATGCTGATCGATGTCCTTGCACGCAGTCGCATTACCACGCTGCGTCTCGCCGTGCTGACCTTGTTCAACACACTGTGCGCAGTCGGCCCGGGCAGCGAACCGCAGGAGGCCGCCACTCGCGTGCTACGTTGGCTTGGCAAGGCCCGGTTCGTCGACTCTTTTCGACACCTATTGTTGGATGTCAACAACGACGTGTGCGTGAGCGCATGGGGCCTCCTGAGTTCCATCTTGGGCATGAACGAGCCGCGCTCCCCTATCTTTTACGAGCGCTTTGGTCAGACGTCGACGTCAGGAAGAGGCGCGGCGGCGGTGGGAGGGTCGGTATCGGGCGGCATTGCCGTGAGCTCCTCGAACCTCGTGGGCCTGCTAGGCCTCGGCGAACAGCTTATTCACGATGCGTTGTCGCGCCACGCCGCCCTGCCGCAGCACTATCAGCTCGCCGTTCTCCCCGTCATCACGTCGCTATGCGCGTCCAGCCCGGCATCCCCGGCTGCGCGCCTCATGAGCCTGGCGGACCGCAGCATGGGGCCTGCCCTGGTGCAGTCGCTGCTGGCGCCATCGATGGCCTTCGTCGCGTCCGCGTTGCTATCGAGCGCGTTGATGTTCCCCGCCCTCGGACTGTCGCTGTCAGGATATCTGTCGACCGCCCTCGGCCGTCTTACCGCCGGCTTGGCGTGGTCGGCCGCCAACCGGGGCTGCGAACTCCCCGTCTCCACGACGAGCCGATTCGTCTCGCTCGTGCATTCGTTGAGTCGCGTCGTCCCGCGGGGCGACCGAGCAAGGTGCGTGGCCGAACTGATGACCGCGCTTCTCGGATCGGGCGGCAACGCGCTGCCCAGCGATCGGCAAACCCGGTTGCCCCCGGTCGCCAGTTTGATTGCGCAGCTGATCGCCTTTCTGTGGTTCGAGTCCATCCTGGACGACAGCTCAGCGGGCATCCAAGGCCGCGCGGCCGGGCACGCGGGTGGCGATGATGCGCCAGGGGCCAGCAGTGGGGCGAAGGCCGGGGCGGCCTCTAAGAAAGCGGCAGTGTCGAACGCGCTCGCAGACTGGGGCATTCTGCTGTTGCCCTTGTCGGAGACTGCCGATGACGACGAGCTTGTGTGCGTCGTGCCAGCCGCGGGCGACGACGAGCTCATCGATGAGGCCGACCCATTGACAGTCCTTTCCTCGGTGGTCTCGGCCGCCTCCTCACTTCCACACCTCTCGACGACGTCGCCGGCGGTCCTGCGAAAGCAAGCATTGGGCAGATTGCCTACGCTTCTGCGGCGGCCAGCCCGCCACACTGATTCACCGGCCACGACGGTGTCCGGCGGCGGCGGGGTGCCCACCGTTGCGCCGACGGGCGCGGCCTCTGTTGAATCCGCGAGCGTCGACGATGGCGGCCTGGACGAGGCTGCCAACTACGTGCCGCCGAACGGACGCGGCGGCGGCCGCGGAGGACGGGGAGACAGCGACGATCGCAGCAACAGCGACGCCACGAGCCGCTCGGCGCCCCTGTCGCGTGGCGCAAGCCTCCGCACCGGTGGGGCCGCCGCGCCCGCGACGAAGAAGCAACAGCAAGCCGCGGCAATCGCGGAGATCCTGCGATACCCGCCACCGCCTCCAGCGAGCGAAGCGCTCGGCGACTGCTTCTACTCGCTCCTCACTCGCCGACCAGCGTACGAAGTCCGGCTTCCGCTGGCAGCGCGTGCCCTACTCGACCGCCTGATGGACCTGTCCGTGCAACACATCTCCCAGTCCCTCCGCGACGCGGACGCCAGCATCCGCGCGCACGCCACGTCGCGCCGTCCGATGTCGTCGCTCAACAGCGCCGAAGCCTTGGTGCCGGATCCGGATTCGCTGCGTCGGGCAGTCGCCCTTGTTATCGGCGTGCTGCGACTCAGCCGCACGTACCTCCACACTGTTTTTGACCCCGCCCTGTCCTCCGCGTCCCGGCGGAAACCCCGGGGCGACTCCCACGCAGCCCTGCTGCTCAGCAACGTGTACCGCAACGGTGAAGAGCCGCATGGTATCGAGCCAGCGGTGACAAGGTTCCTTGATGTCATGAGCCGCGTGGTCGCGATCAGCCGTCGACTGCTCAACGAATTGGCGGTGGCCATCGACGACGCATCGGTCGTGGGGTCGCAGCGTGCCACCGGCGGTGGTGGCCCCAGTCCCCATGCTGCGACTGACACCGGTGCCGACGGCGGCTCCTGGCGGCTTCGCCAGGTCGGGCAAGCCTTCAGCTATGAGGTGAAGCAGCATCTCCGCCGACTGGACGCCTCGGTAACCGCGTTGGAGTGTGCCCTTCCCGCTGGCCGGTTGAACACCGCCGTGCTGCTTGAACCGCTGCGTGTCGTGGGTGCTTGCCGCCGCGAGGCCGCTCGACTCCTGGAGACCCAAATGGCGCGATACGGCAACGCGGTGCTTTGCTCGGTGGTCGTGGAACGCACAGCTTTGTCATCACAGCTACTCTGCACTCACGTGGCCCCGCTGGTTGGCAGCTATCTGGCCTCCGTCGTCGTCGCCTCGCCGCCGAAACCTGGCATCGTACAGCCGGCCCCGGCGACGGGCACCGACGCCGCGCGGCTGATGCGCTGCGCCGCCACTTTTAGAGAGTTTCTGTCGCTGGAAGAAGAAGCCCTGCTGCGCGGGGAGGCAGCGGCCACGACGGCGACCACGGCGGCCGTGTCGCGCCACGACGAGGACTGGCAATCGTTCGTGTCCGACTTCGCATTTTTCTATCAGACGCTTCACAGCACGGTGGCCGCCAGCCGGGGGTCGTCTGAGGAGCCCATCGCCGTGGCGCACCGACCTCTCGTATCTGCCCTTTTCACCGCCCTTCATTCCCAATTGATCCTCGAGGCGGCGAACCGGAGCGGTGGTACTTCCGCGCAGCGCCGCGACCTGGGCGTTCTCATCGATCCGTTATTACGACCTACTGCTGCTTCTTGCTTCCTCCCGGGCCGCACCTCGTTGTCGGCATCCGCGCCAAGTCCGAGTTACGGCCTGCAAAGTGGCTCTCAAAAATTCTCGTCATTCGCGCGTCGATGGCGCTCCGTCGACCTGACGTCGGCAAATGACCCTTGCCTGATTCACTTGGCTTACGCCGTGACGTCGCCCATCACGGTCGATGTCTGCGTGACGATCACCAACAACATGCCCGATCTGCTACTCGAAGAGGTGCAGTGCGACTTGTTCGCAACGACGGGCGGCAATCGCGCGCTCTTGTGCTTCGACTATGTGGGAGGCGGTCGACGCCACGTGCTCGCGGGGTCCATGGAGGACACGCAGCCGCCGGCGGGAAACAATACGGTCGTCTACGCCGGCAACGGAAGCTACACGATGCACGGACTCGGACGTGGCAGCACCGCGCACGTACACGGCGTGTTCTGCGTTACCGATGCTCGTGTGAACCCGATCGACGGGAAGAGCGCAGAAACCGCCGAACGCCGGCTGGCCACGGTCGAACTTCTGGCGAGCTCACCGAGACCGCAAGACGTTAGCGATCCGCGTCGCCGGCTTGCGCAGAGTCACCTCGGCGCGATTGGCGTGCGGGTGACCGCGGTCGTGGCGGCCGAAGGTTCCGAGCAGCGGTCGCTGGATGCTCGGCGGCAGAAAGAAGCCTCCTCGCTGCTTGACATGGTGCGCAAGAAAAAGGCCAAAAAGAAGCCGAAGAAAAAGCTGACGACAACCGAAGTCGGAATGGACGATGATGACGGCGACGACGACGACGGTGTGGACACGACGATCCCGACCCGTCAGATCGGTTGGGAGCAGCTCCGCATGCTTCCCATCTCCCTGAGCAACGCCGTGATGCCGTGCAACTTGTCGCCGGGTACCGCGCGACTCACGGTGGTCGCGATGCAGAACGACCCGTCATGGCTCGCCCATAGCCTCCCAATGCCACCCCGGACGTTGAGCGCCTTGCGCGAGTCGAGCGGCAACGCCCCGGTCGCCGCTGCCACGCCGCACGACGATGAGACGTGGACCCCGAGCCTGGCGGAGGCATGCGACTACCTTGACGTCCGTGATGTGTTCACCGTGGTCCGCCTCGGCGCCGCCAGGTCCGATCAAGCGACGAACGAGGAGGAAGACAACGATTTGGCGTTCCAACCGGCAGCGGGCGGACGTTCTCAACCCGCATTCCCCTCCGTCGTCATCGCCATCGGTCAGGTTGCCCTCGGTCAACGTTGGGACGTGGACTTGTCACCGTTTGCTAACCGGCACGGGGTCTCAGAGTCACCACGTCTTGTGACGGAGCGTGCCGTTACTTGCCACGGGGAAGGGGCGGTACCGCTGCTATTTTCCATTGAGCTGCACGTCGAGCTTGCCACCATTATCATCCGTAGCCCGCACGCCGCCCTCATTGAGGCCCTTGTGGCCGCGGAGGACCTGTTCCCCCTCGTGGAGCGCATTGCCAGGAGCGTCTAGAAGCCAAAAGGCGGCGGCGGGGGGCGGGAGAAAAAGCCAATCGTACGGCACCTACCATCTCAGCCGATGAAGATCTCATTCAATCTCACCCCGAGCGATACCATTCCACTGATTCTTCCTTCCTTTAGCTCCTTCCGGTTCTTTCTCACCGCCAGCCCCCCTTTCCCATCCCTTCGCGTGGGCGCTTCACACAATCCCCTTTTAAAAAAAAACCCACCTATGCGATCGAGCAACGTCAACGTAACCGGCCAACAGGAGCTTGCCGCCGCGCCGGAGTTTGCCAACGTCCTTGGCCATAAACGGGGGGACCGGAAGTACAAGTACACGTACCAGCGGTTTCTCGGCCGCGGTGGCTACGGCCACGCCTTTCTCGTGGAGCGCACCGATGACGGGCAGCGGCTCGTGGCGAAGATCATCCCCATCCAAGGAGGCGCGAATGCGGTGGGCTCCAGTCAGGTGAAGATCGAACGCGAAATCGGCGCGCTCATCCAGGGCAGCGACCACTTCGGCGTCACCCGCTTGTTTGATCACCACCTCATCGACGGCCACGCCGTCTTGCTGATGGAGTACTGCGACGCCGGCGACTTGCACCGACAAATCACCATGAACAAGAATAGGGGCACCCTCATGGAGGAGAGCGTCATTCGCATGGTCCTCGCGCAGCTCGTCTTCGGCTTGCACCACTTGCACTTAAAGAAGCTGTTGCACCGCGACATTAAATCGTCCAATGTGCTTCTTTGCTCGACGGGCCTCATTAAGCTGTGTGACTTGGGCCTAGCAAAGATTGCCGAAAACGGAGGCGACAACACCGCCACCACCTTCTGCGGCACCCCCAACTACTTGGCCCCCGAGGTGTGGCAGCGCAAAAAGTACGGCGGCAAGACGGACGTGTATTCCCTCGGCGTCGTGCTCTATCACATGATGGCGCGGAAGCTCCCCTTCGCGTCGAAATCGATCGAGACGCTGCGCAACGAGGTGATCTCGAGCACCTACGAGCGCCTGACGACGATGAACCTGCCCTACTCCCCCGACTTGATCCGGCTGTCCGAGGAGATGATGAACGTCGACCCCAACATGCGCCCAGACACCTATCAGCTACTGCGAAACCCCATCATCGCCGCCATCGCTCACGGCCTCCCGGAGACGTTGGATCGGTCCGCGCAAATACCAAAGACCACTGCCGCGGAGGTGCTAGCTTGCCTTGCGGCCGACGGCGTCAGGTACGGCGATGCTGTTTACGCGCAGCAGGCGACGCTGCGTGACGATCCCTTGTGTCCCCCGCAGCAGCATCATCCGGAGCTTGACGAGAGGGCACCCGTCGCACCGGAGGAGGACGTCGCCTTCGCGGTCAATGCCGATCAGTGCGCCGACATCGACGGCAACGTTAATTATCCAGGGGGTGCGGCCGGCGGGTCAGCGGCCCAACCCGCGTCCCCCGATGGCCCGGCGCGCGAGGCCGTATGGACTTCTGTCGACGCCCAAGTAGCCGCGGCCGTGGTCGCACCGTCCGATGCGTTCTTCGACAGTTTGGTACTGAAGTTGTCAAGCAAGAAGATCCTCGACGCCGGCACTCAAACCATGGTGGACTCCTGGGCGCTGCGGCGGCTGGTGTTGAATCCGAACACATTGACCCTGTTTCAGGCCCAAACCACATCGTCACAAAACGACGCCGGGGGCTCTGAAAAGTCGGCGGCTCTCAATGTTGCGACCATCTGCACGGTGACCCCTGCCGTGCCGCTTGTGGTGACGCCCTCCGCTGCGCCCGCCGCATTTAACGACCTGCCGCATGACCAGCAGCAGGCGGCGGGTGGCACGCCGCCGCACCGCATCATCTTCCCCTTCACCATCGCGACGAACAGTTGAAAGACATTTGTTTGTGCCGCCGTGGCGCAGAGCCAGCAAAGCGAGTGGATGC
>ERZ1292630.3250-Hain-H41-02um-R3-3250-length-14436-cov-7_pt1 | contig 14436 bp, 6 predicted proteins | sample MGYA00564408_ERZ1292630 | MGnify/ENA primary metagenome ERZ1292630 (study PRJEB36523, sample SAMEA6512641) | groundwater metagenome | collected 2019-01-08 | study: AquaDiva: Metagenomics assemblies of 32 groundwater samples | reverse complement strand
GGGTGGAGATCATATGAGGCGGCTCAAAACAAACGGGACACAACCAGAACCAACGATCTAACATTGGGGAAGGAAGGGGGGCGAAGGGGGGATGTGCTACAAGACGGAGGAGCGAGGGGAGAGGTTCAGACACGCGTGGCGATAGAGGGGGCGGCGACCCGCTCATAGCCATGGGGCCGTACCGCGGGAGCTATTGACCAGTTGGCGCGGAACGGAACCGCGAGTTGTCGAAGCATCCAGTGGCTCCGGTGGGCCGGCGGCGGACGATGCCCACGACGGCGTGGCACGCGCTGACAAAGGCCCCGAGGGAGTGGTGGCCGCGGGCCGATACCGCAAAGGAGACGTGGTGGGAGGCGCGGCGCGGCTGGCGAGGCCTGGCGAATCGATGCGCATGGACCGCTGAGGGGAGATATTTTCGACGACCTGCTGCCGCACGGTGATAGGCCCGACAGTTGCCTTCACGGATGCCAGGTAGCCCAGAAGGTCGTTGATAGCCGCCTGAGCACGGTTCACGCAGTCGGGATCGGGCCCTTTGCGGAGCAGCTGGGCGATGACGGCGGCCTGCCGCTCGACGTAGGCTATGTCGTAGTTGCTTCCGATCGTCGTGTGCGTGGAAGGGGGAAGCGGCTGCCGCAGCCGCTCCTCCGCCAAGCGCAAGTTCTCTTCAAGACCACGCATCTTCGCCTTGAGCGCCGCATTCGATTGTTCGCTCGCCTCGAGGGCGCGCTCCGTCGCCGCTAGCTTCTCCACGAGCGCTTGAATGCGCGAGCCGCTGCTGCCTTCCAGGCGCTGCAACTCCAGTCGCAGTGAATCACATTCGGCATTCCGTTCCCGCAGCATGTTTTGTGCGTTCCGGAGCTGGTCGGCGACCGACTGTAACTGAAGCTCGAGCGCCCGGCACGCGTCGTGCGCCTTCACCAGGTCGTCTTTCCGCATGCTGACGTCGCGACGCAGGGCGTCAGCTTCGTCCCTGAGGGCGGCGTTTTCCCTACTTAACCCATCTAGTTGAGCTTTCCAGAGGGAGCCGGTCTCACGGGCGCTCTGTTCCTTCTGCCACGCGGCGGTGGTTGCAGCTTGACCTTCCTCCGCCTTCATACTCAGCTCTTTGTTTTGCGCGCGGAGTTCATCCGTCAACGTTTGCAGCAAGTCCGCGTGGTGGCGCAAACGCCTCTTCTCGTTTCCGAGCTGCTCGGCTGTGGTCTGGTAGTCGAGCTTCAGCGCCGCGTACATGGTCAGTTGATTTTCGACTTCCTTATCCTTGCGAATGAGCTCTTGCCCGAGCTGGTCGATGCGCACCTGAAGCTCCCGAATGACGACCTCTTCGCGCCGCCGCTGCGCCAACAGTTCCGACCGTTCGGCCCCCATCGCGTCGATCGTGGCGTGAAGGCTGGCGATTTCCGTTTGCTGGTTTTGCGCGGTGGTCGTCAGGTGGGCCTTCTCCGTTTGATCGGCTACGGCTTTCTCGTTGAGCGAACGGAGCTCCTTCTCGACGACGGTGAAATGCTCGTCCCGCGTGACCTTGGACGACTCGATGGTACGTACTGTGCTTTCCAGCTGGCCAATCTTGGCCTCTAACGCGGAGCGCTCGCCGCGGAAGTGCTCCCGTGCGTCCAGCTGCGCGTGGTCCAGCTTGGCACGCGCGTTGGTGAGCTCCTGATTGGCAAACTTGAGGTCGCGGTTGGCCGCGTTCAATTGTTGCCGCAAAATTTCGCATTGTTCCTCGGCTGACGCCACTTGGGCTCGCAGCTTGGCGCTTCCGTGGTTTTCCTGCTCGTCGACGACCTGTTTTAACATCTGACATTCGGCGACCTTGCCCTTGAGGTCCCGCTGGAGGAGGGCCTGCGCTTGTTCCAGCTCGAAGATGCATTTCTCGAGGTGCTGCTTCTCTTGTCGGTGACGCGCGAGATGTTCGTCGATGCGGTCCTGCATGATCGAGCGCATCTCGGATGCTTCCGCTGCCTTGGTCTTGAGAGCGGTTTGCAGCTTGATGACGTGCTCGGATGCATCGCGTAGCTGCTCTGAAAACTGAAGCGCCTCGGCCCGCGCCTTCGACAGTTGCGCCTGCTCGGTGTCGTCGGCTCCTTTGATGGCGGAAGAGAGCTCGGCCGTCTTTTGGCGCAAGTCCCGCTGCAGCGTCGCGATTTGCGCCCGCAGTGCTTCGCGCTCCGCGTCCACGTCGGCCTTTTCCTGTCGTGACATCACCTTCAACTCGTGCAGCTTGGCGTCGTGGTCCCGCGTCAACGACGTGATTTCGGTTTGGAGCCGCTTCACCTCCCTGTGCGCCTGGTCTCGCTCCGACTCGAGCGTCGTGATATTGTCCAACAGCGCTTTGTGCTGCATCTTCACCTTACCGGACCACTCGGCATCGCGGTCCTCCATTCGTCGCTCGAGGAGCGCGAGCTCCTGCGCCTTGGCGCGTAGCGTGAGTTGCACCCGTTCGTGGTCACTCTGCGCGACTTGGAGGGCATGCTTTTCTTGCCGCAGCTGGGAGCCGAGGTTGGTCTCGATTTCAGCGGCGCGGTTCTGCCATTCCTTGACTTCGCCGCGCTTGGCGATTAGGTCTCGCTGCAGCGTCTGGCACTGTTGACGCAGGTCCGCGAGCTCACCTTGCATGATCAGGCGATCGGAGTACGCCGCCCCGTCCTGCAACTGACGCTGCAGGGAAGATACCTCGGCGTCCATCTGGCCCATCTCGGTGTGCACGAGGGCAAGTTGACGCTTCGCGGCCGACTCCATGACGTCCTTCTGCCGCTGCAAGTCATCGCAAACTGCGGCTCGCTGGCTGATTTCAGCCCGGAGGCGGCTGACGACTGCTTCGTGTTGCTCGAGCAGGTCCAACTTCTCCTGAGTCGACGTCTGCGCTAGGCGCTCTGCTTTTCGCGCCGCTTCAGCTGCATCGTGTGCCTTGCTATTCGCTTCCTGCACGTCGCGCGAATGATTGGCCAAAGTGTGCGCGAGCCGCGCATCAACTTCGGTGAGTTGCGAGACGAGGAGGTCACGTGCGGCTTTCTCCCGCTTGACGTCGTCCGCAAGCTGCGAGTTCTTTGCTGTGAGTTGAGCAACGTCTGCGGCCAGGGTGAAGCATTCGTCTGACTTGGTCTGAACTTCTTTGCGAGCCTTCTCGCGTTCCTCGGTCAGTCGATGGTGGACGTCCTTAAGGGTCGCTTGTTTCTCTGCGTCGAACTCTCTGAAGGCAGATTGTAGGTCCTTCTTCGCATCCGCAAGCTGCCGCTCCCAGTTCTCGCGCTCGAGCTGGTGACGCTGCATGCTTTCGACCTTGGACGTCATGTGTGACTTGGCATCCTCCCTGGCAGCGTCCGCCTCCGATGCCAGAGCCCCTACACGAGCGTTGAGCCGCACGATCTCCGCCTTAGCGTGGTCCAGCTCGCGCGTGGCCTTCGACAGGTTGTGGGCGACCTCATGCTCTCGGGCCGTAGCTTCAGTGGCTTGAACGATACGACGCTGAGCCAATTCTTCGGCCGCTTTCACTTGCTCCGTCAGCGACTGCTTTTCGCCCTGAAGGCGGTTCACAGCTTGCTGCGCGTCGGACAGTGCCGCGTTCAGCTCGTGAATGCGGCGCAACTGCTCTTCCGCCTCCACTCCACGCTGCTTCAGTGCCACGTGCTGCGTCTCCACGTCGCGGCGGAGGGCTTGCACATCCCGGCGTGCCATTGCCGCATCTTGTTCGGCAGCGAGTCGCGTGTCGTTATTCAGCGCGACCGCGGCTTCTGCTTGCTTACGGGCGGACTCAGCAATGCCCAACGACGTTTCCAGCCGACCCACCTGAAGGCGAAGGTCGGCGACGGTCGCCTCGACGTCCTTGACCTTCGACGTGGCGGCTGCGACTGCATCGCGCGCGGCCACAATCTCACGTGTTTGGCGGTCGTACTCGGCACGTTGCGCTTCTAGCTCAACGTTGGCACGGCGCAAGTCGGCTGAGAGGCTATCTCGGGCGGCCAGCGCTGATTTGCAGGACGCCTCCACGGCGGCGAGCGCCTGGCCGTGTTCGTTTCGTTCTCGCTCGAGCTGCGTCGTACCCAAGGCCACGTGCGCTTCGAGTTTCTCAACAGTGGTCATAAGCTGGGCAATGCGTGAGTCGCGCGTCGCCACGAGCTGGGTTTTCTCGCGCTCCTGATCGTTTCGCATCAGCGTCGAGGACGCCTCCGCGGCCTGAGCTCGAGCCAAGGCCGCCTGCCACTCCTTGCTCGCGACGTCCAGCTGGCCTTGAAGCTTGTCAATCGCGAGCCGATGATCGTCCGCTTGCTTTTGCCGGTCGCTCTGCAACTGACGAATCCGCTCATCCAAGGAGGCCACCTCGCGGCGAAGTCCTTGCTCGACCGTTTGGCGATCCGCGTCCAAAAGAGATCGCTCGCGCGACTGCGCCTCGGTGTCCAACGCCAGACGACGAGCTTCGGTGACCTTCTTCTCCTGAAACCGCTCCTCCATGCCGGCCAATCGCTGCTCGTAGCGGGACTCCGTTTGAGCGAGTTCCATCTGAAGCCGCTCGCGCGACTCGGTGAGATCGCGCAAGGAGTCTTCGTACTTCTTACGTTGCGATGCCAGCTCCTGCTGGTGGCGGCGGTCCTCTTGCTCTCGTCGCTGTTCGATGCGCGCGGCGCAATCCGTTTGCATATCCTGATTCAGCTTTTCGGCCATCGCGAGTTCCTTCTTGAGGCGGTCAACTTGTTCCCGCGCTTCCATTTCGGTTGACTCCAGGCGTCGCAAGCAATCGGCCTCTAAGATGGCGGCTTGCTTCTGGTGACTCGCACGGTCGGCCTGCAGCTGACGATCCAGCCGCTCGTTGACCTCGGCCCGGCCATCGATCTCACTGTGGCACTGCTGCAGTTCCTGGCGTAGCTGTGCCACCTCGGCTTCATGGTGGGCCTTAAGGTTGCGGATAAGCGCTGCCGCGTCTGCTTCCGTCTTGTCTTGCGTGGAAACGGCGTTCAACCGAAGGCGCTCGAGGTCTCGCATGGACGTCTCCCGCACGTCGCGGAGCTTGACGGCGTGATCGTCCGACATCTGGCGCAGTTGCGCGTGAAGACGGTCGATCTCTGTCTTCTGATTCGCAAAAATGCCCTCAAAATCGTCGACTCGCTGCTGCAGCGAATGCACGACGGCGTCGCGCTCGGCCTGCAGCGCGCGGATGTGCAGGTCCTGGTCGCCGGCAAACTTTCGCACGCGCAAGTCGACCTCCTCGTCCTGCCTTTGGCGCAGCCACTCGAGTTCGGACTTGAGCACGGCGGCGTCCTTGGCGCTTTCGTCCCTCAGCAGCTGCAGCTTCAGGCGGAAGTCATCCTCCATGCGAGCGACATGGCGGTTGGCGTCGTCCGCCGCCGCGCGGAGCCGGCCCTTGAGCGCGTTGATTTCGCCACCTTTCTCGTTGCACTCCGAGGTCAGTTTTTGGAGCTCGAAGAGCGCCTCTCTAAGTTGACCATCCGCTTCGTTCGCCCTCGCTTGTTGAATCTTCGCCAGCGCTTCTTGAGCTCCAGACAGCTGCTGCTGCATCGACAATAGCTGTGCTTGCGCGTCTTGGCGGCCGGCCGCTTCCTTGATCAACTCGGACCGAAGTGACTGCATGGCCGAGTCGTGTTCCTGGGTCATCATGCGCAGCTTGTAGCTGGCCGCGTCCGCTTCGGCGTGACGTCCGCGGCTGGAAATGCACTCGTCCTCGCTCCGACGCAAACGGGATTTGCAGTCCTCGAGTTCGGTGGTGAGCCGGCTGTTCGCTTTGGCGAGCACGACAGCGTTCACCTCGGTGTAAGAGTGCAACGTGATTAACGCATACCAGGTGCTCGATTCAAGGGCTTGCATGATGTGGCGCGACTCGGCCTCCAGGTCGTTGAGGGCTCGAGTCCAGAACGACATGGCACCGGACATGGCCGCATGCGAAGCGGCCTGCACAGCCCGTGGCGAAGCGGCCATCGAGAGGGCCCGTTCGTCATCCACAACGCGTTTGGCGGCGTTCACGTCGCGCTGCAGCCGCTCCACGAGAGACTCGAGGCGGCTCGTCTCCACGACTTTCACGTCTAACTCGTTCTGGAGCGACTGCACCCGCCGCTCAGCAGCCTCCGCCGCGTCGCCTCGCAGAGATGTGTCGTTCTGATACCGACGCAGCTGAATGTCAAGATCGTCGACTCGCTTCAAGAGCTGTTCGCGTTGGTCTTCGCTGTGGAGCAGGCGACGCTGCAACGAGTCGCAGTGAATGGCCAGTTGCGGCCCCCCATCATCGACCGGCGGCGCGGGCGGACGAGTAGCTACCATCGCGTCGTTGGCAGCACGCCGGGCGGCCGCCAGGGCATCCTCCAATTCGGCGACCAGGCGTGCCTTTGCTGTCGTGTCGTTGAGCAACTGATCGTTGACGACCTTCAGTTGCGCAACTTCTTCGCGGAGGATGTTGCTTTCCCGAATAGCCGCCGCGTCCGATGCCTGTCCGTTTCCCGCGGTAATTTGGCTCCGAGAAACTTCGTCAGCGTTGTCAACCGCAGATGCCGTGGACATGGTCTGCGACATCCACCCGCGGACCGTCCCGTCGCTCGAGCACGTCCACAGGCGCCACACGTTGGCGTTTGCGATCGGCGCCACGCACGTCGTGACGTCGTACGACTGCCGGTGCGCCCGGAAGTTGCTGCTGCTGACCGGTAAGTGCTGGAGCGCCCCGAAGGTCACGTCGTCATAGATGACGGCGAAGCCATCGCTGGACGCCGTCCACACCTTCCCTTCGCCGGGGCAGCTAACAAGGTGCTTCACCGCGGTCTTGTGGTCCGTCAGCGTGGCCAAGCAGGTGCCCGGCGTCACCGCGTCAGCATACGTCGTCGACGGCAGCGACACGCTCCAAACTCGGATCGTGCAATCGGCTCCGCCAGACCACAGGTGCGACGCACCGTGCCCCCCGGCACGCACGACCATCAGCTTGTTGACCGCGCCGTCGTGCCCAGCCATGGACAAGTGGGACACGAGTTGACCGCCGTGAAGGCCGAGAGTCCGAATGATACCGTCCTCACTGCCAGCGTAAAGCATCGAGTTGGCGTCGTCCACTCCGATGGCTGTCACGGGGCCGTCACAGACCTGGGTCGCCCACACGCAGTGAAAGCTGCGCCGGCTCCACGCGGCACAACGACCGTCCGCGGACGCCGAGAAGATCAAATCGGACGAGCCCGATGACACTATCGACGTGACGCGGCCGTTGTGTAGCACCAGCTCCGCCACCGCCGCCTTCGTGGTCGTGGAAAACACGCTGATGGCGCCCTCTGCCAGGCCACACCACACGGAGGCCCCATCCGCGGAGGCGCACATCGAGGTGACCTCCTTGGAGGCTTTCAGCAAGTGCTGGCTTTGCACGTCGCCCGAGACGGGGTCCCTCACGCGGATCCAGGATCCCTCCTCGGCTGTCCAAACCTGGCGGAATTGAGGCACGGAGGCCACGTGCAGAATAACGTCGCTGACGACGAAGGTGCCCAGCGGCGTGATGTCGTTGGTCCGCTGAGACGACGTCACCAGGGGACCCGCGCGGCGGTCGGTTGTAACGGTCACTGGCGACGCGGCGCCGCGGGCCCCCTGCTGCCGGTCGCTTCGGTGAGAGGCCGCGACGGAAGCTGGAGCACCGCGTGTGTCGTGTCGGCGCGAGTGGTCAAGGTCGTGAATAAGTGGACGACTAACATCACCGCCCTGCTCCGGCGGCGGCGTTGGAGGCGGGGTGACCGGCCCGCCGGTGGGGTGCGAGGCGCGATACTGATGGCCACCCGGCGGCATCCGGGCCATCACCTCGCTCGTGGCTTGCGTTGGAACGCCCCCTGGACGGCGCGTTTGTGCCAAAACGGTGTACTCGGGCACAGGAAGATATTCCACGGCGGCGCTTGCGGCTGCTGGTTGGGTGGGGCCGGCAGACGGCCGCGGGGGAGAGTGTCGTCGCGTTTCTAGCGAGGGGACATGATCACCCATCGCCCGCGATCCGACCGCGGCAGGTGGGTTGCTGTAATAGACGCGGGATGACTGCATCGACGGTGGCGGCAAGGTCGTCGGGACGGGCGAAGCCGGCATGGTCGACGCACCGAGCAGCGTGGGCTGCCGGCTGTTCGCTCGTGGCTGGTTGTTCGCCACCGCCGTCACGCGCGAGCCGGCTGGCAGCGGGCTACCGCCGTAGGGAAGCGGCGGCTGCGGCAAAGGACTGCCCGCCGGGGGAGGAGGGGAGCCTCGATTGGCCGATCGTCGCGGCGATCGAAGCATTGTGTGTGAGTTGCGCGGCGGATGCGTTTGAAACCTTGGATTCCGCGGTACTTTGAGGGTCGACGCTCGCGGTCGCCGATGTAGAGAGCAAACGGGAGGGATCTAACTGTTTTGAGTGTGGATTGGGGCTGCGAGATGGGTTACGAAGGAACTAGGAGAAAAACACCCCGATCATTGAAAGGCGAAACCAGTTCCGACGTACGAAGGAACCCCCTTTTGGACATGGATTTGAGAACGAAGGGTCACGTCACGACGGACGCCTGGGGCCAACGGTGGTCTTTTCGATCAACTGTGCGTAGGCATCCGCGATTTGACGGCGAATGTGCCTTGGCGTCCATTGCGTCAGCACGATCCGGGCATCGTCCTTTCTGTCCACGCGCAGCAACAGCTCGTACAGCAGCACGTACGTGGAGTCGTGGCAGCGCGGCGAAGGCGCCGGAGGTGGGCCGCCACTTGGCGTGGGTGTCGCCGCTACCTGTTGTTCCTCGCCCAGAAGCCGATCTCCCAGGTAGGTCAGCGCGGCCTCCCATGCATTGAGGCTGTCGAGAGACGCCGTGACGCTGTGACACCAGTCCCGGTGCATTTGCGCCGTCCAAGGCAACGTTCTCTCTCCCGGCAAGTGCGAGCTGGCAGCTGCTTGGGGTCCGCCGTCCGCCGTGAGAGGTGTCGTCGTTCCCGGCGCAAGCTTCGGCAGCCGCCCAAGCGACACGATGTCGTCCGGCATGGCTGCGGCTCGCAGCGACGACAGCACCGACTGCAACGGCTCGATCCGCCTCACGTCGTCCGCGAGCGGTGGACTCTCACCGACCGCCAGGGTCACCAAACGGCGCAACAGCTGGCGCTGAGCTTGCGCCGACGCACCGGTCACCGGGCCCCCCATTAATTCGAGGTGTGTCGGCCGCTCCGCGACGACCTCGTCGATGCTTGCTGCGTCGGAGCCGTTGCTTGAGGCCATCTCCGTGACAGACCGCCGCACCATGTGCGTCAACACGCCCTTGATCCGGGCGTTCCGGTGCCGCTTCTGGTCGTCAGTGAGGGCTGATAGCTGATCCACCGGGAGCGCATCGACGACCGCGGCGTCAGCCGAATACGGGAGAAACGCGTTGGACCGCCTGCGCGACATGCCGGTGTCATACGCAAAGTCGTCGGCGACCGCCGCCATCGCAACGGCGCAGCCGTGCAGCCGCAACAACCCGGCGGCGGCGTCGTCCCCTGCCACTCGCATGGTCTCAAGCGTATCCCCGTCGCGGGTGGCGGTTAGACCGAACAGCGGCGCCGAACGGCAAAGTACCCGACACGCCTCCTCCCAGTCGCCGAACTTGCGAGCCGACCGCATCTCGGCCAACGCACGCAGCGCCGCCGATGGAGCCACCGTGTGCACCTGTAGGGGGGCGGCGGCCACAGGTGGGCTCGCCACAGGGGACGCCGCGTGCAGCGGCGGCGGCGGCGCAGGGGACGCCGCGTGCAGCGGCGGCGGCGGCACCTTGGTTGATGAACTCACGGAGCGGAACCACGTGCCGTCTGATGGTTCGTCAGACGCCAAATTGGACGAGTTATCTTGCGGCTTGGCCGCGTCGCCCGGAACGAGAGCGTCGATCGTTTCGCGCTGCAAGAAGGGCAAGTTCAACGGCCGAGTCACGCTCTCCGGTGCGATCGTTGCCCGAGCGCTGTGAAAGCGAGCGACTCTGCCTTCCCCCCTAGCCGGTCCAGTGGTGGTGCTGGCGAAGCAACGCGCATGTATCAACGAGGTCGACATGCCCATGACGACTGCTTTGAGCCGAACAACGCGTCTTTCAGCCCCTGTCCCAGCTCGCATGTTGTGTCAGGGGGTCGCTGTTTGTGAAGTGTCCACAGTGAACGAGGCAACGTAGCGGCTCTCCTACTTTCTCGCCAGCGACCCGCCCCCTTGAATGTTTGGCTTCTCTTTCCATCCGCCACATGCAACAGCCACGCCGTGAAGAGTACTGAGGGGAACCAACTGGTCGAATGTCACAAAAAAAGGAAAGTAGACGCGCCATTGTCGCATCGCCACCTCGGGTCAGCCGGTATCGGACACGGCGATCAGCGACGGCATCACCGTGATGGCCAGCGAGCGGTTGTCGGCGGCAACTCGGCTCGGACTAGCCGAGACGACGGTTGGCAGCGGCGGCGCTGAAGCGGCCGTTGTGAATGGGACCGTTGGCACTGCCGTTGGCGGGGGCACCACGGCCGTCGTGCTGCCACTGTTACCCGCTGCGGCCGCGGCACCGCCGACGGCTGCGGCGCTGACGAGGGAGTCGCGCACGACGACGGCGGCCACGATGCCAACTCCCACGATGGCGACGATCATGAGCGCCATGAAGAGCTTGTCCTTCGCCAGTTTTCGCAGATACTCGGCAAGCTTCTCACGCGCCGTGACGGCGTGACGCTCCGCCTGTTTCAAGTTCTTCTGCCTCTCGCGTTCCCGGTCGCGGTCACGCTGCAACGCATCCACGATGCCGCCTTGCACCTCCTCTGCAGCGGCCAGGTCGCGCCTCGCAACGTTGAGGTGCGCGATGGTGGATCGGTTCACGTCGATCGCCTGCTGCAGCATCATTGTCGCCTGCGCGAGCCGGTTGGACCGCATGAACGCGAGCCGGTTCGCCGCGGTGGCGTTGCCTTCCCGCGCACGGTCCGGCTCGCGGCCGCCGACTTCCGCATCGGGTCTCCGGATGTGGCTGTCGTCGTCCACTGGAGCTCGCCCCGCCATCGCCGACGAAGGGAAGGGAAGGGAAGGGAAGGGAGGATGCTGCCGCCGAGGGAGCAAAAGGAAACACATCGTAATCGCGCGCACAGGAAGGGACGATGGCGGCTACAATCAGCGTGTGGTATGACGCGCTGGGTTGAGTACTCCTACGCCAAGTGCGTCGTCAACACACGACGTTGATGCCACTTGGACGCCGCGATGCCCCAGACACACATCAGGACGTGCGCGACGAAAAAGAACAGCGAGCATAGCCAGAGTACGAAGAAGCGGTCCTCCCCGTCGAACTCGAGCTGTTTCGCGAGCAGTAGCCATCCCACGAAACCGATCACCCAAAGTGCGAGGAGAGCTTTGCCGGACAAAATGAAACCAGCCACGGGGGACGGCGTTGAGGGAGACCCGGACGCGGCGGGTAACATCAACGGAATCAACACGAAAGGGATGAACGGCAGGTACCAAGCGAAGTACTGAACGGTGCTGACCTTGTTGAAAGCCACAAACACGACGGTTTGGATCGCCAGCGCCTGCCCCACGTTGGCGCGCAGCGACCAGGCGACCACCAGCATGGCGGCCACTTGTGGCAGAAACGCCGAACTCCCGAGCGTCGTGTAGTCGGACAAAAGCTCCTTCGCCAGCGCGCTCTGGTGAACAGCTGCGACCGCCGACTCCGTGGAGCTCGTGCCCCCACTGCCCCTTCCTGGACGTGACGCCTCACGGCCGAAGGTGGCGAGGTACATGCCATAAAAGTAAAAGGACAAGTTGTGGCGGTGGTCGAGCCGACCGACGTGGTAAAGCAGCGCTTCATCGATGTAGCGATGCCCGTAGGCGAGGGTGGACAAGAGGGTCGGAACTCCCGCACCGAAAATCGTGGCGCCTGCCGCGACGATTGTGTAGCGCAGACTGTTGATCCACCCCGACGCTTGCCTCAGAGCGGCTGCCTTCAGCGACGTCTCGCGATACCATAGCGCAAAGACGAGGGCTGCCGCGTAGATGATCGGGTAGATTTTGACATGGACGGCCAGACCGCACCAAAGGCCGGCGGCCACGTAGGACCGTCGAAGAAAGCTTCGCAGCATGAGTAAGCAAAGAAGCGCCACCAACGTGTCGCAGTTGCCCCGGCTGCAGATGTTGATCATCAGAGGGTTCCAGAGGACGCAAGCGGCGATGGCGATCTTCGCGGCATTCTTAACTGGGCTCAGCGTTGTCGGTCCCCTAAACTGAGCCGGACGAGACGCGCGTCCTGACTTGGCCGCGGCAACGTTGCTGTTGGAGCTCGGTCGATCGAATAACAACACCGCCACGTCGTAACACACGGTGCCACAGAGCACATCGAGAAGACAAAAGATCGCTTTACCGAACCACAACGACGTCGCGAACACCCCAAGAGAGCCGCTGAGTTGTCGCCTCATGATCACGCCTGGCATCACGAGAACGGCCATCAACGGCGAGTAGCGGTAGGTGGCCCGGTCAAAAGGCGACCCTCCGCCGCTTGTTGAGAGGCATCCATCAGGCCAGCAGGGTGACGTGCTTGCTGATAGCCAGTTGCCAAGAAGGCCGGACAAATCCCAGTCGGATGTCCACGCGGCGTGAAGACCATCGAGCATGTGTTCTGCCGCGTCCGTGATGACGAGATAGTCGACATCGGTGAACCGGACGCGGAACAGCTGATCGTGGACAAGACCGTAGCACAGCAGGGCGACGCGGAGGGCCACCCCCACAGCCACCACGGCCCCAAACGACGTGGCAGGGCTCGTCAACCATTCGGGTCGCATGGCTCGCATGCTGACTAGAGAGATACCGAGTTCAATGAGTGAGATAGCGAGACGATGGCCCTGGGAAGATAGAGAGGTAGGGTGCATCCGACGTCGAAGAGTCTTGGATGACCCATTCGTGTACGTCTTCTTCGATAGCGCCGCCTCAAAGCGGCAGGGACGTTGCGACGCCGGAAGAGGGAGGTACCCAGGAGTCTCATCAGTTTATCACCCCAGCTCCCCCCCCCCAATCGCCCCTTGTGCCCCCTTGCAGCTCGAATAACCACACTTCCGAACGGGGAGATAAAAAAGGGACGCCACCAAAGACGGGAAGTGCAGTTGTCATCTCGACAAGAGTTGCGCCTCATCATCCTGCGAATCACGCAATGTCGCGGCGGGGGAATCCTCCGGGTCTGTGGTCCAGTCGTCATCCCCTACAACTCTCTTCTTGCCAGTTGGCGCGTCGACCAACGCTCGGCGGATCATGCTGTCCGCGATGGCGTCGGTTGATTGTCCACGTCCGCTTTCTTCCCACAAGTCGAGCAGCTCTTCCAGCCTTTGAGAGACCACTCGCACCGGCACGCGATAGTCGTCAATGCAGCGAGTCAGTGTGGTCTCACGCAGCTGCCAGTCCAGCTGCCGACGCGCAGCTCGTGAGGAGGCAAGCGCCACGAGACGCTGGTCACGAAATGAGAAATCGTACTGCGATTCTCTCAGGATCCGCAGACTGATGTTGACCATCTCGCGACTGCCAAACTCGGCCGCGCAACTGAGGAGCGCCAGCCCACAAATTTGGGCGGCAGGAAGCTGCCTTCGATGAGTCTGTGACGTGGCAGGACGAGTCGGCAAATGAGGATAGTTGGTCGCGGGGGGGCGAGAGTCCGTTGCTGGTCCAAGGCGCTTGCTGTCTTCACGCTGATTGAGCCCGAGCTCGTCGGGTGCATTGTTCTCAACGGCAAGGCTACGAAAAACATTCACCAAGTCCTTAGAACGATGGCGGTCGGCAAGCAAGCAGCACGCGGCGCGACCGACGGCAATCCATGGCTCCTGTGGGAGCTGCAGCTCCGTTAGCATCTGAAGAAACGGGGAATTTTGCGCGAAGCTCTCGAGCATACCGTCGAGAAGGCCTGCCGTCGCCTGCCAACGCCGTGGGGTCAGGTTGCTGGCCAACCGGCCAGGAGTCGTCGCGTCTGCCGTTGGGTCCGCGAACCAAGTGGTTGAAAGGACGTTGCGGTCATCGAGCAGCTGCGCCTGATGCAAGGCGGCGACGATGTCACAGACGTCCAACGCCAGCCACGCAAAAACGGCAGGGTCGTACGACTGCCGAAGCGCGGAAATAGTCACCGCCACATCGGCTGCTCTCAACAATTCAAAATTCGCCGCGCGGCCGCCGTGGTCGCCTAGCGCTTGGCGATCAGCGATATCGTTCGCCTCGGCTTGCTGCATCGACCGGAGCTCCATCGACTTCCTCGACGGCGCCCCGAAACGATTCGCAACGACGGCACGTGTAATCCACGGTGATCGCGCCACGACGGACGGCAGCGGCACGAGCTGCACGACTAGGGGCGTCAGGGCACTCGCGCTACTGCGCCCTGGTTTACCAAGGAGCCATCGCCGCATCACGTTTGCGGGGGGGAAGGAAGGAAGGAAGGAAGGGGGTGCGTTGGGGGTGACGGTTGGGGGCACTATAAAGGCCTCTTGAAAGGTACAGTTGTTGCAACTCTGAGCAGATGGACA
>ERZ1292630.1860-Hain-H41-02um-R3-1860-length-20116-cov-29_pt1 | contig 14436 bp, 16 predicted proteins | sample MGYA00564408_ERZ1292630 | MGnify/ENA primary metagenome ERZ1292630 (study PRJEB36523, sample SAMEA6512641) | groundwater metagenome | collected 2019-01-08 | study: AquaDiva: Metagenomics assemblies of 32 groundwater samples | reverse complement strand
TATCCCAATCAATACTATTAACTTTTAAGGCAATGATATAAGAGGGATGTTCTTTTGTATTGTCAGAGGTTACATAGAATTTATTACCCTCTGGCAGTACCAATGTATGTTGCAAAGGAACATTGCCTGGCCATCCACTTAGGCTGGTTGGATTGATGATGATCAACTTATCATTGTCATAGTTGATCAGATACAGCATACCGTTATAGTAGTCAATGGCCGTTGCCACCGGTTGAAGGTAATTGTTGTAGACGTTCGGATATTGAGGTAGTGCAATGCTCAATTGATCCGTTGCTGCGGCTTTCCCTGTCTCAGCAAAAGCAGCTCCAGTTGTGAATATTGCTGTACCTAGCACTGATAATGTAACGACAATATTTGCTAGTTTCTTTCTTTTAATCACGATTAAACCCCCGTTCAGATTTCAATTTATCAATGACTTATCGGAATTCAATATTCTAATACCGATAAATCAGGTGTTATTATATACATTTGAATTCCTAAGGATGTGAGAAAAATCACAGACTATTCGTTTTTATAAATCAATACTAAATAAATCCATTTTTTTAAATTACAGGGGTGTTTATTCATGTATCAAAGAATCGCTAGAGGACTGATTTTTGGTTTGTTATTTTTACTGGTAACTATTGATCATGCTGCTGGTACGAAGCTGGCAATCACAGGTCGCTTACAGTCGGAATACCATGCGGTGCATGTTGAAGGATTTTCCAGTCAGACGGCCTTAAATGATCCAACATTTTTTTCATCTTGGGGGTTTCGTATTTCAGAAAATCTAGGAAACGGGCTAAAAGCGATTGGCATGATTGACTGGGGCTTTAGTAATGGAACGGGTAGTACAACAGGGGCGCGAGAACAGTATGTGGCACTTTCCAAAGATTCGCTTGGAATCCTAAAGTTTGGGAGGATTCACTCACCGTTTGCTGATTATATTGGCGGTTGGACCATTGACCCATTTGTTTACACGGCCTTACAAGCTGCTGGAAGCGGTGGGGCAATGATTGCCAGCGCAAATGGATTGGGATCTGGAGCTTATACCGCCGTCAACAGTGTTTTACGATTTGATTCTGTGAATTTCAATGGTTTTACGTTTGTTGCCATGCTGATGCCGGGTGATTCCAGTCGTTTGGAAGCCAATCTAGGAGGATTGCTTGGAGGCGCTGGCGGCAATATTGGGAACACGGGTGGAGCCAATGGTGAATGGGATGCTCAATTGGGTATGAAATACGAATTTCGTTACTTGGATCATGCGTTGACTATGTTTGGTGGATATTCCAGAGACAATGTCAGTTCTCAGCAAAAACATATTCCTTCCATCCACCTTAAAACCGAAGAAGTAGGCCGTGTCGGAGGGACATGGGCCTATAAAAATTACCGACTTCAGGGGCAATTTGAAAGAGTAAGCAATGCCTTAGGTGCAGCAACATGCTCTAATGCCGCAGCCCTTGGTGATATTGGAGATTCCACTCGGCAATGTAACTCTGCTATGAATATCGGCGGGGATGGTTACACCTGGTTTACGAGTGGCCAGTATATATGGGGTAACACGAGTCTCGTTGCACAGGGTGGCATGAACACTGCGCATGCGACTGATTTACCTCAAAAAAATGCTGAAAATTATACCCTTGGCGCTATCCATAATTTATCCAAAAGAACATCCATTTTTGGTGGTTATCAAAGAGTCAATGTTGATGACCCAAGCAGTACCAAGGACCGCGACAGAAATACGTGGACGGTTGGCATGCGCCATCAATTTTAATGACATTAATAAAAAGTACAAGTAATGATTATCAATCGAAAAAGTCGACTGAAGCAACCATGATGAACTGTCATTGAACTGTCAATTGCTTGGTTGAAAATAAAGTGCCTATCAGAGAACAGCGTTTCAAATTTTTAAGACATTTTTTACGGGAGAAATAATCATGGTTATTAAAGAAGTCAGTCAATTAGGAAAGATAAATGCTAAATTTAACACAATGATATCTTTATCACGGGAAGAAATCATGCAAGTCCCTGGCGGAGAATCTTACATTAACAGCAAGGAATACAGTCTTTTAAAATCCGATAAAAAACATCCAAAACAGGACACGATCAGTTCGATCACAAAAGATTCTGATAAATAAACAGGTAAACATCCCGCTGAAATTTTCAAGTATTTTTGTTGATTTTTGTACGCATCTCATAGGCACGATTTCCTGGATCCACGCTATGCTGACGACAATCTGTGTCGACACTGACATAAATTTGTGGGGTATTTCATGATCAGGGGGGCTTACTACTAAACGATAAATCATCCGTCGGTTTCGTCTATATACAGAGCGACAATCGAAAGAACCGGCGCCATACACCGTAGACGCAGGAAGGAGGATGGGGGGCGGCATTTCAGGTCTAAATGGCAAGATTTATCTTCAGGGAGAAAACATGATGACTCTGTATGGAATTGAATGGTCACGAGCAAAATATGTTCATAAAGGGGTAAGCAGCTTTAATGCATGCTTAGTTCTGTATGAACAGCGTGAGCTTATTCGCAAGTTACACGCAGATGTGGTTTTTTTGCGAGGTAACAATGAGTTGGCAACCGTTGGGAGGGTTACTCGAAAGTAATCTGTTTGTCATATACCTGCAATAACTTCCAGTTAAGATTTCAAATAATGAAATCGCCTTATCTGCGCCCAACTCCCAACTGGAGAATTTTAAATGAAATTACCCAATAGTCTTACGTTGCTTGCAACCATTGCAGCATTATTGATGGCAACGATAGCCATTGCCGCTGATGTGACAGGCGCCGGGGCAACTTTTCCTTACCCTATTTATGCCAAATGGGCTGAAGCCTATAAAAAAGAAACGGGAGTTCGCATAAATTACCAATCTATTGGATCTGGTGGTGGCATCAAGCAAATCAAAGCTAAGACGGTAGATTTCGGAGCATCCGATAAGCCATTGACCGTACAAGAGTTAGAAAAAGAAGGATTGATTCAATTTCCAACAGTTGTGGGGGGCGTGGTTCCAGTCATCAATCTGGATGGAGTCAAAGAAGGTGAGGTGAGATTAATGGGAGCAGTTCTGGCCGATATTTTTCTGGGAAAAATCAAACAATGGAATGATCCTGCCATTGTCGATTTGAATCCTGGAATAACGCTGCCAGCAAGTAACATTACCGTAGTCCATCGCGCTGATGGCTCCGGTACCACTTTCTTATTTACCGATTATTTGAGCAAAGTCAGCCCAGAATGGAAACAAAAAGTGGGAGCTGATGCTTCCGTGGCCTGGCCTATTGGCACGGGTGGAAAAGGAAACGAGGGTGTGGCTAATTTTGTGAAACAAATCAAAAATTCCATCGGTTATGTTGAGGTTGCTTATGTTAAGCAAAGTAAAATGAACTATGTGCAACTACAAAACCTGGATGGTGTTTATGTGAAGCCTACAGAGAATAGCTTGCAGGCTTCTGCTGCGAATACGCAATGGGATCAAGCACCTGGGTTTTATGAAATTCTTACCAATAAATCCGGGCAAGATAGCTGGCCTATTACCGGCGCTACTTTTGTTCTAATGCACAAATCACAGATCAACCCTGTCCAGGCAATGGAAGTATTGAAATTTTTTGCATGGGCTTATGCCAAAGGGGATGAGATGGCGTTGGAGTTGGATTACATCCCGTTGCCCGATAGTGCCGTGAAGCTGATTGAAGCTTCCTGGGGAGCTAACCTCAAAACCAAAGATGGTAAAGCCATTTACTCCACTCAATAATAACAATCTATTTAATCGCAGATTATCAAGTGAAGATGATTTTCTCTACTGCTACTCGTGTGAAAGTGTAGATTGAAGTCGGTATTTAGAAATATAACTCACCATTCTTCAATTCGAAGAAGCACTAGATGTCAAAAGTACATTCTGCAGAAAAATTAAAGCAACAACGTCTGTTTGATCTGATTTTTCGTAAAACCACTTGGTTTTTTACACTGCTCGTCTTCTCATTATTGGCGGCTATCATTGGTTCTTTGTTAATGGGCAGTTTGCCAGCCATTAAAGCGTTTGGTTTTGATTTCATAGTTAGCGCTGATTGGAATCCTGTTACCGAAAAATTTGGTGCACTGGTCCCTATCATTGGTACGTTGATTACTTCATTGATTGCTCTGCTAATCGGTATTCCAGTTAGTTTTGGCATTGCATTGTTCCTGACGGAATTATCGCCACCCTGGTTACGTCGCCCGCTGGGTACAGCTATTGAGCTACTGGCGGGCATTCCCAGTATTATTTATGGCATGTGGGGATTGTTCGTGTTCGCTCCTTTGTTTGCCAAAACCATACAACCTGGGTTGCAAAACACATTAGGGCAGATACCAGGCATAGGCTTGCTATTTGAGGGTCCTTTTATGGGTATTGGTATTTTGACGGCCGGTATTATCCTGGCGATTATGGTGATTCCTTTTATTGCTGCAGTGATGCGTGATGTTTTCGAAATGGTTCCTCCCATGTTGAAAGAATCCGCTTATGCACTGGGGGCAACCACTTGGGAAGTCATCTGGAATGTGGTGCTTCCCTATACCAAGATCGGCGTTGTTGGCGGCATTATGCTCGGTCTTGGCCGTGCCTTGGGGGAGACCATGGCGGTCACATTCGTGATCGGCAATGCGCATCAACTGCATGCCTCCCTATTCATGCCGGGAAACAGCATCGCTTCAGCGCTGGCAAATGAATTTACTGAAGCTGATGGTGAGCTATATACCTCAGCCTTAATTGAGCTCGGTTTGATTTTGTTTTTTATCACTTTCATCGTATTGGCAGGCTCCAAGATTTTGTTGGCGCAACTCAAGAAGCGCGAAGGTAATGTCACGTAGAGATTTGCTTATGATTCCAATTTATACCCGTCGACGCATCATCAATGCCATTAACCTGACTTTCTCATTTCTGGCCATGCTGTTTGGCTTATTTTGGTTGTTCTGGATTTTATGGACTCTATTGGATAAAGGTTTGAGTGGCATCAGCTTGGATATATTGACTCAAATGACGCCCTCACCGGGCAGCACTGGTGGTTTGCTGAATGCTATCGCTGGTAGTTTGGTGATGGTTACGCTCGCCACTTTGATCGGTACTCCGGTGGGTATCATGGCGGGTACCTATTTGGCTGAATTTGGCCAGCGAGGGTGGCTTGCGCCTACTACACGTTTCATCAACGATATTCTGTTGTCCGCCCCATCGATTGTCATCGGTCTTTTTATTTATACCGTTTATGTTGCAAAAGTGGGGCATTTTTCCGGCTGGGCAGGGGCGTTGGCATTGTCGCTCATTGTCATTCCAGTGGTCGTGCGAACTACTGAGGATATGCTGAGACTCATTCCTGACAGCCTGCGTGAGGCTGCTGCTGCTTTGGGAGCGCCACAGTGGAAAGTGGTCACACTGGTCACATGGCGTGCATCCAAAGTCGGCATTATGACCGGCTTATTATTAGCGGTTGCGCGCATCAGTGGAGAAACGGCGCCCTTACTATTTACTGCACTGAATAATCAATTCTGGAGCACGGACATGGATCGTCCCATGGCTAATCTGCCCGTGGTCATTTTTCAGTTTGCCATGAGTCCCTATGAGCATTGGCAAGCGTTAGCCTGGACAGGAGCGCTACTCATTACGCTGAGTGTTTTGGGACTCAATATTGCAGCGCGCTTATTCATGCGTAAACACACGTTATCCCATTAAACACCGAGAATAATCTTATGCGAGCCAATGTATCCAAAGTCACCATTAATGATTTGAACTTTTACTACAACAAATTTCATGCATTGAAATCCATCAACATGCAGATTCTGCAGAACAAAGTGACCGCTTTCATTGGTCCCTCCGGATGTGGAAAATCCACGCTACTGCGTGCATTCAATCGCATGTATCAGCTTTATCCCAGTCAGACGGCCAAGGGAGAAATCATGATGGATGGTTCAAATATTCTTGATAACAAGCAGGATCTCAACATGCTACGAGCCAAAATGGGCATGGTATTTCAGAAACCAACACCATTTCCGATGTCTATTTTCGATAATGTAGCTTTTGGCGTAAAGCTGTATGAAACTTTAAATCGTCATGAACTAGAGGAACGAGTGGAATGGGCGCTGCATAAAGCGGCCTTATGGGAAGAAGTCAAAGACAAACTAAACCAGAGCGGCACCAGCCTTTCCGGCGGCCAACAGCAGCGTCTGTGTATTGCGCGCACGATTGCAGTGAAGCCGGAAGTGGTTTTACTTGATGAGCCGACTTCAGCGCTCGATCCAATTTCTACGGCACATATTGAAGACCTGATCTTCAAATTGAAAGAGGATTACACGATCGTCATTGTCACTCACAATATGCAGCAGGCCGCGCGGGTTTCCGACTACACGGCCTATATGTATTTGGGAGAACTGATCGAATTTGGTGATACCGGTCTTATCTTTACTACGCCCAAGCAGAAAGCCACTGAGGATTACATCACTGGCAAATTTGGTTAGCAAGTTGAATTGATCGATCACGATAGATGGGGCTAGTACAGCTAATCATCGGAAGCTTCTGCTTTAATGATTTCTACCTGCGCTATGGCACTCAATAAAGCTGTGCTATTGAGCTTGGATAAACGTAACAATCCTGCCCGTATCAGGTTGCGCTTTTTCACATGAACGCCTGCATCAAGACATTTCTTTTTGAGCTTGTTCAGAATGACATAATCGCTTTCTGATAAAGTCAGTTTATTGCGAACCCCTTTAACTTTTTGTGGTTTGCTCTTCCCTTTCTTTGACTGTTTTTCTTCATTTTCTACGGTAGTAAGAGGGGTTGTTTTTTTTATTTCTTTATTGACAGTATCACCGGAAGCGATTGTTTTTTTCACAGTAGTAGCAGGCTTCTTTGGGGTTACTGGTGGAGATTCTTCTTTTTCAATTAATGTGATTTTTTTTATCATAATTTATCTATCTGGCCAATGAATTAAATTGAAAGCGCTTTAGGTTGCATATATGCAATCGTGCAATCTAGATAGCTTATATTAGTAGTATGAACCAGTTCTTATGCGAAAGAACGGCATATCTCGTGAGAATTAACGTATCGCATTTAAGGACAGACCTGGCATCGGAAGTTTTAGTGCTAATGTGTGGTGCACCCCACTAAGGTAGTTGTATCCCCATAAATTTTTCAATCAAAGATTGTTGTTTGAAGCTTTTAGTAAGTTAGACTCCAGAAATGCTGGAATCAATACCCGAATGGGTTTCGGATTAATGCTGAACTCGATGGTACTTTCAGCTTCGATGTCACGATTACGGAAGTAATCTCCATCTACTTGCAGTGGATAAGATTTTTCATGCAAAGTGCAGGCAATGTTTTTTCCTGAGAAATATTGCATGGGAAGGTTTGCGGGTTTGCGTTGGAGTATTTTCATCGCTTTGAATAATTCGTGTTGATGCCGTGCGCCCATTAAGAATCCCAACACGAGCTCATTTTTGGAGGGATTGGCCGCAGGAACAAGTTGTAAGTTCTTGGCATAGGCTGAATTATTGGCGATGATGATATACCCCGAGCCACGATCAATCACTCTTTCTCCATCAACGCTTACGGATACGGTTGGATGATGCAATGCGCACAAGGCTTTGAGTCCGTGCCAAACGTAGATTGAGTCATTTAGAGGACCTTTTCTTTTACCAATATTTTTCACTGTGAGTGAATCTAAACCCATTGATGCCATATTAAAAAAAGGCTTTTCTCCTTGGATACCTTTCCCACTGATTAAACCATAAAATTGTTGTAGGCAAGTACCTGCGGTGATTGCTTGTAGCAAATTATCTGCATTAGCATTCATTTCATAAAAGCGTGCAAATAGCGATTCATTTCCACCCGGAATCGCATAAATAGGGGTATTTGTTTTATTGATAATATCCAGAAGCTTGCGAATGGTGCCATCGCCACCAACTACCACAACAAGATCGCTGCCAGCGATGTCGTCAGCGATACGTGTGTAACCTTTCATTTTTTTCTCAGATGCGCGTACTTCAGCGGATTTTCCATGAAAATTTAATTCTATTTTCAGATGGTTGGCTATGGCTTCGGTATTTCCTGCACTGGATATTGGATTGTAAATGATTAGGATTTTTTGCGGTGGTGGTATTTTGATTGTCACCGGATTGGGTTGAAATAAAAGATTATTTTCCATGTTTGCGTTTAAGGAATTCATTTATAAAATAAATTGCAGGCGAATGATCAGTGCAGTGTTACCCATTGGGTTCTCATGCTCGTATCAATCAACCGGTATAACTTTGACGTCTGACCATATTTGCTGACTCCAGGATGAATCAATGGGCGGCATACCATTCTTGATCCATTGCACTAGGTATCTGGCTGTGTTGGGATAAATCACTTGAATGGCTTTCGATTCATACAGCCATTGCTCGATTATTTTGATATCGATGCTGTGCATCATTTTTCCATACCCTAAAAGTTGCAAGGCCGCAGCATTGGAAGTTTGCTCCATCTGCGCATGCAGGGGCTTTACCAGGATTTTTTTACCAAGCTGTAATGATTCGCTGGCTAACTCAAAACCAGCATTGCAAATGATGCCCGTACAGTCCGACAAATCTTTTTGGAACCCATGTAGAGAGAGTGGTTTACAATGAATATGCGCATAAGAAGAGGTCGTCTTCTCTGGAGAGTAGATAAAAAATTCAAATTCCTTAAACAAGGATAGTAGTTTCACCACATGTTGTTGATCTTCAAAAGGCAGATAGACAATCACTTTATTTTTTTGTGTGTGCTTGGGTATGACTGCGGTATCAATCACAGGAGGCAAAATAGGTTGATCGAAATGATGCCAGTGCAAACCGATATTGATGTCTACCGGGGCAAAATTTCTCATCACGGCTTCAGAAACCGGATCGGTGCCTGCACGAGGAATGTGATATTGAAATGCATATTGATGACTGATACCGATGGTTTTTTTATTCTGCTGACGTGCTGCCCAAGCAGTTACCGGTTCATAGTCACAGATGACCGCATCGTAACCGCTCAAATCCAATTGTTTGATATCTTGTAGAAAGCGGAGTGGTTTGGATTGCAATACGGTTTGTAGGTGATTGATTTTTCCATTCTTAGTATTGAAAGTCAGACCATTACGCCATTGATAACCATTAAACACTTCCATATCAAAAAATTTATCGTGCGGCCTGCCAGTAAACTGATAAGTAACATCAAGATTGGCAGCTTGTAATTCTCTTGCCATGACTCGGCCACGTGTAATATGGCCATTGCCAGTTCCTTGGATGCCATAAAATATTCTCATTTCAGTATCATTCCTAAATTGATTAATACATACCAAGCTGGGAAATTTTAATGAATGACTATGACAGCCCAATGACGTTTTTTTGATCTTTACGTGACAGTTTTATTGATTGCGAATGTGCTTATGTAAATCACGGGTTTTGCGCCAGAGCTGATTGCTATAGCGATTTCTTTTAATGAGATTGATAGCTAGGCGTTTAACCCTATTTGAACCTTTCAGTATAATTGACAAGCCAATAATCATGATGGGTATGCCAAGGGGCACTGGCATTGGAAAAAGAATCAGCCCAATGATAAATATTATGCCTCCGATACTTGTTAATGCAACGCGCTTAAGCATTTGCGCTACCTGTTTACTATTTTAAGAGGGTTTTTTGATAACGCACTGATGTCATTGGAATCAGCAGGTTAAAGTTGGTTGATTATTCATGGCTATCATAATCAGCGGATGGATTTTGTATCCATTGTTGAATCTGCTTTCGATGTTGCGTATACCAGTGTTGGCCAATAACCAGAGCCTTTTGCTGAAATACAGGATCGTTTGCTGAATCCATATGGTCGGGCATGTCGTAGGTTTTCAGATACTGATTGATATACAGTACGCGATTTCCCAATATTTCCTCGGTCATTCTGGCATTCGCTTGCATTTTCTCACGTAGGATAATGGAAGCAATTCCTTTGGCTGACCATTGCAAACCGCCATATCCACAAGCTTGGGTACCGTTGATGGCAAAACTACGCCAACCTGATCCAACTGATAACACTTTGATGTCACAATTATTCCAATATTGTTTGGCATGCAGATAAGCGCTTAAACCGGGATTGTTCATGCCAATGCCGCCATCAATGTACCAATTTCCATCTTCCAGTTGTACTGGTGGATAATACGAAGGGGCTGCCGTGCAGGCATCGGCGATCTCGCTGAGTAGAAAATTTGGTTGATAATCATTGGTAAAAATTTCCAAACAATCTTGATTTAAGTTGAAGCAAGGAATGAGTAGGCGTTTGCTCAGTGACGATAATCTCAGATTGCCCAATACATTGCGTAATGTCAGGCTTTTCGTGTTGCCTTTATATTTGGGGCGGATTTGCAGCTTATTGAGCAAGGGGCTTGCCCAAGATTTCGTCATCATTTTTTTCAACAGTTTTTCCTGCAAAATCATTTGAATGATTTGTTGAGCACTCATGCTACGCCCTAGGATCAGGCAAGTAATCAATCCTCCAGACGAGGAGCCAGCGATCATGTCAAACAAATCATAAGTGGATATGCCAGTGTCTTCTTCCAGACATGCCAAGACGCTGAGTTGAATTAACATATGGCTGCCACCGCCATCTAAGCTTAAGATGGTTTTAGAGGACAATGCTTTTCTTTAGCTGTTTGATTGCTGACTCAGGCTGCTTTCTTGCTGGCAAGTAATTCTTCCTGAATATGGTTTTTATATTGCTCAAAGCGTTCAGACCAGAAAACCAATTCTAGTGATCCGTCGGTATGTTCCAGCAGAGTCGAGCAGCTTTCTACCCAATCGCCGTCATTGCAGTACAGAACTGAATTAATCTCTCTTAATTCGGCATGATGAATATGACCACAAACGACGCCATCGACATTGCGTTCGTGCGCCAAGTGCGCTATTGCATCTTCAAAACTACTGATGTAGCTGACAGCATTTTTTACTTTCAATTTCAAGTATGCAGCCAGTGACCAATAAGAAAAACCGAAGAATTTTCGCAAGCTGTTGATATAGTGGTTTAGATCCAATAAAGTGTCGTATGCAACATTGCCCAGCTTGGTGAGCCAACGGCTGTTTTTGACGATCACATCAAACTCATCGCCATGCATCACCAGTAATTTCTTGCCTTCGGCTGAGGTGTGTATATAGTCTTGATGTATCTCTATGTTACCGAATACATGACTGATGCAATCTCGTAAGCCTTCATCATGATTGCCAGGTATGTAAATGACTTTTGTACCGTGTTTGGCTTTGCCTAAAATAGACCGAATTACATCGGTGTGTTCTTGAGGCCAGTAAGGGCTCTTTTTAATGCTCCAGAAATCGACAATGTCGCCGACCAAGAAAAGATAATCCGTTTCAACAGAATGCAGAAAATGCAACAGTGCCTCGGCTTGGCAACCGCGAAATCCGAGGTGAACATCTGAGATCCAAACGCTTCTGACTTTGATAGGAGCAATATTCTTCACCATATAAATGCCTTTTTAATTGGATTATTCATGGCATCAAAGCTTAAAGCGAGTTTATGAAGCTACGTTGAAGTATTTGTTAAATATTCATGAAATCTTTGTTAAAAAAGCAGAAAGGATATTGTTGTCATGATTTTTTGATATGGGTGGTTAGATTCAAGTAATATCCGCATTTCATGTGGATCCAGCGGTAGCGCAGCAATTTAACGCACAATGTACAGTACGTCGACCCAGAAACAGCTTTTGCCTGAATTACAGCAGATTGAGGCCATCATTCAGCAGGACAAGCAAACACATTTACGCAGTAAAGTGCTGTGCCGTGTTTCTTGCGAGGATGATGAATTGCCCATCTATGCGCTGACATTGGGTAATAGCGCGCAAGATATTCCTTGTGTGACCTATGTGGCTGGGATTCATGGCCTAGAACGCATTGGTACGCAAGTCGTCATTGCTTTTTTGGAAGGATTGCTAGAACGGCTCAAATGGGATCGGGTACTGGCGGAAATTTTGCAGCGCGTGCGAATCAATATATTGCCGCTAGTGAATCCGGTGGGCATGTTGAACTACACTCGCGCAAATGGACGGGGTGTCGATTTGATGCGTAATGCGCCAGTTGATAGTCATGAGAAAACCATCTGGCTAGCAGGCGGACATCGCATTTCATCCCGCTTGCCATGGTATCGGGGAAAAGCAGGTGAGGTCATGCAGCCGGAAGCAAAAGCGCTATGTGACTTTATTACACAAGATGTTTTACCCGCTCCGTTTAGCTTGGTACTGGATTGTCATTCCGGTTTTGGTTTTCGCAATCAAATCTGGTTTCCATATGCCAGAAGCCGTCTTGAACCGATTAAACATCTGAAGGAAGTTTATTATCTGCGCAAGCTATTTATGCAGACTTATCCGCATCAGGATTATCTGTTCGAACCGCAATCACAGCATTATCTGACCCATGGGGATTTGTGGGATTTCCTTTATTCGCAATCGCTGAAAAACAGAAATGTATTCTTGCCCTTAACCCTTGAAATGGGTTCCTGGCGTTGGATTCGCAAGAATCCGCTGCAGTTGCGGCAACTGCTGGGACTGTATCATCCGATCAAACCCCATCGGCTTAATCGCGTGCTGAGAAGCCATTTGATACTGATGGAATTTTTATTGCACGCTACTTTATCGTATGAAAACTGGCTGAATAACAGTGATGCACAGGAATTGGAGCAACAAGCGCTGGCGATGTGGTATTCATGACGGGTAACGAACACTTTGTGCTGATTCGAGGATTGCTGCGTGAAGCACGACACTGGGGTGGATTTACCGGAAGTCTGCAGCAGCAATTTCCCCACGCTACTATTAATACGCCGGATATTCCGGGTAATGGCCGGTTGCATCAGGCTACCAGTCCAAAGACCATCGCAGAGATGACCGAGGCATTGCGCGAGCAAATCAATACAAACCAACCGCTCAGATTGATCGCGCTCTCCATGGGTGGAATGATTGCGAGTGATTGGATGATTCGCTATTCGCATGAAGTGGAAGCTGCGGTGCTGATCAATACCAGTGCACGGCCATTCTCTCCGTTTTACCATCGCATGCGCTGGACGATCTATCCGCAAGTTATAAAAATGATTGTGCACTCTGCGCAGCAGAGAGAATCAGATATTCTGAGTCTGACATCTAATCGCCACAGTCATGACAGTAAACTATTGGAATGTTGGAAACAGTGGCAACAGCAAAATCCGGTATCTATCGCGAGTGCCAGAAATCAATTCCTGGCAGCTGCAAAATTTTCTATCTCGGCTAAACCGCAACAGCCCGTATTGATTATTACCAGCCGAGCAGATCGCCTAGTGGATTATCGTTGCAGCCTAAAACTGGCGCAAACCTGGGAGGGTGATTATAGGCAGCATGAAACGGCAGGTCATGATTTGCCACTGGATGAACCGGAATGGCTGGCACAAGTGATTAGGCAGTGGTTTGATTCGGCGTGTATGTTTAAAACGCCATCGTAGCGTGATTCTAATCTCGGTTTGACATATGATGAGGATGCACTCTGTTTACTTTTGTTTTACGCATTTAAAAGTCGACATACTTCCCCCCAGTGATTTGACGTAGTCAGTTATGGATTTCAGCTTAACCGAAAGGGCTCATTGTCAGCAACCTGGAGTTATCAGTTTTAGCTATCTACGATTGATTTCAAAAATATTTACAGCAGGTTGTAACAAATTCAGAGAAAATCCTCTTGGTATTTTTATCGATATAAATACTGGCAAATTATGTAAGGAAATAAAAATAAAGACGACAAATATATTTTAGTATCAAGAGGTGTTCAAAATGAAACCTTATCATTCAATCCTATTTTCTTTGGTCTTACTCAGCACACCATCAGTGCTTCAAGCAGCTGAGATTAATACCAGCTTTGAATTTAACAATACCAGTGGTTCTTTTGCATTAACGGATGCCGGCTTTTCAGCTACTTTCAGTGGAGGAGAGGCGAAATCGGTGGGTGTATTTTCCCTCTATCATTCAGGTGCCAATGCATGGATGATTTCGCCAGGAGCGACAAGCAATATTGATTTCAATCCCCCAGCTCAGGAATTGACGGCTTTCTTCCGGACACAAAGCGGAAATAATTCCAGCACGTTAGAGCTTCTGGATGGCGATGGCCAGATTCTGGGCAGTTTTCCAGGAACATCGGCGAATTGGACAGAAATCCATGTCTCCGCGGCTTCATTGGGTAAACCGGTCGCAAAAATTATTCTTCGCAATCAAAGCGCCAGTGGCTATGCGGTATTGGATGATCTTCATGTTATCACGTCGGAATCACCTGCAGGCGTTCGCTTGGATGATCCGATTCTTGCTCCGATCCAGAAGGGTTCTATCCGACTCAGATTAAAGCCAGTAGTTACTGAGCTGACAGCACCCAACTGGGGTGCGTTCGCGCCGGAAGA
>ERZ1292630.3249-Hain-H41-02um-R3-3249-length-14437-cov-7_pt1 | contig 14437 bp, 7 predicted proteins | sample MGYA00564408_ERZ1292630 | MGnify/ENA primary metagenome ERZ1292630 (study PRJEB36523, sample SAMEA6512641) | groundwater metagenome | collected 2019-01-08 | study: AquaDiva: Metagenomics assemblies of 32 groundwater samples | reverse complement strand
TAACAGCGGTGTACTGATTGCCACACGCCGACGACGGGTCGACGGAAAAGCGATGAGCATAGCAGCAAGACCATGCCAACGTTGTCAGCGTCGCGTGCCGAGAAAAGCGGTGCGGCAAAGCCGACGACGGGAGACGCGATGCGCCGCGTGTGATCCCGCGCATCACACAGGTCACACAGAGTGGGCTTTGATAAAATGAACAGACCGAGGTGGTGTTGACAACGAAATTCGCCGTTTTCTGAAGATGCATCCTTCTGACCTGCGTCTCACGGACGAGGGGTGCGAGTGAGGCGAGGAATTGATGAAAAATGTGGGTGTACTCATCTTTTGCTCGCTTTCGTCCAACCCGCAATTCAGAGGTCGGGGTCGGGATCCTCCCAGCGTGCAGGTCGCGGAGGTCGGTGGGCTTCCGACACGCCACTCGACGTCAGGTGTCGCCCAGGCCACGCCCGGGGGCCGTAGACCTCGGCCATCCTACTGTACAGGCCCACCGTCTGGTGATCCAGCTGCCGAGCAGTATCGGAAAACGGATCCGGTGGCATAGCATCGGTATAATACGTCAGCGGATGCTCCGTTGCGCAGCGGCGGCTGGCGACGACCGACACGGACGCGCGACGTTCGTGCTGACTGGGAAATGCTTGTGCATCTCCGAATTGACCATCGGTGGCCCCCTGATCCGTGGAAGGCAGGGGGGTGGGAAGCCACCAGGCGGAGGGCCGATCCTCGGTTCGTGCCGCGCGCTCCATGGCGCATAGTGCCAGGGGAAAGCGGCCCGTCGATGGCCGTTGTCGGTGGTCGTGCAGCTCGTCATCGAGCGACGGCCGGAGAGACCTCGTCGTCGAACGAGAAAGGTCACGAGGACCGTCATCCTCCTCGTCGTCCTCCTCGTCGTGCGGATCGCACTCGGACGTCAACGCGCGAGACGTGCTCCTACCCTCCGATGCGCGGCTCCGTTCGTCCAGTTCGGATGTCCAGTCAGCTCCGGTTCCTCGATGGCCCCCTCGAGACGTGACACCAGCGCGATGCCTTGTGCCATCGATCGGTTCGGATACGCTACGTTGCATGGCAGGCGGCTGTTGTTGCTGCCGCACCCGAAGCGGATCCGTTTGCACGTCGAGTTCGTGCCACTCGCCGTCGTCGTCGGTCGTGGCATTCGCACGATTGCCCTCTTCTTCGTCATCATCATCCTCGTCGTGTTCGCTCGCCAAGAGTCCCTCTCCCTTTCCGCCCTTCGGAGAAGTGGGCCTCTCCCCAAGGAACCTAAACGACCGCGTGACGGCGCTTTCGACGGCCCATACTGTCCCCATCACTGCTGCCACAAGGGACAGCAAGGCGAACGGGATGACCGAGAGCACCGCGATTTTACTCGCCCTCGAGGCTACGACGGCGAGAACACCCGATGCAGGCAACCCGTCCGCGGGGCTAGCGCGCGGCAGGGCGAATCCTCTACCAAAGAAGTTGTGCAGCACGTATCGCACGGGGTCGTCCGCCGGCAAGAAGAGTCCATTTTCGGGGACGTCGGCTCGCAGTAGCAACAGATCGGCGCCACCACCGCGGCGACTCGCGACACCGAGGAGAATCAGATAGCACAACAAGCACAGTTCGCCAACGACAGCGGTGAAAAGGACTCGCGGCTTCCGAAATGGACGGAAGAAGACGAGCAACGCGGAGTGCACCGCAGGAATGATCGCGGCCGCGAACAGCAGGATGGAGCACGTGGATGCAGCCGTCACCGCAGACACCCCTTGAAGGAGCAGGCGTTGCGGAAAGGGCATCACCCCATCCTCTCCGGCAAGCCGTCGCTGCGAATCCACCAGTGGCGAAGGGTAGGGGCTGAAGAAAGCCTCTGTCAGTCGATAGCGATCCATCAGCGCCGCATCATCGTATTCGATCCCTGCTACGGTAGCGTCGGACTCGAACTGCAGCGAAACAATTGCCGCCACCAATGCCATCAGCGCAAGGTCCAAAAATTGGTAGAGTGCAATCGTTGCCGCGGGAGGCCCGTACAAGACCCACTCTTTCATCGGGCCGGCCACGCGCAACGACACCACTCGCTCGGCAACGTGATCCAGGAGCGAGAGACCACGGAGTTGCTGATTTGATGACGCCACCACCTTCGGGAGGTCCAATGGCACATCACATGAGGGAGCCGCTGGTTCGCCTCCGGTGTGTGCGTTCGACGCATTGCCTTCGGAGCTACACACCACTTTGCCAACCGCATGCTCAAACCAAGGTGCAAACCCGTAGGCTGGGTCGCCGGGCAATGGCTGGCGCCACCAGTCGTCCAGCCTCATGGTTCGGCCGGGGGCGGTGGCTGTCAGTGGCGCTGCTGCAGGTTCAGCAGGTTGATTGCTATTCGTTTCCTTCGCGAGGGCTTCGTCTACGACCAATCGCCTCTCGACGCAACGCACCTGGGCGGCCACGGCACGCCAACGTTGCTGACGATCGGAGCCGAGTGGTAATATCATGGGCGACGGTCGTACCGAGTGACAGCTCGGGGCGCGCAAAAATTGTTTCGCAACGAAGTACGGCTCGACGGCCACATCCCCTAGGAGGTGTTGGCAACGAGTCAGGTAACGCACGACCACCGCCAAGGGCACTAGGACACATGACGCGATGGTGAACGCCGCTACGCCTCCGATGAGACTTTTGTCGAACAGCGTCGACCCGGATTGAGGCTGCAACATCGCGACGACGTTGGCCACCAGCCACGGAACGGTCAGCGCCACTGAAGAAGCGAATAGTCGGCTCACGGCACGGCGGCAAAACAACGTGGTCGGGTTGTGACAGAACCGCGTCCAGCAGGAAGCGGCCTGGGTTCCAGAGCCCGCGTGGGAAACGCCGGTGGGATCGGGGCCGCCAAGACGACTTTCTTCATGTTGTCCGCCCATTTCGTTCTCTTCGTGCGCTCTTCGGCCCAGCGGTGCCCTTCTCGTCGGCTCCAGCAATTCCGCGTTTGACGCGCGAATCCCCATGAGCAGTAATAGCAGCGCGTGCAGCCACACGCTGACGCCAAACACCGCCGCATTCGCATGCCGCCACGGGCTGCTGCCGAAGAAAGACGACCACACTGACACAGTGGCGACGTCTCGGACCACCGAGTACTGAATCGTGGAAGGCGAAGATCCGGTGGTCGCGCCGGCATCACCGACGTCGTCGTCGGCGACGATCGCGGCCTGGGCTGCCTGCAAGAACTTCGCCCCATCGTCGAATCCAGGCCGAAACAGCGTCCACAAGGCTAGACATCGGTAGAGCGCGGGACTAATAACGGGCCTCCAGGGTGCGCCGAACGCGAGATAAACATATGGCGACAGCACCTTGAGGGTGCGCGACAAGGGCGCGCCTTGGTTTTCCAAGGTGTCCCGCAACATCCGCTGCATGCGGAGATCGAATCGCAACGCGTCAATGGCGGCAGCGTCTTCACTGGGGGGAGCGGCGGCGTCCGCGGCTACGGTCGGGGCCGGGGAGGATGTCGTTGTTGTCGCCGTCGTGTTGAGCCTCGCCGCTTGCTCGATGAGCGCCGACGCTAGCGAGGCCTCGCGGTTGACAATGCTGTCTTCGAGCCAGGCCACGAGGGACGCGTACGCCGCGGCTGCCGCTCGATCGACATCGACGTCATTCCGGAACCTGCCGTCATCCGCCGAGCCGCCTACGTCCGCGACGCCGAGGTAGTCATAACCCCCGCCGCCTGACGCGGAGGCGGATCGATGACAGGTAAGGGCGGCCGGCGCGGTCAAGAAGCCAGCCACGCGCAACGCCCCCGACGGATCGGCAATGCTCGAGAGCACGCTGACAAGACCTAAGGCCATGGCCAATCCTTGCCCCGCGTCGTCGCGGTTCACACTGCCGTCGACAATCGCCTCCGATGACTGTGAGACGCTGTCACTAATCCACACGGCGTCGTGCGGCGCCGACGGCAGCGGCAAAGAAGATGTCAGGTACCAGTGCGGTGTCGTGACCAGCACCGTTGAGTTCGGCGTCGCAACGACAAATGCGGTCGCCGTGTCGTTAATCGTCGTTGCCGGTGCGCCGGGGGCAGAGACGTCCGTCGGAGGTGGAAGGGGAAGAGGAGGAGGAGGAGGAGCGGAAAGAATGAGTCCTCGTCGAGTACTTGGAGTTGATGCGAGGACCACGTGACTGCGGCCGACTCTACTGTGGCCCGCCGCGTCATTCTCTCCGCTTTTGGATTGGCACGCGCTCGGCTGCAAAAAAGCACACGTCGTCAGCGTGGAAAACGACGGGACCCGCGCGAAGGAGTCAGCCGCCAGCCCTAGTTGGAGAAAGCGTGCCGCTAAGACGCGACCCTCGTCCACCGGCAGTTCGTACGAGACGCTGCGGGTCATGCCAGATCGCGTGGGGGTGAAGGAGGAAGTCCGATTGACGGAGCCGCCGCAGCCGGCCGAGGCGACGCACACAATGACCAGCAATGCGAGCCAACGTCCACGACCGTCTAACAGCACATCCGCGACGAGCGCTTTCGGCATTTTGCGCTTTCCACCCCACATCCAACACCCTTTCTGGTCGGCCGAACGACAAACGACAAATGCACCAATGAGTCATCATCCACGCAAAGCAGAGAGGAAGAAGCCGCGGCGCGGCGCATCCAACAGCTACCTATCCATCCTTCACTCCGACGCACTACGCGTGACGCGTTTGCGAGAGAACACTGTGCAACCAGGGTCACCAAGTGGTTGGATAGGCGGTTCACGCAGCGCAACGCGTGACCGATGGACGAGCAAATGGGACGCCACATCGGTGAACCCACCGTCGACCAGATCGGATCTTTGGATAAGGCCACCGCGGAGCAGCCGCTCGAAGGTGTCGCATAGATCCTCCACAGACGCCTCCGCCGCCTCCCGCTGCTGCTGATCGGCGGCGGTGGCAGTCATCGCATCCTGCAGCCGCCCACATCCAGGGGCCGCCTCCGCGCCGCGGGCCTCAACGGTGATGCAGCCGCGGCTTCCCCCTCCGATGGAACCCCTTTCGTCGTTGGCATCGGGTAGCATCCCCCCCGGCACGGTCCTCCAAGATCGAGTTGACCCTCCGGCAACCGTGGTGATCGTCTCGCGGCACCTCGCCGGAGGCGGCGACGCCGCCGTAGCCACCCCACGGCCGTGCGCTTCCTCGACGACGAATCCTGCGAGGCGGTCCCTCCATCGTCGCTCCACGGCGTCGTCGTCGTCATCGCTGTCGTATTCTTCACAACCGACGCCTGGTGGCCGCGGGCGGCGTTGTGTTTCTGACGCGTCGGTCCCTACACAACGGGCTGGCTCTTCGGGGGTGGATGCCAAATTCATTCCCCTTCTTCGAACACACCCTTTTCATTATTTTAAATGGAAAAAAACACAAAGCGAGAGGGGGGAAAGACGACATTGTACGGCCGGCCAACAGAAGATCAGTGTTGCCAGCGAAAACTGAGTTCGGACGCGGAAAAAAGAAGAAAACGCAGACGATGCACGCAGGTCACGAAGGTATGCAGGAGTAGTATCCGCAGACTCTATACGTATTACGTCGTAACTCAGAAAAACAGATGCACGCAGGTCACATGCCGATTACAAGTCGCGAAGTTGATCACGAGCCGCGCGCGGGGCTCCGCTCCCCCCTGTCGGTTTTGGGGCAGGTGCAGTAGGCTTTGTTATTGGCGAATCGGCGTGGCCGCCACCGCTACGCTCCGACGATATCATGTCTCCACCATCATTGTGATTGGTCGAACTTTTTAAGGGCATTTCACTCTCGTCAGCTAATTTAACCTCCGCGGCGAGTCGCTTCCGCTCCTCGAGCGTCGCCGGACCCGGGCACACCTTCACGACAAGTGGCTCCACGTAACTCAACAGCATCATGGCGATCAACGACGCGCCAAAGACAGAGCCGATTTCGCCCAGGATGGTATAATTGGGTGTTTTCGTGGAGCTGACAAGGTTCACATAAGGAGCGAGCGTAATGATCAACGTCGCCCGCCAATTGGGCCGCTTCCCTTCGTACTGCACTGCGATCGGAAAAGGCGTTGTTTCGTCCGTTTTGACGACCCCGAGGACCTTGTTGACGCTCACGCCCATGACGAGGGTTTTCACTTGCCAGGAGTCCAAGTTGATGATGCGGAGCAAGTCGCCGTTGCGGCTGTCGAAGACTTTCACGACGCCGACCGCTTTCATTGTGGGGTCGGCGACATTGAGGGCTTTGTTCATCCCGGGATTCACAGCCGAGAAGTCCACGATGACGCCGGCGATGGAAATCGGTGTCGTGACGTCCGTCGTGAAGACCTGCTCGCCAGTGAAGCACAAGGAGGTGTTGAGTGGCAACGGCGTTTGACGGAGGGCTAGAGGGTCTGTCACGATCACCGAGGCTTGGCCACTCGTGGCCGCGCAGGCGGCCGTGCGAGATACTGAGTAATTGGACGTGATCGTGACATTTCCGCAAAAAGGAGTGTTGCTGCATTCGGCCGTCACATAAATGGGAATGCCGCCGAAGGGTGCGGAGGGGACTTGACTAAACGTCTGCGTGGGTGGGCGCGTGCCCCATTGATAGAAGATAAACGATGCGTAGGTGCCGGTGAGCAGGAAGTACAAGCATCCCAGCACGAGATGACCGCAGAGTGAAAGTTTCGGCGACGCGTACGTCTCGACGATAGCCATGTCGGGAGTCACCTGTGCGATGACGCGCGCAGTGCTCGTCGTGAAGAAAGCCAGAAACCGGGCCTTGGTCGACGCCGCAACCATTCTTGCTTTCAGTGGAAAAAATCTCAGAAAGGATGAGTACTCTGTGTTCCGCATTGGGAGATGCGACCGAGGGGGCTTCGACCACCACCATAGCGCGACCACCAGTCCATGTTTTTCCTCCCCGAATATGTCAGTATGAGCCGCGGATGAAGGTAGGCCTCATCCCAAACCCTTCCCCATGGACATGGAAGCACGCATGATGTCGTGGGCACTCTTAACGGACGTCAACGCGGCCGCGGGGAGCACGCTGCCTCCGCCGACAACACTGCCGTTTGATGGAACGACCGTAGGAGGAGTGGGTGGCGACGTACCCGCGGGGGTTGCAGCAGTACCTGCGGGTGGTTGGGAGGCCGATGTGCTAGCGGCGAGTGACGCGGGCAGCTGAGGTTCGAAATAGGTGATGCCCAATGGGTCCTTCGGGTCCTTCAGCAGGCACCCAAGGGCGCCGTCGGCCGGCAACGTCGGCCAGCTTTGTGTTTCCAATTTACGGAGGTCCTGCACGCGCTGTTCCGCGTACTCCATCGCCCTTCGCTCCTTGTTTCGCTCGACGTCGTCTTTTCGGCCAAGAATCGAGCGGCGATCCCCACCTTCCCTCAAGCGCTCCAGTTGCTCCTGACGGGTGCGGAACAGATCCTCCATGCGCTCGTAGCGCGCCGTCGAGTGCAAACTGTTCCACCCTTCCGCCGAGGCGCGGTCCATGTACGACCGATACATCAAGAGCAACAAGGACGAGAACACCAAATACGCGACGAGGGCGCGCATCAACACAATATAAAGTGGCGTTCGTTGCAGCCTCGATAGCACTCCAGACATAGGGCCGCTGTTGCGGAAGAGGTTTTCCATCCCCTGGTGTCGCTTTTCGCTTTCCTCGGGGGTGTATCGGTAGTGGAGCGGCCGGCTGCGCTGCTGACCTTGCTGTTGCGCGTGGCGCTGGTAGGCGGCGGCGAAGTCATAGGCGCGTTGCTCGTGAAACGGTTGATTGCCGTTTCCGCCGCCTCCTCGACCACTGGAGGGGCCGTAACCCGATCGCAGCTGCTGTTGGTAGCTCTGCTTCTCCGACTCCGACAGCCCGCCAATAAGGTCGTAACTTGTGGTCAGATCCTTCATTTTCTCCTCGTCGCCGCCACGATCCGGATGGTGCAGCCGGACCAAATCAATGTACTTTTTCTTCAGATCCTTTTCCGATATGGAAATCGTGACGCCCAAGGTGGACAACGCTCGGGTGATTTCGCTCGGAGATGGACGTGCGAATCCCGCGCTGCGGCGAGCCGTCACATTTCGGAGGAAAACTGTGTCACCAATGGCCGTCGTTCGCGCCATGACCGTCGCCAACTGGTCGAACGCATCGTGATGATGCGGCGGACCGACATGGCAACGCTGGAGAGTTACGTCGCAAGCAGATCGTAGCGCACTGTGCTGGCCCACAGAGACGAATCTTGGAGCACGCCATCGTGGTGCCCCGCAAGGCTTGCAACCTCGCTTCCCGGTTGCGTCTATGAGCGTCGCGACCGCCACCGCCACGTGCCGGCCCCTTCTCGATGCCACCACGCGGGCTGCGAACGGCACGAGGACGCGCTTCTCGGCCGCCTCACACTGAAAGCGGCGAATGCAGGCCGTCGCGGCACCGGGGAGTTGGCGAGCGACGAGGAGGCGCAGCTCCTTGCAGTGAATCGATGCGGCGCGGGTGACGGCGGGAGTGCTGCGGAGCATCAACATGACCGACAGATTATTGATTTTCACTTTTGAGGAGCGCCGCATTTGACCACTACAAAACGTCTTCAGTTCAGAAAGAGATACCCATCATTCCAGCAGCCCTTTCACAGGTCAATGTGTGATACCACACTGCACCAAACCAATGTGTTCGCTTGAAGTTCCTTCCCCACTCCCGATTACAAAACCGATGAGAAGAAAACCCGGATCTGCGCGGTAATGGGCCGCGACGCAAAAAACAGCGCCCTCTGCATTCTCTTCGCTCGTGCGCTCGGCGGCATGACAACGGGAAGATTATGTCGAGGAACCACAAAAGGGCGGGTCGCAACGCGAGAAGGGGTGCCTGCTAGGTGGCTGGGCAAAAGACGAGAGCACAAAAAAAACAAATATCGATTGAAAAGAAAAAACCATACCGGAAGGTGAGAAGCGTGGCTTTGATCAATCCATCAGCCATCGTCCTTCGGTGCACCAGGCGGTTTCGGTGGACCAAGCGGAATCTTCTCCAACGACGTGTCGCCATTTTGCAGCGACGTTGCTTTCCACACCGTCCGATGGGGCACATTGGCGTTGACGCTGCTCTCAGCGCTAGTGGCGCTGAAGTACGACAGCAACCCGCGCAGCACGGCCTGATGGGCCACGACCAGGACGATCTTCTCCGCGTTTTCCAATTCGACGATGACCTCCTCCAGGCGCTGGACCAAATCCTGATAGCTTTCGCCATCGGGGTATCTGAAAAAATACTTGTTCTTTTTTCTGAACTTATCGATCTCAGGGTGACGTTCCTTGACCTCGGCGTAGGTCAGATGCTCACAAACGCCCGAGTGAATTTCATTGAGTGCGCGCCAACGGACGCCTGGGATGGAAAGCTCAACTTCGCTCGGCGCGGCCGTCTGAATCGTCCGGGAAAGCTGGCTCGTCCATATTTCCACCGGCAGGCGCATCTCTTTTGCAAGCGGTACAATCGTGCTTTCGACAAACTCCCTAAGGTACACCGCATCTTCCCTTCCCTTGGCCGTGAGGTTGGGGTTGCCACCGAGACGGTCCTCTAAGTTGTACTCAGACTGGCCGTGTCGGGAGAAGAAGACCGGGACCGACTTCTCCTTGGGACACAGATTGAGCACGAAGGCGGCAATGCGGCCAGGGATGAAGCCCTTAATGCCGTAGGCTTCACATTTAGCCGAGTCGATGATTTTAATGTATCGACGCTTCCCTTGCTTGTCACGGAGCGAGGTGAGCGACGTCACCGAGGTGGCGACCGCAGGCTCAGTAGCGGAAGGCCTCCTCGCGGCGGCGGGGCGGTGGTGCAGCTCGAACGCAATCGGGTTCGCCGCTTGGTCATTCGCTGCCGACGAGGACGTCCCTGTCGACGAGCTCGCGCCTGTAACCGTCGCCACCGTTCCGAAGGCGGCAGCAGGCGACAGCGGCCTGGGTGTCCCGTCGGCCGCGACCGCCAGAGGCAAGGCAACGTTGACCGTGGCGTCTTCCCCGGCGTCGCCCATAGAGCGGTATTGGTGCTGCAGAATGGTGAGGCGCTCCTTGAAGTCGGCTGCCATGGCGGTCAGCATGGGACTGCCCCCTGCGGTCGCCGCGGCCTGCTCGGCATCTTTGAGCTTCGCTGCCTCGAAGACCGTGCACCGGGACGCGTCCGTTTGCAACACCTCCATGAATATGACGGTAGGTGGGTCCAAGGTAGGCACAAGGGGGGTGGCGGGATCCACCACGGGCTGCGCTGGCCACGATGGCGACGCCAACGCCGCAGGCGCAAGCGGAGGCATTCGCGCCTTGTCCAGTCGAGGGTGGTGCTGGTCTTCGGCAACGGCGGCGGCGCGCTGCGTATCGTCGCCGCAGAAATGGACCTCGGCGGCTCGGTCCTGCAACGCTTGCAAGAGGGTGATTTCAAATAAGTTGCGCAGGCGTGGATCGCCGAACTGGTCGTCGTTGACAAAAGCGACCCGACTCCGTGTGTCGGCATCCAGCGATGGTCGCGATGCGCCACCGACCGTTGGCGTGACCGAGCAGTGCAGTGTTCTGGAGTCCTGCGGATACAATTCGTCGATCAAATTGTCCACCGCATCGCGCAAAATCGCGCCGTAAAAAGAATGCTTCTCCGGCGAGCGAAATAAGTCGTATTCATCACACGCAACGTAATCCGGCGGCAGATTGTTGTGCAGACCCGATCGTTCCAGCATACCACCCGGGGCCGTGAAGGGTGACATGGTGTCCAGGCCCTCTGAGATGCTCACATCTCGAAAAGCGCTGGATGTGATGAACTCGCTGCGTGCTGACTTCCAGAAGTCTCCTACGTTATGGAGAGACGACGCGATGCCCTGCCAATTCAGAAACCGGCACACTTTGCGGGCTAGAAAGGTTTTCCCCCTCGCCGGGAGTCCCACCATGACCACCACGTACCGGTCGGTGTGGCCTCGAGAGGACGGCGTGGGCCCCGAGGCAGGCTTGAGCGACTTGAGAGGAGACGAAACGTCGATGTCGGCGGTGCTGCCGCGACGGGCGAAGCCAAAGATCGGCGGCCGCGAGTCCGGGCTGGTCATTGACTCTGCGCGACAGGGCGAAGTCGCGGCCGAGCTGCCCATTGCAACTGGCGGCCCGAGCGAGGTGCCATAAGCCGAGCCGGCCACCCCAGGTGCCGATCGGTCACTGCCCTCCCCACCAAGCAGAAAAGCCATCGGAGGCGGCACGGCGGATGCAAGCGCCGATGCCGGAGGCCCGCCGTGACCCGGTGTGGCGGGCGTGCTGGCTGCGACGGGCAAGTTGCACACATCGTACGAGATGCCAGGGCCAGACGTGGGGAAGTTCACGACCGATTGATGCCGCTTGAACCGCCCTTTGAGCTCTGCCATCGAGTGGACGGTGTGCAACACCGCGCCAGGCGAGGTACCAAGTTGCGTGGCCGACGTGGTACCCGTTCGAGGCGCCGACGTTCCGAACGACGCCGGCGCGGGGTGGCCCGGACTGCCATCGTCCATCATGATGGAGTCATCTCCCTCCTGCATGGCCGCCGCCATTCCCCCAGCCGGAGGTGTTTTGTGACTGCTCGACGAATGCACGTGCGAGGAGCCAACGGACCTACCCACCGCTGTGGGGGATACGTGGGCCGCGTCCATCAGGGATGCGCCGGTCAAGTCGTTGGAGCTCGACCGTCCCGGAGGCACACCGTTTGGAGAGTGCAGTAGGGCTGGCGACGTCGTGGCCATTTCGTGGCAGCTGACAGTGGAAGAGCCGATGGAGAAGAAAGAAAGAGAGAACGAGAGATCGATAAAGAGAGAAAGAGGGATGAAAAAATGCGGGGCGAAGGCTCTTCCTGTGGCTCGACTCATTCGAAGACAAGGCGACCATAAGCCTCGTGGTTCAGCAGGCTGCAGCGAGTGATCTGAAAGACAAGGGGACTCTCGTTCCCCCGCATGGTATCGCGGCCGACGCAACAACGAGAAAGTGCACCCGCAAAAGGGGGCGCATGATTTCCGACACTTCCGGCAGCTTCTTCCCCTCTCTCTCTTTCTCAATCGCAAGCCACTTTCACGCAATGGTGTGGTAGGTCGACACGGTCGGGGAAGTCACTCCTACACCGCTGGCGTTGAGCGATCGAATCGGGGCGGCCTCAGAGTGATTCGCCTCGGGAAGTTCGCAGGCGTTGGCCGCTAAAGATGAAGGCGACCGGTTCGACGTACGCCTCGCAGGCGGTTGCATGCGAGCATATCGCGCGAGTGTCGTGAAGGAGGAGCCACAGCTGCTGTCGCTATGCTCTCCCGCGGTGCCGTGACGTCCTCCCCCGGGGCCACCTGTTCCTTCGCCTCGTGGCACACGATAGCGGTCCTCCGCGTCGTCGATGCCGCCAGACTCGGCGGCATTCCACTGCTCCTCGTCTTCAGGCCTCGTCACCAATCGCATTGCCATGAGTGCGGCTGCCAATCGAGGCCTCAGAACGACCCAACCGCGGGCGCGCTTCGTGCGCAGGAGCACGATGCCGAATAGCACGACGACGACGGCCACCACGGCACCAACGATGGCCATCGCCTCGGCCGTCATCGGGGGTTCGGTGTCGTCCGACCGTGGAAACCGCGTGCGGCTTGACGTCGTGGGTTGGGTGACGGCGGGCTCGGTGGACGTCGAGGAGGCATTCGCCGACAGCTCACCGATGGTCCACGTCCAAGCTGCCCCCGACGGTTTCAACGTTGACGGTGGAGTGCTTGGCAACATGGCATCGATTGGGTCAAACCAACTCCGCGCTACGCCGAAGTACTTTTCTTTCCTTCTTGGGCGCGCAACGGGTACGACAACGCACACGATGACTTCCCATCGAGAGGTCACATGATGGTAGTCATTATCCACACGCAAAAAGTGGGAACTTCAACGACGTTTTGCATCGATTCCGATTTTCATTCACAGCTGAAGAAAAATGCCGTTCGTTGTGATTGAAGCGGAATTTAGTAACGCCTGCTACACGCCCCATTTCGCGCGCATACGACGACGAGATCGCGCCTGGGACAACCCCTGGCAGGGCGTCTCCTCGCAGATTCAGGCGATTGGCCTGGTCATCGGCGCGGTCCCTCTGACCACTTCAACCGCACCCGGCATGGACACTACCGTCACCGTGCCGAACGGGAGCACCTCACCATCGGCCATCACGAACCCCGTGATCGGGGCAACCTCAAGCGCCAGGCACTTGACGTACTCCATCGGCGGTTTGGTCGTCTTGCCACCGGAGGCGGCGGCAGTGCGGCTCTGTTGTTGTTTGGCCATGGCTTCGAAATGGGTGCCCTCCTCCATGTCGATCATGGCGCCCACGAGTTGCGCGCGGGTGACCTTTCCATCGGTGTAAACCAAGTCAAAGCAGCCGTCGCTAAGGTGCGCGTGAGGGGCGAGTTTCATGTCCCGAGCGATGTAAGGCACATTGGCAGCCATGATGAAGGTGAAGGTGTCCGGCGGATCCACCACCAGCGGCTGCCAACCGACGAGCTGCGCGGAGGAGGGAGACGATGTCGCGGCCTCTGCCGTGGCGGCCCGACGACTCGTCGCGGCATCACAATACGGGCAAGCTTCGCCCGTCATGCGACCGCACGCGCCCGGGACGTGGCGTTTGATGGCGTCGTAACTGGAGAGGCCGGGCCCCATCGCGGAGGCAGGGGCCGGGCCACGAGTCGAATGACTTTCATCCCGGTGCTGTAGCTGCGCAATGCCGATTGCCGGTTCGGCGATCGGAGCCGGCGCCGGAATCACCCGTACTTTGACCTTGTACTCTGGCACGCCGCCGATAATTTTCCCCACGGCATAGGCGGAGAATCGTGCGCCACCCATGAACCGGAGGAATTCGCTGCCTCTGTCGATATCGTTCGCAAAGGCGAACGAAACGCAAAGGAACGCGTATCTGTCGGGCGGCGGCGGCTTGCCTTGAGCCCCGACGATGTCGACGTCTTTGCCGAGGTAGGGACTCACCTGGAACCCTTCCGGCGGTGGCGAAAACGCGATGCGCATGAGGTCGATGTGGGACGTATGGGTATGGACCATGGCGAGGCCAGCGTCAATCTCGTCGATTAAGTTGAGTGTTTTGGCCAATCCGCAGCCAGATCCGGTCGGAAATAAGGCGACGATGGGGTATCCACCCGTCCACGCAGCGACCGACCCTGCCGCCGTCGCAGCCGCCTCTGAGGTCGATCCTTCCGCATGACGTGTGAGCGTGGCGGCCGCACGGCACTTCCGCCGCTGTAATCCGTTCACCACTTCGTGCAGCATGCCATCCCCACCGACCGCCACCAGCACGTGCCGACGGTCGTACGACTCATTTCGCTCAGCCTCTTCTTCCGCGTGAAAACGGTGCGTCGTGACGATGGTGGTCACGGAGTGTTGTGTGTATCGTAGCATCGTCAAGCCAATGCTGTTCCAGAGGCTGACTCCTTTTCCCTTCCCGGAGATAGGGCTCACGAAGGCCACGAAATGTAGCGGCCCTCGGGGATATAGGAAGCGCCGCAGCTCCAAGTTCACGGCCGCAAGCAATT
>ERZ1292630.3248-Hain-H41-02um-R3-3248-length-14437-cov-16_pt1 | contig 14437 bp, 13 predicted proteins | sample MGYA00564408_ERZ1292630 | MGnify/ENA primary metagenome ERZ1292630 (study PRJEB36523, sample SAMEA6512641) | groundwater metagenome | collected 2019-01-08 | study: AquaDiva: Metagenomics assemblies of 32 groundwater samples | reverse complement strand
GTTGCATCGCCTTGGTCTGCACGATGAATGTCTCGGCATGAGCGTTAAAAAGACGCAGCCACAAACGTTCACTCATCAGACGCAGCTTAATTCTCAGTGAAAAGCCCGCAAGATCGCACCCCTCCACAAGGTATCTGTTCTGTAAAAAGACAATGCCCCTACCCTTCGTCCTGAACAGCGGCGGCAAGTTCCCAAAACAAAGGACCGTATCGGTCGCCTGTGCTATACGGCGTAATGTCCATTCTCCCGCAAGCCGGCCCAAGATTGTCGGGCTGACCCGGATAACCGTCAGGGCTCGACTCAGATCCTCTGGAACCTCCAGCCTAGTGTCGATCAGAACAGTCACAGGACTTTTTTTCCCCGCGGCCTCCAATAGAGGGAGCAGGAGGGCTTTCCCACCTCCCTGATGGATATTAGGAGCATGAATGATCAGTCTCACGGCATCCCTCGATGACGCGCCAGTACCATCAGCGTTTCTCCCCCGAATAGGCGGACACCGACGTCTTCAGCCATTGCACGGACCATCCGACGGGGGAAACTCGCCATGCGCGTTAGCCATCCCCGTTGCGGTGATGTAAAGCCAGCTCCAGTATAAAATGAATCAATGACCTGATAACCGGACTCCTCCAACATCGCGAGAGCTAATCCCTTCGTAAAGTAATGAAGATGTCCCACTTTCTTTCTCACATGAAAAAGCGGCGCTTCCCGCAAGACGCTCACAGCCGAAAGATCCAATGGAATATGGAAGATATGCTGCCTCGCATGCCCGCTGAGCCGAGATAGGAAGTCGAACGGATTGGCCAGATGCTCGATCACATCGAGAACAAGGAGCACATCATACTGCGAATGGTTGTGCTGAAAGAAATCACCCAGTGTGAATTCGATTCGAGCGGACGCATAACGGCTCCAAAAACCGGCAGCGCCTGGGGCAATGTCGTAGCCGTACAAATCAGCATTAGGAAAGTGTCCACGAAGTCCTGCGAGAATCGCGCCGGCGCCGCACCCGATCTCTGCTATAGAGGCCGGCGCGAGGTGATGTCGCTGCATCATGCGGACTACTTGGTCAACCTTCCAGGGCGAATCCTCGGTATCCCATGATGGATTGGCCCGCCCATAGTCTTCTCCCAGATATCGAGCCGCAGTGCCGTCCTTCGATGTGGCCTCACGTATCAAAGACGGCTCCTCAGATTTCACTGACAAAGCTCTCCCGGGAAGCGACTCACAAGTGAATCCCCAATCTTTTGAGATTCCACAGGAGCCGATGACCGATTCGATTCACGAACGCATTGACCATCATTCGGGCAGATCCTTCCCGGACAATTGAGCCCGGAGATAGACCGATGGCCTGTCGGATATTTCGCAACCCCATTCCCAACCGTCCGGATCGCACGTGCAGCTGAGCACTCACAAGGTACGCACGACTCAAGGCCTGCGCACGGAGAGTCCTGAGATCGGCGGAAACGGCTGGATTCTCAAAAAATCCCTGAATGATGCGGACCGGCTCTTCCGCCCGATCTTCACTCACTTGAGAAAAGGTTTGTGACGATTCATGCACACGGAAATTTGCCAGCACCTGCGGAATCCTGACAAACTCCCCTTCCAAGCCCAACCTCAGCCAGTAGTCGTAGTCCGGCATCTGTCGATACCGCCCATCCCACAGACCCGCCTTCTCAAATGCGCTACGACGGAATACGGGCCCAGGCCCAGGCGGGCAGATCACATCCGTGATCATACGTTGGAAACTAAAATCCGGCGTCGTAACCTGCCGGATAATCCGTGAGTGGGGATCAATGAGGTTAAAGTCACAATACGTCAGGACCGCTCTCGGGTTCCTCGTCAGGTAGTCCACAGACGTGGCAATCGCCTCAGGCAACAACGCGTCATCCCCGCTTAGATACGAGAGTAACTCTCCTTTTGCCATCTGCCAGCCCTTGTTCAGCGTGCGCGACTGGCCCATGTTGGAATGGCTCTCCCAATAGATACGCCCGGTGTACTTCGCAAGAATTTGAGGGGTCGCATCGGTAGACCCATCATCAAGTGAGATGATTTCAATATGACGGTAGGTCTGTGATAAGAGACTTTGAAGCGCTTCATTGAGGTACTGCCCCTGGTTATAGACAGGAACCACTATAGAGACGAGGGGCTCCACTTGCTACGCTGTTCCTTCCGCTGATCGACCAGTCCTCCGACTTATTCTCATCGCGTCCCAGGCAGGATATGAGCGTTGGATACAGCCCAGTTCGGTCCTTCGATCCTGAACTTGGCTCGAGAGTTTGAGCACAGAGAGTTCGTCGGTCTTCAGGATCTCCGTCACATCCAGCCACGGCGGGACCATCGACCCGAACACTTCGGAAGTGGAGAACTCAATGACGCGGCCCTGCCCTTTCACATCTTTGGCGATCTGCAGGACATTGGTCGCTCCGATCATATTGACTTCCATGGTGCGGACCACGCGACTTCAGCAGCACCGTGTCAATCCCGGCAATTGCAGCGGCGTGAACGACGATCTCCGCCCCCTCCATCGCCCGACGCGTCGCGTCATAATCCAAGATGTCGCCTTGCACGAGCATCACATTCCGATGCTGGCTGAGGTTCCTGTGTTGAAGCATATTCCGAACCAAATTATCAAACAGGACGATATCATTGTGATCGGCCAGGCGGCCGGCCAACGTCGAGCCGATAAACCCCGCGCCACCAGTAATCACAATACGTTTCTTTTCAATAGTCACTTAATATGCCCACCCTTCGACTCAGGCATTCGCTCGCACGTTTGAAAACCAGCGCCAGGCTAACTCGCGATCGTCAGGATTGAGGACACACAAAACAGACACGAGAGCGACTGCGCCTATCAGCAGTGACTTAACCGCAAGCAGCTCCGGTTGCAGACCTGGCTGGTCACTACTCAACCAGATTCCGACCACGATCAGCACAAGCGCGAGCGCTGCTGCATTACCGATCCTCGTCCACGCATGTGGAACCGGGTACAGCCGTTGGCTGCTCATCATGAACCCACTAAACGCGATCGCGGCGGCGCAACAGGTTGCCAATGCCGCCCCCCGCATGCCCAGGGTTGGAACCAGGATCAGGTTGAGAACCAAATTCACACCGGCAGCAGTCATAGTGATGCCCGCAACCACACCGGTCCGCTTCTCGAGAAACAACCCTGGAGCAAAGATGTACAACGTCGTCAGCAGGGATGACACTGCCAGCACCGGTAGAATATCTTTTGCGGCACGATAGGAGGGTCCTGAAAAGACGGCAATGATTTCAGGTGAGAAAAGCGCAAGTGCCCCAAGTGCGGGTGCCATCACCGCGCAATAGAACCGGAAAATGCGCGCAAGCTCCAGGGGCGTGCCAGGATCGCGGTATCGCTGGTACACGAGAGGAGTCAACGCAGCTTGAAGTGCCACAGTAACCAACCCAACCATTGACGCGAACCGAGCAGCGACACCATAGATGCCGAGTGAGTCAATCCCGAGCAACTCTCTGACCGCAATGCGGTCGACAAACTGATTGGCGAAGACGGCAATTCCTGAAAGGACGAGGGGGCCCGAATATCCCAGCATCTCTTTTAATCTGCCGACGTCAAACGAGACGACAACAAAACCCGCCATGCAGTACCATGCGACAGCAGCACCGGCGATCGCCCCTGCCACCTGTCCCCACAACACCCCTGCGACACCGGCACCTGCAAACCCTACAAGATAGATTCCGACCCCGACATTGCCAAGTGTGTACGCCAAGCTGGCGAGCAGATAGGCACCGGGCGCCAGGCGCCACCGCAACAAATCCTGTAATAGCGTAAACAGGCCATTGATGGCGAGAGCTGCAATCCCGATCCTAAGGGCGGAAGCCCACTGATCCGATCCAAAAAGCAGGGTGGCGAGGGGAGTGGCCAGCGTCAGGGAAACGAGCGCAAACGTGCCATAGGCACCAATGCTGAAGATCACTGCTGTCGAAGCATAACTGCGGCGAACTGATTCGTCCCGAGCGTCGGCCAGGTAGCGTGCAACGCCTTGCGAAATCTCCAGCGCCACGGTCAGATTCACGAGCGCACCGAAAACCGCGACCATGTCGACCACCCCAAATTCAGCCGGTCCCAGCAATCTTGTATAAACCGGGATGAGGATGATCTGGACGCCGCGAGCCAATGCTGTCGAAGCGCTATAGATGACGGAATCACGGAGGAGTCGTCTGAACATCTGTTATTTCGCTTTTTGCAAATTCAAGAAAGAGTTTTTCGAGGTCCGGCTTGTCCGATAGCTGTAACGCTTTCACTCCTCCTGATCGAATTACTGCGGCAACATTCAATTTAGCCTGCTTTTCACTAAGCCCACATCCCTGCAAATAGAGGACTTCCATAGGGTCAATCACCCAATCGGAGGGAGGGACACCTTCGAACAGACGGAGGAACCTCTTAGCCACACTCCGAGCTGACCATCTTTCAAGAACAAAGTTCCTCGCGTCATCTCCGAACTTGTGGCGCCTCTCATGATCTTTGATGAGCATCGCTGTCGTTTCTTTGAGCTCATCGGGGTGACAAAACCCAGTTGGGGGGATCTGCTCTTTGGGTAAGTGAGACCGCATGACTTGAGAGTAATAGCCTCCTACAACGGCTGGCTTTCCCAATGAAGCAGCTTCCGCAGCGAACATGGCCATAGGGGTATCAGAGTAGAGTTGGTCAACAACTAAGTCAGAGTGTTCGATCTCGGCCAGGACTTCTGAATTCGGTCGCCCGGTGACCTCTCTATATTCAATCGAAAAGCCTTGGGCTTCCAGAGTTGCCATAATCGCACGAATCTGATCAGTCCCTTTGCCAGCTGCATCGGAGGGCGCATGAAGGATTCTCACTTTTTCATGTGAACGCTCAGCTCGTTTCACTTGATTCTGAGATACCATTAAAGGAACTCCCACTGAGTAAAAGCTGACGAAGGGTCGTGTAAGAAAGTGGCTATAGCTTGGGCCGCATATCACCACATGTGCGTGACGTTCAATTTGTCGAACCTGTCGCCTTCGCCGTGCCGCGATCCGAATGTGTGCCGCCACTATACGTACCGAACGGTTGACAGCCATCGAGCCCTTCATTTCTTCCGCAGGGTCTTGTCTCAATTCATAATGTTCAGGCTGGAAAAAACCGTCGATATACGGTGGGCGTGCGTCCGTTCCATGTAGTGTGTAAACGACACGTTTCCCGAACAACCTGAGAAGTGGGAGTTCAAGGAATCTGAAGAAGGATGAGCCGGCGCCAAGTACAAATACATCAAACCGGCCAATAGCCCAAATGAACAAGAGCAACCGGGAAAGCACTGTAAGGGCTAGGAGACTCGCTCGAATAAGAGGGCCGCGTTTGCTTGCATGAAGACGCCATCTGACAGAGGCACAAGCAAAGGAGGGGAAAAACGAAGAGCACTGTCCGCTATCGTATCCAAACTTGTGCGGTTGTAACGATACGTGAACGCATTCGACACCAAGATCTTCCAAGCCTTCCCTTAATCTGGAAAAATATCCTGATACCTCGGTTAAGCCTAGAAACACTCGCACTAGTAGGCTCGCGTCGACATTGTTTTACTTGCCCAAAGACAATCGAGTTGGCAGAAAACCGTTATTGCAAGGGAGAGTAGTCAAGCCTCACATCGCCAGATGCACTAATTTGCACTTTTCCGATGACTCGGCAGGGCTCACCTACCGCGATAGAGTACGCGGGGATATCCGAATTAACAAAAGCTCCTGCACCAATCACGCAATGATCGCCGATATTGGCCCCTTTAACAATCACCACCCTAGCGCCAATATGGCAGCAATTGCCGATTCGGACCGGTGCACGCTCATACGCAGCCATCCCTCCCGATACGGCCCACTTTACAGAATCATGCGTGTAGATATGGACACCTGCACTGATACTGCAGTAGTTTCCAATCTCCAACCCTCCAGAACCATCCAATATCGTATGCGGGCCTATCCAGGTATTCTTTCCCACCTTCACATCGCCATACACATAACTGTCGTGATAAATGCTCGTCCCCTCGCCAAACCCCAGGCTCTTCGCACGCTCCCACCTATTGGAGAGTAATTCTCCAAAAGGCAAATCCCGTTTCCATTTTTCCCTTACCCGGAGACGAAGCTCCTGGTATAGCTCGACAAGTGATTCAAAGAGACTGCCCGATTCCTTCACAAATGACACTCCTGCTCTCTAAGAGGCTTCCAATAGCCTTAGCCGTCTCGATCCCCACCAAGAAATGTCCGGCACCACTGCTCGACGCTTAGCAGGGACCAAATCAGTAAGCGCCGGTTAACCTTCCCGTCCAGGTGATCAGAAACAAGACTTTGGACCGTCTTTCGATCTAGAAAGCTGAAAAGGGCGGCATCTCGCTGCATTAACTTTCGCCGAACATAGTCGATACTCTCGCCTTTAAACCAACTGGCATCGGGAGCTGAGAAACCCTGCTTGACGGCATCCGTGATCGAGGCCGGCACATAGCGCTGCATCACCTGGCGCAGGAGGAGTTTGCCGTCGCGGGTTTTCTCAAAATAAGCCCGGGTTTTGGCGCCTGGTTCGTTCTCATTGAGCTGGACGACCTCTCCAAGATTGCCAAGCTTGCTTGAGATTGGAAGCCGCATCGCAAAATCTACAAGATCATTGTCAAGAAAAGGAACCCTAGTTTCTAAGCTGTGAGCCATGCTGAGCTTATCTTCGACGACGAGCAACCCGTGAAGAAAAGTCTTCGCCTCGAAGTACAGAGAGTGATTGATATAGTCCTCCGGCCTAGTCAGGCTTGAGGCATGGCGACTGAACACGTCGCGGAAGATATCACGCGTCCACACCTTGTCGACTTTCGGCCAGATCGGCTGGAACACGTCGCGCATCACCGAGTTCGGGATCATCCGTTGCCAATAGGCATAGTATTTATCAATGTAATGTTCGAAGTCGTCATTCACGACGGCGCGGTAATAGCGCCATGGGTACCCGCCAAACAATTCATCGCCCCCGGTTCCGGCCAACACGACCTTTCCGAATTTGCTGGCCAGCTGGGCGGCGAAAAAATTTGGATAACTCTGGCCGACCCTCGGCTCTTCAAGATGCCAGATCATGCGCGGCAGCACCCGTTCCATATCGCCGGCTTTCAGCACCATCTCATAATGCTCGGTCTTGAAGAGATAGGACATGTGCTCGGCGGCATCTCGCTCATCAAAGCCGAGTTCGATTCCGGATGCGGAATGCAAGTCGAAACCAATGGTAAAGGTGCGCAGATTGTTGATCTGGCGAGCCGCAATCGCGGTGATAGAGCCGGAGTCCATTCCACCGCTCAGATAAGCACTCACCGGCACGTCGCTGACCAACTGCCTGCTCACGGCCTGAAGGAAAAGACGATCCAGCTCCTCAGCGTACTGATCGAGCGACTCCACCTTACTCGGTTCAGTGAAGGCATAATCCCAATACCGCTGCACGGCTACCTTCTTGATCCCCACCTTGAGCGTGAGCCAACTTCCTGCCGGCAGCAACTTCACCCCCTGGAACAGGGTCCGGTCAGCAAAGAAGTTTTGGAAGGTCATGTATTCCAGCAAGGCTTCGGGGTCTAGCTTTGCCCGCATCGCCGGATGTGCCAGCATCGCTTTGACTTCTGAACCAAACAGGAGCGTATGAGGAAGTTCCGCATAGTAAAGCGGCTTAATGCCGTATCGATCACGAGCGAGGACTAACTCTTGTTCCCGCCGATCCCAGATAGCGAAAGCAAACATGCCATTCAAACGATCAAGCGCCTTAGATCCCCAAGCAGCCCAGGCATACAGCACGACCTCTGAATCAGTCCGCGAACGGAATTGATAGCCCATCGCCTGTAACTCAGCGCGGAGCTCCTGGAAATTGTAGACTTCACCGTTGTACGTGAGCACGAAGCGCCCATCGGCCGTTTGCATGGGCTGGCGGCCCGCCGGGGAGAGATCAATAATCGCCAGCCGACGATGGCCGAGACCGAGACATCCGTCCGTAAAGATCCCCTCGCCATCAGGGCCTCGGTGGGCAATCGCATCGGTCATTTTCCGCAACAGTACCGATTCTGCTGGGTTTCCATTCAGGTTTACGAGCCCGGCAATGCCGCACATAGTCAGCTGCTCTTTTTCTTCGCGATGATGGTGATTCCGGCCTCTTCCACTCGTTCTCGTTCAATGGTGAAGCCGGCTTTAGCACACCAGCCACGAACTTCTTCTATGGTCTGGCGATGAGCGTTGCGAGGTGCATACCAATCAAAGTTGATGTGGTTCATCTCATCAAGGGTCATGTCCGGTCGATAGAACGCCTTGAAGACGTTCCAGTAGAAAAACCGCTGGAGGTTGATTTTGCCAGCAGGAATTTTGAGCAAGTCAATCGGCTCCGGAATCTCAATCTCAACATTCAGATCTCCCAGCAACTTGCCGAGCTTAGTGAGCGGCATCACAGCATTCCAGGCCTGCTCAGGTGTCATTGCCTGAAGCAGTTCACGGATATAGTCATCCGTGAACTCACGCACAGGGCCTTTTTTCCGATAGACGTAGAACAAGAAACGGCCTCCAGGTTTCAATAGCTCTGCAAGTGCATGGAATGCTCGTTCCGTTGAATCGGTATGATGCAGCACCCCTTCCGATAAAATGATATCGACCGAGCTCGGAGAAATCGGCAACTGACTCAAATCCGCTTGCAAAAAACCAGCTGAGAGGCCTCTTTCTGCACAACGCGAGGCAGCGACATCCACAGCAGTCGAGATATCAGCGCCTAGGTAGCGCGCTCGCTCCAAGCTACCCCCAAACAGCTCCAACGCCGACATGGCCGCGCCGCACCCAGCATCCAGGATGAGAGGGTGTTCTCCATAGTCTTTCATCCAGTCCGCGTTGGCTATATCTCCATACCGCTCAATAAGCCAAGCGCGGACATTGGCCAGTAGTCCATCTCGTTCGAAGGTTTCTCGCTGATGCCACTTAAACCCAAACGCCTTCTCCGTTTGCCCCTGCGCCTCGGACACGACAGATTTTGAACGAAGAATACCACCGCGCATGATCATCTGAAGGCCGCGCGCGACGATAGTTTCTCCTTCAGACGGAACACTGCTAAGCGATAACACATCCTTCAACCAGGGAGGCTGAGTGGCTGTGCTAGTTAGCCTACTGGTAACTCGATCAGCTTGCTCTTCTTGCATTTCGTTCAACCAATTCAAGGAACGTACAGGCGGTCGTCAGAGCTCATGAAGTGCGTCGATCACATAGGCCTGATCTTCCGCGCTCATGCGGTTATGGAGAGGGATGGCCATGCTGTGGCGATCGCAATCGCGCGCGCCAGGGAAGTCATCAGGCTTTAACCCGTAGTGCTTCTGATAATAGCCCAACATGTGCACAGCATGCGTCCCAGGACGCGTGGCAACCCCGTGCTGCTGCAGCACTTCCATCATCTCATTGCGTGCTCTTGGTGCAGTTTTCGGATCCACATAGGTGACGAATGCCTGCCAAGCATGGCGGCCATCGGAAGGTTCCTGAGGAAGACGCAGCCACTGGATATCTGCCAGCTCCTTCCGATATCGCGCCGCCATCTGGGCTCGCTCGTCAATGAATTGATCTAATTTCCTGAGCTGGACGAGGCCCACTGCTCCCTGCAGATCGGTCATCCGGTAGTTGAACCCGAGCAGGTCGAAGTCAGGTAGCAGGTAGGGACGAGGCCCTTGATGCCGTTCTTCCTCAGATACTGACGCACCGTGGTTGCGCAGCATCCTGACACGCTCAGCAAGCTTATCGTTATTGGTCGTCACCATTCCCCCTTCGCCTGTCGTAATAGACTTGCGCGGATGGAAGGAAAAGACTCCGAGATCTCCCAGCGAACCAGCTGGCCGACCACGCAATGCAGCTCCTGCTGCACAAGCTGCATCTTCAACGATCTTAATATCCAGCCGAATGTCTGACCGTACCGCATCAATGTCAGCACAGAGCCCGAACAGATGGACTGGAATGATTGCTTTGGTGCGCGGGGTCACACGTCGCGCGAGATCCTTGAGGTCCATATTAAACGTGATACGATCCACATCAACAAACACCGGCGTCGCTCCGCAGTAGACAACCACATTGGCCGTTGCCACCCACGTAAACGCCGGGACAATCACTTCATCGCCTGGGCCAATATCCAAGGAGGCGAGTGCCAGATGTAACCCCGTCGTGGCGGAGGTCACCGCAGAGGCATGCTGGACGCCATGCCGCGTAGCAAATGCTTTCTCGAAGGCTGCGACCTTCGGGCCTTGCGTGAGCCATCCGCTCTCGATCGGCTCCCTTAAGGCTTGCCATTCTTCCTCTCCGAGACTCGGTGTCGCGATCTGAATTTGACGATGGTCAGGCATACGTTCCTCTCAGAATCCGGCCGCAGCACGTCGCGCTACGACTTCTTCCTTATGCGCCGCTCTCCAGGTGATCAAACGAGTCAATCCTTCCTGCAGTTCAACCTGTGCCGTAAACCCTATTTCAGCGCTCGCTCGCTTCGGAGAACCAATCCTGTTTCGAACCAAGGTAGCCTGGCTGCGAGGAGCGTACTTGATTGGGTGTTTGCAGCCGGTAAGAGCAATCACCATTTCAGCCAGTTCCTTGAGCGACGTTCGCTTGCCCGTGCCAACATTATAGAATCGGTCGGTCGTGTCAGCTTTCATGGCACAGACGTTGGCTCGTCCACAGTCAGCGACCGCGACGAAATCGAACGCTTCGCTGCCGTCGCCAAGGATCGTCGGCCCTTCACCCCGGTCGATGGCGTCGAGCATTTTCATGATCACCGCGATGTAGGCCCCGCGATAGTCCTGTCGGGGGCCATACACATTCATATACCGCAACCCGACGAAATCGAGACTATATCGATGGTGAAATGCGCGGGCCATGGCTTCGCCGCAGATTTTCGTGGCACCATAAAAATTCTTGTTGAGAAACGGATGGTCTTCGGTCATCGGTTCCTCGACCGCGTCTCCGTAGACCGATGCCGATGAAGAGTACACTAGTCGTTTGATCTTGTTTGCCACGCAGGCTTCCAAAACATTAAACGTGCCGCGGACGTTCACGTCGAACGCCGACCGGGGATACTCATGACATTGGAGCAACCATAAGGCCGCAAAGTGAAAGACCCCGTCCATCCCTTTCATGGCAACATCCAGAATATCTGACTGGCAAATATCCCCACCGATGTCAAAGATCTTTACGCGCGGATCTTTCAGCGCATCCACGAGATTCTCATGCGTCCCGCGGACAAAGTTGTCGTAGATCCGAATCTCAGCCACATCCTCTTTGGCAAGCTCATCCACTGCATGCGACCCGATAAGCCCAGCCCCTCCGATCACTAAGACTTTCTTTCCTCTAAAATCCACTTGGTCGCTCCTCTCAAAAAGAAGTTCCGATTCGACTACGCGTAGAATGCCAAGATCGCCTCGACCACCTCAGTCTGCTGCCCAGAGGTCAACTCGGGATAGATCGGAATTGCGACGGTCTCTTTGGCCGCGCGTTCCGACTCCGGAAAATCTCCTTCTTTATGCCCGAGGTATCGAAAACACTCTTGCAGATGGAACGGGACCGGATAATAAATTTCGGCTCCGATTCCTTTTTGTTTGAGAGAGCCCATCAGGTCATCTCGCTTTTCGACTCGAAGCACGAACTGATTATAGATGTGGTAGTGCTTGGTTCCAGATTCGCTATAGACCGAGGCAGGCAACCGAACTTTCCCTTTCTGCACCAATCCGCTCTGCTGGAAGAGCGTTTCGTAGCGTCGTGCATTCTCTTGGCGCCGCCTCGTCCAGTCGTCCAAGTAATTGAGTTTCACATTCAACACTGCGGCTTGGATCGTATCGAGCCGGAAATTTCCGCCGATCATCTTGTGGTAGTACTTCGGCTTGCCCCCATGCACGCGTAGAACTTTCATCCGCTCCGCGAGGTCGGCATCGTTCGTCACCACCATCCCCCCATCTCCCAAACATCCGAGGTTCTTGCTCGGGAAAAATGAGAGACACCCGACCGTTCCCATCCCCCCAGCCCGCCGGCCATCGCGATATTCAGAACCGATGGCCTGTGCCGCATCCTCGATGACTTTCAGATTGTGCCGTTGCGCGAGGTCAAGAATCGGTCCCATGTCTGCGCACTGTCCGTAGAGATGTACCGGGATCATGGCTTTGGTTTTTGACGTAATCGCTTTGCCGATTTTTGAGGGATCAATATTGTATGTGATGGGATCAATATCAACGAGCACCGGCTTGGCACCAAGCCGAGCGACAGCTCCCGCTGTCGCAAAGAAGGAATAGGGGGTTGTGATCACTTCGTCTCCAGGGCCCACCCCTATCGCCATCAATGCGATGAGAAGAGCATCAGTTCCCGATGACACACCAATTGCAAACTGTGCCTCACAATAGGAGGCTACACGTTCCTCCAACTTCACCACTTCCGGTCCGAGAATGAATGCCTGACTCAGAAAGGTTTGCTCCAGCGCAGCCATGACCTCTTTATGCAGCGGCTCGTGATGAGCTTTCAGATCAAGTAGCGGAACCCCCATAGATTCTCCTCAGTATGTGTTAGACGGCTTTCATTCCATTGACAGTCACTGCGTACTGCTTTTTACAAGTTGGACAGGTCGATTTTTTGCCCTTGATGACGAGTTTCACTCCACAAACACACATCCACCCTGTCTGCAGGCCTGGATTTCCTACGACAAGCGCATGATCGGGCACATCCTTGGTCACCACGGAACCGGCGCCTATTAAGGCATATTTTCCGATCGTGATGCCACAGAGAATTGTTGAATTGGCGCCTATCGTCGCCCCTTTTTTGACCAGCGTCGGCCGCAGCTCATTCATTCTTGGGATTTCGCTTCGCGGGTTAAACACGTTGGTAAAGACCATGGAGGGGCCGCAAAAAACGAAGTCTTCCAGTGTCACGCCCTCGTAGACGGAAACGTTATTCTGGATCTTCACTCCGTTCCCGACCGTCGCGTTGGGGCCGACCACGACATTCTGGCCGATCTTACAGTTCTTCCCGATATGAGATCCTTTCAAAATATGCGAGGTATGCCAAATACTCGTGCCTTCTCCAATCTCCACCCCATCATCCACGAATGCCGACTCGTGTGCAAAATAATTCTTCTCCATAGGTGGTTCGTGCTGCTCCTGGCGATGCAATTCTTTCTCCAACGCCTTCTGGCAACGATGCAGCACGGACAACACACGCAGTCCCTCATCCCCATCGGTTCTTGGCCGCGTTCTTGTGGCAACGCAATCTAGGAAATGGAGACATTCGGTGCGAAGGGGCTCCCCCTGATCAAGCTCGACCGGCTGAGCGTCTTCCTTGTTTGCGATTGGAATATTGTCTTTCCAGTCAATGGTGTGGGGGTAGAGCAGCAACTTATCCTTCTTCTCCATGTCGTCGAACACGGCCATCTTGCGATCACCCACCACAATCAACTTCTGCTCTTTAAATGGGTGTAGCCAAGAGACAAAGATATGCGCCCTGACCCCACTGGCAAAGGAAAGGAGACTCATCGTGACATCAGCAATCTGGTGGTGGAGATAGTTCCCTCCTTGCGCCCTGACATGCTCCGGCATTTCGTTCAGAAGCCCCAAGATCACAGAGATATCATGCGGTGCAAATGACCACAGGATATTTTCCTCGCGACGAATTTTCCCGAGATTCAATCTATTTGAATAGATGTATTGGATTCTTCCCAACTCTCCTGCAACAATCAGTTCTTTTAGTTTGAGCACTGCCGGGTGGTACCACAGGAGGTGTCCTACCATCAGGATACGGTTCGTTTTATTTGCAAGCGCGACGAGCCTTTCCCCTTCTTCGACCGAGAGACAAAGTGGCTTTTCCACGAATACATCTTTCCCGGCAAGCAACGCTTCTCTCACCGCATCTGCATGCGCCTCGGCCGGCGTCGCAATCGCCACAGCGTGTATCGTCGCATCATTCAGCACATCCGAATATGCATTGAACATCTTCGCCGAGGGATATTGCTGTTTGAACGACTCCAATCGCTCCGGATCGCTGTCGCAAATGGCGCCCAGCGCGTTCAGAGCATGAAAGTTACGCACGAGATTTTTTCCCCAATAGCCAGCCCCGACGACGGCAACGTTTTGAGTCATGGATTTTCCTATTCCCTTGCTGGGCATCGCTCCTCCCGACTTAATGTTATACGGTGCGCGCAGATCCTGTAATTTCGATTGTCACGTTCACTCAGATTTCATCAGGCTGACCACATGGTCTGCGAAGGGAGCAGATGAGGTAAACGCCGGAGACACGGCGTTGAGGACGTGTGTGGACCGAGGCCCTGGCTCAATGACAAAATCACTGAGCAGTTCGGCCTTTCTCGTGTCAACCAGCTGAGCACGAATTCCTGGCTCCTTACCGGGAAGTAGATCGCCAGGCTCAAATCCCACTGCCAATCCCTCCGCTTCTCGATAGAATCCAG
>ERZ1292630.3246-Hain-H41-02um-R3-3246-length-14446-cov-7_pt1 | contig 14446 bp, 4 predicted proteins | sample MGYA00564408_ERZ1292630 | MGnify/ENA primary metagenome ERZ1292630 (study PRJEB36523, sample SAMEA6512641) | groundwater metagenome | collected 2019-01-08 | study: AquaDiva: Metagenomics assemblies of 32 groundwater samples | reverse complement strand
GAGTTGGTCGACGAGCACGCGGTCGGCCGCGAACCTGGAGAACATCGGCGACTCATCGAGGCTTTGCTGAAGAATATGAAACGCGCGGACCTGAAAGTTCACCAACTCCGCCATCGCCCGCTTCACGACGACCGCATCATTTTCCATTGTGAATTCACTGACGCCGTTCACGTAGTGAGGATGCAAGGACGCGAGCAGCGCGGCTGTCACCGCCGCCCCTGCTGCTCCTGCCCCCGCCCCGGCTGGGGGGGCGCTGCTACCGGACATGGCCATCTCGGACGTAGGCGTGACTCCCCCTTTCGAACCACTTGCCGGTGAGGGCTTTCCCGCTGCAATGCTCAACAGTTCTTCGAGCCCCCCAAACGCGTGGCCGCTGGGCTCGGTGGCATCCCCGAGCGTTCGCTGTGAAGGCCTGCTGCCGGGAGCTGCGCGACGCACGGCCCGCTGGGACCCCTCCAGCGACCCCCCTCCATCACCACCACCTGCGGCCGCGTGGCGATGCGTCGGGCTGAGAACGGTCATCGACCCTTCGCGACCCACGTCAAGCAGCGCGGCGCCGTCATCACGTGCAGGAAACAGCGACGCCAACGTGCGATCACCGTCGCCGAGATGCGTCTTCTGCCAGCCGACGAGCGCGTCTGCCGTTTTCACGACGCGCTCTTTCAGTCTAAATCCCTTGAGCATGGCGTGAAGTTCGCGCTGCAAGAAGGCGTAGTCGGGTGACACGGCAACGCTAAGTTGCTCTCCACGGGGCCGCTGCTCGTTGGCTCGTTGCGCGGCGCGGTAGAGCATATCGGTCAATGCCTCCGCGGACTGATTCACCGTCGACATGAGCTGCTCGTATCGCACCTTAACAGCCGCGGCATGTGCAGCCGCCTCGGAGTCCACCCAGCTGAAGCCGCGATCCAGTGGCACCATCATTGACGACGATTTGCGAGCGGAGGGCGCGACGCCAACCGCCCACACGAAGGCGGCTTCGCCCAGGTCATCCTCTCCTCTCAGGCCGTCGTCCTCGTCTGCGCCACCCGCTCCGGGATTCTCATCGTGCCGCGGGGGCGCGACGGCCGCCGTTGTGCCGCGGCCCAAAAGATGACGATAAGGCGAGTCGTTCAACCCCGGCCCCGCACACCCTCCCTCGCCGGTGTCTTGATTGGGATAACTGCGCGAGAACAGTTTCTCAAACTCGTCGTCCAGTAGTCCAAACTCGCTGGCATGACGGCATACCACAGACAACAGGCACTCTCCCTGCGCGACACCGCGGCGGACGCGGCTCTTCGGTACCGCCCTGAGAAGCCGCTCCGTCATCGACACACTGTGGGCCAGACTGGCTCGGAACCGATGCCGCCTCTGGGCTTCATCGCTTCGATGGGACCGGTCGTGAAACTTGGCCATTTCTTGTGGATGCGGGCGCAGCGCCTCTTCGGCCCGCCGCTCCGCACGTTGGTGGCTATTGCTGATTGTGGAAATCAGCGTGACGTCCAATGGCGGCTCGAGGACGCTGCTGTGTGCCGCCTGCTGGTCCTCGCCGTCTCGCAACGGGAGCCACATCGACCCCTGCTGCTGCTGTTGTTGGTCTCCTCCTTCGCTCCCCTCGTGTTGCTGCGCACGCCTCCCTCCACGCGTGGACATCCACAACATCGTGTCCTTCACTTCAGAGGTCAGGCCAAGACAGCGACCCTCTAGATCGCACGCGAGCCAGGGAGCGAGCAGGCCGGAGGACCGGGCGGGTAGCGCACCGTACGCTTCCTCGAACCAGTCGGACACCCCCGCTGCGACATCCTCTTGCGTGGCAAGGGGAAGCAGCAGTGGGACCGTTGACTGCCCCAAAAGCGCCTCTTCATTCTTTTCAAGCAGGTCAAAAACCTGCCGCGTCGACAGAGTCGCCGAGGCCGCCGTCGAATCTGCAAGGCGTGGCCGGGATGCTGATTTCGTGGTGGTCGGATCTGGCGTCCCCTCCGCGATGCATCGGGACACCACCGTGGTCAGGGGCAGTCGCCGTGACACAGAGGGGGGCAATTGAACCAGGGATGAATTCCACGATGCTGCTGCGATCGGCGGCTGAGCGGTTGCCGTGGCGGTGGTGTTCACTGCCACGGCCGTTTTGCCCATCGCCATGCCTTCGCCGGTCGTTGTCGTCGTGACGGAGGATGTGGCCAACGACCGCATGACGGGCGCCAACGCCCTGGCGGCGGACTCGAAGAGCAGCGAGCGGTAGTCGGCCACCACGCCGCCCCATCGCTTCTCCTCCTGGGCAACCGCGTCGGCCACCGTGGCGGCGTCGAACAGCTTCCTTGCCGACGACGCTCGTCGGAACGTCGATGATCGCCTCAGGCCGTGACGCACGGTTGCCCCTACTACTCCTGGTTCGACAATGGCGACCGACGTAGCACGACCCAACCGAGGTGCGGCAGAGTTGAGCGATCTCGTGCTTGAGCCTTGCCTCGTCGAGGAAGAGGCGCGTGGCAACACACGCCCTCCGTAGCGCTCGCGCAGGACGCGGATGGTGCCGCTATGGTGGCTCACCGCCGTCCGTTGCCCCTCGCCGAGAAAGGCATCAACGATTTGCCGCCGCCGACTGGCCGATGGCAACGCCTGAGCTCTTAACGCCTCGTAGTCCGTCAACGAAGTACACAAGTGCGAAAAAGGCGTCTCCGCAGGACGGACAATGGGCGACGAATCCTGAAAGGCACCACCACCCACAGCCCCCGTGGCGGCGGTGGTGTTCGCCGCGGACACATTCGCCGCGAACCCCCCCTTTCGACGCGGAGCAGGACTGCCGCCAAAGGCATGATGCATCCCTCGTGACGGCGATGTCTCATCCCCACGACTCCCCGGCGCAGGCTGCTCGTCGTCGCCAGGCATCAACGCGGCTTTCAGCGCCGCATCATCGTCAGGAACGTGAACGACGGAGAGCGTTTCTAACTGCTTTCGCAGCGCGGGTGGGACCTTTCCGGCACGCCGTCCTCCACCGTCGTGACTCGCGATCGGGGCAGTGTCGTCAGCAACGTCAGAACCGATACGACGAGCCAAAAATATCCCAAAATGTGTGATACTTGTGAACGTGTCGATGAAGACATCCAGCTGCATGCGATCCGGCAAGGGTGAGGGCGGCCGCGTCGGTGCATCCGCGGGAATCCCAGCCGGCGTCGTTTTAGAATGGCTGCTGCCGGCGCCTGCCGCCGAATGGTACTTGCCTTCGCGGCCACGTGGTGATGATGCATTTGACGAGTCAGCGTTCCGCGGTGCTGGTGAAGCAGAATGGTTCCTGGACGCTCGCACGGCCTCGGATGGTTGCTGAGTCAACTTCAACGTATGCCGACGCTTCGACACGTCGCACACCGTACACCAAATCACCATGGGGGACGGCAGCGTGCCCGATCGCGTCGAGGAAGCGTTGACCGTCGAGGATGACGACGCGCCCATGGCCGGGTCCATCACGTAGAGCACCAGACGGTCAATGCCCAAGGGAGTCAGCAGGTCGTCGGTCTGCGTCACCAATCCGTTGACGAGGGGCACGAGGCGGTCCTTCGAGAAGCTTTGCACCGCCTCACTTTTCCCCGCGGCAACCGACGTGGCCACGCGATGCGCCAGGGGAACCGCGCTGTTCAACAGCGACTCGGTGCAACGGCGCATTTCCATGCGAACCAGAAAGTCCGTATACACGATGCGAATAAAATGATGGTGCCGGTCCGCTGGTGCGACGTACGTCATGAGCAACCCCGTGGCTTGCTTCAAGGTCACTTCTCGGACGAGATCAGCGATCTGGGAACTGGCCAAGAATCGCACATTCACCGACCGGGGAGACGACGACGCCGCTCCCCCTTCCACTCCCCCTTCGCCACCGATAAAATGGTCGTCCGAATGCTGTGGCCGCGTCTCGCCGATCGAGGTGGAGACATGGCTCTCTGACAGAAACATGGCAGCCGGTTCGGCCGCCCGTTGGAAATAGTTGGTAATCGTGTCGGATCGCGTCTTCGACTCGTCCTCCCGCTCGGCGCTGAACAAGCGAACGTTAGTGGATTTGACCACGGGCCAGGACGGATCGAACGATAGAGCTCCTTTGCGCGAGTCGTAGCTGAGCAAGCCTCGACACTGACCTCGATCGAAGATACACGTCTGTGGGGTCGAAATGCCTCGGATCCCCATCAACATGAGCTTCAACGTGAAGTTGAGCGGCGGGCCGATCGAATTACAGACCTCGGTTGCGACGTCTTCTTCATGCGCGATCGATGACATCGACGGTTGGTACGTGCTGCCCGTCTTCCTCCCCCTCTTTGATCGTGCAACGTCGGTGGGGTGTGGTGAAACGAGGAGCCGCTGCGGTGTGCCGCTGTGTGTTTCCAAAGGGGGAACCCACAATCAAAATTCGAGGGGTGAGACGCGCGATCAATGGCCACGAAGGGCCCTTGTTTGAACAAGAAAAAAACCATCGCGCCGCGCGTGTGGGGCAAACATCACGAGTGAAGCAACACCTCCACCAACAACGACTAACGCAGTGACAGGGCTACGCCGGGTCCCCCCCGTGCGGCTCCGCGCTGCGGCTGGCGGAGCGTGGCGGCGGCGGCGGAGGCGCTTGATGGGGTCGCGCAACCACTTGCGGGAGCGGATCGTTCATATCATCGTCTATTTCGATGACGTCTTCCCCGCTGCGACCGCCCATCTCGACGGGGGCAGCGTTCTTTAGCGTCGTGTATTCGCGGTACAGTCTATTTCGCGCGTAATACAAATAAATCGACATGGCGATGAGAATCAAAAGAAGCAAGATGACCGACGCCAGCAGCACCCACGTCGCCGTCACATGTCCAGGCAACTCCATCGTAAGCCAGGGACACTCCAGCCGCTCGCTGGGCGGAAGGCCGGTCAGGTTGACGCCGTACTGCGCCAACACGCGTTCGACCACCGAGTCCAAGAGCACGCCCGGCCGCCACGTAGGCTGAACACATTGCGGCGACGTCAGCGCGTGACCTTGCCAATCCGCCCAGTTGTAGAGTCGATCCTTGTGACCCGTCGAGTCGCACGACGTTTCGGCGACGACGGCGGATTGGTTGCCGCACAGCATGCATCCATACCGTGAACGCAGTTCCACGAGCACCTCGCATTTCCGGGTCTGCACAGAGGCAATTTCGTGATTGGCGACGGACGGATCGCAAGACAGCTCCACGGTGAGCGTCAGTTGACGCGTGACGTCTTCGTTGCATGCTTCCGTTGTGGCGTAAGAAAACGAAACGCCCACCGTGTCGTTCCCCTTTTGCAGTTTTCCAAACGACAGGTAGTTTCCTAGGCGCACATAGGCCCCCGACGAGGTTGCGAGGCAGCCGTAGGTGGTGACGTAAGGATCAAGTTCGGACTCCCGGCACGGTGACACCGCCACGCGAGGTTCGATGAGGGATAAATACAGGGTGGATTCACCAACGGAAAAGCGTCCACTTTTAAGCGAAATGGGGAGCACGCGGCCGTGAAAGTAACTGAAGTTGAACACCGTAAATTGGTTGATTCCCAGTGGTGACAACACACGTCTGATGGGCGCCAAATTGCCGTTGACTGTTGTCGCGGGAATGCTGACGATTGTGCTGGGCAGCGTCGCAACGGGCTTCGGAGCGGGCGGAGTCCACAGGTGAGTGGTCCATGCGACAAAGTGCGGAATGGCTTGGTCCAACTGGGAAATGAGGCAGCCCGTACGTGCTTCGTTCGACGTGAATCCTGGAGAGCACGGCACACAGACTTCGTTATTTCGCACGTTGGACACAAACCCTGGGGGGCACGCGCTGCACACTTGATGGGCATCGGTACTCGTGGTTCCCGGTCCACAGGGTGTGGGTTGGGCCGCGAAACTGTCACATGCGAATCCAACAGGGCACGGGACACACCGCGATCCGCCGCCTGAAGCCTCGTGTTGCACACTGAGGGAGACGATCGTCACGGTTGCTTTGGTGTCACGAGCAGAATCCAAGTTGCGAAATTTAAACGTCAGCCACAAGGGGCCGGCAAAGGGCAGCAGCGCGGCCCACCGAGCGACCGCCACCCCCGTGCGCTGGGTCAATTCAACCGACTGCGAGAGCAGCGGCGCGGTCGCACTGGCCGGGGCGGTAGGGGTCTGGCCATCGCCCCTTGGCGAACCGCCGCGGACCGAATGTGAAACCGAGGGAGGGTTCGGGAAGCTCACGTTCCGTGCTCGGATGTCCACGTCCAAGCGCACCGCACCCAGCGCGGCGTCGTCCCGGCCGGTGGCGTAGTACTTGATGGAAATCTCACCTGGGAGGAGGGTCGTGATGGGCAACGACCAGAGCGCGGTTCCGCCAGGCTGAATTTCGTGTCCCACGGAGACCACTGTCTGCCCATAGTCACCCGAGGCGCTTCCTGCGGAGGCAGTCGACGACAGGGTGAAGCCCTTGCCGATGCAGTTGAGGCAGTCGCGATCCCAGTCAGCCGGCCACTCCATCAAGTCGTTGAACGTGGGGTACGACATGAACCGTTCCGCGTACGTCCCGCTGGAGCAGCGGACACAAGGCACCGTGGTCGCAGTCAATTGTCGCGGGCCCGTGACCGCCAGGCCGCTCGGGCACTTTACGCAGTACCCTTGCGTATTGCGGTATTGACCATCCTGGCACTGCGAGCAGATAATCGTTTTTGGCGCCGGCGGCACGAAGACCGCGTTGGTGGCGTTGCAAACTGGCGGCTGGGCAAGCTGATAGCTGACGACTTGTTCCCAAGTCTGCGTGGTTTGATTCATCGTACACGGCGTGCGCGCAACGAGGTAGTCGTCGATTTCGCACCGAGGGGAATGCACGCACGCCGACGCCCCGACGGGTGAGACCGAGTGAGAAGGGCACGGGATGCACGGCCAAGGGGTGTTGGTCGTCGGTGCGTAGCTGTTGGCCGGGCAGGCCGTGCACGCGCCGCTGCCCGGTTGAGATCCGGTTCCAGGGGGACATGCCACGCATTCGGTCGCGTAAAACGTCGTTCCGCTAATCTTGATGTTCCGCACGGCGGCCAGGTCCTGCCCTTCGGAGGAGGAGAAGTCCTTAAAATAGGCGAACGTCAAGTGCTTGCGGTTGCCAGGGGTGGCATCATACTTGAGCGTCGCGTTAATCATGCGGTGGGGTTCCGAAGACGTCATGAGGTACAGAAAGTTGTTGACAAACGACGTCGGAATGGACGCCACGACAAACGGCGGATCGGTCGGTCGCGCGGGGGGACTAATCACATCCGAGGCGCTGGTGATGGCCGAATCCGTGGCAACAATGAGACCTCCTGCGCCGCCTGCTTGAGCCATGACGATCATCCGCGCGTTCGTGCAACCTAAGGCGGTTCGATTCGGTGCCACGAACGCGATCGCGCCTGACACGGATCGGTAGCTTTCCAGAGCGCAGGGATCGATCGTGCTGGGAAGGTGAATAATGGTGAACGGGCCTAACCGCGACGGCTGGAAAAAGGTTGATGGCCGGTAGGGCACAAGCTGATTGGTGTTCAGGCAAACATCCCCGAGCGCGAAGTAGCACACGTCGGAGCTATGTTCCAAATTCATTTGAAACCGCGTCCAGTGGACCTCGCCGGACGCTTGCAACAGCTCCCCTCCATTCAAGGCGACCTCAAAAATATCCGAGTCCTGTTCGGTGGATACCATGTACTCAAACTCGAGCGTCGCGGGATAGGAAACGACGTCGAAGGCCAAGGTGAGTCGCGACAGAATGTCGTCAGAGTCCTTATTGTCGCCGGAAAATATCGCTGAGCCGTCTTGGGTGAAGTTCCAACCATTGCACAACCCACCACGTGCGCCATATCGGAAACAGCTGGTCACGAATTCGTTCGGGAGCGAGTGCATGTTGGCATATGGCGCCACGTACTGCGTTCCCGCGTAGCTGAACGTACCCTCTGGGCAGGTCTCGCAGACCGGGCTCGTCGGAGACAGGAACTGTCCTGTGGGACACGAGATGGCACATGGACTCAACACGGGACGCGGTAACGGGTAGGATTCATCCGCGTCACACTCGCGCTTCCAGTAGTAAACAAGGGCTCGCACGCCATCCGTGGAGCACGGCGAGAAGGCGGCTCCGAGATCCTTGGGTTGACAAGGGCAATCAACTTGACCTCCGGCGAGGGACGTGGAGGCATTGTTAGCCATGACACACTGATTCGGAGTCACGGGCCGATAGCCTAGTATGAGGCGCATCACATCATAGTCGACGGCATCCGACGTGGTCAGCGTGGCTTGCGTGCACCTGCCCTCCTGCCCTAAGATGGGCACCAGTTCGGTGATGTCACACTGACAGGAGATGGTTTCGTTAAAGTTTAGCCACGTCGGGCCGTCGCACGACACGCCTGCGGTTTTCGATACGTATTTCTTGCCACGCGACGTTTTGCCGTCGCACGGGTCAAACGAAGCGGTGTAGTCCTTGGGTTCGCAAGGCGGCAAGGCCGCGCCCACGAAGTGTACCACACTGCAGCTCGCGGTGAGGAGGAAAGCAATGCAGATGAGCTGTGAAGCGGCAGACATCAGAAAATAAAAAAGCAAACCGCGGAGAGAAGCCAAACGGGTCCGGGTATAACTGCTTTGAAGGTGGTAAGCTTTCCGTTTCCCGAACAAAGACGGCTTGATTTCCCGGCAATAACTTTTTTGCACCCTTTTTGATTCATTATTTTCTTGTCTCACATGGTTTTATGTTTCACACCGTTACCGGCCGTCCTCGATCCATGTAATGTGACTTGGAACTTGTAACCTGAGTAGAACGTGTGGAATCCGGATCGGATACTCGGTGATCGACCCAAGTTGAGGCTGTGTGCAAAGTCCGGCGGGATTTTTCATGTCAAAAAGCCGCTCAAAAAGCTGCGGAACGAGTAATGATTTATTGAGGCGGACGAAACACTCGCGGAACCCTCCTTCGAGCCATCCGTACGCATTGCAAAGGGTTCCCGCCGTTTGCTGGCAGTGTGGAATTGAACTTCATAGCGCGTCAGCAATGTCAAAGGAGGAGTTTAGGTCAAAACGGGCGGCGTCGCCCTTGGGTTCGCAAGGCGGCAAGGCCGCGCGAAGGCACAAGGGAATTTGGGTTGTTTATCGCGGAGGCCAACCGAGCGGGTGTGCTTCCTGGAAGTAGGTGGGCTCTCGCTCTAGGGCTGGATCTTCTCTTCTCACACCCCCTGCTGCGGCCCACGGGCGTGGCGTTGCAGGAAGTCGCGGCGGCCGCTTTGGCCTTGGATCCGCATCACCTTCCACTCGTTCTGGACTCGTTCGACAAGTCTAACTCGTTCTCACCGCGCGGCAGAATGCATTGCTGGCGTCTCCCGGTCTGCTCGCCGAGCGCAACGACGACGAGGAGGAGAGCAACTCGAATGACCTTTGAAGCAGTAGCCATCGACATGAAAAAATCAAGGAGCCAAACATTAAAACAAACCGTGGACCACGGAGAGAAGTCAAAATGCGTAAAGCTGCTTTGAAGGCGGAAGGGTAGGGGTTTCGTGCCCGAACACGAGTGATGGTTGAACAGCTTAGGGGTTATTGATATTGATTGTTGGTCCATTCTATTCTGGTCGCGCATGTTTAACAGTCCTTCGTCCTCGATATTTTTTTTGGTGGGGTTATCAGGATGACGACGACGTTACGGAGGCACACAGGGTGGCTAAATTTAGTGTCCGGTCGGGAATGCCACCACAAAGGCGTGCTCGCCCCCGACCGCGGTAGGAAGGATCACCAGGGTGCGAGTGACGATGGGGCTCTGGGTCGCCACATGTCCCGCAGGAAGCATGGAGACCCACCGGACGGCCCCGTCCTTGGCACCGACGCACGTAAGGTCACTTCCTGAAGCACTGAAAAAGAGCACGGCCTCGTCCTTCTTGGTGATCGGGTTCACGGCGCGCCCCGGGCTCGCCGCAGGGACGTTATTGCCCGCAGCCTTGAACGCTGGCATGGTCCACAGCTGCTTCCCGGTTCGGGATGACACCGCGATGACGGACGACGCCGTGAAGAGGTACGAGACCCCATCCGCGGCGGCCACGACGTTGACTAAACTACCACTGGACGTGAAGTTGCCCTCCCACAGTCGCTTACCCGATGACGCGTCGAAGCCGTACACCGTGCAGTATGTCAGCGGATTGCCACTTGGATCCGTGCATCCCGCAAACATCACGACACGGCTCGCTTCGTCGACGACGAGCGCGAACAGCTGCGTGGGCAGCTCCGTCACATTCCAAATCAACGTACCTTTCGCCTCGTCGAAGGCGGCGGCCACCACACCATAGGCGACGTAGACGACGAAGCCCGCAGTGGCACCCGTTCGATGGGGGTGCTGGCCAAGGTCTTGGGTGTTCCGGGCCGACGTGGCCATGTTAAAAATGTAGTCGTTGAGCTGCACTTTCCACGTGACGTTGCCCGTGCGGCTATCCATGCGCGCCACGGCATTGTCGGTGACGCTACCCGAGACGAAAGAGTTCGGCGTCGCCGCGAGGGACAGCTGCGACATCGACCCGTCGTCGGACTGCGACCACGTGTTGTTGCCATTCGTCGCGTTGATACCCCAGACCGTTTCGATCGTGCCCGAGTTGGGTGCCAGGCCCGCGATCGTGCCGTGGGCGTCGAACGCGAACGGACCCTCTTGCTCCGAACCGTAGTCGACGTAATTCAAAATCCACTTGAAGGCACCCGTCGCGGTGGTAAAGAGGCCAAAGGCCTCGCCGCCCGCGACGACGGCAACCGACCCATCCCGTGAGGCCGTCGCCGCGTCGATGACTTGGCAGCCAGTGCACGGCACGGCGTAGGTGGGCGCGGGGCCTACCGGAGGCGCGACGGTGGTTACTGGGGACTCCGCAGTCGTCTGCAGAAAAAATAACGACACGACCACGAGAGAAAGCAAGCGCATGAGAGATTCACAGAGATGGTAACGGGAAAAATCGCCTTTGGAAGGGATAGATAGCAACTTGAGAGCAATAATTTCAGAGGACGCGGACTGAGAGCAACGTCCAGGCAGCGGTGCTATTCTGACCGAGGGCAAAAGCCAATACCTGCGGGCGACCCTCAACCGTCACATCACAGGAAACATGACCAACGCGCCGCTCATCAGCCCACACCAAAGCGCCACGCCACGAGGGTGGCACGCGATGGCTGTGGGCACGTCGGCGCACGCCGTTCGGTGTAGCACGGCGCCCATTCCTACGTCGTAAGCGATCACGGCCCGGTCCTCACTTCCCGAAAACACGTACTGCCCACACGGGGACACGGCGAGGCCCAAGCGGGACGCGAGGTTGCTGTGGCCAACGAAAGTTCGCACCGCTCCCGCCGAGCCCATCGTGCGCATGTCCCACAGCTTGATCTGATTATCCAGGCCTGCCGTCACCAACAAGTGATACTGCGGCGGCGCATCAGCCCGCAGGTCAGCCGCGTCGCTTCCTTTGAACATTGACAGTTGCGTGATCGTTCGTGTATGCGCGTCTCGTATGCAGCTGACGGAGGCAGCTTTTTCTATGTCATAGACGGACACCGATTTGTTCGAGGCGGCGAAACAGATGATTGGTGAGGGAAATCGATTGAATGCGTCGAGGGCGACGACCGTCTGAGCCGCGTCCGGGGCTTGCGGTGCCGCGGGACGTCCCCACGCCGACTCGACACAGCTGTCATTTTTCCGCCGGTCGAGTTCAGTTTGGCCGTAGTCGAGGGCAAAGCGCAGAGGATGCACGACACCGCCGGTGCCGCCTGCGAGCAGCAACGACCCGCGATTGAAAAACCGCACGGTCGTCGCTTGACCTCGGCCAGGGGGAGAAAATTCCCAGGACACGTGCGGCGTGGCCCGTTTGGAAGGGTGAAAAATACGCACCACGCCGTCTTGGCCCACCGTCGCGACTAGTGAGGAGGTGCCTTGGGACGCCAAGTCCGCACTAACGACGCCACCACCGGCGGCCGCGATGGCACTGCCGCTTTGGGTCGCCGTCAGGCGGACCACGGAGGTCGGCAACGCCACGGGGGTGTCGTTCGAGCCGCCCAATCTGGCTACAGTGACGAGACCATCGAGAGACGAGGACATCAACACGCCGCCCGCGTCGACCGCCAACTCCGTCACCGCGCTTCCGTGAACGGGCCGCGAGGATGACCAAGAGGCGGTCCCTGAGTCGACCGCGAGGCTTCTGCCTTCCCCAAGTGGGAACCTCCACCGACCTAGGCGCCCTTCCGTCCCGTCGGTGTGGCTTGGTCTACCGGCGGCGCAGGAGGAGGGGGAAACCTTACGTGGCAGTTGTTTGGTGTGCAGTTGTTTGGCTTTCTGCTTGACACTCCACGGCTGGGCAGTGTATCCGCTAGAGCGAACGCCGCTGCTGCCAACGCGGCGAAACAGGACGGGCTGCGCGGTTGGGTCCTTGGAGGCGGTCGGTAGACGCAACGGCAGGCCAAGTCGTCCCGGGAGACACAACGGTGACGTTCGCCAGCGACCCACGAGATCAACGAGAGTCGACGTCCCTGGAGCGCTACTACTATGTTGCCCGTAACCAACGCCCACGGTGACCACTCCATTCAGCACGTCCACGAGCGGGAGCCTCCTGAGCGACAGCGTCTGTGAGAAAGCGAAGTACCCGGCGAAGCAAAGAAATGAGGTGTGATGTGACGAGTCGGTCGGCACCGACGTCACGCACACGTCGGCGTCGGTGCATACTTCTGGAAACCGCTCCACATGCCGCACGCTCCAAGTCTCAGGGTGGAGTAAGGACAGTGCTGTTGTGCTGACCAACGCGATGCAGGCCAAGGGAGCGGGTAGCGACGAGGCCACGAAGAGAGCAAGAACAGAACCCGTCACGGATCCCGCCAGCGGTGGAGAGGTATTCAGCGACGCAACAGCGTTTCTCACCGCGACACCGTCGTCCACCGTTCGAAGAGTCGCCGGCACCGATCCCGGCAACACGTCCACTTGACAGAGGACCGCGGTTTCGAACCGACCGGGCTCGATCCCGAACACGCGAACGATGCCGTCGGAATGCGCGGTGTACAGTCGCATGTGAGCCGCGTCGCAACTCAGCGCAACCACTTTGGCGGCGGCGGAGATCACACCGAAGACTCGATGCCGGCGCCAAGCATGGCTAGTGAGTCCCGGTGTCGCGGAATTCAGAGGCGAGAAGGTTGCCCGTCCGCTGCGTTGCCAGGACACCATCTGCTGAATTCGGTCGACCGTAAACAGTTCCGAACTCGTGGCGGCCAAATGTAGAAACATGGTGGACAGGGCGGTCGCCGTTGCCATCGTGTTCCCATCGTCGGTCAGCAGCAACTTTCCCGAGGGCAAGACCAGAGGCTCGACGACGATCGCTCCGTGAGTGGAGTCGATCTGAACGACCCACCGTGACGTCCTGACGCTGTTGGACGCACTGCTGCTGGACGGCGAGCAACTCACTTCACACAAGGCCAGCAGCGCCGTATCGCCAGGTGTGAAGCACGCGACAGGGGAAAACGCGGCGGCAGCGACGGCGTCCTCCGAAACGTTTAAATCGTTCGCGGCCAATTCGATACGCAGACATGGTAACGCCAACACGTCGCGGGTTGGGATCACAACTTGCCGCACGAAAGCCGCCGCGACCGGTGGCCTCACTCGGTTCGTTGGTGCGTGACCGAGCGACGCGATGCCTACGACCGTGGCATCCGGCGAGGTTTCATCGCCATCGGAATACCCGTCTGTGTCGCTGTCGCCAACTAACACGGGAAGATGGAGACGGCGGCCGACTTCTTCCTCGCTTGCATGACCTGTGCGAATGGACGAGCGACCCGCCGAGACGGACGACGGGAGGAGGGTAGGCTCCCTTTCACTATTGAGAACTAACAACACCGTCCCGTCTGCGTCGCTTCCGCAAACACCGTCATATCGCAGCAACACCGCAATGCGATGCCGCGTCGACGAGGCGACCATCCGAGCACAGTGAAACGGCCTCACAACCGCTCCCTCCGAAGACGCGTCCCAAGCGCCCGCGGTGGAGGATGACGGTAGCCGACGGGACGGGAGAAACAACGAATCAAGCAGAGTGCGGAGCGACGAAGTTGATGTCGCCACGGCGTCAGCGTCCGGCACGGGTTGCCAAGGCGCCAACTGCTGAGGCGCATCGAGGCAGCACATGATTGGCGATGGCCCCAGGGATGGCTCACGGAGATGGTCAGCATCGTCGTTGCACACCCACGCCACTTCGCTAGCACCACCACAGACGACGATCTGATGTGGCCGCCACGGGAGCGTTGCGTACATGTCGTCGTCAAGAGCGAGTGGCCCTGCTCTCCGTACAGTGTACTGGTCGAGGGTAGTCTAGCAAAGGAAAGTATAAAAAACCCGATTCGAGAGATCGACCGTGTTCCTCACCTTCATAAAGCTCCGAGTTTTAAGAACTTTTTTTCCTCGGCACATGCGACCATTGGCTGCAGCTTGTGTGATTGTGTGTGTGTGTTAGGCCAGTTGCAAGAGCAAGTCGCGGGCGCGGACACGCTCAGGATGAC
>ERZ1292630.3243-Hain-H41-02um-R3-3243-length-14453-cov-7_pt1 | contig 14453 bp, 10 predicted proteins | sample MGYA00564408_ERZ1292630 | MGnify/ENA primary metagenome ERZ1292630 (study PRJEB36523, sample SAMEA6512641) | groundwater metagenome | collected 2019-01-08 | study: AquaDiva: Metagenomics assemblies of 32 groundwater samples | reverse complement strand
CACCGGCCTGCCTCCAATGCCACACGCAAGACAGACCGGCGTTCGCCGCGGCCGCAGCGAGCCCATGTCAACGCCGACGCGTGGCGCGACACCGAGCCGCTCGGCCGTAAGTCAACCCGCGAGGCCGACGTCAAAGTCGCCGCCGCCGGTGGTTAGTCGTCCACCATCACGCTCAGCGGCGACACACAGCACGTCCCCCTCCTCGGAGCGTGGCACGTACGGAGACTGGCGGCAACGTGGCGTCTGCCACGATGCGGCCCACGGACAAAGGGTCACATGCCTTCCGTGCGCGCACGCCGTCTCAACGAAATCAAGGAGCCACGTTCACAAGTCCGGCCATGGCCACGGCAAGCTGTCCGCCAAGCGATGCGGCGACGTCCATTCAAGCGGTTCCATCCGAGGCCGTTGCATCGTGCCGCACGACATTCCGGCCGACGAAGGCCGCCCCCACTGGGGCCGTTGACTGCAGCGACGGCAGCAGTGATCTCTCTTTCATTCATAATGAGCCCGGCACTCCGACGTTCGACCCGCTGCTGGTGAAGCTGCTCTTGCCGGTTCCCCCCACGCTCTCGTCGCTCGTGCAGCCGCTATTCTTTGATGTTAGCAAGGCTGTGGCGGGTGGTATGTATGTGCCCGCGGGGGATTCCCCGCCGGTGTATGGCCGAGCGCTTCACAGCCCCCCGCTGCCCGCGGACGCGTGATGCCCTTTAGATACCTTTTTTGCGCCACGCCGGCGTCCCTTTCTCGCCCCCTTAGAACCGCTGGTCCCCTTTTACGCACTACCGCTCTAGACACTATTCCGGCCTCACACTCCCAAAGCAAACTCGTGATATCTGTGTCGTCAGCCTGTGTTTGCACGCGAATGTGGGGCGTTGATTTTTCGTGTTGCAAGCAGTTCTTTAGAAATGACGGAAGCACCAAAGACCGCGGCCGCTGGTTCCATCCACACAGCCGCAACCACCACCGCAGCCCCCAACGCCGGTGGCGCCGGGTTAGTCGCCCCTCACCTCGTTGGCACCGGCATGGCACGGTTCCTGAACCAGTATGACCCGACCTGCGACAAGCCATATCAGCGGTTGGACATGAATCGAGGGCAAATACTAGACGAAGAACTCACCGAGCTGCTTAGGCAGGAGCGGTCGTCGCAGGAGTTCCGTCGGCATATCAAGAAGAAGGACTGGATCAAGCACTACATGGATGAGTGCGTCAAATTTCAGGCTATCGTTAAGAGCGGAGGAAGCACCGGTGGCTCGAAGAAGTGACGATCTGAGCCCCTTTCTCTCTCTCTCCCTCCCTCAGATAGCCGTGGTCGTAGCAGTGTAGTACTATCCTTCCCCGGGCGACGCATTCCCCCCTCGCAAATGTTCATTCGCACACTGCCGCGTCCGCTCGATAGGCACCTACTGTACCCAACCCACAACACACTCCGCCCCCTTCGCTGCCGATATTGACGCAATATTCCAGAATATCTCAAAGTGGGCTTGATTGCTGTGTTCGTCGTGTGCATAAAGCATTTCGCAAGAGGTCTCAGCGGCCTCCGCACATATCACGATGTTGAGAAAAGATGGCGTCCGCCTGGCCTCGCTTCGATATCGACGACCCTACTGGATGATGCACTTGCAGGGAGCGGATAACTGGCGAATTTACACCTTGCAACACGAACCCGAACACCAGCGCACCGAAATGCTCTATCAGGCGTGGCTCGGCGGCTTGGATCGACCCTACATGCGACCCGCTTGCACGGCGTTTCAGCCATTGTGGCTGCAAAAGAAGCGACACAGTCTGCGACTACCTGAATTGCAAAACCCAGAAACGGCCATGGAGCGCTTTGTTCTGGATTGGCATGAAAAGTTCTTTTCGTTTCGAGGAACGCTTCGACCAACTGTGGATGACCTTCACACGGCGTTCGATCTCGTCGAGAGACCCCTCGACCTGTCCTATGCGATCCTCATATTAGGCTATTGCCGGAACAAGAACGACATTCACTTCGCGAAAGACACTTTTCTGTATTTTACCGAAGCGTGCCTTCGCGTCGGGAGGAAAGACGCGGCGTCTCACGCACTGTCGATTCATGAAAAATTAGGCTTCTGGCACATCGATTCGGACATCAGAAAGTACCTCGAAGGGAAGCAAACCTGGTACAAGATGGCGGCTGACGGAAAATTCTTACCACTGGAAGAAAATGTGGAACTCAACGCGTCACGCACAACGGCGCCGTCCACGCAGGCTCCTCTAGACGCCGGTCAGTCGCGCGAGACCAGCCAGATACCAAAGGGATCCCCAGCGCTGTCCGAGGAAGACGAACTCTTAGCGCTCCAACGAGAGCTAGAGGCTCTTGAAGCCGAAGAGACGGCTAAGTCACCGGGCAAGAAGTAACATACGCGGCAAGCCGTTGTTTTTGGACCCCCTTGGAAAGAAACGGAGAGATGTCAACAACGTTTCATTGCACCCGGAAATCTCCTCTCTGTTTCTTCCTCCTTGCTAAATTGATCTTCAAGGGGTGATTATCTTTCTTTTTTAATCAAAATGGAGCCTCTCGACTTCGTGCAAGTGGTTCCCGCGTTCGACGATGCCCTCGCCGGTCTCATGACCACGCTGCGGCAGGCGCCGCACGTTGCCTCGCTGCTGACAGCGTCGACCGAAGGACTCGAGTGGTTCGCTGAGCGCACAGGATTGTCCTGGGGCGTGACCCCACGGCCGCTCTTTTGGTACCGCCCTGCCGATTTGCACGTCGTGGAGTTCGTGCTGTTTCATGCCTTCGTGTTGGTGCTCTTTTTCATGTCGAGAAACTTCTTGTCGCGATACATGTCGAATCCAAAGTCGTTTCATCAAATTATCCAGCTGGACGCTTTTGACCGGATGGTGGGGGCAATTTTGTTCGCGTGCTGGATGTCACAAGTCGTTCTGAAAGCGATACGACCGAACGCGCTCATTCAGATGTGGTGGCTGATCATGCCCTGCCATTTGATTACGCTCGCTTGGTGCCATATTTTGCTCAACGGAGACCTCCACGCGGAACTCCCTTCGCTCACGGATACCGACGGCAATGCGAAGTCGATGACGACGCAACTTGCCGCGAAACGATCGTTGCTGGTGAGGATGAAGGCAAGCGATCAATGCCGATGGATCGCGACACTGATCGCGACCTACCATTGGGGCCCTGCGGGTGCGGCGGCCATCCCCGATTGGACCGACCATCAATATCGCATTGAAGGCTTCATCTTCGTGCTGCATCATGGTTTGCTGGTGCTGCTGCCGTTTTACTTTGCCGCCAAGTTTGGCTTTCTCTCCGCGTCCCTCGACTTCTTTCTTCACTCCACTTGGATTGCGACGTGGGTGAACGTGGGACCGTACACCGTGGCTTCGTATCTGACTGGCCTCAACGTCAACTACCATTTATGCCCACCTCCGAAGCTGTTGAAGATGGGGTTTTTCCAATCCATTTACTACCGATTTTACGTCGTCTTGGCTCTGATTGTTTTGAGTTTGCTTTGTCGATTCGGGATCAGTTTTGTAGGCTGGTTCTTGATTCGGCTTCCGGTGCAATGGGTGTGGCGCAAGGCACGCCGCAGCGAACGCATAGAGGGCAAACGAAAGACTGCTTGATCACGTTGGACGTGTCCGATAGTACGACTGAAGGTGGCAGATAAAAGGCTTTGCGAACATGGGGTACGTCTCGCCGCGCTGTGCCGTGTTGCGAAATTGACCAATCTGTTTTGTTTCTCCCCCCCAACAGAGGAAAGAGACCGCCGTGAAGACCGTTCATATGGAGAAGCTGACCCGCGCGGAAATTGCGGAGTACAAGGAGGTGTTCTCGATGTTCGACATGGACGGGGATGGAACGGTGGACGCCAACGAGCTAGGCACCGTGATGGCGACGCTGGGTGTCAACCCGACCGCCGCGGAGATCGCGGAGATGATCGAACAGGTTGACACGGACAAAAACGGAACGATCGACTTCGCCGAGTTCTGCAACCTGATGGTCAGCAAAACCAAAGGAACAGAGGACCCCATCCAGGAAGCGAAGATGATCTTCGGCATGATCGACAAGGACGGTGATGGCTTCATTAATCGTACCGACTTGGAGACCGTTGTCGCCACGGTCTCGTGGGGCATGACGGATCGACCTCCCCGGGAGCAAGACGTGACGGATATGCTCAGTATCAAGGGCGCCAACGGGAAGGTGTCGTTCGAGCAGTTTCTCGATATCATGCAACTGTCGACGAAGGGAACATCTTGAACGCCTCTTTTCGTGGAGGCAGACCGACTCGGCACACATGGGTCTCCATGCCTCTGTACCAGTTTCACGGCGACGGTGTCTTTCGCGTCGACGCGAGCGGGCTTCGCGGGGGGCGGGTGATGCAGTAGCAAAGAGTCACTTTTTTGTTGAAACCTCTGATTGAGCATTGCGACGTCGCAGAGGCCTAACTCCTCTCCTTCCTCACCACACACCTACCCGGCGGCGTTCGCCCATGCTACGCAACTTGCTTCCGCTCAATGCGCTCCGTGTCGCCGTGACGGCCAAGTTGCCCTTTTCCAAGGCGAACGTCTACGTGACGCTAAGCTTTCTCATCGTCGCCTCCTTGGCGTATCAGACCGCCGCCGAGTACCACTTCCAGGCCTTTGCCACATCTGTCGCCTTGGCGCACAGCCGCGTGTTCTCATTCGCATTGGCGAATGCCTGCATCGCGCTCTTTGTCTTCATCTCCAAAGTGTTCGTGTTCATCTTCTTTCAGGGTTTCCTTCACCCGCAAGAAAAGCAGCGAATCAGCGAGCGGCTTCTCGGCATGATCTTCGAGTACTGCCTGACGCTAACGTTTTTTCATTCGAGTCTCAATACGGCTGTGACCATCGTTTGTTTGATGTCGTTTGCGGCGAAGCTGCTGGTGCAACTGTGTCACGCGCGTCAGATGGTGATCGAGCAGAAAATCGCGCGTCCTCCTCGAGAACCAAGCGCGGTGCGCCTGTTAGCGCTGCTGTCGCTCATGTTCGGTGCCTCGGTGCTCGCGCTCAACTACTTCATCATGCGCCAGTCCCACTTGACGGAGCAACCCGGAGAGGGAAACAGTGGTCAGCGCCCCTTGATCTACTTGATGTTTGCCTGCGACGCCCTTGGCGTGGCCGTTCAATCGTCGGCGCTCATGCTAAAAGTACTCTTCAATGAGATCGAAGGCTTCATGGGCGTCATGTGGGACTTGAAAGCGAAATGCCGCTTCTACGTTGAGATCATCTGCGAGGTTGCGTTGGCCGTCGTGGGTGTCTACTTCGTCGTCAACGTTTGGATGAAGATTTCAGCCCCGTACTTTCTGGGCCGCAGCCTGTTCATTCACGTTCGCAGTGTTTTCAAGGGCATTTCCAAGTTTGTGCATTACAACCAGCTGGTCCGACGGATCGACATCCAACTACCCTCCGCCACGGTGGCCGAAATCGCGGGATTGGCGGAAGGCGACCATGATTGTTCCATTTGCTACGGCCCGCTCGACGCCAACGCGGCAGTGGTGAAGCGCCTGCCTTGTTGTCGCCACTACTTCCACAGGCAGTGTCTCCTTCGTTGGCTGGAAGGAAACACGACGTGCCCCTATTGCCGCACCGAGATCCGTCTGAACGCGCCGCCGCCCGCCGCTGAGAATAACAACAACAACCAACCTGCCGGTGCTGTGCGCCGCGGTGCCGATGTGCAGCCCCGCCTCGGCATCGCTCGAATTTTCATCGGAGCCGACCGGCGAGGAGCGCCTGAAGGTGGCGTTGCCGCAGAACGACAAGCCGCGCAACTGAACGCTGAATTGGCCCGCGTGGCGGAAAATTTGCAGGCGCAGCTGCAACGGAGGCACGACCGCGCAGCCGCCGCCGCCGCCGCGGGCGGAGACGTCGAAGCGGCGCGCCGCCAACTGGCAGAGGCAGTCCTGCTTGAACACCTAGACCACCTCGTTGATGACGATGACGAAGCGGCAGAGGCCGCTGTGGCGGCTCCCCAAGATCAGCCCAACGTCCATGCGGCAGCGGCTGATCCGCTATACGAACTCTACAAAGCCATGCACGAGAAGCAGGCACGCCGCGACGAACGCAAACGCCAGAAACACTTGCAGCGAGCGGCAAACTCAGCACGGCAGGAACCGCCGACGCCACTTGGTACCACCGCGGTTCCGGCGAAATCCCCTGTTGTGGTGCCACCGTCTGCGGCCGGCACAAGGACTCCTTCAGGGGCCCTCCCCGCGGCTACCTCGCCACCCACTCCCACAACGCCCAGTGAGAAGCCAGATGCGGCAAGCGCTCAGGTCGCCGGCCCAGCAGGCGGTGGAGTTCCACTAGCCCGAGGGAGTGTGCTGCTGCGTAAGCTGGCTACGGCGGAACCGCCTGCTGCCCAACCATCGACGACGCCTGTTGTCGCGAGTTCACCTGCCGCCGCTGTCGCAGCCGCAGCGCCGGAAGCACGCGATGACGCCGGCGGCCGACCCCCACCCGTCGAAGTTGAACGTCGATTGGATGCGCTTGAGCAGTTTGTGCGAGACATGCGAGTCGCGATGGAGCGACTTGAAGCCAATCTCCGGCCTGCTGCTTGAGATTTTCAAGGGTCGCGACGGCTTTACTGCCAACAAAAGGCCTAGGCTATCTTTTGTGCGCTTTGTTTTTGTTGTGTGGGTGCCGCGTCGTGGTGTCTTGTGGGTGTCCGAACCCCAATGGGCGTCCATTCCAGCGGGCCCTTCTTCGACTCAACGGCCCTTTTGTTGTTGGTTCTTTCGCGGCATCCCACCACACAGGACGGAAGGACTAGCCAGTTGTTCCGTGTCCACGAATGGGGGCGGGCCCCTCGCTGGACGGAGATCTTGCGGATGCTAAGCAACTGGTCACGTCCTTCAACGAATCGTTTGCCAAGCACTACCAATCATTCTTCTCCTCGGGATTGATGCACGCGCATCAACGCCGCAGGGCAAAGGTGGCCTCGTTGGCCGCAGCATCGACCGCCGCCAGCGGACCAGCCGCGTCTGTTCTCACGCCGCCAAGCTGGCTGCTATTGCGTTGCCCTGATCGCATCGACATGTTGTTAGCCGCACGAGCGGTGCCATCACCAATAGCGATGCGAGAAGAACGGTCACCATCCCGCACGACGACGATGACGACGAGGTCCGTGTCGTCGGACAGTCCCACGGACGACCCGCTGCCGGTCAAATTGGCTGTCGACTCGCCACCTCCGAGACGCAAAGGTTACATGTTGAAACTGTCCCAGTATCTTTTACAGTGGAATTTGCGCTATTTTGTCGTTCGGGGCGATTCATACCTGATCGACTACTGGGAAAACGAAGATCAATTCATATCGGGAGCCGCACCCAAGAAAACTCTCAACGTGTCTGGCATGGAGGTGCACCGCGATCCCAACCAGGCAGCCATGGCGCGGCTCGAAGCGATGGCCAAGCGTTGGGGCACGCCTGCGGCGGATATCCCTAAACCACCAGTGCTGCCGGAGAACACGATCTTGCTGTTTCATTCACGACGAGGGGCCCTCCACTTGCACTGTCATTCCGCGGAGGATTACACCGAGTGGTGCAGCGTCCTGGAGGATTGTCGATGGCACAGCCCAGCGCTCACGGAGTGGTCCTCATCAGAGACGGCCTCCACCGATTCCATTGCTAGCTTGATTCACGACATTGGGGGTGGCGTGAACGCCGTCGCGGAAATGGCACCGAAGGCGCACAAGGCGTATGCGTTTTTCAACGCAATCCGTGAGTCCAGCGCGGACATGCATCGACTGCATGCCAAATTTTCCGAGGAGAGCAGCCATAGGTTGTCTCCTACGAATTCAATGTCCTCGACAGACCAACAACGGTCGCGTCCATCGCCGTTGCGTCCGGGAGCTGGTGCGGCGGATCCCCCAACGAGCAGTCGATCGTTGGCTACGTCGGTGGCCTCGGCGAGCACCGCCGCTGGATCATTTTCTTCCGGGGGTGCGCAACATGGGGATTTGACGGCGTCGCCCAGTGACCAACTGCCGTGCGTCGCGTCAACCGCCGCCATCGACGAGGTCACGGAACGAGTGTTTCGAACCAGCGGAGGCGGCGAAGTGAATGTCCTGTGGGACACCATCGTCGCTCATCTCGAGGCAACGGTGATGCAGTCTGTCGACGCCAAGATGACGATGCCATGGCTGGAGCGAAAGAAGCAACGAGATGCGTTTCTCGAATCCGTCGGCCGATTCATCCTGTCCACCTTGACGCCCACCTGGGCATCCGTCAGAGAGCTTGTTAGGCGAGAATTGCCAGAGTGGTGCGCCCAAGTGCGATTTGCGGAGGACAGGGCGGCCGGCATCTATCGTTCGATGCTCGCGGCGCTGAAGAGATCGATCGAACCCATCGCGCGAAGTGCCATCAACGAGCGGTTCTTTAACACGCCGTGGATGGCGCCGGTCGTGCATCATGTCCTCACACACGTCAAGCAGTCGCTGTGTTTGACGCTACGAGCCTTCGATGCCGCGTCGAAGAAGGCGATCGATTGCGTGCCGTGGCTGATCCGCGCCAAGGCAACCACCATTGCGCTAGTCTTGGTCGCGCAAACATGCTGGATTGACGAATTTCTGACCGCCGATCGACACCTTGGCTTGCTGCGCGGAGTGCTCTTCCGTCAACAAGATGATGACGCCGCCGCACAACAAGGTGACGAGCGGCGTGGCGTTTTATCGGTTACGATGCCACGATCCGTGGTGGCGGACCATCCGCGACCCTGGCGGGTCGTGCAAGGCGCACAGAAGCGCCTCAGCAAACTCTTCCGTAGCGCACTTTACACCTTCGCGTCGCGGGTAGCGGAAGGATGTGTGACGGCGACCGACGTCAATCAAGCGCGGCTACACCAGCAGCAAATCGCCCATGAGACACGGTCGTTGATGATGTTGGATTGCAAGACGGCTCTTGTCCACATGTCGACGAAAATTGTCCGCGAGTTGGTTTCGTCGGATTGGCAGACACAGCTGCCACCGTTGCATTTGACTGGCACCCGAGCATTGGCGTCGGCGGTCTCCGTGCCCAATGACTTGAGGGCGGTCGTGGCGGTGGCGTTTCTCATGGAAGACTTCTTCAAGGATGTCTTACACGGCGGCTGTGCTATGTCGGTGTCGTGCCAGTGCGACGCGGACGATGACCTGCTCGATTTTTCTTCTTGTTCATTGTCGGTGATATCGAATCCTTGAGGCAACGCGAAGCCGCACCACAAAGGAAACAATAACGCTTTTAGTGAAACCGGCAGGGTACTGTCTGTTTTTTTTGTCTTTGAAAGCGCATTCACGACTGAACACAGCCTCACAGATTGTGTCTTAAACGCGATGTCGGAGTGGAGCAAGTACGACCTCGAAAAAGTGAGCGCGGGTGCATCGCCGGCCCGCAACAACGCCATTCTCACACAGTATGTGACGCACAAGGCGCCCGACCTCCTCACCTCGGTGATTGCCGTGTTCGGCCAAACGAGCGCGGGGAAGTCGGCGGTCTTGAATCACGGCATCGGTGCCTACATTCTCCCCAGCAGCGCGGACGCCTGCACCAGCGAGCCCACCCTGATTCGAGGCGTGCGCGAAGCCACGTTTGCGGATGTCTGTGGCGTACCCCTCGCGGACGTACTTCAAGCGCGCGTGTCGCGCCAAGTGGACCCTTGGCCAAAGCCCCGTCCCGACCCGAGGCTGGACGTTGGCAACACGTCGCTCGACGTTGACCGATATGGGAAGTTGTATTGCCTGGTTGGTGCGCATCGGAGTGACTTGTTTCGCCCTATTCCGGCCGAAGATGCCGCCAGCATGCGAAGGATTGTTTTCAACGCCGACCTCGTTGCCGAGCGCATGGAAGCAACCGCCGTACGAAAGCACGAGGAGCCACTCAGTCGTGCGCTGTCCTCCACCATCTGGGTCGACACGGCCGGGACGGAAACGGACGGAAACAAAACAGGCGCGTCGAGGGCCGCTGAACAGTGGTTGCTCGGCATGGCACGCCACGTCATTTATTGCCTGCCGCAAGACAAGGTCGACAAGGCTGTCATCGCGAGGTTCGAGGAAGGCCTGTTCGCGGCCAAGGGGTTGCATTATTCGAGCGTCGGATGGGTGCGAGGAAACGATACGCTCGTCTCGCGGCTCACTAAGGGTGTTTGCGACACGTACGCCCAGCTCATGCCCAAGATTCTCGGTGGCACGATAGGCGTGATTCACCCGCTTGTTGAACAATGGTATTTTTCCTGGCGAGCGAATCTCATTGCATCTCCGTATCAAAACGTTCGGTTTGTGCAAACCAAATTGGATACCGTTGGACCCGGTCAGAGCTTCTTGAAGTACGTCGGTCGCGCCGCCGTGACGCTCGATAATTTGAAAGGCTGCACCTCGACGCTGGACGAAGTGCTATTCGTCAGTTTACCGCAAGAAGTAACGGCGAAGCCTGTTCACAAGGACCTCAAGGTGTATGACCGTTTTTCGCAGCTTGTGCAAACGTCGTTGCGGCCGCCATGCAGATCGGAAACGACGGAAGACTGGTGCGAAGTTCTGGGCCTCATGTACCAGAGGGCAACTCGCAGCCGCGGCAACCTTTCATCGACGCTGTACGCTTTTCTGCCACGATCAGTGGGGAATTCTGAAGAGTTTGCGCCGCTCGAGCTCGGAAAGCAACTGAAGTGCTCTTGGACGTCATCAATTGCTGTCCCGACAAAAACCCACGAATCATAAGCGTGCGCCTCCACACGCGCGGTGCCTCCCATTGGGCCCTTCACAACGTCCTTTTGTCTTTCTGCTTTTGGTCGTCGACGATCCGGCCGGACCGTTGATAGGGGGGTGTTTCTTGCGCTACTCCGTGCACACACTGTGCCGAACCGTGTTGCGGAAACGGGGGCGTCGATGCGTGGTCGCACCAAGGGTGTACTGTCGTTGAGACGCGTTATCTTGAATGCTCCATCCTTCTTTCTTTCCTTCTTCGAGGCTGTCGAGCCGTTCTGCAGTGATTAACTCTTCCCCCCCAAACACACACCGTTGTCGATCGTTTGAAATGGTGTTCGCCTTGGTCGAGCTGCCCGCCGGTGTGGCGCTTTTCAAGGTCTCGGATGGCAAGCAGAAGCTGAAGGCGATGTTGCGGTTCAAGGGAACTGCGGACGCACTCGAGTCCGCGACCCAGCTAGTGAACGGAGAGGTGTCGAAGCCCATTAAAAAGTTCTTGCAGAAGAACTTCGTTGACAAGGGCATTACCGAGCAACTCGCCGTCGTGGATCCGAAGCTAGCCAAGTCGATCAAGACTGCTCTCGACATCGCGTGCGTTCACGGCGATGAGACGATCGCGATGTTCCGCGCAATCAAGTCCAACTTGGATGCCCTGCTCGAGGACAATGTCACCGCGGAGCAACTGAAGCAAACGTCCCTCGGTCTGGCGCACAATTTGAACCGCTACAAGCTCAAGTTCTCCCCCGACAAGATTGACATGATGGTGGTGCAGGCGGTCTCGCTGCTGGAGGACATCGACAAGGAGGTCAACAAGTATGCGATGCGCGCAAAGGAGTGGTACGGATGGCACTTCCCGGAAATGGCGAAAATCCTGCAAGACAACGTTCACTACTGCAAGGTGGTGCTTGCAATGCGAACACGCTTTCAGGCGAAGGACGCGGATTTCTCGTTCCTTGACGATGAAATGGCCACGAAGGTGAAGGACATGGCGATGGTGTCCATGGGAACCGAAATTTCCCCGGATGACGTCGATCATATCTCGCGCTTGTGCGAAGAGGTGGTCTTGTCGTCCAGCTACCGAGAGCAACTAGCCGCTTACCTGAGTTCCCGCATGCACACGATCGCACCGAACTTGACGACCATGGTTGGCGAGACGATTGGGGCCAAGCTGATCCAGAAGGCAGGATCCCTCCTCACGCTAGCGAAGTACCCGTCGTCCACCGTGCAGATTCTCGGGGCCGAGAAGGCCTTGTTCCGCGCGTTGAAGCAGCGTCAAGCCACGCCCAAGTACGGTATTCTCTACCACGCCCAGCTTGTTTCCAAGGCGCCCCAGCAGAACAAGGGCACCATGTCGCGTGTGTTGGCCGCTAAGGCGTCGCTTTCCGCGCGTATCGATAGCTTTGGCGACACGGACAACTCCAGCGGGACGGCCTACCGCGCGCAGGTCGAGGCTCGCCTGAAGGCCTTCGAGGAGGGTCTCACCTATGGCAGCTCAGGGAAGGCGAGGGGCGCGGGGCGAACCTTCGCCAGCGGCAGTGCTCCCCAGGCAGCGGGCGCACCCCCTGCGAGGCCTCGAATGGGTGACCGTGGCGGTTTCGGTGGAGGCAATGCCGGTTTCAAGCGTCCTCGCGAATAACTTATTTTCGGTGGCCTAGCTCGCTAGGTGTGTACCCCACCCCTTGCCGCCTTCCTCTACGAGTAATACTGGCTGTCGGTATCTGGCCCGTGGGGTGCAGATTGCGGCCGTTTGTTGATGTGCGTGCGTGAAGAACGTGTCGAAACTTTGAAGGACGGAGGAATCGAGTAAAAGCTGTGTGAGACACCCCTCGGTGTTGTGAAAAAGCATGCGTCGGTAATAATCCTTCTCATCTACAACTCGACCTGTTGACTTGTAAGCCCTCTCTTCTTAGCTTACAATCCCTCGATGGCTGGTTGCGGCTTCCAGTGGCGCGCGATTCGGGGATGTCGCGCCCCTTTCTTGGGACGATGGTGCTGTCATGCCGATGCTCCCTCTGTAAGCAAAGACTTGGGCGTCATGGGTGGCATCCGCTGTTGCGGTTCGAGCAGCCAAACCGAACACCGGAGTGTCGTCTCTCTTGGCGGATGGTGCGGCCCGGCGCTTATCCTTGGCAAGCTCGGTTATCGCAAAGTGGCGTTTCCCTTCGACTTCTCCCGTGTGACGCTCGACGGCATTATTCACTTCGTGACGAACGGCTTCGACCATGGATTTTTCCCTCCGGAAGGGCCGCCATTTCATCCAGAGTGCGTCGGGCCTTGGGTTCTATTCCGCGGCCAGCACACTGCCTTTGCGCACTTCGACCTCAATGACCCCGAGGTATTGTCGACCTTTCGTCGTAAGCAGCAACGCTGGCTTGAGCTGTTGCGACCTCCGCCACCACCACCGCCAAACGTGCTGAATCGTGATGATTCCATCGAAGGATCCTCCACCGCCACGGAACTCACTCCCCTAAGGAGTCGGGTCACGTTTTTTCGCACCGTCACGGCGGTCGATCCGCGAAGCGAACTGGAGCTGATTCCCGTGCTCGAAGGGTCGCTTCGACGTCAGTACCCGGACCTTGATTATCGAATCGCGATCGTCGTGCACGACCAGGGCTGCAAGGCGATGATGACCGACGCATCCACGAATGGTGGCAACGCGACCAAGGATGCCGTGCTCTTCCGTGCCGCTGCCGCCACCGAGCTTGCACCGTTATCACCTCGGGCGCGGCTTTGGATTTTGGAGTACACGGAGGGTCCTGAAAAAACGCTGTTCGACCGTTCGCAGGATGGCTATGCCGCCGTCGTGCGGGCAGCGATGAGTGACGAAGGTTGGCCCCAGGACTCGGGGCGCGAGGACGGAAACGAGGTGCGTGGGCCGCCTGCAATACCATCGTGGTCTCGGCACGCTGTTTCGTTTATGCCACGCAGAGAATGGAACGACACCGAAGCCGTCTCCGGGATCGCGGGAGACGAGCTGAACGTATATCGTGACAACGCGTTGTATGTTCTGCGGCGCGACATTCAGGATGGACAGTGTCGCAGTGGCGGCGGCCGTGACACCGCCGGTGACGTTTCGTCACGTCCTGCCGACGCGACGACCGGCGAGCTGTTGGTGTGGCCTGCCGCGTCAGCGGTGACGGCGGATCGCTTTCCCTGGCGTAGCCATAGCAATCTCGCGCTCATCGCTGGGGTCGCGAGTGTCGGTGGAACGTGCCGTGGCATCGGTTCGACACAGTATTTGACCGCCGTGGGCGCAGCTTCGGCTGGACAAGTGGTGGCCGCACGCTGCGTATACTGCGGAAACGGTGACTACCACCGTGCGGGCAAACCCCATCGCACCGACCGACCGTTTTCGTCGGATGAGGATGACCTGCTCTTGGTCCATCTGTACCGCATTCTGACGGGTGGGGACAAAGTGGAGGCGGTCGAACAGCTCGCACACGAACTGGGCCGCGGTGCGTTCGAAGTGATTTGCAGGTTGCAGTTTTTGACGAATAGCAGCTTAAAGGTGGCCGACGGGATGACATCATCATCCACGAACGATCTATGTGGTGCGGCCGATGGCGCATGTTCCGGACGACCGACGCAAGATGAACCGCGAAGCAAGTAGCCGCCAGAAGTAGTGTCAGCAATGTTCGACCTTGCGTCTCGTGCTCCTCAACTCCGGAGGGTCGTCGACCTTCTCTTTGACCGCCGTTGGAGCGACCCTTATTGATTCGCGATGTGTGTCCAGCAAAGCCACGACGAATCCCCCCCCCCCCCCCCCCCCCCCCCCCCCCCCCCC